>Ga0172382_10000129_pt1 | contig 125589 bp, 140 predicted proteins | sample Leawel138RmetaG_FD_122245 | JGI IMG/M metagenome (GOLD analysis project Ga0172382, IMG submission 122245) | Leachate microbial communities from a municipal landfill in Southern Ontario, Canada - Leachate well 138R metaG | ecosystem: Engineered > Solid waste > Landfill > Unclassified | place... | reverse complement strand
GCTTTCAGGCGGGCAGCAACAGCGCGTGGGCATCGCCCGCGCCTTCATGCTGGACCCGGCGATTATTCTGGCGGATGAACCGGTTGCGAGCCTCGACCCGGAAGCCAGCCGCCAGGTGCTGACGTTGTTGAAGCAGCAGGCGCGCGCTGCGGGTGCAACCGTGCTGTGCAGCCTGCATCAACTCGATCTGGCCCGCGCATTCGCCGACCGTATCGTTGCCCTGCATGACGGCGGCGTCGTTTTCGATGGGCCGCCGCACTTGCTGGGAAGCGCCCAGATCGATCATATTTACGCTCGTCGGAGCCCGGACCCCGCCATGCTGGGACAGGCGGCATGACCGCGCCTGTATCCCCCTCCAGGCCAGATAATATGGTGGAGAACTGGACTTTCCCCCGGCCATTTGGCGCGCGAACCGTAATCATTGTGCTGATCGCGTTTCTGGTTCTTGCCTTCACCGGGCAGCGTATCGAGATCGGGAAAATCTTTTCCCTTTCCGCTGAACAGACCGAAACTTCCTCTGGCCTGGTACCATTATTAGGCAAGCTGGTGCCGATCCAGCTATCCGACCAGCAGGATATTCGCCGCATCGCCGATTTCGACCCGCAAAATCTGCCGCCCTTCGCCAGAATAGAGACGGTGGAGACGGTGCATGAGGAGTTGAATCCCGTCACCTTGCAGTCGGAAAAGCGGCAGGAGCAGGTCAGCTATCTCGTCCGGCCATTCGGTTATCTTGGTCATGTTACCTTGAAGATGATTGAATCTCTCGAAATCGCATTGTGGGCGACGTTCCTGGCCATTTTAGCCGGACTTCCACTGTCGCTGCTGGCTGCCAGCAATATGATGCCTGTTCGCGCCGTGCGCGCCGGGGCTGACGCGATAATCGCCGTTCTTCGCGCGGTTCCTGAATTGATAAGCGCATTATTTCTTGTCGTTGCATTCGGTTTCGGACCGGTCGCCGGCGTGTTGGCGCTGATGCTGCACTCCGCCGGCTTCTTCGGGAAATTCTTTGCGCAGGATATGGAAAATGCCGATCCCCGCCCGCAGGAGGCCTTGCAGGCTATCGGCGTCGGCCGATTGGGGATTTGGCGTCTGGCAATATTGCCGCAAGTTCTCCCCCATCATATCGGCTATATTCTCTATATTCTCGATCGAAACATGCGCATGTCAACAGTAATTGGCATTGTTGGCGCCGGAGGTATTGGTCAGGAACTTAAAGGACGGTTCGACATGTACGAGTACAGTCATGTTGGAACGATGTTGTTGGCCATTTTTATCGTGGTAATTTCTCTGGATTATTTATCCACGAAATTGCGGCGGGCCATTCTTTAACCAGGCATGTGTTGAAAACGGGAAGGTGCAACAGATGACAAACAGGCGACGCGATTTTCTGAAGGCAGCGGGGCTCGCGGGTGCGGCTTTTGCCGCGCCACCCAGCATCGGCCGGGCGCTGGCCATACCGGCGCGCCGCACAACCGGTACGATCAAGGACGTCAGGCATATCGTTATCCTGATGCAGGAAAACCGATCCTTCGACCATTATTTCGGCACCATGAAGGGTGTGCGGGGCTACGGAGACCGGCATGTCGTTCCGCTGCCCGGGGGCAAGCCGGTCTGGCAGCAATCGAATGGCGTGCGCGATCTGCCGCCTTACCATCTCGATACAGAGCAAACCAACGCGCTGAAGGTGCCTGGTACGCCGCATTCCTTTTCCGATGCACAGGCGGCATGGAATCAGGGAAAATTCGGCTTGTGGCCAAAATATAAAAATGACTATTCCATGGGATATTACCGGCGAGAAGATATTCCGTTCCAGTTCGCGCTGGCAGAGTCCTTTACGATTTGCGATAACTACTTCTGCTCGGTCACAACCGGGACGGATCCGAACCGTATCGTCTTTTGGTCCGGTTCCAATTTCGACCCTGCGATCCAGAAACAGGGCCGGAATTGTCAGGATACACATTCCGAGCCGAACAATCTCCGCTGCTGGATCAAGGGCGCGCTGCCTGAACCGGGCTATACTTACGCAGGCAATGATCTCGAATGGGATACGATCCCTGAAGTACTCGATGCCGCCGGTATTGACTGGCGCATCTATCAGGACCCGAACAATAACTGGACGGGGGCCATGCACGGTGGTCTTGCCTTCCGGGGCTTCCGGCACGCCAAACCGGGTTCCTCCATCTATGAGCGCGGGATGAGCCATTGGTCTCTGGAGCAAATGGCGAAAGATGTGGCCGAAAACAAATTGCCGGCGGTTTCATGGGTATTGCCGCCGCGCGAATGGTCCGAGCATCCTGGCCCCTCGACGCCCATTCAGGGCGCCGAATTTACGGCACGGATCCTCGATACGCTAACCTCCAACCCTGAAGTCTGGGCCAGTACCGCCTTTTTCCTGACCTTCGACGAGAATGACGGCCAGTTCGATCATGTGCCGCCGCCCGCGCCACCGTCGTACAACGCCGATGGCACCATGGCCGGCAAGGCGACGCTCGATCTGACCGGCGAGTATTTCGACGACCATGAAGACAAATATCTGTCCCGCGACGACGTGATCTCGGGAACGACGCGGCCATGGGGTCTGGGGCCACGCGTGCCGATGTATGTCGTCTCCCCGTGGAGCAAGGGCGGCTGGGTGAGCAGCCAGGTGTTCGACCATACATCGGTCGGCAGGTTTCTGGAGCAAAGATTCGACGTCACCATTCCCGCCATCAGCCCGTGGCACCGGGCGGTCTGCGGGGATCTGACCAGCTGTTTCGATTTCAAGGGCAAGGAAGACCCGCGTTTCCCGACGCTGCCGGACGTGTCCGGATCAGAGGCCATTCTGGAAACGCATTTGCAGCGCCCGAAACTGTTGCCGCCACGCACGGCGCAGGCACTGTATCAGGAGCACGGAATCCGCCGGTCGCGCGCGCTCGATTACGTGCTGCATGTCGATGCCAGCGCCGATGCAATTACCTCGCGGCTGACGCTCGATTTCCTGAACGAAGGCGGTATCGGCGCGGTGTTCCACGTGTACGACCAACTGCATCTGGACCGGATTCCGCGTCGCTATACGGTGGAGGCCGGCAAATCGCTGCTCGACACCTGGGCGGTCGAAAGTGATGGAAGGTTCGATCTGCTTGTACTCGGACCCAATGGTTTTGCCCGTTCTTTCAAGGGCAAGATTGCCGCAGCAAGCGGTCTTGAACTGCGTGCGCGCTACGATACGGGCACCCGGACGATGCGGATCGCGCTGCGCAATCGCAACGCCAACCCGCTGGAAGTTCAGCTTGGTGAAGATGCCTATCAGCGGAACAAGCCACAAAAGGTGACGCTGGGCGAACGCAAGACGGCCAATGCACGTTGGGAGACCGACGCCAGCCTCGGCTGGTACGATTTGATGGTGCGCCTGCCGGACCTGGAAATGCGTCTCGCGGGCCGGATCGAAAACGGCAAGGACAGCTTCAGCGATCCCCTGATGCACGTCTGATCTCCTCATGGCCCGCCGCCGGGTGGCGGCGGGCCAATCCCTGTTCATCTTTTATTATCGCCATAACGGAGGCCGGTCCGCCTGCCGCCCCGGTACAGAACTACTGTATTTTACTGAGTGCAGTTTATTCTATAACGGCAATATTATGAGTTTTATGTAATGATTGATCATGCTCACGGCGCCTATGCCCGCCGTGCCCTCGAGGTGCCGGCCCTCCGGTGTAGCGATGCCCGGCGTCTCGTGGCGGAAGCTTCGGCCCTGTTGCTCGACTGGGACGGTTGCGTGGCGATGGGTAATCGACTGGTGCCCTCTGCAGTGCGGCTGATAGCTGCGAATCCGGATCGCGTTGCCATTGTTTCCAACAATTCCACGCATTTGCCTGCCGACATGGCGGCACTGTTGAAGCGGCATGGTATTGTCCTGCCCGAATCCCGCATTGTCATGGCCGGCACCGAAACCGTGCAATGGGCGCTGGGCCAGAAGTGCGCGAATGTTCTGATGTACGCGTCAGCGCGCCTGCGCGGCCACGCGCTGGAGCACGGACTGGAACTGGTTCGTGACGCCGCAATGGCTGACACTGTGATCCTGATGCGTGACGTGCGTTTCTCTTATGGCAGACTGCAGCGTGCTACGCAGGCGCTGCAGAATGGAGCGCAGCTGGTGGTTTCCAACGCGGATCGTGTTCATCCGGGCGCGGGTGGCATCCTGATGCCCGAAACCGGCGCGCTGCTCGCCGCTATCCGCGCATGTGTACCCGATGCTGATCCAATCATCATCGGCAAGCCCGGTCCATCCCTGTTCCGGCGCGCCTGCACCGCCCTTGGGGTCGATCCGCAAAATGCCGTGATGATCGGCGACAATCCCGATACGGACATCCAGGGAGCCATGGGGCTTGGCATCGCACCCATTTTGGTAGGGCCAGCCAGTCCGGTGCAAATGGACGATTTGGTGGAGTGACCGCGTCCTGCTGCGGGTCCGTGCATCGTCGGCGGAATGCGGGCGCGGCTCCGTCAGGCCACGACCCCCTTCACGGTCCTCCCGCTTTTCGTTGACGACCGATAAAACGACTGTTACGCCTTTCCAGACAAGCAGAAGTAAACAAAAAATAAAACTGCGTCTGCCTATCTGTTGAATGTGTGGGAGAGGTGCACATGGCCTTCATCGGCCCGCTGGAAGATCGCATTGCCGTGCGCGAGTTGATCGAAAGCTACGCAAACGCCGTCACGCAACGGGATGTCGAGACATGGGCTTCCCTCTGGGATGAGGAGAGCGCCTGGCGGATGCCGGAACTCGGAACTGGCGTCAGTATCGAAGGCAAGCAGACGATTGTTTCCACCTGGGTCGATCTCATGGCCCGGTATCACGGCCCGGCTGACAGGCCGTGGGCCTTCTCCTTTCTGTCGATGCCGGGCGAGATGAACATCGAAGGTGATCGTGGCACGGTCCGCTCCTATTCGGTAGAGGCCTATGCCGATGCTGACGGTCGCACCGTCCATCTTAAGGGTCAGTATGACGATGTCGTGGTGAAGCGCGAGGGCCGCTGGCTTTTCGCGGAACGCGTGTGGCGGCTGATGCCGCTTGAAGATCACGCGAAGGTGGCCGCGTAAGGAGAAATCACAAACCAGCCGATCCACACGCCGAAATCCTGCGTCGAACATTTCGTGAAGGATTTCATTTCGGAACCATACAAGTCAGGGGCGCTGGCCGCCTGGCAGCCGTTGGAAAAACGGCTATCCGCTCCTGCGCACCTGGAATACCCGCGAAACCTCGCTTCTTCCGCCGCCGATGCCGATCCCGGTTTCGGCGGCGGTTTTACCGGTCCCGAACCCGCTTGGCGATAGCTTCGCTTGACCGGTGGCAACATATACTCTGTGGCGGAGTTGGCTGAAAAAGCGCAAGGTCGGCCAAATGAGTAGCAAGGGCGAATTTTATCCCCGGTCCGCCGCAACTCCTGACACTCCGGCATCGGTCGGAAAGGTCTGGCTTGTTGGCGCGGGTCCGGGCGATCCGGAACTGTTGACGCTGCGCGCGGCGCGGCTGATCGCGGCTGCGCAAAATATTGTGCATGACGGTCTCGTTGACCCGCGCTTGCTTGATATGGCGCCGTCAACCGCGCGCCGTATTTCCGTCGCCAAGAGCCGGAAGCGGCATCTGTTGTCCCAAGAGGAGATCAACGCACTGTTGGTGAGACTGGCACGCGGTGGCGAGAATGTCGTGCGGCTGAAGGGCGGCGATCCGTTCGTGTTCGGACGCGGCGGCGAGGAACTTGAGGCGCTGCGGGCGGCGGGTATCACCTGCGAGGTCGTGCCGGGTGTATCGGCGGCGCTGGGATGCGCAGCCGAAGCCGGCTTGCCGTTGACCCATCGCGCCCTCTCTTCGTCGGTGACCTTCGTGGCCGGCACCTGTCAGGGCTTGCGCGAACAGGACTGGCGCGGCCTTGCCGGACCGGGGCGGACCCTGGTGGTCTATATGGGTGTTTCGACGGCGGCGGGCATCGCAGAGAAGCTGATCGCCGATGGCGTGTCGCCCGATATGCCGGTAGCGGTGCTGGAACGCGGCACCCTGCCCGGCGCGCGGGCGATCCGCACATTGCTGGCGGGCCTTGGCACGATGGTGAGGCAGGAGGGCGTGCGCAGCCCCGCCGTGCTCGTCGTCGGGCGTGTGGCCGGGCTGGCGGCAGCGGAAGATGTATTATTTGGTCTGGCCGGAGAAGTAATGCAGCAGGCAGTATCGGGAGCGTCGGAAGAGTGAGCAAGGCGGAGCATGTGAAATTGCTGACCGGCAATGATTTGCTGACGGGCGATGTGGTCTGGTGGGATGGCGCGGGCTGGAGCCGGTTTCTGGCGGAGGCCGCCGGACTGGACCGGGAAACAGCCGGGCAATTGCTGGCGGCGGAACAGGCACGGGCGCAGATCAACGATCTGGCGCTGATCGATGTCGAGCCGGTGGAAGGCGGCTGGCGACCGTTGCGGATACGCGAACGGATTCGGGGCTTCGGGCCGACGGTACGCACCGATCTGGCGCTGGCAGGCACGCTTGAGGATGTGAATTAATGTATCAATATGATGCGATCGACCAGGGAATTGTGGACGCGCGCGTGGAAGAATTCCGCGACCAGGTGGCGCGGCGCATTTCCGGTGAAATGGATGAGGATCATTTCAAGCCCCTGCGTCTGAAAAACGGCCTCTATCTGCAATTGCATGCCTATATGCTGCGCGTCGCCATTCCCTATGGCACGTTGAGTTCACACAAATTGCGCAAACTGGCGGAAGTTGCCCGCAAATATGATCGCGGTTACGGCCATTTCACCACAAGGCAAAATATCCAGTTCAACTGGATTGCCCTGAAAGACGCCCCTGATATTCTGGCGGAACTGGCGACCGTGCAAATGCACGCCATCCAGACTTCGGGAAATTGCGTACGCAATATTTCGTCCGACCAATATGCTGGCGCTGCTGCCGGCGAGGTGGACGATCCGCGCGTGTGGGCGGAATTGCTGCGGCAATGGTCCACCCTGCATCCCGAATTCAACTGGCTGCCGCGCAAGTTCAAGATTGCCGTCATCGCCACCGATGTCGATCGTTCGGCCATCCGGCTGCACGATATCGGCCTGCAAATCGTCCGCCGCGATGGGGAGCTGGGCTTCCGCGTGTACGTGGGCGGTGGCATGGGGCGCACACCAATAGTTGCGCCGTTGATCCGCGATTTTGTGCCGGCCAGCCAGTTGATCAGCTATATCGAAGCGGCGCTGCGCGTGTATAACCGCTATGGTCGGCGCGACAACCTGTTCAAGGCGCGGATCAAGATCCTCGTTCATGAACTGGGCGCGGAAGAATATACGCGTCAGGTGGAAGAAGAGTTTCTGCATGTCCTGACGCTGGGCCTTGATGCGCCGGCAGAAGAAGTCGAACGCATCCGCCAATATTTCGTGTCCCCGCCTCTGGAGTCCGATGCGCCGGACGAAATCGACCGCAGCGACCCGGATTTTGCCGTATGGGTGGATCAACAGGTCGCGGCCCACCGGCAACCGGGCTATGCCATCGCCAATATCTCGCTGAAACCGATCGGTGGCATCCCCGGGGATTGCAGCGCGGAACAAATGGAAATTATCGCTGACCTCGCGGAACGTTACAGTTTCGCGGAAATTCGTGTTACCCATGCGCAAAATCTGGTGCTGCCGCATGTGCGCAAAGCCGATCTGTACAGTATCTGGACGGTGCTGCGTGAAAATGGTCTGGCGGAGGCCAATCTCGATCTCGCCAGCGACATTATCGCCTGCCCTGGTCTCGATTATTGCACGCTGGCGAACGCGCGGGCCATTCCGGTAGCGCAACAGATCGCCGAGCGGCTGGCGCCGCAGCAGGCGGAGTTGGGCGAACTGAAAATCAAGATTTCCGGTTGCATCAACGCCTGCGGGCATCATCATGCCGGGCATATCGGCATCCTGGGTGTCGACCGGCGCGGCACGGAAAATTACCAGCTTTCGCTCGGCGGTTCCGGTGCGGAAGATGCCAGCCTCGCGGAAATTCTGGGGCCGGGCTTTTCCGAGGAAGGCGTCGTGGACGCGGTGGAAAAGGTTACGCGTTTCTATCTGGAATCCCGCGCGCCGGGGGAGCGTCTGCTGGATACCTGGCGGCGGTTGGGCGCCAAACCGTTCAAGGAGGCCGTCTATGGTTAAATTATTGGCCAATGGCGTGCTGGCGCTCGATGAGCGGGCGTGTGACGGCGAACCGGATGCGCTGGTGGAACCCGGCGATGATGTACGCGCCCGCGAACTGCTGCGCGAAGGCAGCAACCATCAACTGGTGGCGGTGGCTTTTCCCAAATTCACCGACGGACGCGGCTATTCTTCGGCAGCGATCCTGCGCGAGGGCGGCTTCACCGGTGATATCCGCGCCGTGGGCGACGTTACCATCGACCAGCTCGTTTATCTGAAACGCGTCGGCTTCAGTTCGATCCAGCCGAACAAGCCAATCACCGTGGACGCAGCGAAAGCGGCGCTGGCGCGTTTTCCCAATGTTTACCGGGCGGCAGCCGATGGTCAGCCGCCCGCATGGAGGTTACGCCATGGCTAGTCTCGCTACAAAATCCGGTGAAACGTTACGGTCCTTCGGGCCAGCCGATCTGGATTTGCTGAACCGCACCTGGGCGGAGGATGCCGAAGGCGCATTGCGCGCGGTGCTGACCGATCCGGCCTTCGGGCGGGTAGCCGTGGTATCGTCTTTCGGCGCGGAATCGGCGGTGCTGCTGCATCAGGTGGCGCGGATTGCGCCGGATATTCCGGTGCTGTTCGTCTCGACCGGCTGGCTGTTTTCCGAAACCCTGACTTATGCTGACGATCTGGCTGCATTTCTGGGTCTGACCAACGTGCAGATTCTGGAACCGGATGCTGCCGTGCTGGAAAAGAAAGACCCGCAACGGTTGCGCTGGTCCTACGACCCGGACGGCTGCTGCGAGATTCGCAAGGTCAATCCCCTGGCCGAAGGGCTGAAACATTTTGATACCTGGATTTCCGGTCGCAAGGGTTATCAGGCGGCGACGCGGGCGAATGTCCCGCTGTTCGAGGTCGATGACGCGCATCTGAAGCTGAACCCGCTGATCGAGTGGAACGCCGACCGGATCCAGAGCTATGCCGCCGAACATGCGCTGCCGCCGCATCCGCTGGTGGCGGAAGGCTATCCGTCCATCGGATGCTCGCCGTGCACCAGCAAGGTGTTGCCGGGCGAAGACCCGCGCGCCGGACGCTGGCGCGGGTGGGACAAGGTGGAATGTGGTATTCACAAGACGCCACCCGCCGGCAGCGACCCGGTCTTTTAATCGCAGGCATCTTCCTTTTTCCGTCAGACTTGCTCTAGGGTGCGCCGCATGGCGGATCACCGGATCGTTGCGATCGAACTGGACGAGCGGACGGTGTTATGGCGCAATGCCGACATCGAACAGGAACGGCGGGTGGCGATTTTCGATTTGCTCGAAGGCAACAGCTTTCGGCCAATCGGAATCGAGGGCGACGGCCCATGGCGGCTGCGACTGCGGGTAGAAGAAGGCCGTCTGGCAATCGACTGCGCCACTGGTGAAGGCGAAACGGAAACCGGCGGCTCCATCATGCTTTCACTGGGGCCGTTCCGGCGGACAGTGCGAGAATATTTCGCCATTTGCGAGTCTTATTATAAAGCGATCCGCAACGCGTCGCCGAGCGCAATCGAGACCATCGATATGGCGCGGCGCGGCATCCATAATGACGCCGCGACGCTATTGATGGAGCGGCTGGCGGACCGGGCGGAGGTAGATTTCGATACGGCTCGCCGGCTTTTCACACTGATCTGCGTGCTGCATATCCGGTAGCAAAAGGGGATTTCAGAATATGGGCGTAATGCCGGACTGGTGGATTCGTGAGCGGGCCGCCGAAGGAATGATTGAACCGTTCATGGACCGCCAGGCACGGGACGGATGCATTTCCTGGGGCCTGTCCAGCTATGGCTATGACGCGCGTGTGGCCGACGAGTTCAAGATTTTTACCAATGTCGACAATGCGATCGTCGATCCGAAGCAATTTTCGGCCTCCAGCTTCGTCGATCGCAAGGCCGATGTATGCGTCATCCCGCCCAACAGCTTTGTTCTGGCACGGACGGTCGAATATTTCCGTATCCCGCGCGACGTGCTGGTGATCTGCCTCGGCAAAAGCACTTATGCCCGCTGCGGCATCATCGTGAATGTAACCCCGCTGGAGCCGGGCTGGGAAGGCCATGTCACTCTGGAGTTTTCCAACACCACGCCCTTGCCCGCGAAAGTCTATGCCAATGAAGGCGCGTGCCAGTTCCTGTTTCTGAAAGGCGAAGGCGTCTGCGAGGTCTCCTATGCGGACCGCGCCGGCAAATATATGGGCCAGCGCGGCGTCACCCTGCCAAAACTGTAGCTCAGCTATCCTTGCGATGGCGCGCCAGTTCATCGCCGATCAGTTGCGCCACATGCAGCACGTTGGTGGTGCCGCGCTGGCCGAATGGCACCCCGGCGATCACGGCCAGCCGGTCTCCGCCTTGTGCTACCTGATAGCGTAGCGCCATGCGTTTGGATTTTGCCACCATCGATTCAAACGACCCGATATCCCGCGTGTGGATCGCATGCGCGCCCCAGACGAAACCCAGCTGGCGGGCAGTCTCGACATGCGGCGTCATTGCCAGCGTGACCACCGGAATCCGTTCGCGCGCCAGCCGCCGCACTGTAAGCCCGGAGAAGGAAAAACACACGACCGCCGCCGCTCCTATGGTTTGCTGGATCGTGCGGGCCGCCTCGCACAGGGCATCCGCCGTGGTCGGTTCGGGCCTGGTTTCAACGAACGCCATCTGCCCGGCATAAGCCGCATCATCTTCGACGGCACAGGCAATGGCGTCCATCATCCTGACAGCTTCCACCGGCCATTGGCCGGCAGCGCTTTCCGCCGACAGCATCACGCAATCGACGCCGTCATAAATGGCGTTCGCCACATCCGACACTTCAGCCCGTGTCGGCGTGGGAGACACAATCATCGATTCGAGCATTTGCGTGGCGACGATCACCGGCTTTCCGGCGCGGCGGGCGGCGGCCACCAGCATTTTTTGCGATCCGGGCACTTCTTCTGGCTTCAGTTCAACGCCAAGATCGCCGCGCGCCACCATGATCGCATCCGATTGCTCGATAATGGCGTCGATTGCCCCGAGCGCCGCCGGCTTTTCGATTTTCGCCAACAACGCCGCGCGACCGCCGATCAGGCGGCGCGCTTCCGCAACGTCTTCCGGTCGCTGCACAAACGACAGGGCGATCCAGTCGACGCCGAGATCGAGCGCCATGGCCAGATCGCGCCGGTCCTTTTCCGTGAGCGCCGGCAGGGGAACCACTGCATCGGGCACGTTCACACCTTTGTTGTTGGACAGGATACCCGGCACCATCACCACCGTATCGGCAAAGCCGGGCCCCGTTTCGACCACCTGTAAAACGATCTTGCCATCATCCAGCAGCAGTCGGTTGCCCGATGTCAACACCTGCAGGATTTCCGGATGCGGCAGGCGCACACGCGATTCGTCGCCATCTTCGGGATTCAAATCCAGGCGGAAACGCTGTCCACGCCCCAGGTCCACCCGCCCCTCGGCGAACCGCCCGACCCGTAGTTTTGGCCCTTGCAAGTCCGCAAGAATGGTCATCGGACGGTTGAACCGCTGCTCCAGCCCACGCACCGCTTCAATCAGCGCGGTACGGGTTTCGACATCACCATGACTCATATTGATGCGAAAGGCGTCCGCACCGGCCTCATACAGGGCGGCAATCTGATCCGGCGTACCCGATGCCGGGCCGAGCGTTGCCATAATCCGCACATGCCGCCGCCTTGGGGTCCGATAAATCGTCACGTGCATCTCCTTGCCGTCGATAGCCTTATGGTCCCATATAAGGCTGATCTGTAAATGGCCATTGACAAGGAGGCGATTTATGCCCGCGAATGAATCCAATCCGGACCTTCAAAAAGCCGAAGCCGCCGCATTCCGCCGCCTGCTGGAGCATTTGCGCGCCCGGGCCGACATCCATAATGCCGCACTTCTGGGCGAGGCCGGCTTCAACCGCAACACGTTGGCCGACTGGCTGGTGGAAGCATCAGTGGAAACGTCACGCCCCCTCACCCGGGAAGAGGCACGGGATATTGTTTACGGAGAACCCTATATCGCCTGGAAGCTTCGCCAACCCGAGCCAACGCCTGAACAATTGCGCCGCGCCGGAGAAAGCGTTGCGAAAAATGCTGAATGTTATGATCAGGAGCGCAGCCTGACGCTGGATGATCAGCTCGATTCGAGCTTCCCGGCGAGCGACCCGCCATCGATCACACGCCCGCGTTGAGGCCGGGGCCAGCGGGTAATTTGCCCGCTGGCCCGATTTTTCAGTCCATATATTGTCCGCCATTGACAGACAGCGTCGAGCCGGTGACGAAGCCGGCGTTTTCCCCGGCGAGGAATAAAACGGCACGGGCGATTTCATCAGCACGCCCAAGCCGGCCCACCGGTATTTTGGCAATAATGCCTTCCATCACTTTTTCCGGCACGGCTGCAACCATATCGGTATCGACATAGCCGGGCGCCACAACGTTCGCGGTAACGCCATAGCGCGCGCCTTCGAGTGCCAGCGCCTTGGTGAAGCCGATGACACCGGCCTTGGAAGCGGAATAATTCGTCTGCCCGATCTGGCCAGCCTGCCCGTTTACCGAGCTGATGCTGACGATACGACCATAGCCGCGCTCACGCATGCCCGGGAAAACTGCCTTCACCAGATTAAATGTTCCGGTCAGGTTAACGTCGATCACTTCGCGCCAATTTTCTTCGGTCATCCGGCCGATGGTGGCGTCGCGGGTGATGCCAGCGTTGCTCACCAGCACGTCGATCGGGGCATTCTCTTCAGCAATGCGGGCAATGTTCTCGGCGGTGGCCGCAAAATCTCCGACATTCCATTTATAGACGGGGATACCGGTTTCGGCATTAAATGCCTTTGCGCGCTCGTCGCTGCCAACATAGTTGGCGACGACCCTGAAGCCCGCCTCTTTCAGAGCGATGCTGATCGCGGCTCCGATGCCACGCGTACCACCAGTTACCAACGCCGTCCGGGTCATGTTCTTCGTCTCCGCTGCAAGCTTATAGTAACCTAGCCTAACGCGTCGATTTCCACCCCGCAAGCTGTTCGCCAATAATATTGCACAACATTTCAACACTCAACAAATCATCGTTAAGACATGACACTAATGTGAAATCTGTTCCTCCGGCAGCAAGGAATGTTTCTCGTGCACCGATGCCGATCTCTTCCAGTGTCTCCAGACAATCGGCGGCGAAGCCCGGGGTCAATACCGCCACACGCCGCTTTCCCGCCGCTGCCAGTTGGCGCAGCATCGGTTCGGTTGCCGGCTCCAGCCAGCGTGCCCGCCCGAAGCGCGATTGAAAGGCCACGGGCATCGACTCCGCGTCATAGCCGAGTTCCGCCCGGAGAAGCCGGGCAGTTTCCTGACATTGATCATAATAGGGATCGCCGGCGCGGCGCGTGGATTCCGGCATCCCGTGGAAAGACAACAGCAACACTTCCGGTTCAACGGGAAGCGCCCTGCGAACCGATCTGGCCAATGCGTCGATATAGGCGGGGTGGGCAAAATAGGGTGGCAGCGTGCGGATGGCCGGAATCTTCCTCCAGCCGGAAAAGATACGAAAGGCCTCGTCCAGCGCCGTCGCCGTCGTGGCGGCACAATATTGTGGATACAGTGGCGCAAGCAACACCCGGTCACAGCCAGCCGCGGCCAGCGCATGGAGGCGATCTTCCATGGAGGGATTGCCGTAGCGCATGGCGAAATCCACGATCACGTCCGGCCCGAATGCACCCTGCAGCGCTTTCGCTTGCCCGGCGGTAAATACCCGCAGCGGACTGTCATCCGCCTCCCGGTCCCAGATGCGCACATAATTGGCGGCGCTTCGCCGGGGCCGGGTGGTCAACACGACGCCTCGCAATATAGGCTGCCACAGAAACTTCGGCAGTTCGACAACGCGCCGATCCGACAAAAATTCCTTCAGATAACGCCGCACTGCCCCAGGCGTCGGCGCATCAGGGGAGCCGAGATTGATCAGCAATACGCCAACGCGCCCCGATTCAGCCGCCATAGAAACCCGCCAGCGGCAAATTGCGCGCCCGCTTGTTCGTAGCGGCGGCGAGCGCATTGGCCAGCGCTGGTGCTGCCGGTGGTGCGCCCGGATCACCCGCGCCGCCAGGCGGTCCTTCGGATTCCATCAGTATGGTCTGAAACTCCGGTGCGTTTTGTAGCAGCATCTGAGCATAGGTATCGAAATCCCGTTGCGAGGCATAGCCATTGGCGAAGGTAATTTCTTCGGCCAGCGCCGCAGACAGTCCCATAATGGCTGCCCCCTCCACCTGTGCACGTACACTGTCCGGATTGATCACCGTACCGCAATCAATCGCGCTGGTGACGCGGGCAATGCGCACCTTCCCCTCAACGACGCCAGCTTCCATCACCATGGCGACGACGGAACCAAAACCCTGGTGGAGGGCTATGCCGCGCGCAAAACCGGGGTCAATATCGGCTCCGTAATCGGCGGCTTCGGCGGCGGCGGCCAGCACGGCCAGGTGGCGCGGCTGATCGGCCAGCAACGTCTGGCGGAAACGCAGCGGATCGATCCCGGCCCGCAGCGCCAGTTCGTCGATGAAGCACTCGACAAAAAAGCAGGTGAAGCTGTGCGTGCCGCCTCGCCAATAGCCCGATGCTACCGGCAGTTCCACGGGCACATGCACGGCGCGAAATGCCGACGCCGCATAAGGAATGGAGTCCGCGCCGACAATCGCCCGGGCGTTGGGGCTATCCATGCTGCGTGCCAGCAGCGGCAGATGGCGGGCGGCGAAACCGTGCGCTGCGGATGGCACGGCGATGCGCGCTTCAAGAGCCATAATTGCGCCATCCTTTGCCACCTCACCCCGCATTCTTGCGGCGGCGGCGGGGCGGAATACGCCGCTGGTCAGATCCTCGCCCCGGCTCCACAGCAATTGCACCGGCCTGTCCACTGCGCGGGCGATCAACGCCGCCTCTACCATGGCGTCCGGCTCGATCCGGCGGCCAAAGCCGCCGCCACCCAGCGTCGGGTAAATGGTAATACGATTCGCATCGATATTCAGGGCCGCTGCCACGGCACGGGTGGCGAAGGTCAGAGATTGCGTTGGTCCCCATAATTCCACCTGGTCCCCGGTAATCCGCGCCGTCGCCACGAGCGGTTCCGTACAGGCATGGGCAACGAACGGCACGCTGTAATCGGCGGAAATGCTCGTCTCCGTCCATTCGGGAAGGCTCTCCCCCTGCGCGCCCACCGTGGCGCCGCCGCTACCATCAGCGGCCTCGCGCAGCGCCCCCGCCATCCATGGTCCGGCGCTACGCCCGTCCACGGCAAAGCTTGCCTCAACTTTTTCCAGTGCGCGTCGGGCTTCCCAATTGGTGCGCCCGATCGTCGCCACCCAGTTCGGGCCTTTCACCAGCGTCACACCCGCAGGCGCCGTCGCCCGCAGCAACCGCGCCGGACCCACCGGACCATGGCGGATGGCCGCATAAACGAGATCGGGCACGCGAACATCCGCACCGAAGCGCGCGCCGCCATTTATCTTCGCCGGAATGTCGATGCGCGGCAGCGGCTTGCCCGCCAGTCGGCGCGTATGCAGCGGACGCAACACCGCATGAGCAGGCGCCTGCTCCGGATCGACCAACTGCACCGCATCGCCGAACGGCATACGGTTGGCCTTGTAAAACACCATGCCATTGGCCGTGTCCAGTTCCTCGGCGCTGACGCCCCAGCTACGCGCGGCGGCCGCGATCAGCAGCGCGCGCGCCGTTGCCGCCGCTTCTCGCAGACGATCATGATAACCGCGAATGGACGTACTGCCAGCGGTCAAATGCAGGTTCATCCGCGATATAGCCGTCTCTCCGGCATAGGCGGCGACATCGCGAATAACGGGCGGCAATTGCGCCGACTCGACTTCCGCCAGCCACAGATGCGCATAGGCCGGATGGAAGGTAGCCGGCTCCACCGCCATCATCCGCCAGGCAGCACCCAATTCATCGGCCACTATTTGCGCAAATCCCGACCATATGCCCTGCCCCATCTCCGCCTGCGGCACGGCCACCGTTACCCGGCCGTCTGGCCCGATACGCAACCAGGCGTTCATCACGACATCGTCCGGATCGCCCGCCATCGCATTCGGCCACCGGCGCGGCCACAAGGCAAAGCCCACCAGAACACCCACGGAGGCGCCCGCACCGATCAGAAACGCGCGCCGCGACGGCAGACAGCCACGCCGGTCCTCTGTTCCTGGCTTACGGGCGATAGTGGTTCCGGATGCAGACATAGGGGAAGACTCTGGCACGGTTTTTCTGTCAACCGCATAGGATGGAGCGATCAGCCCGGCAAGGCTGATGTCTGGCGCAAGGCTTCAACACGCCCGCCGACCCATTCGTGCCGGGGGAGGAGCAGGATGACTGAGCGTCGCGAAATCCACTTCCCGTGGCACATGCGCGTTTGGCCATTGCTCGGGGTGGCGATCCTATGCCTCATCATGTGGACTGCGCTGCACGCTACGGGATGGACATTTCTGGGGTCGCTTGCCCTGAGCGCAGGACTATACGCCGTCGTTCGTGCAATCACACTCGACGCGATGATCGATGTGGTCCGATATATCCGCAACACCTCGGAGTTGCAGGATGACTGAGCGCGCGCAACCCGTCCTCGTCAACGTGAACGACGCTTGCCGGATGATCGGCTGCGGGCGCGTCAAGCTCTATCAGCTACTGGCGCAAGAGCACATCCGCGCCGTCAAGCTCGGCAGCCGGACGCTGATCCGGGTCGATTCTATCCGTGCGTTACCAGACCGGCTTGCCGCGTGGAGCCGGTGACGAAATCCGCCCATGCGGTCATCATCGCGCGCCGCTCGTCCAGCAAGTCCGACCGGGCATAGGCGGCGCGCACCTCGTCCTTGTCCGAGTGGGCAAGCGCTATTTCTGACATATGGTCCGGCCATCCGGTAGAAAGCGACCAGTCCTTGAAACTGGAGCGGAAACCATGCGGCGTTGCGTCCAGCCCCATGCGCCGCATCGCCATGCGGAGCGTATCGCCGGACAAGGGCTTGTCATCACCCGGCAGTGCAAAGACATAGACGCCTTCACCATATTGCCGGAGCCCCGCAAGCAGCGCCATCGCCACCGGTGGTAAAGGCACACGGTGCGGCACCTGCATTTTCATTTCATCGGCGGCTATCGTCCAGACGGCGCGCGCGAAATCCACCTGATCCCAGCGCAGCGCATTGGTGTTGCCCGGTCGCGCCGCCGTCAGGATATGCCAGCGCAATGCGGCCCGGACCTGAGGCGAGGCGCGCGAATAATCCAGCGACGCGTAAAAGGCCGGAACTTCTGCCCACGGCAGGGCGGGCAAATGATTACGCCGCGCGCTTTTCTGTCGGGGCAACGCGCCCCGCACCAGCCGCATGTCGACCACCGCCTGCCGATGGCCCATGCCGACGGCCCAGCGCAGCACCACGTCGATCCGCTGCAATACGCGCCGCGCGGTTTCCGGTGTCGCCAGCCATATCGGGGTGAGCGCCTCGACAATATCGGCGCGCTCGATGTCAGCAACGGATTTGCCGCCCAGCGTCGGGAAGGCATGGGTGCGCAAGGTCTGGATCCACTGTTGCCCATGCTTCGCGTTGCGCCATGCGCCAGCGCGCATGCCGTGCACCGTAAGCGCCGCCTCCTCGAAGGTAACGGCGGGCCTGTCCGGTCTGGCGTCATAGGTGCCGTCAAGCACCGCCTCCCGAATCGCCCGCGCTCGTTCGCGCGCCTGTGCCAGCGTGATGCGCGCCGCCGGCCCGATATTCACATCCCGCGCCTTTTTACCCTGAACCCGCAAGACCCAATAGCGCCGACCTGCAGAATCAATGCGCAAATGCAGCCCGTCGCCATCGCTGTAGCGGCCCGGCTCCGACAGGGCGGTAATGCGCTTTACGGTGAGTTTGCCCATGCACTTTGCCCATTTAGGGCACGAGACAGGCGGTGAACAAGCATGAACAGCGGCGAACAGGTAAAACGTTGATTTTCAGGGGGTTATTTGGCTGAATTGAACGGCTGTGAACAGCGGAAAACAGGGAATTGGCGGAGAGGGTGGGATTCGAACCCACGGTCCGCTTGCACGGACAACGGTTTTCGAGACCGCCCCGATCGACCACTCTGGCACCTCTCCGCGCCGCAGGCTTCTGGTCTTGCCCGGAACGGGCCGCATAGCGGGGCCAGGAGCATGGCGCAAGAGGTATAGTTCTCCCCTGCCCTTTTTCCTCAGGTTAGCCGCACTATATCAACTGTTAGCCAGTGGCGACCCATATCTCCCTGCATTGGCAACCGGACAGGAAAATGGAAAACAACAGGATCGAAATCAGCAGAAACCCCGTGATGCCCCGCGCGGAACCCGTAGTTACACGCTTCGGTATCGGCGATGTAGTACGCCACCGGCTCTTGCCGTTTCGCGGGGTGATTTTCGATGTTGATGCGGAATTCGCCAATAGTGAAGACTGGTGGAACGCCATTCCCGAGGAAAGCCGGCCCCGGCGTGACCAGCCATTTTACCATCTGCTGGCCGAAAATGGCGAGGCGGCCTATGTCAGCCAGCAAAATCTTGAATATGATGACGAGCAGGAGCCGCCCCGGCATCCGGCTTTGCACCAGATGTTCGATGGATTTCGTGATGGCCGGTTCCATCTGAGGGCTCATATTCGGAACTAGCACTACTGCGCAGGCAAAAATCGGTGACTTTTGTCTTTATTTTTCAGGTATTTAGTGGAAGATCAAGATTGGAGCGGGTGAAAGAAATCGAACCCTCGTCGTAAGCTTGCGCGATTGCTCCGGCATTATGTCTGGCGGTCGCGCGCCGGTCATTTCTGGTGGCCATGACGCGCATCGCCGAACATGCGACCTTGGTCGTCGACAGCGCCAGCAGCCTCTAACGCGCCATCGTACGCAATCCCGGCGAGAGGACCTCCGCCATCGAGCCGCCACTCACGCCGCACCCGGGCATCCACCGCAACGTGAGATCGAACCGGGCTTTAAAATAACATGCAGACACAGGTTAAACGATGGAAATGACCGCGAGGTATCGCAGCAAGAACGAAGACAGCTTTCTCCCGTCAAAAACTGATGCCAACAACTTTGTGTGCAGCTATTCCTTCCCGTGGGTCAGTGGATTGGCAGTGCGCAAAAGGGAACAAAATGAAACGATTTGGCCATTCGGTGGAAGGGCAACCCGAAAGCCGGTGGGAGCCATTGGCGCACCATTTGTCGGCTGTCGGTCGGCAATCGGCGGAATTCGCATCCTGGTTCGGCGCATCCCTGCCGGCGCGGGCGATGGGTCTTTTACACGATATCGGCAAATGCTCGCTTTCGTATCAACTCTATATCCGGCGACCGCGAGACAATAACGGCCCGAAAGGTCCGGACCACAGCACCGCCGGAGCGAGGGAAGCAACCAGCCTCTATGGCACCAAACTCGGTCGATTGCTGGCTTTCGGCATTGCCGGTCATCATGCCGGTCTGATGGATGGCACCGGGTATGAAGGCAGCACGCTGGGCCATCGTTTATCAAAGGCGATCGAACCCTATGACGGCTGGGAAGTACAGGTTGCAGGATTGCCTGCTCGGGAAACCATACAAGAGGGACTGCCCCGTCTCAATCCTAACGGAATCGAGCCCGGTTTCTCCTTTGCATTTCTCATCCGCATGCTGTTTTCGTCACTCGTCGATGCCGATTTTCTGGAGACTGAGCGTTTCTATGCGCGTTCGCGTGGAGAGGAACCGCCAAGGCGTGGGGGCGTAGTCGAAACACGGCATCTTGATGCCATCCGCTGTTACATGGCTGCGCATCGCCGGGATGACAGCGAGGTCAACCGCTTGCGCTCCGCCATTCTCGATCATGCCAATGCCAAATCGGCACTACCGCCCGGCCTGTTTACGCTGACGGTGCCCACCGGTGGCGGCAAGACATTAACCTCGCTCAGCTTCGCGCTGGAACATGCGATCCGGCACGGATTGCGGCGCATCATCTACGTCATCCCGTTCACATCAATCATTGAACAAACGGCGGAAGTGTTCAGGGATCGTGTCGGGCTGGGCGAATCGGTTCTGGAGCATCATTCCAGCTTCGATTGGGACCGGCGTGCACCCGGGAGCGACGACGAAGAGGGGGAAGGTGCGGCGGGGCTCGCAAAGTTGCGGCGTGACTCCGAAAACTGGGATGCGCCGATTGTCGTGACGACCGCCGTGCAGTTTTTCGAAAGCCTGTTCGCTGCCCGCACCAGCCAGGCACGCAAACTGCACAATCTGGCCAAAAGCGTCATTATCCTCGATGAAGCGCAATCGATTCCGGTCAAACTGCTGCGCCCATGTATGGCGGCGATTGATGAACTGGCGCGCAATTATGACGCAAGCGTGGTTTTGTGTACAGCTACGCAGCCGGCATTACGCTTACAGGACGAAGCGCTGCCAAAATCCAAATCTGGAAAGCTCGAAGGGTTGGAGATTGACGAAGAGCGAGAACTCGCGCCCGATCCCAGGAGGCTGTATGACAAGCTCAAGCGCGTGGAAGTGGAATGGCGATGCGATCCTGTCAGCGACGGTGAAATTGTCGCGCGGTTTGCGGAACAGCCGCAGATGCTGTGCATCGTCAACAGCCGCGCTCATGCGCGCGAACTGTTCACCTTGCTGCTCGACCAGAGACAGGAAGGCGCGGTGCACCTTACCACATTGATGTGTGCCCGGCATCGCCGTGCCGTGCTGGCAAAAGTCCGGCAAGATTTGCGCGAGAAACGTCCGGTGCGGCTGGTCGCCACCAGTCTGATCGAAGCCGGCGTGGATGCTCGCCGCCACGATCATCCGCCTGCGCGCGGGCGACGATCCGTTGAGCGGCTGGCATGCCGCCGTCATTCGCGCGGTGCTGAGCCTGTTCGACCGGGTGAAAACCTGGCGCACCCATCAGGGCTCGACGCAGGAGATCGGCAGCCCCGCCACCGACAACTGGCCGCCCGCCCGCAAATGGGAGGATTACAAGGTCACGATCGACCGCGAAGGCGTGCCCGCCGGGGTGGAAATCATCGAGCGGTAGTTGCGCTGGTGAAAGTTGTCTATAAAATCAGCTATCCAAATGGAAAAATATATGTTGGTCAGGATCGAACAGACAGTATAAATTATTTTGGCAGTCCTTGCACTTCATTGATTACAGCTGATTTTACACGGGAACAGCGTCAACGTTTTACTATTACACGCGAAATATTATGGGAATCGGCCGATGCAACCGATAAAGAAGTCACAAAGATGGAAGTTTATTATATACGGAAGCTGAGGGCCAACGATCCCTCACATTGGTTACAATCGCTGGCCTCGCTGGAAGCCGTCGAAGCCATAATGCAGTTGCCCCTCAGCCAGACCATCGAAGATGCGCTGGTGCCGGTGTCGGCGCTCCAGCACTATCTCTTTTGCCCCCGCCAATGCGCCCTGATCCATGTCGAGCGCATCTGGGCAGAGGATGGCGCAACGGCAGAGGGGCGGATACTCCACGAACGGGTCGATGGCGGCAGACCCGACCGGCGGCAGGGTGTGCGCACCGTTCGCAGTCTCACGCTTCGCTCGCTGGCGCTGGGGTTAGCGGGCAAGGCCGATGTAGTCGAGTTTCATGGGCTGACGCCCTTCCCCGTCGAATACAAGCGCGGACGCCCCAAGACGCACCGCGCCGATGAAGTGCAGCTTTGCGCGCAGGCGCTGTGTCTCGAAGAAATGTTTGGATTGGCCGTTCCGGAAGGAGCGCTATTTTATGGCCAGACAAAAAAGCGCCTGCCTGTCACCTTCGACGCCGAACTCCGCGACCTGACCACGCGAATAGCCGCCGAGACGCATGCGGTGATTGCCAACGGACGCACGCCGCCCCCACATTTTACGCCAGGCTGTCGCCGCTGCTCTCTGGAAGAGCAATGCCGCCCCAAACGGCTGGAAAAGCCGCCCGCCGTTCAACGCTGGATCGCCGGACAAATTGGCGACTGAAAAGAGGACAGGATGCGCCGCCATCTCAACACGATCTATGTGACAAGCGAAGATGCCTGGGTGCGCAAGGACGGCGCGAATATCGTCGTCGAGGTGGACGGAGCCGAGCGCGGTCGTGCGCCCTTGCACATGATCGGCGGCGTGGTCTGCTTCGGGCGACCCGGCGCTTCCCCGGCCTTGATGGCGGCTTGTGCCGAGGCCGGCATCGCGCTGTCGTTCCTGACGCCGCACGGCAAGTTTCTGGCGCGGATGGAGGGGCCGCGCACCGGCAATGTGCTGCTGCGCCGCATGCAATATCGCATGGCCGACGATCCGGCGCGCGCCGTGTCCATCGTGCGTGGCATCGTAACTGCCAAGGCCGCCAACCAGCGCACGGTGCTGCGCCGGGCGCTGCGCGACCATGGCGACCGGATGGCATTAGATATGCGCATTGCCCTTGAGACTGCGGAACAAAGGCTCGCGCATACAGCGCGCCGCGCCGCCGGCGCAGAGGATATTTCCGTGCTGCGCGGTATGGAGGGAGAAGCGGCGAACATCTATTTTGGCGTGTTCGATGCGATGATCTTGGGAGACCGTGCAGCCTTCTCCTTCAACGGCCGCTCGCGTCGCCCACCTCTCGACCGGGTGAACGCACTGCTTTCCTTCCTCTATGCGATGCTCGGTCATGATTGCCGGTCGGCGCTGGAAAGCGTGGGTTTCGATCCGCAGGTCGGCTTTCTACACGCGGATCGCCCGGGGCGCGCCAGCCTGGCGCTGGACCTGATGGAAGAAATGCGTCCTGTCCTCGCCGACCGGCTGGCATTGACGCTGATAAACCGCGGGCAACTCAAGGCGCGGGATTTCACAGCGGATGAAGGTGGCGCCGTTTCGCTCAACGACGATGGACGCAAGACTGTGCTGGTGGCGTGGCAGGAGCGCAAGAAGCGCGAATTACTCCATCCATTCCTGAAGGAGAACGCGCCGATGGGTCTGGTGCCGCATATTCAGGCGCTGCTGCTCTCCCGTCACATGCGTGGCGATCTCGACGGCTATCCGCCCTTCATCTGGAAATGATTTTATGCTGATGCTCGTCACTTATGACGTGAACACCGAAGACGCCGCCGGGCGCAAACGTCTGCGTCGGGTCGCGAGAGCTTGCCTGGATCTCGGGCAACGGGTCCAGAATTCGGTGTTCGAATGCGAAGTGGATCCTGCTCGCTGGGTGGAGTTGCGAACCCGGCTGATAGCAGAGATAGATGTGGAGAAGGACAGCCTGCGCTTCTATCGCCTGGGCGCGGATGGCAAGCGCCGCATCGAACATGTGGGAGCAAAGCCGATCCTCGACCTCGATGGGCCGCTGCTTTTCTGATTATCTCGACGTTGCGAACCTGAGTCTATCGGTAGACACTGGTGCGGTTCGCAAACAATTTTTCCGCTTTTTTGTGAACCTCTTGGAGCACCCCGCCGCGCACACGCCACTTACCCCGGTTTGACAAATTGGGGATTCGCGCAATTGTGCCAATTTGCGGATGTTTCTCATAGTGATATGAACATGAGAGTCGCCTCCCGCGCGGAGGCGTGGATCGAAACGCGCGCTGCCAGGTCGATATGGAAGGGCGCGTGGGTCGCCTCCCGCGCGGAGGCGTGGATCGAAACCAGAATTGTAATCGGTGCGCTTGCGCTGGAATTGCGGGTCGCCTCCCGCGCGGAGGCGTGGATCGAAACCGTGCATGGTGAATGCCCCGCGCGTGTCGCTCGGTCGCCTCCCGCGCGGAGGCGTGGATCGAAACACAGAGTTGCGCTTGAATTGCAGCGCAAGAGTACGTCGCCTCCCGCGCGGAGGCGTGGATCGAAACCAGCCGCTTGTTGCTCGATGAGGGCGGCGGCTTGTCGCCTCCCGCGCGGAGGCGTGGATCGAAACATCGCCGAAGCCCGCGCCGCCGGCCTCGTCCCACTGGTCGCCTCCCGCGCGGAGGCGTGGATCGAAACCATCCACAAACCCGGACAGCGAAATGATGATCGGGTCGCCTCCCGCGCGGAGGCGTGGATCGAAACCGTCTTTGGGCGGGGTCGCGCAGTGGCTGGATCGGTCGCCTCCCGCGCGGAGGCGTGGATCGAAACACGATGCTGATCGAGCCGGGCGACGCGCTATCCCGTCGCCTCCCGCGCGGAGGCGTGGATCGAAACGGAGAATGTATGCGCTGGTGACGTAGTGCCCGGAGGTCGCCTCCCGCGCGGAGGCGTGGATCGAAACACGGCTTAAACCTCTGAAATTATGAGAATCTCCGTCGCCTCCCGCGCGGAGGCGTGGATCGAAACCGGTAGGCGTTGCGGCAATTTCTGCCGCCTCCCTGTCGCCTCCCGCGCGGAGGCGTGGATCGAAACCAGGCGGGCGGTGAGGTCGTCGGGGGTCATTGGGTCGCCTCCCGCGCGGAGGCGTGGATCGAAACCAGCCATCGGCGTTCATCAAACATGCGACAGGGGTGATCGAGGTACTACGCTTCAATGAATAGTCTTGGGAACAATATGTCGAGTGCAGTTGCGGGAAAACGCAGTGACACGGATCCTTTAGGTGTATCTGACGCCAGGATACCATCCGCAACTGCCGTGCTCAGCAAATCTCGCGCGGTGCGCTCAGCCAGTCCGGTTATACCGGCACGTCACCTCTCGCGACCTCGCCCCGGTGCAGCACCTCTTCCAGTAAACGCCCGGCTTCTGGGCGCCAGCCCTTCACGGAGGTATAGCTGCGCAATCTGGTGGCCAGTGTATCAAGTGCAAACAGGCTGCCCATGAATTCCATCTGGTCCTTGCAAACCTGCAGAAACCAGGCGATGAAATCGGTTAGCGCCCGCAGGGACAGATTGCCCCGGCCATCCAGATCGCCCTGACGAGGGCTGTCCGCATAATCCATCATGCGCTTGTATTCGTTGGCCCCGCTCAAACCGCGCGCCAGCCCACGAGAAATGGACCAAAGGCCAGATGCCCCGATACCGGCCTGAAGCGCCATGGCGTGGCTCATAAGCCGGCTAACCCTGCCATTGCCGTCAGGGAATGGGTGAATATAGTTCAGCCGCCGGGAGCGCCAGAATTTTTGTAGCCAGGCCGGACCGGGCGAGCGCGTAGCGACCCTCGAAATAGCTCATAAATGCCTCGACAGCATGGCTCGACGGCGGCTGATGCCGCCCAACCGACACATCTTCCTCTGGCCGGGTACGAAACCGACCGGGTTCCAGTACCAGTTCGCGACCCGCACCCGCGATCCGCAACGTGGAATCGGGCGCGTCCCGATAGAATTCGACATGCAACCAGCGAATGAAATCTGCACTTGCGGGCGGCGGAAGCTGGCCGGCCTGGTGCATTCTGTCGATTTCTGCCTGTACCCGTATATGGGCGCGCGCCTCCAATTGCAGATCGCGCCGGCGATCGTCCGTATCCAGATCATTTACGAGGGCGCGCTCGATGTCCCGCGGCCGCGTATTATGGCCCTCGATCAGGTTCGAATAATAGCAATTCATTACCCGGACGAGGCCGGCCAGATTTTCGGCAGTTTTTGGATGTAAGCGATTCGAAAGCTGAGCAGCCAGTGCGGGGAGTTCGGCCACCAGGTCCAGAAGATCCCCCTTCGCGGACTCGATCAGGCAGGGCTCAATCCGGGCCGGAGTTTCACTAATGGGCATTGCCGATCCTGCATTAGGTGCAACGTATTGATATAAGCTATATTTTTCGACTCATATGTGGAGATGATGCCGATGTAAATGCCGATCTGCTTTGCAATAATTTTCTACATGAAATCAATATGATGTGCCGGAAAGTTTGCGCGCTGATACCGATCTGGAATTGACAGGACATCCCACGGTGGCGGTAGACGGCAGAACGACGAAGTTCAGGCGCCGGTCCAACTCCACCGGGCCGCGATCAGACGAAAAAGCACCGGCCGGTCATACCCGTTCCGGCCCAGTTCGCTCCCTGGCTGGACGAAGCGCTGGAGCGTCACAGCTATCTGTCCGTCAGCCCCGTACGGCATGGATGGGAAACCATGCGTCGACACCTGAAATTGCCGGGAAAGCGCGAAATTGGTGAAAAGCTGATCCACCGCTCGGTATCGACTACCGCCCGGACGATGATCGGGGGGGAACGCTGGGCGCAAGGTGAATGTATGCTGGGCCACCGCAAGTCGACCATCAGCGACATCTACGCGCTGCGTAATCCGGCCAACCTCGGAGTTGCACTGAAGGCGACGGAATCGATCATCGATGAGATCGAAAGGCTCTGTCCGGGCGCCTTTACCGCGAAGTTACCGAAAACACTGCACCGGAAACATGTTAAAAGGTAGATGTAAGTGATTGATTTTATTGGTGGAGCGGGTGAAGGGATCATAACAAACCACTATAAAGAAACAACATTTTTTGCTACAATGACCCACACAGAACCTACACAGGTACGGCATATCAAGCACTTACGCCGCCAATCTGCACAGTTTCTGCACAGTGGGAAGCGGAGAAATGAGTTTCATCCTCGATAAAGAGCAGGTCAAGCCGGGACTTATCATCTTCCGACGCGGTGATGTCGGGCACGACAACTATTACTGCCGGATCAGAATCCAGAACGAAGACCGCTACAAAACAATCTCGCTGCGCACGGCGGATCGGCAGACGGCGCATGACCGCGCGATGGACGAGTATGCCGATATCCGCTTCCGGGTGAAGCACGATGTTCCCGTATTCAATCGCCCCTTCTTGCAGGTTGCGGAGGAATATGCCGACGCCCAACAGCGCCGCGCAAACGCGGGCGAGGTCACACCCTGCAACTCGACCTCTATCCGATGGATGGCCGCATTGTTCTCCTGCCCCCGAAGGCCGACGAAGCGGCAGAAGGTGGTGCAGCATGACCTACGAGGTGCAAACACTCACCATCTGCGATGGCTGGATCAACACCTGGACCGTCCACCACCCGGACGGTTTCAGCGAACCCGAAACATTCGACACCACGGAAGAGGCGCAAGCCGCCCTCGACGAGTTTCTTGCCGATATTCAGGCAGAGATCGAGGCCGGTCAACGCACCGCCGATGAAGGATACAGCGCCGATGAGTTTCGCATCGTGAAGGCAGGTGCAGCATGACCCGCCACATCGAGCATTTCGAGGCGATCTGGAACGGCATCCAGATATCCATTTCCTGGGAGCCGCGTTGGCTCAACCCCTCGGACGATTACGGCTTGGACACCGCGCACCTTCAGATAGAAGCTGTCGTGCCGGAGCGCACCATGCTTCCGATCACAGGAACCGGGTATCGGTCGCATTTCACGACCTCCGCCGCCGTCGCCGCCATGGGCGGCCCCGTGGCCTGCGTCCTGACTTGGCTCAATCAGGAGGCGGCTAAGCCCGCTCGGCAGCAGCATATTGCAAAATCCCGCCAGCTCGCCCTCTTTTGAGGGCGACGCTGCCGCCACCGATTATCCCTTGCAGTAAGTGCCGCGAAGGTTGCCACCGCCAAGGCAGCCCTTATCGTCGATGGTCATCGTTTCCTGATCGTTGCCGATGGTAACGATGACCTGTTTGCCGTCCACCTGATAGGTGCCGACGCGTGTTCCGCCGCCCTTGACGACCTCCACCTTGTCACCGGATTTGAAAACGATCTTGTCCAGGAATGAACCCGGTTCCCCGACATATTCACCGCTGGGGGCATTGCTACACGCGGACAGCAGAAGCGCGCCTGCCGCGAAGCTCGAAAGAGATAGATTCCGCATATCTGGCTTAACTCCGAGTGTTTTGGCGGGAGGATAGGGAGCGGGCGGCGCGGCGTTTCCGGTAGGCGGACACCGCCCACCACACGCCCGCCACCGCAATCAGATCGACCGCGATCATCACGCTGCCGGTGAGCATCAGGGAAGCAATCCCGATCATCACGGCAGCCAGCAGAAGGCCGAAAAGCGGGCGGCGTTTGAAGCCGTGCAGCAGAGCGCCCCAGCCATCTGTCAGCGCACCGATAAAGCCGAATCCTTGATCGGCGGCCTCGCGGTATTTCGCACGTTGCTCGTCTTCGAGAACCATCCGGTTGTGACGTTGGAGATTGGTTTCTTCCCGTTCCATATCGATCACCCTTTCCCTTTGGGTTTGGCGACCGATGGAGCGCCTGCGCTGCACCGCTTCAACGGAGAGGCGCGGACTACCGCCGTCATCGGCGCGCCGAGCGGTGTTTTCAGGGTGTCGTCGTGACTGACTTCGAGAAGGCCGCGCTGTTCACGCGCGTTGAACATGAGGATGACGGGCATATTGTCGCCCCATCTGTTCTTGCCGTATTTGACGTAGACCCAGCGTTGCAGACCCGCGTATTGCGCGCCGCCCGCGCAGGAGAAGCAGACGCTGACCGGCAGCGGCCCGCTTTTTCCTGCGGGCGTTTCAAGATGCACCCCCGTCCTTCCGACATCGACGCGCGGCAGGCGCGCGCAATTGCCCGCTGGCGCATAACGCCCATAGATTTCTTCCGGCACAGGCAGGTCAACGGCCTGTGCGTTGACGGCCTCCGCGCCTAGCGCCAAGCCCGTGAACGCGGCGAGCGCCAGACTGGCCGCCCATCTTTCGGTTTGTTTTCGCATGACAGACTCTTCCGAATATCAAAGTTCTTCGGCGCGAGTCTGGACAGAGGCCGGGGATCATGCGTCCCCTAAATAGGGGAGGAAGTCAGTGCGTCCGGTCGGGCAGCGTAGCCACGCTGCGCCCGATAAGTGCGATCACTTCGCCCTGCCGGTTTGTGCCTGTTTTGGAGAGGATGCGTTTCAGGTGCGAGCGCACGGTGGCCAGTCCAACCCCGTGCCGTCGCGCAATGTCTTCGAGCGCGCGGCCACTGCCGAGATCAACGGCAATTGCCGCTTCCGTGCGCGTCAGGCCGAACAGGTCACACAGTGTTTGCGCGGACAGTGTGGGGTGTTCCGGATCGCGCAGGAAAACCAGCGCCATCGGGGGCAGGTGCGCAAAACGCGTCGCCCCCGCGCCAAAAGGCGCGGCGGTCAATGTCAGTGGCAGACGATCGTCGCGCGAAATGGCCAGCGAGGATGCGGGTGCGGCAGACCGACCAGCGGCAATATCTACGCTGGCGCGGATGAGAGACAGAAGCCGGTCATGCAGCGCAGGGCGCTTCACGCACAACCGGCCATTCAGCACCCCGATGTCACGAGAGGCCGCCAGTATGTCTTCGGCCAGCGCGTTCGCATGGGCGACGCGGCCAGACCGGTCCACGACCAGCACGCCGGTATCGAGCCGGTCAAACGCGGCCAGTGTCGCCGTTTGCGTCAGCGCGGCTGCCGCCAGCTTCTGGCCGAGTTGAAGGGCGCGTTGAAGATGCGGCAGGAGATACGCGGCCTTTTGCCGGTCGGTATCGTCATAGCCGCCCGCCCCGTGAGTGCGGTGGATCCCCAGCACGCCCATGGTGCCGTCCCCTGTCGGGAACACCGCGCCGATCATGTGATGAATGTCGAGGGCGCGCAGCCACTCTTGATAATAGCCGCTTCGCCGCTGTTCCTCTTTGGACACCAGATCATGGTCGGTGACGATCCGCGACATACCGAAGGTCACAGAACGCTCGACCCATAAATCGCGGCTGTGCCAGTGCGTCGCCCAATCTTGCAGACGCTCCGGCACAACGAGATTCTCGGTGCTTTCGACCATCTGCACCCGCGCATCGCTGCCGTGCAGTTTCATGACAGTGCTGGTGGAATCGAACGCCGCCGCGATCCGCGCCGCCATGCCCGACCACAGACGATCATCGACCGCCGCATCATACAGATGCCCGATCAGCCCGGAGAGGCGATCATCCTCAAAGATAGCGGGCGGAAGCATGGCGCAGGGCTATCCCTGTTCACCATCAGCAGGGTTTCCCTGCCGACCATCCACGGAGACGTGCGCGCGCATCCATTGATCCAGATGCTCGAAATCGAACGTACCGGCAGCATAAAGGCCGGATATGAAGGCAAAGGTTTCGTCCGCGCCCGCCGTGATCCGCGCGCCATTGATAGCGAGAAAGGTATAGGTGGCCGCGAAGGCAGCGCGTTTGTTGCCGTCGATGAACGGGTGGTTTTGCGCGAGGCTTTCCCACAGCGCCGCCGCTTCCGCGATCAGGTCGGCATAATAGCCCGTCTGCGGACGAAACAGCGCGGCTTCGAGCAAGCCGCGATCCCGCACGCCCGCCGCGCCGCCATAGCGTTCTATCTGGTCCTCATGAATGGCCAGCACTTCAATAAGCGTCAGGTAGTCCGTCATTCAGCCAGCTTTTTGTAAAGCGGCGCGAACTTTTCATGGCTCGCCTGATACGCAGCCATCACATGGGAACGCGGACGGGTTTGCTTCCGTTTTTCGATCAGGTCGGCCAGCGCTTCATCGACAAGCGCCTGAATCTGCCGTCCTTCGCTTTGCGCGATACCGCGCACCGTGGACAGGATTTCGGCATCTACCTGGGTTGCGAATTTCTCGCGTATTTGGGTCGCCATGGCGCACCTCCATTTCCTAGCCTTAAGTCTATCATGACGTATCATGAAATGTCAAGAAATGGGGCGATTTTGCCACTGCGCGCGCCGGACGGATGCGCCGGGGCGCGGGTCAGACCCTCATAAAGCGCGAGCCAACAATGGCAGCGCGGGCGGTTTCGTCGCTCCATAGCAGGCGGTCCACCTTGCCTTGGCCGATCTTGGTGCGTTGTCGGCGGACGGTTTCACCGGCTTGAAGCGGATAGAGCGGGCGCAGCCAATGCGGTGAAGGTTCGACGGTGCAGGCACCGACCTCGATATGCACCCAGCCCGCGCGGTCGATCTTCACGACTTGCCCGGTGACAACCCTGTGTCCGATCATCGTAGGCTTCTTTTTGGAGGTGCGCGGTTGCGGTTTCCAGACCGGCTCGCGCCAGCGGATCACGTCCGCAACGATGCAATCAGTTCCGCAAGCCAGCCATTTCATGTCTCCCCCGATCTGAACGCGCCACGGCGCACAGCACGCATCTGCGCAGGTATCTCGACGGTAAGTGACGCGCGCCCTCTCTTTATGATTGTTCAGCATGGCGCTTTCGCACAAGTATATCTGTCATGGTCATCACCATGCGGTGAGGACTCGGCGCGGTGTTCCAGTCATGCACAGGCATACCGGTGCATGATATTGTGGAGGCCGCCATGCCGGACAAGAAAACCGAACAGAAAAGCGCGGACGCCGCGCTATCAGATTGGGAACGCGGGGAAGGTGATACGCCCGCCCCCGCACCGCACCCGGAGCGCGCGCGCCTGAAGACGTTGTTCGAGACGCATACGGACGTATGCACGCTGGCGCACCTGCTGAATGATGCAATGAATGATGCCAGCGATCCCGTGCCGGTGACGGTGGAGGTGCAACCGGGCTTGCTCCGCCTTCTCGGCTACATCGAGTCGCTGGACGCCGCCGCCACCGGACGACCGCCCGCGCCTGCGGAACGCCTCCTGCACCAGATCGTCGGCAATCATGCGGAGAACCTGCTGCATCTGCTCGCGACCGATCCGACCAGCCACCCGCATTTTGCCAAACTCTGGAACGCGCTTTGCGCCGAACAGGGGCAAACGGACTATCAGGTGCCTGACGGCTCCCCTCAAACCCTCTCCGACAAAGCCGGGGAGGCACCGTTTTGATGCGCCCTGCGCATCGCCGCCGCCTGAATGCGACTGCCGTGTCCTTGAGCCTGCTTATGGCGGTTGCTACCATGCCGGTCGCGGCACAGGAAACCAGTCCCGCCGATTTTGACCGTGACCGCGCGGTAATGGCCGACCTCCTGTTGAAACGGTCGGAGATTCAATACCGCCAGTCTGCGGGAGAGATCGACGCGACCGAGGCGCAAGCGGCGCTAGCCGCTGAAGTCGCACCGACACTCGGTGCGCTTCAGGCGCGCTGGCGACCGACAGGCCGCCTGATGGACATGGAAATGCAGGCCATGTCCTTGCGCCATGACGAATATCAGGCGCTGCAAGCCCGCTATGGCGCGGAAGCCCGTGCCAGCGGGCTTGGCGAGGCATGGGCCGCAGTGTTGACGACATTCAGCCATATCTGGCCGTACCTGATTGCCGTGCCGCTGGCGCTGGTCGCGCTCATCGGCGTATTGCGCGTGCTGGCCGCTGGCCAGAAACCCCGCAACCCGCCGCCCGTGTCCGATAATTTCGGCACCGCGCGCTATGCCGCTGTGCGCACGGAAATGCCGCACTGGTCATACGCGCATCAGGGCGTGTTCTTCGGGAAGAGCAGCGATCCCGATATGAAGGCCGTGCCGCTGGCCGAACAGCCCGGCGCGCCGATCCTGTCTACGCCCGAGCATCATACCCTGATCGTCGCGCGGACACGGACGGGGAAAGGCACCCGCGTGATCGTGCCGACGCTGTTGCGCTATGCCGGTTCCGCCATCGTCATCGACCCCAAGGGCGAAAACGCCGCCGTCACCGCGCGCGTGAGGGCGGGCATGATTTGCGACGCGGTGCATATCATCAACCCGTGGGGCGAGCTGGCCGCGACCTTCGCCGCGCGCGACTTGCCCGCCGCCACGTTCAATCCGCTGGACGTGCTCGTGCGTGATGATCCGAATGCCGTGGCCGTAGCGCAGGCGCTGGCCGGTGCCATTTGCCCGTCATCCCCGAATGACAAAGACCGCTATTGGCAGGGCAGCGCGGCGAACGTGCTGGCCGCCGTGCTGCTGTGGATCACCGACCAGCCCGGAGAGAGCAAGACACTCGCCCGCGCCCGCGAGATCGTCAGCATGAGCCGGAAGGACTTCACCGACAGCTTCTTGGTGAAAATGGCCGCCTCAAGCGCCTTCGGCGGGGCGATCAAGGAAATGGTCAGCCCTTACCTCGACCTGGCGCAGGAGACCTATCTATGTCGCCTGTCTTGCCGCTTACAATAACGGCTATTTGCATGGCGCATGGATTGACGCCGCGCAGGAGGCTTGGGCGATCTATGACGCCGTGCGCGTCATGCTCAACGCGTCCCCCATCGAGGGCGCGGAGGAATGGGCGATTCACGACTACGAGGGTTTTGGTGAAATCCGTATCGAGGAATATGCCAGCTTTGAGCGCGTGAGTGCGTTTGCCGCATTCATCGGAGAACATGGAGAGATCGGCGCGGCCTTGCTCGGCCATTACAGCGGTAATCTGGACGAAGCGCGCGAAGCCATGACCGACCGCTACATGGGACAACACGCCACCCTTGCCGACTATATGCAGGAACTCACCGAAGAAACCACCACCATTCCCCATGCCTTGCGCTACTACATCGACTATCAGGCAATGGCGCGTGACGCTGAATTGAATGGCGACCTGTTCACCGTCAGTACCGCATGGGACGCGGTGCATATTTTCGCGGGGTGCTGACCATGGAACAGCATCCCCAAACCCACCGCCTGACATGGCAAGGCATCGAAATCGAGGTAATTTACTCGCCCCTCGCATGGGGCGTGACCGCACATTTGGAAATCCAGAGCATTCACCCAGAACGTGCGCCGCTCCCCATCACCGAAACAGGCTATCGCTCGCATTTTCACCCGTGCGGCACGGTGGAAAAGAACGGCGGCGATGTGGTGGCGCAGGTCGTTGCATGGCTGGACGAGGAAGCCGCGAAATCCGAATGGCGGCGTTACGTCGAAACTAGCCGTCAGGGAGTGCTATTTTAGCGGCTAACCCGCTACGCCTTCAATCCAGCACAGAGACCGCCTAGCGGCGGAGGCATCGCCGCCCCCTGCGGGGCGGCGATGCCTTTTAACCCGCACCACCCACCCCAAAAATCGGGCCGTTCACTTCGGTCTCGGCTCACACGCTTCCGCCCTGACCCCGGAACCCGCCCAGCTCAAAAGGGCGAAACATCGGTCAGAACATTTCCAGAACATTTGGACTTGTAAAGTGTCTCTTTACAGGGCACACTTCTCCCTCAGAAATGAAAATGAGGGCGAAGAACCGTATGGCTCGGAGCAAAATTCCAGTTCACCCCGGCGGCTTTGTGAAAAGCAAAATTGTGGAAGCGCATGGCCTTTCGGTGACGAGCGCTGCCCACGCGCTCGGCGTTACACGTCCGGCTCTCTCGGCATTGCTAAACGAACGCGCCCATCTTTCAGCCGAGATGGCGCTGCGAATCGAGAAGGTTTTCGGAATCTCGATCGAGACCTTGATGCGTATGCAAAACACCTATGACATTGCCCAGGCGCGGAAGCGGGCTGGGGAAATCAAGCTTTCTCCGTTCGAGAAAAAAATGCTGGATCCGCGATCAGCAATCATGTAAGCTCATGGATAGATTTAGTATTGGCAAATAAACGAAAGCCAATGAGTAATATTATCGCAGGATTAAGAAAATGGCTCGTCAAAGCGCACAGATGAAGACCGCAAAGGTCATTCCCATTCGGAAAACGAAGGCCGTCATTGAGTGCCAAGATAATCTAGACTTTATGCGCTCTTTAAAAAAGGGCAGCATGGATTTGATCGTCACTTCGCCGCCGTATAATATTGGCAAAGAATATGAGAAGAGAACCCCGCTCGATATTTACATCGAAAGCCAGGCGGCGACGATCGCGGAGGCCGTCCGTCTTCTTCACCCTCAAGGCTCAATCTGCTGGCAAGTCGGCAACCACGTTGATGACGGGGAAGTCTTTCCGCTCGACGTGATACTTTACCGGATATTCAAAGATCATGGCCTACGGTTACGGAACCGGATCATCTGGACCTTTGGCCATGGGCTACACTGCCAAAATCGTTTTTCAGGCCGCCATGAAACCATTCTTTGGTTTACCAAAGGCGACGACTACACGTTCAATCTCGACCCCGTTCGTATCCCCTCAAAATACCCGGATAAGAAGCACTTTAAGGGGCCTAATAAAGGCAAGTTATCCGGCAATCCGCTGGGCAAAAATCCGTCTGACGTTTGGGATATTCCCAACGTGAAATCAAACCACGTTGAGAAAACCGATCATCCCTGCCAATTTCCTGTCGGATTGGTCGAACGCTTGGTTCTTAGCATGACAAATCCGGGGGGGAATGTTTTGGATCCATATCTGGGCGTCGGATCGAGTGCTGTTGCCGCTTTGAAAAACGGCCGCAACGCTTACGGCTGCGATATCACCGAGGAATACGTTGATGTGGCGCGCGACCGCATCGCGCAGCTAGAAGCCGGGACGCTCCGAACCAGAGCCATGAATCAGCCCATCTACGAGCCTCCTGTGCGAGAAGATTGATGCAATTTGCTGAAGCTTATTCCCACCACAACGGGCGCGATCAGTGGGCGCAAAGGGAACTCGATGCCTGGCTAATGGACGTATTCCAGAAGCCAGACCTGACCGTTGGTCCTGGCTCCACGACTGCAATCCGCGATCATGTGAAAGCGGAGCTTGCCGCCGAGGGCTGGCCGTTCGATGTGAAAATCGATCAAAGTTATGATCTGACCGTCTTCGGGGTGAAGGACGATCTCTCCTTTCACCTTCAAACCGGCAATGCCAGCCGCGCGCCCTATGACCTGTTGAAGCTGCAACATCTGTGGAGCGTTCGGCGGATTGAGGCTGCCGCTTTGGCGCTACCGACGAAGCAAGCGGCGGCGAGCATTGGCAGTAACATCGCCAGCTTCGAGCGCATCATGAACGAGCTGCGGTTGTTCGACCGCACCATAACAGTACCGATCTTCCTGATCGGGTTTGAATAAGGGGGTCGCCCGCATGGCGTATACCGTAAATGTGGAACCGGCTCATATCCGCGAAGCGCAAATTGCCGAGCGTGCCACGGAATCCGACAAGACCGAGCCGTTCTATGAGTATCAGAGCCAGCCTTACGATTTGCCGGTCATATTGGTGCCGCTGGGCTTGCCGATATATCGCATGGCGAACTTCCGCACACGCACGGCTCAACAGGCTTATGCGCGCCGCGAAGGCAAGCCAGCCGACTACTTTGCATCCGGCGAGGAAAACGAAGCCGCGCAGCAGCGCCAGCATGAGTTTTTGCTGAAATATGCCAACACCGGGCGGGAAGGCTCGGTTGCGCCTATCATCGACGTGCTCAAGGCTGAACGCCAGCGTCAGCCTATCCTCATCACGCGGCGCGGCGTCGTCGTCAACGGCAACCGCCGATTGGCGGCAATGCGCAGTCTCTTTGAGGAAGATCCGAACCTTTACCGCGAATTTGCGACCGTAAAGTGCCAACTTCTGCCCGCGACCGCGACCGAGAAGGATATTGTCGAGGTAGAGGTGCGGCTGCAAATGAAGCAGCGCACAGAACTCGATTATGATTGGATCAATGAGTGCATCGCCATCCGGGAGCTGCGTGACAGCGGGCGACCGATGAAGGAACTCATGGCCCTCATGAACAAGAAAAAGGTCGAGATCGACGATGCGATCAACGCCCTGACCGAGGCCGACCTGTATCTTGTGGAATGGCTTAATCGCGGCGGTGACTATGAAGCGATTGAAGACGCCAAACAGTTGTTTTTCGACATTGGCGAAAACGTGAAGGCCAAAACGGGCGACGCCCAGGAAGTCAGTCGCAGGATCGCATGGCTGCTGGCCGATCGGCGTAGCAAGCTGAAACGGCGCGTATATGATTTCAAACCTATGTTCGGGAAAAAGGCTGACGAGGTGGCGGCTAAGCTTGCCGAACGCTTTGGGGTCGAACTGGACGAAAGCGGTCCATCGGATGATGAGGATGGCGACGATTTCGCTGTCGATCTGGGCGGCAATACGGGGCCGACGCTCCGACCGCTGATTTCCCTCATGGACGATGCCACGCGCCGGGACGAGGTTTCAGACCAACTCGTCGAGGTGTGCGAGGGGATCATCGAGATCGAGCGCGACAAGCGCGACGGACAGATGCCGCTCAATCTGATTCAGTCGGCAAATGGCAAGCTGTCGGAAGTCGATATGACGCGCGCCGCTCCTGGGAGCTTGGACGCGATCGGCAAACAACTCGACGCCGTTCAAGCCAACGTAGACCGACTCCGTGGATTTCTCGAACGTCAGCGCGCCGAGACGCAATCAGGCGCGGCCTGACGGATGGAAGCCGTAGCCACCCAAGAGCCGCTGCATATCGTTGTCCGTTACGACGAGCAGAATCGGCGCGGTCTCTTGCTGGTCGAAGCCCCGACCGGCAACACCGTATGGGAGCGGCTGAAACAGTCGGCTTCGGTGATCGGCAGCGATGCCAGGATTACGGAGCTGGCGATTGAGCTAAGCTGGCCCAGCGTTCTCGACATATTGCGCGATTACGGCACGCGCGATCAGCAACGGGCATATAACTTCAGGTTCAAGCCCGATGCCGAGGCGCAGACTCGCATCCAAGATTTTGCCGCCGCGCGAAGGAAGGTGCAGGAAGCACAAGGGAGCCTGACGCTCACTGTTACGGAAGAGGAGGTCCGCAGCCGCCTGCGCGCACTCGGCTTCACGCGTGATCTCAAATGGTTTCAGGTCCGGGATATCCGCCACCTGCTTTCTATCCAAAATGGTGCGAATTTCTCCGTTCCTGGCGCAGGAAAAACGACCGTCGCCTTCGCTCTGCATCTGCTGACAAGTCAGCCCGGCGCGCACGTCCTCGTCGTTTGCCCCAAAGCGGCTTTTCCGGCGTGGAATGAGATCGTCAACGACACGATGGATGCCAACGGCCCTGACACGGAAGCGTTTCAGGTTTTAAGCGGCACAAGCCACGCAATTGAGACGATGCTGACCGGAGGCGGCAGGCGTTTCGTCATTAATTACGATCTTCTGATTCAGCATCCTGGGATCATCGGCGCATATCTGGCGCGACAGCCGGTCCATCTGATACTTGATGAGTCTCATCGCATGAAGGCTGGCGAGGCTTCGCAGCGCGGTGCGCTGCTACTGAACCTCGCGCCACTTCCAATCCGCCGCGACGTGTTGAGCGGAACGCCTATGCCGCAATCGCCTTCCGACTTGGTTTCCCAACTCAACTTCCTATGGCCGGGTCAGGGGCTTGGCCTCGAAATCAGCCGGGGCACGCCGCCGCGAGAAGTGCTGGGAAGCTTGTACGTTCGGACCACGAAAGAGGAGCTGGGTCTTCCAGCCCGCTATACCCACTTTCATCAGGTCGGCATGGGTCAGGGGCAACTGGCTCTCTATAGCCTGGTACGCAGCGAGAGCTTGCGCCAGCTCAGCAATATCAGATCCGGTGCTATTGATTTCGCAGGTGCGCGGAAATCGGTCATGCGCTTGCTGCAACTTTCGTCAAACCCGTTGCTCGCCCTGCGCGCGATCACATCGGATATCACTGGCATAAATTCCGGCCTCGTGGATCAGGTCGTCGAAGACGGCCCGTCGCCGAAAATGCTGGCTGTTGCAGCCAAGGCTCGCGAACTCGCGCAACATGGCCGGAAGTCGGTGATATGGACGATATTCACCGACACCATTGAGCAGATGCTGTTGATGTTGGCCGATCTTAACCCGGTTGCGCTCTACGGCGCTGTCCCTTCTGGTAACGCCTCCGATCCGGAAACCAGAGAAGGCAGGTTGCGGCGCTTCCATTTGGACGACGATTGCATGGTGATGATCGCCAATCCGGCTGCCGCCGGTGAAGGGATCAGCTTGCACACGGTCTGCCATGAAGCCCTGTATCTCGATCGGAGCTATGTCAGCACGCATTTCCTCCAATCGATCGACCGGATACATCGCCTTGGCTTGGATCCCAACGAGATCACCAACGTCCACATTTTCCAGACGCGCGCGCCGCAAGGGCTGGGCTGTATCGACCATTCCGTCAGTCGGCGGTTGGCGACCAAAGTCCGTGCAATGCAACAGCTCCTAGACGACCGCGATTTGCATCAAATCGCCCTCGACGAAGAAAACGCCGAAGAACCTGTCGATTATGATGTCGATTTGCAGGACATCGTTGATCTGGTGGAGGAATTGGAAGGCCGCGCCCATTTTGACGAAGACGAGGGCGGATAGTGGACGAAGACCGCATCTTAGCGATGAGCGCTTTTGAAGCGGCCTACCTCATTCGGACCTTTCGGGACAAGAATCCCGAACTCAGCACTCCCGATCTCATCGCCACCGTCCGCTCCGTAAGAGCGGATTTTTATCCGCACGACTACGATGCCGGTGCCGACATCGAAGGCCGCATCCCGCCCCAGCTTATCACGCCGTTGGAGGCGTTTTTTACGGCTGCGATTGAAGCCATCATCGCCGACCGATCGCCCCTTTGGGCGCGTCTCGCCCCAGCAGGGCGCAATCATGTGCTACAGGCAATCGGCGTGAACGGCGTGCAATGCCTCCGTTCAGCGGGTCTTCTCGGCTCGGATGCGCGCGCGACCGATTGGTGGGATGCACTTGCAACTCTCAATCGCGGCGAACGCGATGCAAGATTGCTTGCCCAAGGCCGGGAGGGAGAACGCCTGTCGCTGGCATATGAGAACACCCGGTTGCAGCAGGAAGGCATATCCCGCGCACCCGTGTGGGTCGCGATCGACGATAACACTGTCGGATATGACATTCTCTCATACGCTTGGCATGAGGGCAGTGAGGTCAATCGCCTGATAGAAGTGAAAACGACACAGGCACATCCTCCGCGTATGATCCTATCTCGCAACGAATGGAAAACAGCGGAGCAGTATGGCGGGGCTTTCGAGTTTCACCTTTGGAATCTCAACGGCGAAGCGTTGACGATCTATACGGTCGAACAGCTCAAGGTTCACATCCCGACGGATAACGGGGCGGGCAAATGGGAAAGCGTCGAGATTCATCCCGATTAGCGTCGCGCGCCTATTTCTTTGTACGATCCGCTTATTCGCGCCACCCACCTCACAGCGGACGGCGCGCCCAGGAAGGCCTCGCCTTAGAAGAAGCTGTTTAGCCCCAATCCTCGAAACCGCGCTCGCGCTTCGGCGGGACATCCTTGTGGCCGCTGCACAGCGAGCAGGAACACGGACGGCAATGCGTAGAGGCGTTGCGTCCGACCGCGCGCGCGGAATGTTCCGGCGCGGATAGCCCTCGCGACCACAGCCCCATGACACGGCGCGCCCGCGCCTTCATGCGTTCCTCGTCTTGTCTGCGCCGCGCTCGCATGATCCGATCCTGCCGCTGCCTTATCTATTTGTATGTATCTCCGCGCCATAGCCGATTTGCCGGGCGGCGACCAGTGGTAGCAACCGGCATGAGGACCGATTGCTGTATCCGATCAGTCGCGCCAAGGCTGGCTAAAGAAGGGGCAGGAGACGGCGCAAAGCCCGAATCGAAAGGCTACGCAGCCACGAGCCGACAGAGGGGCTGTTTGGCGAGGAAAAGAGCGCACTTTCCCTGCGTATCCGCGCGGCAGTTCCGCAAATTTTTCTACACAAATCCTACACAGGCAAAAATCGCTGATTTTTACCTTTATATATCAGATGTTTAATGGAATCCAAAGATTTGGAGCGGGTGAAGGGAATCGAACCCTCGTCGTAAGCTTGGGAAGCTTCTGCTCTGCCATTGAGCTACACCCGCCGATCAGGGGCTTGCCGTAGAAGATTCCCTGAAATCCGTAAAGGGGATTTCAGGGCTCCTTTACTCCCTCATGCTGCCTTGTGGACAGTGTTCACCACACGGTTGGCAACCAGATTTTCCACCACCGACGGATCCGCAAGTGTTGAAATATCGCCGAGGTTTTCCGTCTGGTTTTCGGCGATCTTGCGTAAAATCCGCCGCATGATTTTACCCGAGCGGGTTTTGGGCAGGCCGGGCGCGAATTGCAGCGCATCGGGCGATGCGATCGGGCCGATTTCGCGGCGGACCCATTGACGTAATTCATTCGCCAGTTCTTCCGTCGCTGCCTCTCCACTATTGAGCGTGACAAATGCATAGATGCCCTGCCCCTTGATGTCATGTGGCATACCGACCACAGCCGCTTCGGCCACCTTTGCATGGGAAACCAGCGCCGATTCAATCTCCGCTGTACCCATGCGGTGGCCGGATACGTTGATCACATCGTCCACACGGCCGGTTATCCAGTAATAACCGTCCGCGTCGCGGCGGCATCCGTCGCCGGTGAAATATGTGCCTTTGAATGTCGTGAAATAGGTTTCGAAAAAGCGGGCGTGATCACCCCAGACGGTGCGCATCTGCCCCGGCCAGGAAGTTGTCAGCACCAGATTTCCTTCGGCCTCCCCTTCCAGCACCTTGCCTTCCTGATCGACGATCTTCGGCACGACGCCAAACATCGGCCAGCTGGCGGCTCCCGGTTTCAGATCGGTGGCGCCGGGCAAGGGTGAAATCATTGCACCGCCGGTTTCCGTCTGCCACCAGGTATCGACGATCGGGCAACGGCTGTCGCCCACGACGCGATAATACCATTCCCATGCCTCGGGGTTGATCGGCTCGCCAACAGAACCCAGCAACCGCAAGGATTTACGGCTGGTTTTCTTTACCCAGGCATCGCCTTCCCGCATGAGCGCACGAATAGCCGTGGGCGCGGCGTAGAAAATATTTACCTTGTATTTATCCACGATTTGCCAGAACCGGCTGTGGTCGGGATAATTGGGCACCCCTTCATACATCAAGGTCGTGGCGCCATTGGCGAGCGGCCCATAAACGACATAGGAATGGCCCGTCACCCAGCCAACATCCGCGGCGCACCAGAATATTTCGTCCGGGCGGTGATCAAATATTTTCTGGAACGTCAGGGTTGCCCAGACGAGATAGCCCCCTGTGGTGTGCAGTACCCCCTTGGGCTTCCCGGTCGAGCCCGAGGTGTAGAGGATGAACAGCGGATCTTCTGCATTCATTTCCTCTGGCGGGCAGTCCGCTGCCTGGCGCGCCACCAGATCGGCATAACAGATATCCCGGCCAGCCCGCATCGGCACGTCCTTGCCGGTGCGTGACACGACGACGACGTGTTGCACCGATTCGCAATGGACATGAACGCCCGACAGCGCTTCATCCACATTCGCTTTCAGCGGTACGGTGCGCCCCCCGCGCAAGCCTTCATCAGCCGTGATAACCAGTCGGGAATCGCAATCGGCGATGCGGTTGGCGAGGCTATCGGGCGAAAACCCGCCGAATACGATGGAATGGATGGCGCCGATCCGCGAACAGGCCAGCATCGCGATGGCTGCTTCGGGGATCATCGGCATATAAAGGGTGACGCGGTCTCCCTTGCCTACCCCCAGGGATTTCAGGCCGTTGGCAAGCCGGCAGACGTCGGCATGCAGTTCGCTGTAGCTGATATGCCGCGCCGGTTCCCCGGTGCCGTCCGGCTCCCAGATAATTGCCGTGCGATCGCCATGTTCCGCCAGATGACGATCGAGACAGTTGGCCGCGACATTCAGGCTGCCATCGGCAAACCAGCGAATACCGAAATCCGCTTCGTTGAACGACCATTGCGAAACTTCGGTGAACGGCTTGATCCAGTCAACGCAGCGGGCTTCGCGCCGCCAGAAACTTTCCGGATTTTCCACCGACTCCCGGTAGAGGCTTTCGTACCGTGCCTTGTCGATGCCGGCGTTCGCCGCCTGCGCATCTGTCACACGATAAACGACTTCATTCATTCCAGGCCTCCCAAAATGCGTCTCTGGTCCATCCTTGTTCGACGGAACCATGATCGCGCCTTGATCGTCGTCAATCAAGATCCGGTTTTTGGGGCTTTGGCCGGTCAGTTCATGGCGAGGATCAGACTGCGCACCTGGGGATAGATTTGCCGCTGCCATTTGCTGCCACTGAACACACCATAGTGGCCCACGCCTGCCTGCAAATGGTGGCGTTTCAGGTGGGGGCGCAGGGAAGAACACAGCCCATGGGCTGCTGCAGTCTGGCCGACGGCGGAAATATCGTCCCGCTCCCCCTCCACCGTCAGCAGCGCCGTTTTGCGGATGGCATCGGGATTCACCAGACGTCCGCGCCAGGTGAGCTCGCCCTTTGGCAAAAGCGTCCGCTGAAAAACCCTGTCGACGGTTTCCAGGTAAAAATCCGCGTCGAGATCGAGGACGGCAAAATATTCGTCGTAAAATTCCCGGGTAGCTTGCGCCTCTTCCCAATTTCCATCCGCAAGATTTTGGTAGAGTTTATCATGTTGCTGGATATGGCGGCCTGTATTCATCGACATGAACGCGTAAAGCTGCATGAAGCCCGGATATACGCGTCGCCCGCGCCCGCGATAGCGCATCGGCACGCGTGTGATCAGATTGTTCTCAAACCAGTCCAGAGAATGTTCATTGGCGAGATGATTTACCACGGTCGGAGCGGCACGCGTGTCGATCGGTCCCCCCATCAACGTCATGGTGCGCGGCTGCGCCGGATTATCGTCCTCCGCCATCAGCGCCGTCGCGGAAAGGCCCTGCACGCAGGACTGGCAGACAGCCACCAGGTTACTCCCCGGTCCCAGTTCCTCCAGAAAGCGGATCACATAGGCAGTGTAATCGTCAAAACCAAAAGTGCCGGCCGATAACGGCACGTCCCGCGCGTTGATCCAGTCCGTCACATAAACGTCATGGTCGCGCAGCATCGTTTCGGCGGTGTTGCGGATCAGTGTCGCAAAGTGGCCGGACAGCGGCGCGATGATCAACACCTTTGGCTGCGGCGGCGAATCTTCCTTCACGAAATGCAGCAGATTGCCGAATGGCAGCGACAGAGCGATTTCTTCCCGCACCGCGCGCATACGGTTGCCGGAGATCACCTTGTCGATGCCCCACGCGGGACGCGCATGCGTAACGCGCGTATCGGCGATCATGTGCATCAGTGCGAACCAGCTTCGCGCTACCGGAAATGCTTCCTCAAGCTGTGCGAATGCGGGCTGCTGATCGCGCGCGGTATCCGCCAGGCAGCGCACCGGCTGCATTGCATCGGTCCAGGTCTGGAAGGCCGTATATAACATGGGGCGCGGTCAATCAGAATCGTTGTAGAATAATGCCGATATATGCATTAGGATGCTGCATCGCAACATTTACCTGTGCGCGACTCAATATTTATGGCTAATATTGCGCGTGAATCTGACGATGGGACGAGAACGATGACGGCAGTGCTGACAATTTCGAGCCGTAACTATTCCTCCTGGTCGCTGCGCGGCTGGCTGATGTGCCGGCTGGCAGGCATCCATGTACGGGAGGAGCTTGTTCCGGTCGACGCGGATACCCGCGCGGAACTGCTGCTGCTATCGCCATCGGTGCGGGTGCCGCGTCTGACGCACGAGGGCGCGAGCGTCTGGGATACACTGGCGATCGCGGGCTATCTTAATGAAGTATACCCGGAAGCGGGCATGTATCCGGCGGATCGGATCGTCCGCGCCCATTGTCGCTCGATCTGCGGCGAAGTGCATTCAGGATTCTTCAACCTGCGTTCCGCGCTGCCCATGAACCTGAAGGTAAGGCACGAGAAATTCCCGATCTTCAGCGGCGCGCTGCCGGATATCGAGCGGATCGAGGAAATCATCGCCGACTGCCTGGAACGCTATGGCGGCCCCTTTCTGTTCGGGAAAAAACCGTGCATCGCCGATGCCATGTATGCCCCGGTGGCAACCCGGTTCCTCACCTACGCCGTACCGCTGGGCGAGCCAACCGCCGCCTGGCGCGATACGATCCTCGCGTGGGAACCCATGCAGGAATGGAAAACCGCGGCATTGGCCGAGCCCGACGAGATGGAGGAGCTTGAAGTCGAATTCTGATCCTATCCCGACGCAAAAATGGGGTTTTTCGGGGCTGGACGCACGGTGCGGCATCGCTTACGCTTTCAATGCAACGAAATATTGCCTAAATGCAGCGTGTGCGCAGCGGTTCCTGCGCGAGAGATACAGGTGTCGGGCTGGTGATCAATTACAGCGATATCTTCAAACATGCGATCAGCCGCCTGCATGAAGAAGGCCGTTATCGCGTCTTCGTCGAGGTATTGCGCAACAAGGGCTCCTTTCCGGACGCACGCTGTTTCGCCGGCCATAACGGGCCGAAGCCGATCACCGTCTGGTGTTCCAACGATTATCTGTCGATGGGCCAGCACCCGGATGTGATATCGGCGATGGAAAACGCGCTGCATGATGTCGGCGCAGGTTCTGGCGGCACACGCAATATCGGCGGAAACACCCATTATCATATTCACCTGGAACAGGAACTCGCCGATCTCCACGGCAAGGAATCGGCGTTGCTGTTCACCTCGGGCTATGTTTCCAACGAGGCGACGCTCACCACACTGGGCAAATTGCTGCCCGGCTGCATCATCTTTTCCGACGAACAAAATCACGCGTCGATGATCGCCGGTATCCGCCATTCCGGCTGCGAACGGCATGTATTCCGCCACAATGATCTGGCGCATCTGGAAGAATTGCTGGCGGCCGCCGATCCAACGGCGCCAAAGCTCATCGCTTTCGAAAGCGTTTATTCGATGGATGGAGACATTGCTCCCATCGAAGCAATTTGCGACCTGGCTGACAAATATAACGCCATCACCTTCCTGGATGAAGTCCATGCGGTGGGCATGTACGGCCCGCGCGGAGGCGGTATTGCCGACCGGGAAGGGTTGAGCCACCGGTTGACGGTTATCGAGGGCACGCTGGGCAAGGCGTTTGGCGTGATGGGCGGCTATATCGCCGCTGATCGGGATATCGTCGATTGCATCCGTTCGTACGCACCGGGTTTCATCTTCACAACATCGTTGTCGCCGGTGCTGGTGGCGGGCGCGCTGGCGGCGGTGCGGCATTTGAAAGCATCGCCAGCCGAACGCGAAGGCCAGCAACAGGCGGCGGCAAGGCTGAAGCAGAAGATGGCCGAGGCCGGTCTGCCGGTATTGCTGAGCGATAGCCATATCGTGCCGCTGATGGTGCGCGATCCGGTAAAAACCAAGAAAGTCAGCGACATCTTGCTGGCGGAATATGGCGTTTATGTGCAGCCCATCAACTACCCCACGGTGCCGCGCGGCACCGAGCGCCTGCGCTTTACGCCCGGCCCCACGCATAGCGAGGCGATGATGGTGGAACTGGTCTCCGCTCTGGTGGAAATCTGGAGCCGGCTTGATCTGTCGCTGGAACAACGCCAGGCAGCCTGAACCATATTTTTGTGTTCCAAAGGTTGGAACACCACCATATTTGGTGCATAGAGCCGCAAGCGTCGCTGGTGATTCCGCCAGCGCCTGCTTCCCGATCAGGTAAAGAAACGTGCACATCGCCATTGCTTCCGACCATGCCGGCTATCCGCTAAAGGCCCTTCTCGCCGAAGATTTGCGTGCGGCAGGCCATGAACTGCTCGATCTTGGCGCGGCGGACGCCGAAACTTCCGTGGATTATCCTGATTTCGGGCGCGCCTGCGCCGAAGCCGTGGCATCGGGCAAGGCGGAATTTGGCATTGTCGTCTGCGGTTCGGGCATTGGCATTTCCATTGCCGCCAACCGCGTTCCCGGTGCGCGCTGCGCACTGGTGCACGATAATCTCTCCGCTCGCCTTGCCCGCGAACATAATGACGCCAACATCATTGCGCTGGGCGCGCGCCTGACCGGCGCGGAAACCGCCCGGGATGCCGTGCAGGCATTTCTCGCCACACCCTTCGCCGGTGGCCGTCACGGACGGCGGATCGAAAAGCTCGGATAGGACAGAATATGAGCAGCAATCCCATTCCCCTCAATTCCGCTGTCACCAGCAATGGCTTTTTCTCGGCGGGTGTCGCCGAATCCGATCCGGCGCTCGCCGCCAGCATTACCGGCGAACTGGCGCGCCAGCAAAATCAGATCGAGCTGATTGCGTCTGAAAATATTGTGTCGAGAGCCGTGCTGGAGGCGCAAGGCTCGGTTTTCACGAACAAATATGCCGAAGGCTATCCTGGCAAGCGCTATTATCAGGGCTGCGAATTCGCCGATATTGCTGAAAGCCTGGCGATCGACCGGGCGAAACAGTTGTTCGACGCCGGCTTCGTCAACGTACAGCCGCATTCCGGGGCGCAAGCGAATGGCGCGGTGATGCTGGCGCTGGTGAAACCGAACGAAACCATCCTCGGCATGTCACTGGATGCCGGCGGTCACCTTACCCATGGTGCGCGCCCGGCGATGTCGGGCAAATGGTTCGACGCGCAGCAATATGGCGTCCGTGCGGATACCCATTTGATCGATTATGACGCGCTGGAAGAACAGGCGCTGGAAGTCCGTCCGAAGTTGATTATTGCCGGTGGCTCGGCGTATCCACGCTTCCTTGATTTCGAACGTTTTCGCGCCATTGCCGACAAGGCGGGTGCGCTGCTGTTCGTCGATATGGCGCACTTCGCCGGGCTGGTTGCGGGCGGGCAACATCCGTCGCCGCTGCCCTACGCCGATATCGTCACGACGACGACCCATAAAACGCTGCGTGGACCACGCGGCGGCATGATCCTGACGAACAACGCTGATATCGCCAAAAAAATCGACTCGGCAGTATTCCCTGGTCTGCAAGGTGGTCCGCTGGTGCATGTGGTTGCCGCCAAGGCCGTAGCTTTTGGCGAGGCTTTGCAGCCGTCGTTCAAGGCTTATGCGAAGGCCGTTGTTGAAAATGCGAAGGTTCTGGCGGCAACATTGAAAGAACGTGGTTGCGATCTGGTCGCCGGTGGCACCGATACGCACCTTGCGCTGGTCGATCTGCGCCCGAAGGGACTGACCGGCAAGGACGCCGACGAGGCGCTGGAACGCTGCCAGATCACCTGCAATAAAAATGGCGTCCCCTTCGATCCGCTGCCGCCGACGAAAACCAGCGGCATCCGTGTCGGCTCACCGGCCGGCACCACGCGCGGCTTCGGTACGGCGGAATTCACCAAAATCAGCCATCTCATCGCGGATGTGCTGGATGGCATGGCGACGCACGGCCCCGGTGGCGATGCTGCAGTCGAGGAACGCGTACGCGGCGAGGTTGCCGAACTGACCCGCCGCTTCCCCATCTACGCCTGACGTCCGATGCGCTGCCCTTTCTGCCACCACGAGGACAGCCAGGTAAAGGACAGCCGTCCGACCGAAGATGGCGCCGCAATCCGCCGCCGGCGGCAATGCCCCGGCTGTGGCGCGCGATTCACTACGTTTGAACGGGTGCAATTGCGCGATCTCGTCGTCGTGAAAAAGTCCGGCAAGAAAGAAGCGTTCGAGCGCGAGAAACTGGCGCGCTCGGTCATCATTGCCTGCCGCAAGCGCGATATAGACGCGGACAGCATCGAGCGGCTGGTGTCATCGGTGCAGCGCCAGATGGAAGCTTCCGGCGAGAATGAGATCGAGGCCGACCGCATTGGCGAACTGGTGATGCAGGGCCTCGCCCGCCTCGATCCGGTCGCCTATGTACGTTTCGCCAGCGTTTACAAGGATTTCCGCGAAGCGCAGGATTTTGAAACCTTCGTCGGCGGTCTTTCGGAAGGACTTGTGCGCGAAAAAGGCGCGCAATCGGAAAAAGCCGCTTCAGACGGCTGACGCTGTCAATTCTGTCGCCATGAGCCACCAATCGGCGGGTGGCACAACATCGGGGACTTCCCCCCCGAACAGCGCGAAACAGGTCGCGCCGGAACCGGACATGCGCACCATTGTCGCACCGGGCAATGTTTTCAGCCAGGCCAGCACATCGGCAATTACGGGCTGCATTCGGATAGCCGGCGCCTGCAGATCATTGCGCCCCCGCCGCCAATCAGCCAGTGGGCCACGATCCACGCCGTCCCAGCCAGCAAATACCGGACCGGTTGGCACGGCGACACGCGGATTCACCAGCAATATGGGCATCGGCCCCAATTCCGGGGCATCGCGCAGGATTTCGCCACGCCCGGTTCCGATACACGGGCGCGAACGCACACAGGCCGCCACATCCGCACCCGGCGTTGCGGCCAATTCCTCCAGTTGACCGGTAGTCAGCCCCGTACCGGTGGCGCGGTTCAACAGGCGCAGCGCTGCCGCCGCATCGGCGCTGCCGCCGCCCAGCCCCGCCGCCACCGGAATCCGCTTGTCCAGCCGGAATGCAAACCGCGCCCGTATGCCGGTCGCCGCTGCAAAACCATGCGCGGCCCGCAACACCAGATTGTCGGCCAACGCACCCGCATCCCCGGCCATCGGCCCCGCCAGTTCCAGTGCCCAGTCATCGGCGGCTGTCATTTCCAGCCGGTCGCCAAAGCGGGTGAAGGCGAACAACGTTTCCAGATCATGATAGCCATCGGCGCGGCGCGCCCGCACATGTAACGCCAGATTTACCTTGGCCGGCGCGAATTCCGTCCAGCGCATCAATCGTCGTCCGCTTCGTCGCCATCATCCGTCACGGCGGGCATGGCGTCTTCCGGCAATTCATCACCGCCCAGCGGATCGAGCAATCCGGCGGCTTTCAGTTCGGCAAGTCCGGGTAAATCGCGGCGGGAACGCAGGCCGAAATGGACGAGAAAGGCCGGCGTCGTCGCATATTGCAACGGTCGCCCCGGCGATTCGCGACGGCCAGCAGGACGAATCCACCCCGCTTCCATCAAAATATCCAGCGTCCCTTTGGAGATGGCGACGCCGCGCACCTGCTCCACCTCCGCGCGCGTAGCCGGTTCGTGATAGGCGATGATCGCCAAGGTCTCCAGCGCTGCCCGCCCGAGCTTCCGCGGTGTTTCGCGCAATGTTTCCAGCGCATCGGCGCAATCGGGAGCGGTCTGGAACAGCCAGCGTCCGCCGCGCTCCACCAGTTCCACCCCGCGCCCGGCATAATCCACATGCAGGCGGGAAAGCGCGCCGCCCAGATCCCCTTCCCCCGCCCAGGCACGAATGTCCTCGGGCCGCAGCGGCTCGGCGGCGGCGAACAGCACCGCTTCTACCCGTCTTGTGTAAGCCGCAAGTGCCGCCTCAATCGACATCCTCGACATCCACCTTCTCGCCCGTCACGCGCTGCGACAGCGCCGCCGCCATGAACGGATCGAGTGCGCCATCCAGCACTTCCTGCGGATTGGTCGAGGTGACGCCGGTGCGCAGGTCTTTCACCAGCTGGTAGGGCTGGAGCACATAGGAGCGGATCTGGTGACCCCAGCCGATATCGGTCTTCTGGGCATTCTGAGCGTTGGCCTCGGTTTCCCGCCGCTGCAGTTCCGCCTCGTACAGGCGGGCGCGCAGCATTTTGAACGCAGTTGCGCGGTTCTTGTGCTGCGAACGCTCCGTCTGGCAGGCAACGACGATGCCGGTCGGGATGTGGGTGATGCGGACCGCCGAATCGGTGGTGTTCACATGCTGCCCGCCAGCGCCCGACGACCGGTAGGTGTCGATGCGCAAATCCTTGTCATTTACCTCGATCGAGATGGAATCGTCGATTTCCGGGTACACCCACACCGACGCGAAGCTCGTATGCCGCCTGGCCGAGCTGTCATAGGGGCTGATCCGCACCAGACGGTGAACGCCCGATTCGGTCTTGGCCCAGCCGTATGCGCCCTCTCCTTTAAGCAAGATGGTGGCGGATTTGATGCCCGCCTGTTCACCGGCGTGGTAATCGATCAGTTCCACCTTGAACTTTCGCCGCTCGCCCCAGCGCACATACATGCGGTGCAGCATTTCGGCCCAGTCCTGGCTTTCCGTGCCACCGGCGCCTGCGTTGATTTCGATATAGGTAGAGAGGTTATCGGCCTCACCGGAAAGCAGGGCTTCCACCTTGTCCCGGTCGGCGCGCACTGCCAGTTCGGCCAGCGCCTGCACGCCCTCTTCTTCGAGGGCCTCATCCTCTTCGTCCTCGGCGAGTTCGATCAGTTCGACCGTATTCGTCAGTTCATCCTGCAAGGCGGTGGTGGCGTTGATGGCCGATTCCAGCTGTCGCCGTTCCCGCATCACGTCCTGCGCCGCCTTGGGGTCGTTCCATAAATCCGGGTCTTCAGACCGGGCGTTCAGCGCTTCCAGGCGTTTTTTGGCGCGATCCCAGTCAAAGAAACCTCCTCAGCAGGGCAATCGCCTGCTCAATTTTATCCACATGGTGCTGCGCTTCGGCGCGCATGATGTCATTCCTTCGGTTAGCGAAAAATCTGTTGCTCGTCTGTTCCGGCTATGCGCCAGCGTCAGGGCGGCGTCAATTGGCGGCGAGGATATGCCGCGCGTTCTCCGCGTCCCGCGCGATTTGTGCTTTCAGCGCCTCCAGTCCGTCGAGGCGTAACTCATCGCGCAGAAACGCCACAAACTCCGTCTCGATTGTCTGGCCATATAAATCGCCCGACCAGTCGAACAGCCATACTTCCAGCAACTCCTTCGGCGGCTCGAACATCGGACGGATGCCAAAGTTTGCGACACCGGCAACGACGTCTCCATCGGGCAGCCGGACCCGCACCGCATAAACCCCATAACGCGGGCGAATATAATCGCCGGGATCGACGTTGGCGGTGGGCACACCGATGGTACGCCCGCGCTTGTCGCCATGGATTACTGTGCCGGCAATCGTAAAGGGTCGCGTCAACAGGGATGTGGCCAGCGGGAGATCGCCGCGTTGCAAGGCTTCGCGGATGCGCGTGGAAGAAACTGTCTCGCCATCCGCCGCCGTGACCGACTCCAGTGCCTGGGTGGTGAAGCCACGCGTCTTGCCGATTTCCGCCAGCCGCGTAGCCGTGCCAGACCGTGCCCGGCCAAAGCTGAAATCATGGCCCGTTGTCACATGGCGGACACCCAGCTTCTCCACGAGCCAATGGTCGACAAATGCTTCCGGCGGGAGATTGGCCAACGCTGCATCAAATGGAATAATAATTGCCCCGTCCAGGCCAAGCTGCTCAAAAAGCCGCAGTTTCTGCGGGATCGTCGTGAGGGCGAATGGCGGTGATTCGGGCCGGAAAAAGCGGGACGGATGTGGATCGAAAGTCGCTGCCAGCGCCGGCACCGCGCGATGGCGGGCATAAGCTACGGCGGCATCAATCACGGCCTGGTGGCCGGCGTGTACCCCGTCGAAATTTCCGAGCGCAAGCGCGCCACCGCGCAGATGCGGCGGAACCGCGCTATCTTTCAGGAGCACTTCCATCGTCACCCGTTAGCCGGATCGTCCGCGCCGCTGCAAGGTAAGGAACGCAAAAGCCGGCGTGTCCCCGTTTACCGCTGTCTCTTCGCGCGCCACTTCCTGCCACTCTGCGGGATCAATGGCGGGCATGAAGGTATCGCCCGCAGGAGCCAGATCGATGGCCGTCCACTCGATCCGTGTTGCCCGGGGCAGCGCCTGGGTAAAAATCTCGGCTCCGCCAATCACCATAATCTCCGGGGCATCGGCGCATACGATGGCTGAATCCAGATCGGACGCCACGGAAACACCTTCGGCCTGCCACGCAGCATCACGTGTCAGTACGATATTATGACGCCCGGGCAATGGCTTGCCGATGGAGTCAAAGGTCTTGCGCCCCATGATTACCGGTTTGCCCAAAGTGACGCGGCGAAAATGGCGGAGGTCCGCCGGAATATGCCAGGGCATGCCATTCTCCGCGCCGATGACACCGTTGCGCGCCACCGCCACGACCAGCACGATTTCAGGCCGGATCGGCAGGTCTGCATCGGGTGAATTGCGGGAGTCAGGCATGGTGCATCCGCTTTTGCGGCCAGATTATCCCGGGTCAAGAGGTGGCCAGAGCAAAATTCGCCCTTGTGTTCCGTGCCCGGCCTTGCCACGACAGGATTTGAAAAATCCCGTCGCTGCGTGTAAGCGCGCGGCACGATTTCCCGGAACGTGAAGGAACAGGCAGGCGATGTTCGCAACCCCCGCTTATGCGCAGGCAGCCACAGGAGCCGCAACCGGCGGCACCACGGGCTTTCTTATCCAGATGGCGCCGCTCATCCTGCTGTTCGTCATTTTCTGGTTTTTGATCATCCGCCCTCAACAGCAACGCGCCAAGGCGCACCGCGCCATGATCGACGCCGTGCAAAAGGGCGACGAAGTCGTAACCGGCGGCGGCATGATCGGTCGCGTGACGCGCGTGACCGATACGGAGGTCGAAATCGAACTCGCGCCGAGCGTCAAGGTGCGCGCGGTCAAGGCGACACTGACGAGCGTCAAGCCGCGCGGTGCGCCCGCCAACGATTCGCAGGGCTGAGCCGCCCATATGCTCGATTTTCCGCCGTGGAAGATCTGGCTGGTCGCACTCACGCTGCTGACGGGTCTGGTCTTCTCGATTCCCAACTTCTTCAGCGAGCAGGAAGTCGGCGCCTGGCCGTCGTTCGTGCCCAGTCGTCAGATCAACCTCGGACTTGATCTGCGCGGTGGCAGTCACATTCTGATCGAGGCCAGTGAAGAGGACATCCGCAAAACCCGTCTCGAAGTGCTGGATGAAAGCATTCGTTCCGAGTTGCGCCAGGCCGATGGCGGGGCCATCGGCTTCACCGATATGGGCGTGCGCGATGGCGCGATCAGCTTTACGGTGCGCAATCCGGCGGACACGGATCGGGCGGTCGAGACCATGCGGCGGATGTCCCGCCCGATCGGCCAGCTTTCAGCGCAACGCGATCTGGACGTCAGTGTGGTTGACGGCAACCGCGTCGTCGTTCGCCCGACCGATGCCGGATTGAAGGCAGAAACCGACCTCGCCATGGGTCAGGCGGTGGACGTGATTCGCCGCCGGATCGATGAACTCGGTACGCGGGAACCGAATATCGTTCGTCAGGGGGCGACGCGAATTGTCGTGCAGGTGCCGGGCTTGCAAGATCCGGCAGCGTTGAAAGCCTTGCTCGGCAAAACCGCCAAACTCGAATTCAAGCTTGTCGATATGGAAGCCGATCCGGCCATGGTCGCGCAAGGACGCGCGCCGCCGGGAAGTCAGGTGCTGCCCAGCATTGATGGTCCGCCGATGGCGGTGAAGCGGCGCGCGATCATCACCGGCGATCAATTGATCGATGCCCAGCCCTCGTTCGATCAGGGCCAGGCGGTCGTAAGTTTCCGTTTCGATTCTGTCGGAGGCCGCCGTTTCGGCAAGGCGACGCAGGAAAATGTCGGCAAGCCTTTCGCGATCATCCTCGACGGACAAATTATCTCCGCCCCGCGCATCAACTCGCCGATTCTGGGCGGGGCGGGCATTATCACCGGAAACTTCACCACTGCCAGCGCCAATGAACTTGCGATCATGCTGCGTTCCGGCAAGTTGCCGGTTGAACTTGCGGTGATCGAAGAGCGCACGGTCGGCCCTGATCTTGGCGCGGATTCGATTCGCGCCGGGGCCATCGCCAGCGTCCTGTCGATCGTGCTGGTGGCGGTGTTCATGATCCTCACCTATGGCCGGTTTGGCGTCTATTCGGTGATTGCGCTGTTCCTCAACGCCGTGATCGTCGTTGGCGTGATGTCGATGCTCGGCGCCACCCTTACGCTGCCAGGCATTGCGGGTTTCGTGCTGACGATTGGCGCAGCAGTCGATGCCAATGTGTTGATCAACGAGCGCATCCGCGAAGAATTGCGACGAGGTCGCAATATCGTCGCATCGGTGCAGATGGGCTACAAGGATGCATCGCGGACGATTTTTGACGCCAACGTCACCAATGTGATCGCGGCGGTCATCATGTTCTGGTTCGGTTCCGGTCCGATCAAGGGCTTCGCCGTTGTGCTGACTATCGGGATCATTACCTCGGTGTTCACCGCTGTCACCGTCACCCGGCTGTTTGCATCCCTGTGGCTGCGCCGTGCGCGCCCGCAGACGCTGGTATTGTAAGGAAATCCGCGATGCGGCTGTTAAAGCTCGTTCCCGACGATACCAATATTCCGTTCATGCGCTGGCGCAATGTCGCCATGCTGCTTTCGCTGGCCGTGATTATCGGTTCGATTGCGCTTGTCGCGGTGCGCGGCCTGAACTTCGGCGTGGATTTCGCCGGGGGACTGACGATGGAAGTCCGTTTCGATCAACCGGTCGCCGTCGATGAACTGCGCCGGACGGTCAATTCGGCGGGTGTCGGGGAAGGCTCGTTGCAGACATTTGGTGACGCCAACACCATCGCCATCCGCCTGCCGTTGCCCGAAGATGACAATGATGAAGCCATTCAGGGCGTTGTACAAAAGGTGCAGGCCGCCATCCTGGCCGATCACCCGGATGCCGATTTCCGACGGGTGGAAACCGTATCCGGAAAGGTATCGGGAGAATTGATCCGCGACGGCGTACTGGCCATGCTATTCGCGATGCTTGGCATTTCCGTCTACGTCTGGTTCCGGTTTGAATGGCAGTTTGGCGTTGGCGTCATGTTCGGCCTGATACATGATGTGGTTTTCACCTTCGGCTTCTTCGCGCTGACCCAGCTTGAGTTTGACCTGAATACAGTTGCAGCGTTGCTGACCATTATCGGCTATTCAATTAACGATACCATCGTGGTTTATGATCGCGTACGCGAGAACCTGCGCAAGTATCGCAAGATGGAGATCGAGGAACTGCTGAACCTTTCCTTGAATGAAACATTACCCCGGACTATTGTAACCTCCCTGTCGTTGATCCTCGCGCTGGCAATGCTCGTGCTGTTCGGCGGTAATGTGTTATTCAGCTTCTCGCTGGCGATGTTGCTCGGTATCATTGTCGGCACCTATTCCTCGATCTTTCTGTCCGCGCCGATCCTGATCTGGCTGAAGGTGGGGCCGCACACTTTCCTTCCGGCAGACGCCACACCCGAACGCCGGACGCCGTAAGATGGCGATGCGGCCGATCAAGCCCGACGATGTGACAGTCATCGCCGGATTTTCGGCGGACGGGTGGGTGGTGAAGGATCGCCTGTACAGCCAGGCGTTACTGATTGCTGCCGAACGCGCCTGGGGCATTGCTGCGCGCCCGGTCGCCTCCCTCACCGTGGACGTGCTGGCGCTGCTCGCGGATCTGCCCGTCAAACCAACGCTTTTATTGCTGGGCACCGGCGAGCGGATGGAACGGCCCCCTGCGGATTTTGTCCGTTCTGCCCGCGATCAGGGGATGGTAGTGGAATTTATGGATAGTCATGCAGCGGCGCGAACCTATAATGTACTGGTCACAGAGGGCCGGCCGGTCGCGGCGCTGTTGCTGTAGCCGTGCGCATCGGGAAAATGGGCAATGGCATCGCAGGCTGAAACTTTCCTGGTCGTCGTGGATAACACGCCCGAGTGTCGCAAGGCCCGGCGCTTTGCCGCCTTGCGCGCCCGGCGGACCGGCGGTCAGGTAACTTTGCTCTACCCGCTCGAACCTCCCCAGTTCCAGCAATGGGGTGGCGTGCAGGATATTCTGGCGGCGGAGGCCGAGGATGCGGCGCGGGCAGCACTTGCGATCGAGGCGGCGGCAGTCGAGGAACTGCTCGGCGCGCCCCCACAGACACGCATACGGGAAGGCACACCGACCCACGCGGTGCAGGCTGAACTGGAAGCTGACCCTTCCATCCGCGCGCTGGTGCTGGCTGCAAACTCCGGCACCAATCCGGGGCCGCTCGTCAATTTCTTTTCCAGCGGCAAGGCCGGCGATTTACAATGCGTGGTGATTATCGTGCCGGGGGCACTTGCGGATGAGCGGCTGGATCAGCTGACTTGATCGCGGCGGCTCTCGTTGCCACCTAAAGCCCGAACGAGCGGACAAAGCCCGCAGACAGGAGCATCTATGCTGATCGAAACCGAACGCACCCCTAATCCAGCCACCCTGAAATTCCTGCCCGGGCAACCGGTCGCCCCTGACGGGCCGTTCGATTTCGCCAATGCCGAAGTGGGGGCATCCTCTCCCCTCGCGGTCCGTATTTTCGCGCTGGGCGATGTCGAGCGCGTATTTCTTGGCTCGGACTTTATCACCGTGACCCGGATGGCGGACGGCGCGTTGTGGGAAGCGCTGAAACCACAGGTGCTGGGCGCGATCATGGATCATTTCGCCAGCGGCCAGCCGATAGTCTCCAGTGGCGCGGAAACAGCCGTCGAAACCTTCGATGATCCCGCAGACGCCGAAATCATCGCGCAGATTCGTGAATTGCTCGATACCCGGGTCCGGCCGGCGGTCGCCAATGACGGCGGAGACATCGTCTATCGTGGCTTTCAGCAGGGGGTTGTATATCTCAATATGCAGGGCAGTTGCGCCGGTTGCCCATCCTCTACCGCGACGCTGAAGGGCGGCATCGAAAATCTGTTGCGCCATTATGTGCCGGAGGTGCGTGAAGTTCGTGCCGTCTGAGCGTTTTGCGCCCGGAAAAGTGTCCGATTCGATGTTGGCGATCGCCACCGGTTTTGATTTGTCGCTGGCGTTGACGATCAATAATGTAGTGGTGGCGGAGCAGCAATTGCCGCTGGTGAAGGGCCATGCCGAGGCGCTTGTTCCAGAAATCGCCGCGTTGATGGCGCCTCTCGGTGGCCCTTCACTACAACCGTCACGGATCGTCGTTGAAATCGGACCGGGCAGTTTTACGGGTTTGCGGATTGGCATCGCGGCCGCACGTGCGCTCGGTCTTGCATGGCAGGCGCGCGTCGAGGGCGTCGGTTCAGCGTTGTTGATTGCGGCGGAGGCGCGCGCGCATATGATCGCGCATGGAACAGCGCCCGACGTTACCGCGCTGGTGGCGCTGGCCGCGCCGCGCGGGCAGATCTGGGTAGAGCCCGTAGCCTTGCGCGATCTGCGAAGCGAGGCGTCATCGCAGGCTCTGTCAGAGACAGAGGCCATCAACCTGGCGCGAACTTATCCGATTGTCGTCGGCTCGGCGGCCTCGCGGCTGACAGACCATGATTCGGCAGGATGGGCGCATACACCCCGCGCACGTCTCGCAAAAGATATACCGACAGCACTGATGACGGCCCCCCTCCCCCTGTATATACGCGCCCCCGAAACGGACTGAACGGAGACTGGATGCTGACCTGGCGCAAAGGCAGTGTAGGGGACAGCGGTCAGGTGGCCCGATTGTCAGCGCTGGCGTTTGATCCTGAGTATCGGGAAAGCTGGACGGAAGCGCAGATCGCCGGGATTCTGCACAGTGCCGGCGGCTGGCTTGATCTGGGATTCGACGATCAGAATAATCTGCTCGCATTCGCTCTCAACCGGCAAATTCTGGATGAGGTGGAACTATTATTGTGTGCGGTCCATCCTGATTTCAGGCGGCTGGGGCTTGGATTTACCCTGATCGATACAGTCTGCCAATCCGCCCGGTCGCGTCTGGCGCGGCGGATATTTCTGGAAGTACGCCGTACCAACGATGCCGGTCGCGCTCTCTACAGGCAATGCGGGTTTAGCGTGTACGGAATACGATCCCACTACTATCGTAGCCTGGACGGAGAGAGCATCGATGCCATGACTCTCGAACTTGTTCTGTGATCTGATTTGCCGGGAAAATGGAAAAATGGTAAAAATACCCTTGTTTGGGTGCAAGAGTGCTTGCAATCCCATATTACAAAGGCATAGAGACGAAAGCTACTGGCAATTTCTGCTTGTTGGTAGCGCTGAGAATGGTATCCCCCGCACTCTGCTGACAAACTATGCTGGCGTACCGGTAACTTGTGAACATTATAAAAACAGAATCTTCGCCCGATAAGGAAATGAGAAATGACTGAACAATCGCAACATGCAGATCTTCTTGCACTGACAGCTGATATTGTGTCGAGCCATGTCGCCAACAACAGTGTTGCCGTGAACGACGTACCGCAACTGATCCAGAATGTCTACGCGACGCTGTCGAGCCTGGACGAAGCGCCTGCAGCGCCGGAAGCTCGCCCCGAGCCGGCGGTGCCGATCCGCTCGTCGGTGAAGCCCGACTATATCGTGTGCCTGGAAGATGGCCGTAAACTGAAAATGCTGAAACGGCATCTGTCCACCGCCTATGGTATGACGCCGGATGAATATCGCGCGAAATGGGGTCTGCCAGCGGATTATCCGATGGTTGCCCCGAAATATGCAGAAGCGCGTCGCCAGCTCGCCAAGTCGATTGGCCTTGGCACGGCACGGGCACGCGCGCGGCAGAAATAAGGAACGGGAACCGGGACGAGCTGCAATCCTGCGGCCGTCCCGGCTTGCCCCGACGGCCTTCGTTCTCTACCGTGGAGGCGGGCGGTAGCATCCGGCTTCCGCGCCGCATATCGTCTGGATACAGGCGAAGAACGCCACGAGGATTTTGATGTCGGACGCTATTGATATTGAAGCTCTGTGCCACGCAAAAGGGTTGCGTATCACGGAACAGCGTCGGATTATCGCGCGCGTTCTGTCCGACAGTCGGGATCATCCCGATGTCGATGAGTTGCATCGCCGCGCCGTGGAACTGGATCGAAATATCTCCATTGCTACGGTTTATCGCACGGTGCGCCTGTTCGAGGATGCCGGCATCCTCGAACGTCATGATTTCCGTGACGGACGATCCCGCTACGAACCGACGCCCGATGAACATCATGATCATTTAATCAACGTCGAAACCGGTGACGTCATTGAGTTCCACGATGAAAAGCTGGAATCGTTGAAGGCTGAAATCGCCCGCCAACTGGGATACCGTCTCGTCGACCACAGACTCGAACTCTATGGTGCACCGATTAAATCACAGAAGGAACATGGCTGACCGCCTGCCATGCCCTCAGAACCACCTGGATTATCCAGCCAGCCATCTTTCCTTGCCCGTGAACGGCCTTTTCAACGGATCGGTCATGTAAAAGCGATGGCCGGCGCGATCGCAGTGACCGGCGCGCTGGTGCCGGCTGGTATGATGTTCAACATGGTGCAGCCCAATTCGGCGACGCGCCTGTCATCGCTGTGGCATCGCGCCATCAGCCATTCACTGGGCGTCAAAAGCACATTTTCAGGCACGCTGGCCACGGGTTCGGTGCTTTACGTTTGCAACCATTTGTCATGGCTGGATATTCCTGTTTTGGGTAGCCGTCTGCATGCCAGTTTCGTCGCCAAATCCGAAGTGGGCTCCATGCCATTTGTCGGGTTTCTCGCCCGCTTCCAGCAGACCATCTATGTAGAACGGGAGCGCCGCAGCCGTGCGCCGGAACAGTCCGGCAGTATCCGCGCACGCCTGATTGCCGGCGATAATGTGATTCTGTTTCCCGAGGGAACGTCGAGCGACGGGGTGCAGGTGCTGCCGTTCAAATCGGCACTGTTCGCGGTGGCAGAGGATGACGCCATCCGTATCCAGCCGATCAGCCTCGCCTATACGCATCTGAACGGCATGCCCATTACGCGCCAGCGTCGCCCGGATATCGCATGGATAGGCGATATGCGTTTCGGTTCCCATGCCGTTGATTTTATGCGGCTGGGCCGTACCAGCGCCGCCATATTATGCCACCCGCCGGTACGCCGCGCCGATTTTTCAGACCGCAAGGCGCTGGCGCGTTATTGTCAGGAACAGGTAGCACAAGGCTATCGTCAACTGATACGGGGGCAGGCATGACCGCAAAACCCCGCAGCTTTTCTATTCGCAGCTTTGGCTGCCAGATGAACGCCTATGACGCTGAGCGTATGGCCGAAAGCCTGACCGCCAGCGGCATGGTGGCAGGCGACGGTGACAACGCCGATGTCGTCGTGTTCAATACCTGCCATATTCGTGAAAAAGCCGCCGAGAAACTTTATTCCGAGGTTGGCAAGGTAGCGGCGCGGGCGCGGGATGGCCTTGCTGTGCCGGTTATCGCTGTCGCCGGTTGCGTCGCCCAGGCGGAAGGCGCGGAAATCGGACGTCGTTCGCCGGCGGTAAATGTCGTTGTGGGGCCGCAAGCCTATCATCGTCTGCCGCAATTGCTGGAAGAACAGGCACGGTCGGGCGCGTCCGGCAAGCGTGCGCTGGTCGATCTCGACATGCCGGCGGTGCCCAAATTTAACGTCCTGCCCGCCCGTGCCCGTCGCGCGCCCTCGGCTTTTCTGACCGTGCAGGAGGGATGCGATAAATTCTGTGCCTTTTGCGTTGTCCCCTATACACGCGGCGGCGAGGCTTCCCGGCCCCTTTCCGCGATCCTGGCTGAAACGGAAACTCTGGTGGCGGGTGGTGCAAGGGAAATCACACTGCTGGGCCAGAATGTGAACGCGTGGTCGGATCCATCTGAACCCAATGGGGATTTTGGATTATTGCTTCGTCGGGTGGCTGCGCTTCCCGGCGTCGAGCGATTGCGTTATACCACCAGTCATCCCCGGGATGTGACCGACGCGATGATCCGCGCCCATGCCGAAATTCCGGAACTGATGCCCTATCTGCATCTGCCGGTGCAATCCGGCTCGGACCGGATCCTGAAGGCGATGAACCGCCGGCATGACCGCGCATTTTATTTTGATCTGGTACGGCAATTCCGCGCCGTGCGCCCGGATCTCGCCATCACATCCGATTTCATTGTGGGTTTTCCGGGCGAGACGGAGGATGATTTCGCCGATACGCTGTCTTTGGTGGAAAGTGTCGGTTACGCCCAGGCATTCAGCTTCAAATATTCGCCGCGCCCCGGCACGCCCGCTGCGGATCGGGAATATCTGATACCGGACGAGGTGATGACGGAGCGCTTGCACCGGCTGCAAAACCTGTTGCAGAAGCAATCACTGGCGTTCAATCAGACGACATCGGGGCAAAAAACGCAAATTCTGATAGAGCGACGCGGGCGCCGTCCCGGCCAATGGATCGGAAAATCGCCGTGGCTGCAATCGGTTGTGGTCAGCGGCGACGGCCTGGAAATTGGCATGGTCGTGGATGTGAAACTGGGCGCGGCCGGCCCGAACAGCATGGAGGGACATTTGCGCGAAACCGCTGCCATATGGTGAAGCGCCATAATGCGCCGCCGCCGGAAGCCGGATTACTGCCCGACCGCGCCACCATTGAACTGGAATTCGAACGCCCTGCCCTGCTCGGCGCGTTATTCGGCCAGTTCGACCAGCATCTGATCACCATCGAGAACCGCCTTGGCGTCTATATCGCGGCGCGCGGCAACCGGGTGAAGATCGAGGGGGACCCGCAAGGCATCGCCCGCACCCGCGATGTGCTGAACGCCCTCTACGCCCGGCTCGAACAGGGACAGACCGTCGATAGTGGTGATGTGGAAGCCGCCATTGCGATGGCGCCCGACACCGAGGCCGAAGGCACGGAAACCTCTGGACGCGCGGCGGGGCCGCCAGCCATGATCCGCACCCGCCGCAAGACGATCATAGCCCGTACGGCGGCGCAGGCATCCTACATTGAAGTGCTGGGCAAGGCGGATGTTATCTTTGCGCTGGGGCCTGCCGGAACGGGGAAAACCTATCTGGCGGTCGCCCAGGCGGTTTCGCAACTGATTTCCGGGTCGGTCGACCGGCTGATCCTTTCCCGCCCGGCGGTGGAGGCTGGTGAACGGCTGGGCTTCCTCCCGGGCGATATGCGCGAAAAGGTCGATCCCTATTTGCGCCCGCTCTATGACGCGCTTTACGATATGCTGCCGTCCGAACAGGTCGAACGGCGAATTGCTTCCGGTGAGATCGAGATTGCGCCGATTGCCTTTATGCGTGGGCGCACGCTCGCACATGCCTTTGTCATCCTGGACGAAGCCCAGAATACCACACCGCAGCAAATGAAAATGTTTCTGACCCGGTTTGGCGAAGGCAGCCGCATGGTGGTCTGCGGCGATCCGCAACAAGTCGACCTTCCCGATGTCGGCAAAAGCGGCCTCGCAGATGCTGTCGCCCGACTGGAGGGCATAGACGGCATCGCCACGCAGCGATTTACGGCAAAAGATGTCGTGCGGCACCCGATCGTCGGTCGCATCGTCGAAGCCTATGAAGGCCCCCATGCTTGACGTTGATTGCGACAGTACCGCCGGAGAATGGGACGGGTCCGGCACATGGGCTGAATGGGCCTCCACCGCCGTGCGGGCAGCCATCGCGGGCGCCGGTCATGACCGCTGGCTGGAAACGCCCGGCCCGATAGTGGAAATCTCCATCCGGCTCACCGATGACGCGGAAGTCCAGGAACTGAACCGGGATTACCGGGGCAAGGACCGCCCCACCAATATCCTGTCCTTCCCGATGCTGGACCGGGCCGGCATCAGCGCGCTGGCGACAGCGGAAAGTGGCGATGTGCTGCTCGGCGATATGGCCGTCGCATTCGAAACCCTGATGCGCGAAGCCGCGGAAAAAAATATTCCGGCACAAAATCATTTCACGCACCTGATCGTGCATGGCACCCTGCACTTGCTGGGCCATGATCATATGGAGGACGGGGAGGCTGAAGCCATGGAAGCGCTGGAAACGGCGATCTTGAACGAACTTGGCATAGCCGACCCCTATTTGAGTGAAAGACGATGAGCGACCCTTCTCCTCGACCCGCGGACGGACATTCCTTGTGGCACGCCGTTCGCGATTTTCTGAAATTAAGAGGCCACGCCACACTCAGGGAAAGCATCGAGGACGCGATCGAAGAACATCGCGGCGACAGCGATGGGGATAACGGCGATCTTGACGCCGCCGAACGTGCGATGCTCAGCAATATGCTGGAATTGACGGATCGCAAGGTCGGCGAAATCGCCGTGCCGCGCTCGGACATCATCGCGGTGGAAGAAAGCGTCGATTTCCCTACCCTCGTCCGCAGTTTCCGCGAGGGCGGCCACAGCCGTCTTCCCCTGTATCGCGGCAGCCTTGATGAAGTGCTCGGCATGTTGCTGGTGAAGGATGTCTATGCCGTACTCGCCGATAATCCCGGCGGCCCTATTCCGGCAGCGCCCCCCACGGCGCAAATGATGATGCGGCCGATTATATTCGTGCCATCTTCGATGCCCGTGCTCGATCTGCTCACCGATATGCGCCGGAAACGCACCCATATGGCCATCGTCGTCGATGAATATGGCGGCACCGACGGGCTGGTGACGATTGAAGACATCGTTGAGGAAATCGTCGGCGAGATCGAGGATGAACATGATGAGGAAGCTGCCGTCCAACTGATCCGGCTGGACGACAACAGCCTGCTGGTGGAAGCACGTATCGACCTGGATGTGCTGGAGCAGGAACTGGGCGTATCCTTCTCCGATGTGGAGGGCGGACAGGATGTCGATACACTTGGCGGACTGATCTTCGTCGTCGCCGGGCGGGTGCCGCGCGCCGGAGAGACGCTGGTTCACCCGAATGGCTGGGCCATGGACATCACTGCCAGCAACGCACGCCGGATCGAGCGGCTGCGGCTGCGCCCGCCACCCCTGTTGGAGCCGCCGGAAGCTGCCTGATTCTGGATTATAATCCGGCCTTTTCCATCAATATCTTCAGATACGATGGAAGGGCCGGTACGCTGCTGCGCGGCGGCTGATAGCCGGCACAAACAAAACAGTTGGACTGAATGCCAGCGCCCGTGGCGATGCCCATGGCAGCCTGCACCCCGGCGATAGCCCGGGCGCGGCTGACGTTGGCGATTCGCGTAAATGCGTCGCCACCGGTCTTTTCCTGTTCACCGGGGCTGCCAATGAGCAAACGCAGAAGCACAGGCCGGTCCCGCCGCATTACCTTCACCCGCGGATCTTCATCGTCGATCCCGGCCCGGCGGGCGGCATCGCGGACGGCGGCGTCCAGGTCGCCAAATTCGTCGATCAGTTGCAATTCCTTAGCCCGTTTGCCCGACCACACCCGGCCCTCGGCGGCTTGCTCCACCTGTGCGGCCGGAAGATCGCGGGCATTGGCAACCAGTTGGATGAAGTGGTTATAAGTGCTTGAAACCGTGGATTGCAGTACGTCTCGCATCGGCTGATTAATGCCGCCGATAAGGTCCGGCTGCCCGGAAAACGGCGTGGTGCCGATGGAATCGGTAGAGATGCCGATGCCTTTCAATGTCCGTTCGAACGTTGGCAATATGCCAAAAACGCCGATGGAGCCGGTAACGGTGGACGGGCGCGCATAGATGGCGTCCGCTGCCGTCGCCACCCAATAGCCGCCGCTCGCCGCGACCGGCCCGAAACTGGCCACCACCGGTTTGCCCTTTGCCCGCGCTGCCGCCAGCGCCTCGCGGATACGCTCGGACGCCATTACCGATCCGCCGCCGGAATCGACACGCACCACAATCGCCTTGATATCCTTGTCGGCCACCGCCCTGCCAATCAGTTCGGCAATGGTCGTACCACCCGCCTCGCCCGCGGGCGCCTCCCCATCGACGATGTTGCCGGCCACATGCACAACACCCACCGCGGAGCCGGAGCGCGCGCCGTAAACACGCGTTACCAAATAGGAGTTCAGGTCGATGGACGCATAATCTCCCGGCCTGTCCTCGTGCCGCCCCGGCCCTGCCTGTTCACGTACGGCCTCGGCGAACTGCACCGGACCGGCCAGTGTATCCACCAAGCGCATCGAGACGGCGAGATCAGCGAAATTGCGCGGACCATCATGCGGCTGCGCCAGCGAGGTGAGCATCGCGTCGATATCGAGGCCCTGCCGCTGCGCCTCGATACCTGCGCGGTAATTGGCCCAGATATCGTCGGCCAATTCCATATCGGCGGCGCGCGCCTCCGGCGAACGATCGTTGCGGGTGAACGGTTCGACGAAACTTTTGTACGTGCCGACACGGAAAACTTCCACATCGACTTTCAACTTGTCCAGGGCCTCCTTGAAATAGAGGCTGCTGCCGCCTGGCCCGGTCAGGATTACTGCGCCCAACGGCGACATCCAGATCCGGTCGGCATGGGCGGCCAGAAAATAACCTGAATCGACGTAGGCGGATGCGTAGCTTTCAACGCGCTTTCCCGATTGCCGGAAGCGCAACAGCGCCTCGCCAACCGCTTCAAGATTGGCCTGGCCCCCGCCCAGAAATCCGTCGAGATCGAGTACGATCATGCGGATCCGGCTGTCGTCGCGCGCCGTGTCGATGGCGCGAACCACATCGCGCACTTCGGTTTCCCGAATGATGGGTGTGCCCGACAACACTGCCGCCGGCGAAATGTCCATCGCCTCATCCACCAGCGTACCGTCGAGCTGGATGGTCAAGGCGCCGCTGGATGGCACCGGAGCAGAAGGCGCGTAAAGGCCCGTGAGCGCCCACAGACCGCCGAACAGCAGCAGCAACAGGAGCAGCACCAGCGCATCCTTGACCCCAACCAGAATTGACCAGACCGTGCGCAGAAACGTCATGCCGCCTGCTCCTTCAGATGTTGCAGGCCATACCCGGGCCGGGGGCGCGATACCACCCTGTTACAGGGCCAGTTACAGCGATGGCGCCGGGACAGGGGGCGATTTTTCCCGGGTCTCTGGCGGTTCGAGACCGGTATCCTCCAAAGTACGTGGCGGTTCGATCTGGGACCATACGGGTTCGCCGCGTGCGTCGCGCGGGATTTCACCACCGGTCACCGCCGGACCAACGCGTTTCCCGGTATAGAGAGGCGCAGGCGCACAGGAAACCGCCCCCGCCAGCATCAACATACAAATCCCTCGGTGCAATATTTTCGTCATACTTTTTGTACCTTGCTGCATCCCATTTCCGCTCGCAAGGGTTACCGCATGATGAATGTGCATAACGGATCAGAAACAATCCTGCGTTTGGCGGCCCGTGGCGATGGCGTGACGGCGGACGGGCGCTTCGTCCCCGGCGCGGTTCCCGGCGATACCGTCTCCGCCGAAGGAGTCATTGTACCGGGGCCGGGACATGTTCAGCCAGCCTGCCGGCACTTCGGCGTTTGTGGTGGATGTCAGTTACAGCATGTCGCCGAGCCGCTGCTGGCTGATTTTGCGCGGGATCGCATCCTCGAACCGCTGGCGCGCGCCGGAATTACGCCGAAACGCATAATGCCAGTGCATGTTTCACCGCCCGGCAGCCGCCGCCGCGCCGCCATGCGCGCCACGAAACGCAATGGCCGCATCATGCTGGGCTTCAATGCCGCAGGCACCCATGATCTGGTCGATATTGAGGAATGCCCGGTCCTGCGCCCCCGCCTTTTCGCACTGGTCGAACCGCTCAGGGCGCTTCTGTCCCGCCATATCGGCGAGCGCTCGGCAATTGCCGTTACAATGACCGACACGGACCAGGGCGTCGATCTCAGCCTGTCCAATTTACAGGCACGGCAGTTGCCGGTGATCGAGGGGCTGACGGAATTTGCCGCGAACTATGGTCTGGCGCGACTGTCTTTGGCGGGGCCGGACGGACCGGAAACCATTGTCGCCACATCACCGCCGACAATCAGGATGGGTGGTGTTGCGGTCCAGGTGCCACCCGGCGCGTTTCTGCAGGCGACTGCCGACGGCGAGGCGGCGCTGGTGGGGGCGGTGCAAGACATCGTTGGTGCCTCCCGCCATATCGCCGATCTCTTTGCCGGCGCCGGCACCTTCGCACTGCCGCTGGCCGCATCTGCGCGGATACTGGCGGCAGATGCGGCCGGGCCGGCATTGAAAGCACTGGAGCAGGCAGCCCGCGCCAGTGGACGGCCTGTGCAGATCGACCATCGCGACCTCTTCCGCCGCCCGTATGTGGTGGATGAACTTGACCGTTTCGACGCGGTGGTGATCGATCCGCCCCGCGCCGGGGCCATCGCCCAGTCCGCCGAACTGGCGCAATCGCGCGTGCCGGCCATCGCCGCAGTAAGCTGTAACCCCGCAACCTTCGCCCGTGATGCCGAACGGTTCGTGGCGGGCGGTTACACATTGGATCGGTTATGGCCGGTGGCGCAATTCCGCTGGTCCACGCATGTGGAACTCGCGGCGGAATTCCGGCGGTGACGGGATCGGCGCGGCGCGAGCAGAATGACGCCCGCGCCGCCAAGGCATAGCATCGCGCCTGGAAGATCCTGACGCCGGAGCCATGCCCGGAAGGCAAAGCATCCGGCGGTTTCAGCAAGCGCCGCCCCCGCATAGATGGCGATGGCGGGCAGAGGGCTTATTTACCTTCAGCGAACAATTTGGCCCAGCCGCGCTTCGGACGGTTTTGCCAGTGACCGCGATGGTAAGCGTCGGACGCCAGCAACGGCATTACCGAACCGGCTTCGGCATAGACCATCTGTTCATACACCGTCTGAACCTTGCCCCAGCTCGCCGCTTCCTGCAGCGTCGAGGAGGAGCAAGCGCCGTCGCGAACATCGGCAACTGTAATCTGCACCGCATACTGGTGCATCGAGACATCCTCATGTCCGAGGATTTCCGCGCAAACCACTGTATCCTGAACGAAATTCTTGGGAACGCCGCCACCGACCATCAACAGGCCAGACGATCCCGCCGCAATCTTGATGTCCGTCAGTTCGCGGAAATCTGCCACCGCGTCGATCATCGTGTAGGGCTTGCCAGCCTTGATGCGTTCGACCTGGTGTTTCACCAGGCCGAAACCTGCCGAGGAGTCGACGAACGCCGGACAGAAAATCGGCACATCATGCTCATAGGCAAGCTTGACGAGGCTGTTATCCTTCTTGCCATGCCCGGACAGATATTTACCCATTTCACGGATAAAGGCGCGCGATGAATAAGGGCCAGGCGGCAGGCTGTCGGCGATTTCGCCAATGGTGCTGTCACACTCCTGCAACTGCTCTTCATCGATATAAGTGTCGTAAATCCGATCAATATACAGCGAACGCAAGGTGTTATCGTCGGGTATTTCCAGCGCTTGGTAATGTTTGTGGCCAAGTCCTTCAAAGAAGTCCATATCGACGATAGTCGCGCCCGTGGCGACGACACAATCAACCATGTTGGAGCGAATCAGTTCCGCATACAGATCCATGCAACCGCCCGCTGAAGTCGAGCCGGCGATGACGAGGAAAATCGTGCAATCCTTGTCTTCCAGCATCTGGTTGTAGATGCGGGTGGCGCGGGCGAGATCGCGGCTGGTGAAACTCATATTCGCCATCTGGTCGATGATCGGCCGCGCATCGAAGCTTTTAATATCAATATGTTCGACGGTTTTGGCGAGCAGTTCCGCCTTGCGCTGCTGGTCCATCTGGTCGGTCATGCTGATCTCCACAGGAAGAAATGCCCCATCGGCATTCCGACGGGGCATAAATTATGGTTGAAATTATAGCTAGCGTTGGCGGGCGACGAGCCGGACAACATTTTCCGGCACACGGGCAACGCCGCCATCCGGAATATGCGAGGTCATAGGCGCATCATGCACAATGGCCGTCTCCGTATCGCCGGCTCCGAACCCGTTGAAACCCGTCCGCATGGCGGAGCCATAAGCCCCAAGCTGGCCGATCTCGATATAATCACCCGCGCGAATGTCGGTGGGCAGCCGGAACGGGCCTTTCATATGGTCCATGTCATCGCAGGTGGGGCCATAGAAAGCGAAGTCCTGTTCCTGGGTTGCCGCCGAATCGTCCCGCACGACCCGTACCGGATAGCGCCAGGCCACATGGGCGGCATCGAACAGCGAGCCATAAGCGCCATCGTTGATGTATAATTCATCATCGCGGCGCTTTTCGACGCGCACCAGTACCGAGGCATAATCGGCAGACAGCGCCCGGCCCGGCTCGCACCAGAGTTCGGCGGAGTAGGAAACGGGCAGTGCCTCGAACGCGCGCTCGATCACGGCGAAATAGGTTTCAAGCGGCGGCGGCTCCATGCCCGGATAGCGCGACGGGAAACCGCCCCCAACGTCGATCACATCGACGGTGACGCCGGCCTCGACGATGGCGGCACCGGCAAAGGCCAGCGCGTCGCTGTAGGCCGCCGGACTCATCGCCTGACTGCCGACATGGAAACAGATGCCCAGCGCATCCGCCGCCTGGCGGGTCGCCAGCAACAGCGATGGCGCATCGGCCACGCCCACGCCGAATTTCGACGCAAGGCTAAGCCTGGAATGGCCCGACGACACCCGCAGGCGCACACACAGCGTCAGATCGGTCGCCGCCACGCCATCCGCGCTCCGTGTGGCGCGGACGATCTTTTCCAGCTCGGCATGGGTATCGAGCGAGAAAATCCGCACACCATGGCGATGATAGGCTTCGGCGACGGCTTCTTCGGCTTTCACCGGGTGCATGAAGGCAAGCGTGGCGTCAGGCAACAGCCCGCGCACCAGCCGCACCTCGGCAATGGAGGCGACGTCGAAGTGGCGAATGCCGCCTTCCCACAAAAGCTGAATCAGCTCGGGTGTCGGGTTCGACTTCACGGCATAGAAACTCTTGCCGGGAAAATGCGAAGCGAAAAACCGCGCAGCAGTGCGAGCAGCTTCAGGGCGAACAAGGGTAACGGGTGCTGCCGGTCGCAGCCCGCGCGCTACCCCCAGCGCGTTATGTGTCTCGTACAATTCAAGGGACCTCCACAGGACAGTTGACGACAAGCTGCCTTGCGGTGGAAGTCCCATGGGGCAGCGATCAATGCATATGGGGCCGTTGCGCCGCGCTGTAAAGGGTTTCCTTGCACATTTTACGGCAAGTAGTGGAAAATGCAGCGTTTAGCGGTCCAGTCGCACGCGAACAAAGTCTGTCAGCGTCTGGACTGTCTCGAACATATCGGCGGTGACGTCGTCATCGTCAATGATGATGCTGAAATGATCTTCGAGCGCCGTTAATACGGTCGCCACCGCCATTGAGTCGAGTTCCGGCAAATGACCGAGCAGCCTTGTCTCCGAATCGAGATGGTCGTTCGCGCCCGTCGACAGCATCAGACTTGCGGTCAGAACAGCCACGATTTCGTCGATCAGCGGCGGATCGGCATCCATATGTTCCATCATCAGACTTGCCATATAGCGCATCTCTTCTCGTGCAGTTTAGCCCCGAAAAGGCGAAAGGCGGGCTTTACCGGCTGAGTGCGCCATATGCAACATTCTGATGGTAACGCGGTCTCTTTTTGTTCGGCAGCCATGATGGACAGTGACGCCCGCGCCGCTTACATCCGCCCTTAGATGACACAGCGCTTTATCAAGATGCACGGCCTTGGAAATGATTTCGCCATTTTCGATGCGCGTGAGCAACCGGCGATCTTTCCGCCGATGCGGGTGCGCGCCCTGGCCGATCGTCGGCGGGGAATCGGGTGCGATCAATTGATCGTGCTGGAGTCCTCTGTGCGCGCCGACGCTTTCATGCGAATTTTCAACCCGGACGGTTCGGAATCGGGTGCGTGCGGTAATGCCACCCGCTGTGTGGCCGCGCTGTTGGGCGGGCACGCCACCATCGAAACCGCCGCCGGATTATTGTCTGCCAATACGGTGGCAGGCGGAGTCAAGGTCGATATGGGCCAGCCGGATTTCGATTGGGAAAGAATACCGCTGGCCTATGCGATGGACACGCTGACCATGCCGGTCGGCTGGGAAGAATTACAACACCCCGCCGCCGTGTCGATGGGCAACCCGCATGTGATATTCTTCGTGGAAGACAGCGGCGCCGTGCCGCTCGAAACACTGGGGCCGTTGATCGAGCATGATCCGCTGTTTCCCGAACGGGTGAATGTAAATGTCGCCACCATCGAGTCGCGCGATGGGATTCGCCTGCGCGTATGGGAACGCGGCGCGGGGCTCACCCTGGCTTGTGGCACGGGGGCCTGCGCCACTTTCGCCGCCGCGCGCCGCCGCCGGCTGGTGGATGCGGTGGCGACAGTGGCGCTCCCCGGCGGCGAACTGGAAATCGCCGAAACGCCCGCCGGCACCATCACCATGACCGGCCCCGCCCTCACCACCTTTCGCGGCGAGACCGACCTGTGACCATCATTACGCACGGCTGCCGCTCCAATCTCGCGGAGCGGGACGCGCTGGCCTCCCTGGCTGCAGCGGGTACGACCGTTATCAACAGTTGCGCCGTGACCGCAGCCGCCGTTGCCGATGCGCGCACCGCCGCCGTGCGGGCGCTGAAATCCGGCCCTGTCGTGGTAACCGGATGCGCTGCCACGGTCGTACCAGAGCGTTTCGCCGGCCTTGATCTGCGGCTGTTGCCCAACGCCGACAAATTGCGTCCGCACGCGTGGGGCCGGAATGGGCATGCGCCACGTGTCGCCACCCGCCAGTCGCGCGGTTTCGTCGCCGTGCAGGACGGATGCGATCATGATTGCACCTTTTGCGTCACGCGGCTGGCGCGCGGCGCGTCCCGGTCGATCCCGATTGCTGAAGTTGTCGCGGCAGTACGGGGGCTCGGCGCGAACGAAGTGGTGCTGACCGGCATCGACACAAGTTCGTGGGGGCAGGATTTGCCCGGTCAGCCAACTCTCGGTGCACTGGTGCAGGCGATTCTGACGCAAGTCCCCGAATTGCCACGGCTGCGGTTGTCGTCGCTGGATGCCGCAGCGCACGATCCGGCGCTGATCGAGGCTTTTTCCGACCCGCGCCTGATGCCGCACGTGCATTTATCGCTGCAATCGGGAGACGATCTGATCCTGAAACGCATGAAGCGTCGGCATAGCCGCGCCGATGCCGAAAAGCTCGTAGCGCGGCTGAAGGCGGTACGCCCGGAAATCGCTATTGGCTGCGATCTGATCGCCGGCTTCCCGACCGAGAGTGAAGAAGCGCACCGCCAGTCGCTTTCCCTGCTCGAATCGTGCGACATTGTGCACGCGCATATCTTCCCCTACTCGCCGCGTCCCGGCACAGCAGCGGCGCGGATGCCGCAACAGGGGCCGGGTATCGCCAAACGTCGGGCCGCCGAATTGCGCGCGCGATCTGAAGAGCGGCATCGCGGTTTCCTGCTCGGCCATGTCGGCCGGTCGGTGGAAACCATCAGCGAAGGCGCACGCGGCTTGACGCCGGGCTATGCCACCGTGCGATATGCCGAGCCACAGCCGAAGGGAAAACTGGTCCGGGTCGTTCCGGGCGAATGCCGGGACGGGGTGTTGTTGGTATGAGCGAGGAAGATGTCACCGAAAAAGGCGGCTGGCTGGCGCGGATGCGCTCTGGCCTTGCGCGCTCGACCGAGAAACTAAGCCAGAATCTGTCCTTCCTGGCGGGCGGCGGACGCATCACGGCGGACGATATCCAGTTGATCGAGGATGCGCTGATCCTCGCCGATCTCGGGCCGGCGGTGGCGGCGCGCATTGCCGATCGGCTGTCTCAGGCGCGGATTGCCGGCGATATCGATCTGGACCGGGTGCGCGAAGTGGCCGCCGACGAGATCGAGGCGATTCTCCGCCCGCTGGCCCGGCCCTTGCTGATCACTGCTTTCCCGCGCCCGCACACAATCCTGGTGGTGGGCGTCAACGGCACCGGCAAGACGACGACTATCGCCAAATTCGCGCACCTGTTTCAGGAAGAAGACTATGATGTAATGTTGGCGGCCGGCGATACGTTTCGCGCCGCCGCTGTGCAGCAGTTGCAGGTTTGGGGAGATCGCCTGCAGGTGCCGGTGATTTCGGCACCCGAAGGCGCGGATGCTGCCGGGCTTGCTTACCAGGCAATGGAAAAGGCGCGCGCTTCCGGGCGGGATGTGCTGCTGGTAGATACGGCGGGCCGCCTGCAAAACAAGCAAGGGCTGATGGACGAACTGGCGAAAGTGCGCCGGGCGCTGGGCAAGATCGCGCCGGGCGCGCCGCATGATACGGTGCTGGTGCTCGACGCCACCACGGGGCAGAACGCCCTGAACCAGATCGAGATTTTCCGTGAAGTCGCCGGGGTTACCGGCCTTGTGATGACCAAGCTGGACGGCACGGCGCGCGGCGGCATGCTGGTGGCGGCGGCGGAACGGTTCGGCCTGCCCATTCATGCGATCGGCGTTGGCGAAAAGCTGGGAGATTTGCGCCCGTTCGATCCCCGCGCCTATGCGACGGCTTTGGTAGGAAATGTCTGACATGCCTGAATCCACCCCCCGCCGGGAACTTGCCGGCTGGCGGCGCGTCGCCGTCGATTTCGGACCCTTGCTGGTATTTTTTGCCGTCTGGTCGTGGAAAGATATGTTCGCGGCGACGGCGGCCTTCATGGCAGCCACCGCCATCGCCATCGGTTTTTCCTTCCTATCCGCGCGCCATGTGCCAGCCATGACCTGGTTTTCAGCGCTGCTGGTAGGTGTGTTCGGCGGACTCACCTTGCTGCTTCAGGATGAAATTTTCATCAAGATGAAGCCTACTTTCGTCTATATGGTGTTTGCGGCAGTGATATTTTTTGGAATCCTGCGCCGCCGGAATTATCTCAGGATGATCATGGGCGCGGCGTTGACCGGCCTTGATGAACGCGGCTGGCATATTCTTGCTATTCGCTGGGCCTGGTTTTTTATTATTCTGGCGGCACTGAATGAAATCTTCTGGCGTTATTTTTCCACTGAAATCTGGATGCACTTCAAACTTTGGGGTGACACCGCGCTGACATTTCTGTTTGCTGTCGCGCAATTACCAATGCTCAAGCGCCATGGGTTACGGCTGGAAGAAGACACCAAGCCTCAATAAACGGCATCCCCTTCATATCTTCTTAATTTTGCGGCGTTACAGGCGGGAGTATGGAAATGCCCCACCCACAAAGCTTTCGTCGCCGCTCGCGTGGCTGGTGGCGGCTGCTGTGGGTTCCTGTCGGCCTGTTGCTTTGCGCCGGGCTGTTTCTGGCGGCGGGTTACTGGAATGCGACACGCACGCCGATCGTCGTGTCCGTTGAACTGCCGTTGCCGGGGCTTGAAGCAGGACAGCAAATTCGCGTGCTCTTGATCGGCGACACGCAGGCCGGCTACCCGGATATGCTGCGCCCGCGTCTGGAGCGCATCGTTGATCAGGCCAATGCCCTGAAACCCGATCTGATCGTGCTGGTGGGCGATTATCACGGCGGCAAGATCATCGACCGCGGGACGGTGCGCCTGGAGGATGCGCTCGGCCCGCTGGCGCGGCTGCGCGCGCCGCTTGGCGTTTACGCCGTCCTCGGCAATCACGATACGGTGAAGTGGACGCCGTTCGTGCTCAATCAGCAGGGCGGCCATCCGCATCTGTTGCTGAACGCCCATATCGATGTCGGCCCGCTGATCGTTGCGGGAGTCGATTCAATCGTCCATTCGCCAGATTTCTCCCGGGCGTTCGCTGATATCCCGGCGGGCAAACCGGTATTGCTGTTGCTGCACGAGCCGGAACAATTGCTGTACCATGAGCGGCAACATCAGGTGCTGGCGCTGGCCGGCCACACCCATGGCGGCCAGATCAACCTTCCGATCTTCACCCCGATCAAGGAGCGGTTTCTCGGCAAATCAAATTGCCTGCGCGGGCTGTGCGAGCTCAACGGCTGGCCCGTTTATGTAACAAGCGGGATCGGCACCAGCTGGTTGCCGATCCGCTTTAACGTCCCGCCCGAAATGGTGGAAATTACGCTTTATTCCGGCAGAAAATCCGGAACGGACAGATAACGTTCGCCAGTGTCGTAATTAAAGCCGAGAATCCGGGCATTTTTTGGCAGGTCGGGAAGCTTTTTATGAATGGCTGCGAGAGTCGCGCCGGATGAAATACCGACCAGCAGCCCCTCTTCCCGCGCCGCACGCAGCGCAAACGTCTTCGCAGCCGCTGCGGCGACCGTTATCACGCCATCCAACACTTGCGTATGCAGATTGCCCGGCACGAAACCCGCGCCAATCCCCTGGATCGGATGCGGGCCCGCCTGGCCGCCACTGATCACCGGCGACAGTTCTGGTTCCACCGCAAAGACCTTGAGATTCGGCCAGACCGGCTTCAACACCTCGGCGCAGGCAGTAATATGCCCGCCGGTGCCGACGCCGGTGATAATGACGTCGATCGGTTGATCGGCGAAGTCTTTGAGGATTTCCTGCGCCGTGGTCGTCGCATGGGCGGTGACATTGGCCGGGTTTTCAAACTGCTGCGGTATCCACGCGCCAGGTGTCTGGTCGCGCAATTGTTCTGCCCGTTCGATGGAGCCCTTCATGCCCTTCTCACGCGGGGTCAGTTCGAATGACGCGCCATAGGCCAGCATCAACCGCCGGCGTTCGAGAGACATGCTTTCCGGCATCACCAGGATCAGCCGATAGCCTTTCACCGCCGCAACCATCGCAAGCCCGACGCCGGTATTGCCGGAAGTCGGCTCGATAATGGTGCCGCCCGGTTTCAGCTGGCCGGAACGCTCGGCTTCCTCCACCATGTGCAAGGCGATCCGATCCTTGATCGAGCCGCCGGGATTGGCGCGTTCGGATTTTACCCACACTTCGGCCTGGCTGAAAACCCGGCCCAGCCGGATATGGGGAGTGTTGCCGATCGTCTGAAGAATATTCTCAACACGCATATGCCGCTCCTGCCCTTCCTGTCATCGGAGTTCGTCCGGTACCGCAAATCTGTCAGCATCGCGCAGCTGTGGGAACAGCCGGGACCACAAAAAAGTTGCGCCCAATGCCAGCACGCCGCCGATCACCGTCGCTTCCACCGCGCCGATGGCAGACGCCACAACGCCGGCGCGAAACTCCCCCAGTTCATTCGAGGCGCTGATAAACAGGGTCGATACGGACGACACGCGGCCGCGCATCGAGTCGGGCGTATGCAACTGGATGAGCGACTGGCGTACATAGACGGAAATCATATCCGCTCCGCCCAGCACCGCCAACGCCGGCAACGACAGCCACAATTCCTTCGACAGGCCGAAAACAATGGTGGCGATGGAAAACAGCCCGACATTCAGAAACATGGTGATGCCGACATGGCGGGTCAGCGGGCGGAAGGTGAGCCATAAGGCGACCGCCGCCGCGCCCAGCGCCGGAGCACCGCGCAACAGGCCGAGGCCGAGTGGTCCCGCATGCAGGATGTCGCGGGCAAAAATCGGCAACATCGCATTGGTGCCCGCAAGAATCACCGCCACCAGATCGAGCGAAATTGCGCCAAACACCACCTGATTGCCGCGTACGTAGCGCAAGCCTTCCTTCACCGACTCCACGCCACTTGCGCCGGTCTTTTCCGGCAGCTTTACCGGCGGGATGCAAAACAGTGCGATGAGCGACAGCGTCAACAGCAGCGCGGCGAGGAGATAGGGTGCAGGTGCATAAATATCATAGGCAAGCCCGCCCATAACGGGACCGAGAATTGCCCCTGTCTGCCAGCCGATGGAGTTCCACGCGATCGCCCCGGGCAAAACGGCCGGCGGCACCAGATTGGGAGCCAGCGCCGACAAGGAAGGTGCGGCGAATGCTCGCCCTACCCCCAGCAGCATGGCGATGGCGAACAGGGGCCACAAAGTATGCGAACCGGAGAAAGTGAAAGCTGCGAGCGCCAGCGCGCAGAGGATTTCCAGCCCGATAGCAGCGCGGGCGATATAACGCCGGTCCACCCGGTCAGCGATGACGCCCACAACGAGCGTGAGCAGAAATACGGGCGCGAACTGCGCCAGACCGATCAGCCCCAGCAAGAAGGCGGATTCGCGAATGGACATGGTGACGCGGGCGATGTCATAGACCTGCCAGCCGATGACAATGACCATCAGCAATTGCGCCAGCGTCGAACCGAGTTTTCCGACGAAAAACGCCCGGAACGCGGGAAATGCGAAAGGGGAAGCAGGTTTATCGTGTGTGCTCACGGGCGACGCCTAGCACCACCGCGACGCGTTGCAAAGAAAGCCCCTTCTTTATCCCGTGCAGGAGAAACTATCCCGGTTTCCACTATTTATCCGCGAAATTTCACGCGACTTCCACGAAGCTGTCGAGCACCATTTTGGTGCCGGCCTGGTCGAAGTCGATTTCCAGCTTGTTGCCATCCTGGCGGCTGACCGTGCCCATGCCGAATTTCTGGTGAAAGACGCGTGCGCCCGCTGCCAGATCGGTACGGGGCGCATGGCCGACGCTGCGGGCGATGGGGCGCGCGTTGATCGTCGGTCTCGGGCGTGACTGTGTCGGGCTGGCGGTGGGAGTTGGGGTGTCTAAACGTATCGCCGGTCGTTCGGTACTGAAATTGCCATATTCGGCAAAGGCCGCGCGCCATGGCCCGCCGCTGCCGCTGCCGGCGATCGTGGTGGCGGTTTCGATATGGGCTGCCGGCAGTTCATCGATGAATCGTGATGGAATAGCCGCGGTCCATTGACCATAGACGCGCCGGTTGGCGCTGTGCAGGATCGTCGCGCGGCGACGGGCGCGGGTGATGCCGACATAGGCCAGCCGGCGCTCTTCCTCCAGCGCCGCCGTGCCATTTTCCTCCAGCGCCCGTTGCGATGGAAACAGCCCTTCCTCCCAGCCGGGCAGGAAAACATGATCGAATTCCAGGCCTTTGGCGGCATGCAGGGTCATGATGACGATCTTGTCGCTGGCGTCAGACCGGTCATTTTCCATCACCAGCGCGACATGTTCGAGGAAGGATTGCAGGTCGCTGAAGCCTTCCATCGCCCGCGTCAGTTCAGAAAGATTGTCGAGCCGGCTTGTCGCGTCGGCGGAACGGTCGGCTTCGAGCATGGCGATATAGCCCGATTCTTCCAGGATGATGCGCGCCAGCGCCCCCTGTTCGAGCGTTGCGATCTGGTCCCGCCAGCGGCGGATGCCCGCCAGCAGCGTCGCCAGCGCCCGCCGCGCGGCCGGGGGCAGTTCATCGCTTTCCGTTAATGCCTGCGCGGCGGCGGCAAGCGTCATGCCATGCGTACGCGCATGCGCCTGGATTTTGGCGATGCTTTTATCTCCCAGACCACGCCGGGGGGTGTTGACGATGCGTTCGAACGCCAGCGAATCCTCCGGTTGGACTGTGATGCGCAGATAGGCGAGGGCATCACGAATTTCGGCGCGCTCGTAGAAGCGGAAGCCGCCGACGATGCGATAGGGCAAGCCGATGGCGATGAACCGGTCCTCGAACTCCCGCGTCTGGAACTGCGCCCGAACGAGGATGGCGATTTCCGGCGCATCGACGCCCTCGCGCAATAGCCGTTCGATCCGGTCCCCGATGGTCCTCGCTTCTTCCGGCCCGTCCCAGACGCCGACGACCTGGACTTTTTCGCCCGCCGCCAGGTCCGTCCATAATTGCTTGCCGAGCCGCCCGCTGTTGTTGGCAATGACGCCGCTGGCCGCAGCCAGAATATGCGGCGTGGAACGGTAATTCTGTTCGAGGCGGATGGTTTGCGCGCCAGGAAAATCCTGTTCGAAGCGCAGGATATTGGTGACCTCCGCGCCGCGCCAGGAATAGATCGACTGATCGTCATCGCCGACGCAGCAAATATTGCCGCGCCCGCCCGCCGCGGGGGCAGCCAGCCGGGTCAGCCAGCGATATTGCGCGGCATTGGTGTCCTGATATTCATCGACGAGGATATATTTGAAGCGTTGCTGCCATTCGACCAGCACATCAGGGTGCTGATCGAAGATCGTCAGCACATGCAGCAGCAGATCTCCGAAATCGGCGGCGTTCAACTGCGCCAGTTGTTGCTGGTAACGGGCGTAAAGCTCAGCCCCCCGTCCGTCGGCAAATGCCGCCGCTTCCCCTGCCGGCACCGCATCCGGCACCTCTCCGCGATTCTTCCAGCGGTCGATCAGCGCCGATAATTGTTTGGCGGGCCAGCGCTTTTCATCGACGCCAGCTTCCACGATAATGCGTTTCAGCAAGCGCTGCACGTCGTCGGTATCGAGAATGGTGAAGCCGGATTTCAGGCCGACGAGTTCGGCGTGCCGCCGTAACATCCGGGCGCCGATGGAGTGGAAGGTGCCCAGAAATGGCATCCCCTCCCCCGCTCCGCCAATCATCTGCTCCAGCCGGTGGCGCATTTCGGCGGCGGCCTTGTTGGTGAAAGTGACCGCAAGAATTTCCGAGGGCCAGGCGCTGCGACTGGCGAGGATGTGGGCGATGCGGGCCGTCAGTGCCCGGGTTTTGCCCGTGCCGGCCCCGGCCAGAACGAGCACCGGTCCGTCGAGCGTAAGCGCCGCCTGGCGCTGCGGCGGATTCAGCCCGGAAATCCAGTCCGGCAGGGAAGTCGGAAGCGCAGTCATATGCAGAACAGATACAGAACGATCAGGCAGGCCGCAAGAGATGAAGCGCCGCCTTGCCGACGGCTCGCACCGTTTCGGTTGTGGTTTCAGGCACTTCAGGGTTTTCCTCGCGCGCCGTTTCGATACTGATCCAGGTGGATGGCTGAATCCATCCCTGCGCCCGCGCACGCGCCAGCGCCGGCGTCGCCAGCCCGGAATGATAGGGCGGATCGAGAAAAATCAGATCAGCCGCAGCGGGCGCGACAGGCAGCGCGGTCGCGTCATGGCCGATCAGCGTGGCGTTGGCGGCCAAAGCGCGGATGTTGGCCGTAATCGCGGCGCGCGCTTCGCGATCCTGTTCGACCAGCCACGCTCGTTCCGCCCCGCGCGACAGGGCCTCGAACGCCAGCGCACCAGAACCGGCGAACAGGTCGAGCACGGCCAGCCCCTCGAAACTGCCGAGCCGGGATAACAGCATGGAAAACAGCGTCTCCCGCACCCTGTCCGCCGTGGGCCGCGTTCCTTCACCCGCCGCCGTTGCCAGCGGGCGGGATCGCCATTTGCCGCTGATGATCCTCATGATTTTGACTGGGCAACGGGCCTGATGCGCCGACGCAGTTCCGCAATCGTGCCAGCCGGCGCTTCACCGATGCCGCGCACCGGCAGATCGCCCAGAAGATATGGCCCATAGCCGACGCGAATCAGGCGGCTGACTTTCAGGCCGATGGCCTCGCACACCCGCCTGACCTCGCGATTCTTGCCCTCGGTCAGTGTCATCGTCAGCCAGATGTTCGCACCGCCGCTGCTGGCGCGCCGATCGACGGACGCATCAATCGGGCCATAATGCACGCCTTCGACCGTGACGCCGAGCGCCAGCCGTTCGAGATCTTCCTGGCGCACCTGCCCCATCGCACGCACCCGATAGCTGCGCGGCACACCCGTGGAAGGCAATTCCAGCGCCCGCTTGAGCTCGCCATCGTTGGTCAGCAGCAGCAGGCCTTCGGTGTTGAGATCCAGCCGGCCGATCGGCATCAGGCGCGGCAGGTCTTCGGGCAGAATATCATAGATCGTCGGTCGCCCGGCGGGATCGCGCGCCGCCGTCAACACGCCCGCCGGCTTGTGGAACAGGAATACCCGCGTCGCGTCCGCTTCGGCCACCGGCTTGCCATCTACGGTAACGCCCGACAAATCCTTGACGATGGTCGCAGGCGTCTCCAGCGGCGTGCCGCCGATGCTGACGCGCCCTTCGGCGATCATGCGTTCGATATCGCGCCGCGATCCGACGCCCGCGCGCGCCAGCAATTTGGCGATGCGTTCACCGTTCCCCGCCGCCTTCGCCGCAGGGGTCGCGATGGCGGTGCGCGCCTGACGGCGGCCGCGCTTTGGCAGGTCGGCGGGGGCTGCCCGGCGCCGTGCGGGTGGCTTGTCAGCCATCGACCGGCACCCCGATTTCGGATTTGGAGGTACGGATGGTGAGCGACGTCTTGACGCTGGCGACGTTCGGCGCGCTCGTCAGCTTTTCGGTCAGGAATTGCTGGAATCCGGGCAGATCACGGGCGACCAGTTTCAGGATGAAGTCTATCTCTCCGTTCAGCATATGACATTCGCGCACTTGCGGCAGGCCGGCGATATGCGCCTCAAAGGCTTTCAGATCTTCTTCCGCCTGGCTTTTCAGGCTGACCATCGCAAAGACCGTGATGGGCCAGTCCAGCGCCTGCACCGAAAGATCGGCATGATAGCCGCGAATCACGCCATTTTCTTCGAGCGCCCGCACGCGGCGCAGGCAGGGAGGCGCGGTCAGACCGACGCGGGCTGCCAGATCGACATTGGTGATTCGGCCTTCTTTTTGCAGGATCGCAAGGATTTCGCGATCAATGGAATCGAGACTGTACGGACGCTGCGGACTCATGGGCGCCTTCTCCGAAGAGGAATCATGTATGGGTTGCGAATCTGGCGACTGATGGCCGGATCGGGCAATTACGTGAACCGGCCTTTATAAGATTATTACGCATCCATGCAAGCGGCAAGACAGGCGCATGCCGCTTGCAACCCTGCGGGACCGGCTCTAAATCCATGAGCCGAAACAAGGTCTGGCGCTGGCCGCCATCCGTGGGAGTGGAAAACGCAATGGCGAGCAGGCGACACAGCAAGGTTTTGGTCATCGGTTCGGGGCCGGCGGGCTATACGGCAGCCATCTATGCGGCGCGGGCCGGGCTTGGGCCGGTGCTCGTGCAGGGGCTGGAACCGGGCGGTCAGTTGACCATCACGACCGATGTCGAAAACTGGCCGGGCGATATTAATGTTCTTGGCCCCGACCTGATGGAGCGGATGCGCGCCCAGGCCGAACATGTTGGCGTGGAGCTTGTGTCCGACGTGATTACGTCGGTTGATTTGTCGCAACGGCCGTTTGTGGCCGAAGCAGACAGCGGTGCCACGTTCCTGGCCGACACGCTGATTATCGCCACCGGTGCGCAGGCCCGTTGGCTCGGCCTCGAATCGGAGACGCGGCTGCGCGGGCGCGGCGTATCCGCCTGCGCCACCTGCGACGGCTTCTTTTTCCGCGGCAAGGATGTGGCGGTAGTGGGCGGCGGCAATACCGCGGTGGAAGAAGCATTATTCCTTACGCGGTTCGCGGATCGGGTCACGCTGATCCACCGGCGGGACAGTTTGCGCGCCGACAGGATCAACCAGGAACGCCTGGCTGCCAACCCAAAAATCGCAGCGCTCTGGAATCGCACGGTTTGCGAAGTGGAAGGCGAGGATGGCGTTACCGGCATTGTGCTGGAAGATGTGCATAGCGGCGCGCGCGAACGGCTGGCGACCGACGGATTGTTCATTGCCATTGGCCACGATCCGGCGACGCGCCTGTTTCGTGGGCAACTGGATATGGATTCCGAAGGCTATATCCTGACTGCGCCGGACTCTACCGCCACCAGCGTACCCGGCGTTTATGCGGCGGGTGACGTGAAGGACAAGGTGTTTCGCCAGGCCGTTACTGCCGCCGGTTCCGGCTGCATGGCAGCGCTGGAGGCAGAGCATTTCCTGATGTCCGTGGCGCACACGGCGCATGCATCCCGACCGGACTGACCCATGCAACTCGATTGGGACAAACTGCGGCTGTTCGACGCCGTAGCCACCGCCGGGAGCTTCACGGAAGCAGCGCGGCGGCTGCAATTGTCGCAACCGGCGCTCAGCCGGCAGATCATTGCTCTGGAAGATTCGCTGGGGGCCAAACTGTTTCACCGCCACGCACGCGGTCTGGCGTTGACGAGCGAGGGCGAGCAACTGCGCGAAACCACGCAGCGCATTACCGATGAACTGGAAAGGGCGAAAACCGGAATCGAGGCCAGCCGCAACCGCCCGACCGGAGAGATCAAGGTGACGACGACGGTCGCCTTTGGCTCCACATGGCTTTCCCGGCATATTGGTGATTTCCTGCGAAAATATCCCGATATCCGGGTCAGCCTTTTGCTTGGTGACGAGGAGCGCGACCTTTCCCGTCATGAGGCGGATTGCGCGGTGCGGTTTCACAAGCCGCATCAGGCTGATCTGATCCAGCGCCCCCTGGCAGCCATCCAGTACCGCCTGTGCGCCTCGCCCGCCTATCTCGAGGAACATGGCGAGCCGAAAGTTCCGCAGGATCTGATGAATCACCGCGTCATCGCCTATGGCCCCGAAGCGCCATCCTACCTGCGTGGAATCAACTGGGTGCTCGATGTCGGCCATGATGGGCCGCCGCGCGAACCGGCCCTGTCCGTCAACAACAGCTTTGGCGTATTGCAGGCGGTAGAGGCCGGTGCGGGAATTGCAGCCCTTCCATCCTATTTGATTCGGTTCTCCGGCAAGGTTCGGTGTGTGTTGCCGGATCTGCAAGGTACTGTGATGCAGACCTATTTTGTATATTCGTCGGAGCTGAAAGGTTCCGTCCGGGTGGCAGCGCTCCGGGATTTTCTGGTCGAACGGATGACACCATCGGCTCTTGGCAGCACGCTATAATGCGGCCTGCGGATGTCTCGGTGGATTCGCATTGACGCGTATCAAACTGAGCCATGCTAAAGTTGCATAGCAGGTCCAACTTCTTCGCACTTGCACAAAACCCGGGAACTGCTATCTAGACGTTGTTGCTGCGTTGCAGCGCACGGCCGGGAGCCTCTCTCCTCCCCGATGCTACCGGCCCTGGTCCGTCACCTTTCTCCCTCCCTCCTTGGGGCGGACCAAAATTCTCAGGCCGGAGTTGAGCTTGCTCCTCCGGCCTTTTTTTTCTCTTTCAAGTTCGCTAGAGGGTTTGGCATCCCGAGTTTCGGGCCTGTAGCTCAGTTGGTTAGAGCTGGCCGCTCATAACGGCTAGGTCGCGGGTTCGAGTCCTGCCGGGCCCACCATTTTCCGATTTGCCGGCGTTCGATAACAACGGCAACGCGCTTCAGGCGCAAGCAGACGAACTCCCCTTTGGGGTTCATCTGCTTGTGTCGGTCGATTTTCTCCATAAAAAATCGCCCGCTGGCATCATGCAGCGGGCGACAGTGCGGGCAGAGGCGATGCCCGTCGACAAGGGATAGTCAGAGAATCGTTAAATCTTTGTCTCAAACTCTTTGAGTTGCTCTTCCGCCTTATCCTTGGCCACGCCATATCTTGACTGGATCTTTCCAAGTAAAATGTCGCGCTTTCCGGCGATCTCTGTGAGATCGTCGTCGGTAAGCTTGCCCCATTTTTCTTTCACGTGGCCCTGGAATGTCTTCCAGCCGCCTTCGACACGATCCCAATTCGCCATTCCATCCTCCAAATCTTGCGATGACAGCGAGGAAACGGGGACGCCCCGCTATTGTTCCCCGCTATTCATGCACGCACCAGTTGCGGCATCAACGCCTGGCCGATGATCGCTGTCACGGTCTCCGCTTCAAACGGCTTGGTAACGAGCCAGGTGGGCTCCGGCCTCTCCCCCGTCAGCAGTCGCTCGGGATAGGCGGTAATGAAAATCACCGGCATGCTGGCGGTCTCCAGCAACTCCCGCACAGCGTCGATGCCGGAAGATCCGTCGGCAAGCTGGATGTCGGCCAGCACCAGATCGGGCGCCGATTCGGCCGCCTGCGCCACCGCGTCCGCATGTGTGCTCGCGATGCCGACGCATTTGTGTCCCATGTCCTCCACAATCGTTTCGAGGTGCATCGCGATCAGCGGCTCGTCTTCGATGATCAAAACCCGGCGTTGCAACAGCGCGGCAATTTCGGCGCGGGCGGCAGCGATATCCGCTTCCACGTCCGCGACGGGGCGATCAAGGATGACGGCGGCCTGCTCCGGCTTGAAACCTTCGACCGCTGTCAACAGCAATGCCTCCCGCCGGCCGGGCGTGAGGCGCTGCAAGCCAAAATCCGCTTCTGTACCGGTATACGGCTCAGCCGTTTTGCTGTGCGGATTCCAGAACGCGTGGAACAGGCGGAACAGTTCCAGATGTGGCGGGTTATCGGGGTTGGGCGCGTTCGGGCTTGCCACCAGTGCCTCAAGCGCTGCGCGTACGAATGCATCGCCTGATTTCTGGCTGCCGGCGAGCGCCCGCGCGTAACGACGTAGAAAGGGTAGCCAGGGTGTGAACGCGGCTTTCAACGAACCGGATGCTGCGGACATGGAACCTCTTCTGGTCTTGGTCTCCACGAAATGATTTCCGGGGACAACAGAAAACAACAACCAAAGCGAAGGTTGTTTGTTCCGCACTGCAGCGGAACATTCTTCGCCGAAAATGGTTTGCGCTGCTACACGGCATGGAACTGGATCGACAGCCGCACATGGAACACCGAATGAACAATCAACGCAACAAACCGGATACGCCGGACGAGGCGGAAGCATTTTGCGACGACCCGATAGGGGCAGGCTTGCGTCAGCTCCTGGCCTCCGTGTCAGAGGAACCGGTACCGGATGAGTTTCTGGAACTGCTGGATTCCCTCGATGCGAGGCGCGCAAAAATATCGGAAACAGTCAACGGCGATTTTCCGGACGACAGCACTCCACAGGAGAATGTGTGACAGGCGCGACCCCGACAGGCCCGCTCACGCCCCGCCCTCCCCGGAAAGCTCCGCTTGCAAAATCCGCGTCGGGGACCAGACCGGCGGAAGCATCCGACGCGGCGGATGCGGTATTCCGGCGCGATCTCGTCGCCGCCGTTCCGATGCTCCGCGCGTTCGCCCGCGGGCTGTGCGGTCAACGCGAACTCGCGGACGATCTGGCTCAGGAAGCTTTGTTAAAGGCCTGGGGCGCGCGCAACAGCTTCACGCCCGGCACCAATTTTCGTGCCTGGCTGTTCCGCATCCTGCGCAACCATTTCTATACTGTCAGCCATGTCGCCAAACGCTTTGTCGCGCTTGATCCGGGGACAGTGGAAGCGATGATGGTGACGCCTCCGACGCAAGGCGGCGGGCTGATGCTCGCAGACCTGCGTCGGGGCCTTGAGACCCTGCCTCCCGAACAACGTGAAGCATTGCTGCTGATGGAATCCGGCTTGCAATGGGATGAGATCGCCACCGTGATGGAATGCCCGCTGGGTACGGTGAAAAGCCGCATCACCCGGGGCCGTGCGGCACTGAAACAATATCTGGACGGTCCGGCTGAAATGGAAGCGCGGGATGAAGGCGCCGCCACCGCGCCCGGCGATTAAGGCCCGCTTTGCGTTCTCTTGACGAACAGGACCAAATGTCCACAGAGTTGACGGAGAGGACTGTTTCCGGCTGGCTGACGCGCCGCGTTCCATTGCGCCGGGGCTTGCTGATATTGCTGATGCTGGCCCTTTTGCCGTTGGCAGTGCTGGCGCTGTTGCAGGGTCTCTCCCGGATCGACCGCGACGATCGGCTGGTTGGCGAACGCCTGCGCGAAGCCGCATTGCTGACGGCATCGGCTGAACAGATTATTCTTAATAACACCGAAGGCGTCCTGATGATGCTGGCCGAGAATGCCGGCGCACGGGACTTGAAAGGCGGAACCTGCGCTGCCGAGATGCAGGAAATGCGGGCACGATTTCCGGGGTATGCCAATTTCGCGTTGATCGATCCGGATGGGAATGTGCGCTGCACAGCCAGCCCGCTGGAAATACCGCCGAAAAATGCCGCCAGATATCCCTGGTGGGAGGAGATGCGGCGAAGCGGGAAAGTCGCCATCGCTTCCCCTTTTCATGATGAACCATCCCGAAAGCGTGGCCTGTGGGTGATATTGCCGCTGTATTCGGGCACGGAATTTGAAGGCGCGCTTTCTGCAAGGCTCGACCTGCACTGGTTGCAGCGTAATTTACAGGAACGTAACGATCACAGCGTCGCGGTAATTGTCCTGCTGGACCCGGATGGCCGGCCTGTTGCCTCCAACCGCGAGATTCCATGGCGAAAGCTCGATGTTTCCGGCGCGCCGGGTGAGGTGCGAAAAGTGCGCGACGATGAGGACTATCGCTGGACCTATGCAGTCGCCCCGGCCAGGGGGTTCGATGGTGAACCGCGTCTCTATGTAGCCTATCTCGCCCGACAGGCAAATCTGGCCGAACCCGATTGGTGGTTCATCGGCAGCCACGTCGGTCTGCCGCTGTTTGCCCTGCTGTTCGCGTCCATTGCGATCATGACGGGAACCGATCTGGGAATATTGCGTTGGATCAATGCGTTGCGTGATCTGTCAGCAGAATATGCCCAAGGGAACTACCGCGCCCGCGATGACAGTTTCGACGCCGCTCCCCGCGAAATACGCGATCTTGCGGCTTCCCTTTATCGCATGGCGCGCACCATCGACCATCGCGATCGCACGCTCCACGAGGCGGTGGCGCGACAACGGGCGCTCGCGCGGGAACTGAACCATCGTGTCAAGAATAATCTCCAGATCGTGATCAGCCTGTTGACACTGCAAGGGCGCGCGATGGCCAATGCCGATGGCCGCGCGGCACTGGCCGATGCGCGTCTGCGGGTGGATGCGCTGGCGTTGGTGCATCGTCTTCTTTATGCCACAGACGAACTGTCCACCATCTCCACCCGCGATTTACTCGCTGATGTTTGCGCGCTGGTAAAACAACATCATTCCGTACCCGGTGTCACACTGGATTGCGACGTCGCCGCCGTCTCCCTTGATATCGATCGCGCCATCCCGCTGACCCTTTGGCTGGTGGAGGCCCTGTCCGACGCGATGCGACGCGGCGCGAAATGCCAACGACCCGTGCACATCCAGGCAACGCTTGCGCGTAACGTCAACAGGCTGACGGTTTCCGTGACGGACAACGCCGGCACCGGAACAGAAGATCGCGCCTATGTGCGCCGGCTGCTGGCCGCCATCGGTCAACAGCTGGGCGGCAAGGCTTCCTTTGACAGTGGCCCGGAAACCGGCAGCGTCATGCTGGAACTTCCTGTCCCCGAATCCGTCTGAGACTGTCTTGTGAACCATGTGCGTTTACCGGGGAACAATGGTGGTTCGCCGGTGTTATGTGACCGTTATTGCAGGAGATAAACAATGCTCGGATGGGCTCTGACATTCTTGGTAGTCGCCATTATTGCCGCGATTTTCGGCTTTGGCGGAATAGCTTCAGCGTCTGCCGGAATAGCCAAAATTCTGTTCTTTGTGTTCCTGGCGCTGTTTGTCATCGGACTGGTGATGTCCATGCTACGTGGCAGGGGCGTCTAGGCAGGGGCGTCTGGTTCGATTTGGTTACCGTGCATTACTGTCCTTGTCTTCCGCTGGCGGCGCTCGCATCATTGCAATATGGTGCCAGCGCCGGGGCGGGAGACACGCGATGCAGGGCGAGCAGAAGGATCCTGTGAATTACAACCAAGGCGTCACTGCGACAGTGAGCGATACTGACTGGCAGATGATCGTCAAAACCCTGCCCGTTCCGCTTTATGCAATAGATACAGGTGGTCAAATTCTGTGGTTCAATAACGCGGCCGAAGATCTTTGGGGCCGGACCCCGACTGCGGATGACCATTGGGACGGCGCTTGGCGATTATACTGGCCGGACGGTCGGCCCATGTCGCACACGCAATCGCCTGCCGCACTCGGATTGCTGCAGCGCTGCGCCGATCCGGTTTCGGACGTGATTGTCGAGCGCCCGAACGGGACGCGGGCGCTGGTGTCGGTACGCCCTGCCCTCCAGTTTAATCGTGCCGGAGAAGTCTCCGGCGTTGTCAGCACACTTGCCGAGCAGCGTACCGACCGGGAAACATCAGACCAGCGCGCGCTTGCGGCGATAGTCGAGACCTCCCGGGACGCCATCATCGGCAAGGATCTGAACGGCATCATTAACAGCTGGAACGATGGCGCGGCACGATTGTTCGGCTATACGGCGGAGGAAATGCTGGGCCAGTCGATCACCCGCCTGATTCCGGCAAGCCTTTTGTCCGAAGAAGAAGAAATTATTCGACGCATCCGCCGTGGCGAGCGCGTTGAAAATTTTACCACGATCCGGCAGCACAAGAACGGCCAGCCGATAGATACCTCCATAATCATCTCCCCGATTACCGACGCCAACGGACGCGTGACAGGTGCATTCAAAATCGCGCGTGAAATCACCGAAGAACGCCGGATGCTTAGCCAGCAATCCTTGCTGCTGCGGGAGATGAACCACCGCGTTAAAAATCTGTTCGCGCTTGCCGGCGCACTGGTCACCCTGAGCGCCCGTCACGCCGAGACACCCGCCGCCATGGCCAGTAACGCCAGCGCACGTCTGAATGCACTGGCGAAGGCGCACGGGCTGACGCTGGGTGTGGCGAACAGTGACGCGCCCGCTACGCTGGAAGATTTGTTGCGATCCATGATCCTGCCCTTCGCCGACGCCGGGCAGGTATCCGCCATGCTTCTTGACGGGCCGGAAATCCTGATCGATACCGACGCGGTCACCGGCTTCGCATTATTGGTGCATGAACTGGCAACGAATGCCGCCAAATATGGCGCGTTCTCTGCGCCGGGCGGTCGGGTCGAGGTACGCTGGAACATCTCCGGCGAACAACTGCACCTGACCTGGACCGAACGCGGCGGCCCCCCGTTAACGGGACGGCCTGCGTCGGAGGGATTTGGCACATTACTGGCGCGCAGCACCGTCAAGAGTAGATTGGGCGGCGAGATAAGCTACGCATGGGACGCCGAAGGCATCACCGTCCACGTGACGATTGCCAGGAACCGGCTGCGCAAGACCGCCCGCGACCGCATGAAGCGAAATACAGACTCATGACGGCTTCCTTGCCGCAGGTGTAGCACACGCCGCCGATAAATGCCTGTTTTACAATGATTTACATCTGCATCAATGGCTTATGGAGGTATGGTGCCGCTTAGGTGACTCGAACACCTGGCCCCATCATTACGAATGATGTGCTCTACCAACTGAGCTAAAGCGGCATACCCTCGCAGGTTGGCGGCAGTTACCAGCATCGGGGCTTGGTTTCAAGACCACAGCAGAGTAAACGCGACGTTTATGGTATTTGACCCTTTGCACCTGGGCCAGTCTTCCGGCCTGCCCGCCTCTCCGCAAGCAGCGGTTCTCGATTATCCGCCGAATCCTCATGGCGATGCGCTTTATGCGGTGCGCTTTGTAGCGCCGGAATTCACGTCGCTTTGTCCCGTCACCGGCCAGCCCGATTTCGCGCATCTGGTGATCGATTACGCCCCGCGCGAGCGGATCGTCGAATCGAAATCGCTGAAGCTGTTTCTGTCCAGTTTCCGCAATCATGCTGCTTTTCATGAAGATTGTACCGTGGGTATCGGACGACGGCTGTTCGATGAAATGGCGCCGCACTGGCTGCGAATCGGCGGTTACTGGTATCCGCGCGGCGGAATTCCGATCGATGTATTCTGGCAATCGGGGCCGCCGCCCGCAGGCTTGTGGCTTCCGGATCAGGCGGTACCGCCCTATCGCGGACGCGGATAATGGAACTGGCGCGCTGGGCGGCTGATCCTGCATACAGCCGGGGGCGACTTTATCCGGAGCCACCCTCCCGCCTGCGTACGGCGTTTGCGCGCGACCGCGACCGGTTGATTCACGCCACCGCCTTTCGACGCTTGCGGCACAAAACCCAGGTGTTCGTTGCCCCCGATGGCGACCATTTCCGCGTGCGCCTGACCCATAGCCTGGAAGTGGCGCAAATCGGACGGACGTTGGCCCGGGCACTCAAACTCGAAGAAGATCTGACGGAAGTTCTGGCGCTGGCGCACGATATTGGCCACCCGCCCTTCGGCCACGCCGGCGAAGATGCGCTGACCGCGGCGATGGCCCCTTTCGGCGGCTTCGACCACAACGGCCATACGGTCCGCGTGCTGACCCTGCTCGAATCGCGCAACCCCGATTTCGAGGGGCTGAACCTGAGTTGGGAGACGCTGGAGGGACTGGCCAAACACAATGGACCGGTTTCCAGCCCCGGATGGGCGCTGGCCGGCTATGATGCCGCTCACCCGCTGGAACTGGACACCCACGCCAGCCTGGAAGCACAAATTGCCTCTTTGGCGGATGATATCGCCTATAACGCCCATGACCTCGACGACGGACTGCGTGCCGGGATTTTATCGCTGGAAGAAGCGCTGGCTACCGTGCCGCTGCTGAACGATATCTGGAGCGAGGTTCGCCGCCGCTGGCCAGTCGAAACGCGTATGCGCCGGCTGGCGCCACAACTGATTCGCGAACTGATTGGCGTGATGGTGGAAGGACTGCTGGCGGAAACCCGCGCCTCGCTGGCAGAGGCCGAACCCGAAGATGTGGATGCCGTGCGCCGGGCCGGTCGGCCACTGGCGCGATTTCCGGCAAGCCTCACCGAAGGTATTGCGCCACTGCGGCAATATCTGCGCGAGAAAATGTATCGCCACCCACAGGTGATGCAGATGCGCACACCTGCAGAGTCGGCGGTCAGCCTGATGTTCGGCTATCTCCTCGACCATCCGGAAAGTTTGCCGGAGCGCTGGCGCGAGGAGTGGCCGGCGGAACCCATGGAACAAGGCCGTCACGTCGGCGATTATATCGCCGGGATGACCGACCATTTTGCACTGACCGAATGCACAAGGCTCACGGGTTTCGAACCCGAGCCAGGTAATCTCATGTACCTTTAAATCAGCCCCGCCAGCGGGCTGGACGGATCGGCGTAGCGCCGCACGGGCATGCGGCCCGCAAGGTAGGCATCGCGTCCGGCCTGAACAGCGGCGCGCATTGCGCCAGCCATACGGACAGGGTCCCGCGCCTCGGCGATCGCCGTATTCATCAATACGCCCGTGCAGCCGAGTTCCATGGCAATCGCCGCGTCAGAAGCCGTGCCGACTCCGGCATCGACCAGCACCGGCACCTTCGCCTGCTCGACGATCAGCCGGATGGTGATGCGATTCTGGATACCAAGGCCCGAACCGATGGGCGCACCAAGCGGCATGATGGCGACGGCACCGGCATCTTCCAGCCGCCGCGCCGTGACAGGATCGTCCGTCGTATAGACCATCACCTGAAAGCCTTCCCTGGCCAGGATTTCCGTGGCGCGTATCGTTTCCACCACATCCGGGTACAGGGTTTTCTGGTCCGCCAGGACTTCCAGCTTCACCAAAGTCCAGCCGCCGGCCTCGCGCGCGAGCCGCAAGGTCCGCATGGCATCTTCCGCGGTATAGCAGCCGGCGGTATTGGGCAGATAGGTGATTTTCTTCGGATCGATGTAGTCGGTCAGCAAGGGCTGCGAGCGATCTGTTACGTTAACCCGGCGCACCGCCACCGTCACCATTTCCGCGCCCGAGGCCGCAACGGCGGCGGCATTGGTAGCGAAATCCTTATATTTTCCGGTACCGACGATCAGCCGCGAGTTGAACCGCCGCCCGGCCACTTCCCAACTGTCATCGCTTTGGCCGCCGCCCACAAAATGCACGATTTCCAGCTTGTCGCCATCGGCCAGCACAAGCTCTCCCCATTGCGAACGCGGCGCAATTTCCAGATTGCGTTCAACCGCCACCCGCTCCGGCTCCAGCCCGAGTTCGGCGACGAGTGTGGCGATGGTGGAACCGGGAACCGCCGGGCGCGGCTCTCCATTCAGGACTATGGCAATGGACATGGCTGCTCTATAGACGCGGCTTTCAGTGATTTGAACAGGCGAGATCAGTGATGGCGCAGCCCATGAGCGATTATGTGATGGTGTTGAATGGCCCCAACCTCAATCTGCTGGGCACGCGCGAACCGGAAATCTATGGCTCGACCACGTTGGACGATATTGCCGAAATGCTGGTCGGCCATGGGGAGAAACTGGGCATTGCCGTCGATCTGCGGCAATCCAACCACGAAGGCCATCTGATCGACTGGCTGCACGAGGCGGCACGGCGAGAGGCGCTGGCGGTGATCCTGAACGCGGGCGCTTATACGCATAGCTCGATTGCGCTGCGCGACGCGATCAGCGCCATAACGGTGCCGGTAATCGAAGTGCATTTGTCGAATCCGGCGGCCCGGGAATCTTTTCGCCATATCAGCCATATAAGCCCGGTTGCCGCCGGGGTTATCCAGGGTTTTGGCGCCGGGGGCTATCGTCTGGCGCTGGACGCCGCCGCCGGGATGAGGCAGAGGCGCGCCTGAAGTTAATTTTTGCACAGGACACCGAAAACAATGGCGGATAAACCGGCGGACGGCGCGGAAACAAAGATGCGCGTAGAGGTGGAACTCGTCCGCCAACTCGCCCTTTTGCTCGACGAAACCGGCCTTACCGAGATCCAGGTAGAAGATGGTGACCGCGCCATCCGCGTGGCGCGCCAGGGTACGAGCGTTGCGGTGCAGGCGCCGCCGCCCGCAGTCGCGGCTCCGGCTACACCTGCCGCCGTCCCTGCCGTAACCCCGGAACATCCGGGCGCAGTCAAATCGCCGATGGTTGGCACCGCCTATCTCTCGCCCGATCCTGGATCACCCGCATTCGTGCGGGAAGGGGCGACGGTGGCGCAGGGCGATACGTTGCTGATCGTCGAGGCGATGAAAGTGATGAATCCTATTATCGCGCCGCGTGCCGGCACGGTGAAGGCTATTCTGGTCACCAACGAACAGCCGGTCGAGTTTGACCAGCCGCTGGCCATCATCGAATAAGCGGCCCGCCCTCTCAATGAAAAAACCGCCCTTCGGCAAGATCCTGATCGCCAATCGTGGTGAAATCGCGCTGCGTATCCATCGCGCTGCCCGTGATCTCGGCATCCGCACTGTCGCCGTTCATTCGACCGCCGACGCCAACGCCATGCATGTGCGCCTCGCGGATGAGACCATATGCATCGGCCCGCCGACAGCCTCCGATTCCTACCTCAACATCCCCAATATCATCGCAGCGGCGGAAATCGCCCAGGCCGACGCCATCCACCCCGGCTATGGCTTTCTTTCGGAAAACGCCCGCTTCGCCGAAATTGTCGAGGAGCATAAACTCGCGTGGATCGGGCCGTCCCCGCATCATATCCGCGTGATGGGAGACAAGGTCGCGGCCAAACGCACCGCCGGCGAATTGGGCCTGCCTCTGGTGCCGGGCTCGGACGGGGCCGTGGAAACTGTGGAGGAAGCGCGCGAGATCGCCGGACATCTGGGCTATCCGGTGCTGGTGAAGGCCGCATCCGGCGGCGGCGGGCGCGGCATGAAGGTGGTGGAAAACGCCGCCATGCTGGAAGGTGCCTTTCAGCAGGCACGCAACGAAGCGCGGGCAGCCTTTGCGGACGATACCGTCTATCTCGAAAAATATCTGAAAAACCCGCGCCATATCGAGTTCCAGATTTTCGGTGACGGCAAGGGCAACGCCATTCATCTGGGCGAGCGGGATTGTTCGTTGCAACGCCGCCACCAGAAAGTGCTTGAGGAAAGCCCCTCCCCCGCGCTTGGCGACGCGGATCGCCAGCGCATGGGTACGCGCTGCGCCGACGCCATGGCGAAGATGCAGTATCGCGGCGCGGGCACCATCGAATTTCTCTGGGAAGATGGTGAGTTCTACTTCATCGAGATGAACACCAGACTGCAGGTGGAGCATCCGGTAACGGAAATGCTGACCGGGCTCGATCTCGTGCGCGAACAGATCATGGTGGCGGCGGGGCACCCGCTGTCGGTTACCCAGGATCAGGTGCGCTTTTCCGGCCATGCGATTGAATGTCGCATCAATGCCGAAAACCCGCAGACATTTGCCCCTTCACCCGGACGGGTCCACCTGTTCCATGCACCGGGCGGGCCGGGGGTTCGCATCGATTCGGCGCTCTACGACGATTATGTCGTGCCGCCCTATTATGACAGTCTGGTAGCCAAGCTGATCGTACATGCCGATACCCGCGCCGATGCGTTGCAGCGTCTGCGCCGCGCGCTGGAGGAAATGGTGATCGACGGGATCAACACGACCCTGCCGCTGCACATGCGGTTACTGGACGAACCGGACTTCATCAGCGGCGATTATTCGATCAAATGGCTGGAAACCCTGCTGGCGAAATAAAGATCAGCGCGTGGCGGCTATAAAGCCGCCACCCAGCACCCGGCTGCCCTCATAGGCTACCGCTGCCTGGCCGGGCGCCACGCCATATTGCGGTGACGCCAGTTCCAGCCGCGCGTGCGCGCCCTCCGCGAACAGCTGCGCTTCCACCAGCGGTGCGAGCGAACGCAGCTTCACCTGTACGGACAGCCCGGCTGGCGGCGCGGATGCCAGCCAATTGAGCGAATCGAGAAACACGGTCGATACCGCCAGCGCCGCGCGCGGCCCGACGATGACCCTGTTCGTTGCGGCATCCAGTCGCACCACATACAGGGGCTCCGCCAGCCCGCCGATTTCCAGCCCGCGCCGCTGGCCGACGGTATAGCCGATCAGGCCTGAATGCCGGCCCCGCACCCGGCCTTCCGTATCCACAATATCGCCGGGCCGGTCCGCTTCCGGCCGCAAACGGCGGACAACGGCACGATAATCGCCACCGGGCACAAAGCAAATATCCTGGCTGTCGGGCTTCCCCGCCACTCTCAGGCCAAAATATTCGGCCATGCGCCGCACGGCAGGCTTGTCCAGTCCGCCCAGCGGAAACCCCAGGCGCGACAGTTGCGCCTGCGTGGTGGCGAACAGAAAATAGCTTTGATCCTTGGCGGGATCGACAGCGCGATGCAGTTCGGCGCCCTCCGGCCCGTCGAGCCGCCGGACATAATGGCCGGTCAGTAGAAAATCTGCGCCCAGATCGTCCGCCACCTGCAACAGATCACGAAACTTCACCGTCTGGTTGCAACTGATGCAGGGCACGGGCGTACGGCCAGCCAGATACTGATCCGCGAAATCCTCCATCACATCGGCGCGAAAAGCCGACGCATAATCGAGAACATAATGTGCAAAACCTCTGGCGTCCGCCACGGCGCGCGCATCCGCAATGTCCGATCCGGCGCAGCAACTGCCCGCGCGTTTGGGCGCTGCTTCGTCGTCGGAAAGCCGCAAGGTAACGCCAATGGTTTCGCAGCCATGCGCATGTGCGAGACTTGCGACAACGCTCGAATCGACCCCGCCTGACATGGCGACGACAACCCGGCTGCCCGCAGGGGGCAAAGCCAATCGATGATCTGTGGTGTGCACCGTGTCCGTTGCCAGGTCCACCGGCGGAGACGGGCTGCAATGATTCACGGAAATTTACCTCAATCGCGCGTGCATCCATCTAGGGGCACGCAAGGAACGTTGCAAGCTGCCGTATCCTGAAGAGAGAGCAATAACTGGTTTATTTGGTGATGAATCCCGGCCTGCGCAATGCAGCCTCAACCTGATGTGTCCGATGCATGACATCTATGCATTCACGTTATAGTTAATGATCATTATTTAAAATTACTGCCAATTATTCATTTTTTAGAAAGGTAACAAGATATACATTTGGTCATATTTACGGTGGTAAATTTCTTCATCTTCTGTCATCTTGAGAACAGGGGCTGGAAAGAAGCGTGATGTTACCTGGAAGTCCCAGGACTGCCGGCGCTAACATCATGATTTATCCATTGTATGTTTGTTTTGTTGCGTTTGTAGATTGGGGGTTACACATGAATCTGCTACCCGAATTCAGGGGCCAGGGGAGATTTGCACAGGGCCATTCGCAGTACTCGGGGAAAAGTGCGAATCGCGACCGCTCCGTTGAGGCCGACCTTCCTCGGGAAGAACATGCTGCAACGCTGCGGGATACGGTGCCCGGGCCTTTTGGGGAGCCGCTTTCAATGGATGATCTCCCGCCGCCGGATACGCGGCGGTGGGTGATCCGTCGCAAGGCCGAAGTTCTCGCGGCGATCAACGGCGGGCTTTTGAGTGTTGCGGAAGCCTGTCAGCGGTACCGCCTTTCGCCCGAAGAACTGGAATTGTGGCAGCAGGCGATCGACAGGGCCGGTGTACCTGGCCTGCGTGTCACCCGCATCCAGCTGTATCGGGAACTTTCGACGTCCAGGCAGGGCGAAGATCATGACGATAAAAACACGGCGTCATACCAGGGCGCCCGCAGCGCCAGCCGGAGGTAACCCGATGAACGACCAGGATAATCGCCGCCCTTCAGGGGTGACAACGGCGCAGGAAGATAGTGCTGGCGCCCACCCGAAAGATCTTGCACATCGGGATAACGACTCGCCGCGCACTTCGGAAGGACGCATCCCGGCGCAGGGAAGCCGGACGAGCACCCGCCCCGCCCCGTCCCAGAACCGGAGCCGTTTTTCAGCTCCGGACCAGGCCACGCGCATTCTCATGGTCGAGGATGACCGGCCGCTGGCGGACGCGCTATCCGCGATGCTGGAAGACGCGGGATTCATCGTTTACACGACCAATCTGGGCGAGGAAGCGATAGATCTGGTGCGGGCCTGGGCCTTTCACCTCGTGTTGCTGGACCTCGCCCTGCCGGATATGGCCGGCCAGACCGTCTTGCACAAGATCCGGCAGACGCGGCCCGAAACACCGATCATCATTATTTCAGGCGATGATGACGTGGACGCCCGGATTGCGGGCCTGCTGGATGGCGCCGATGATTTCATCACCCGGCCATTTCACAACAATGAGCTGATGGCTCGTATCCATGCGATCTTGCGGCGTGCGCGCGTATCCACGCCAACGGAAATCGAGATGGGGCCGCTGCATATCGACCTCTCCGCGCATCGCGCGACAGTCCATGGCCAGGTCGTGCCGCTAACGGGGAAAGAATATGCCTGCCTCGAATATCTTGCGGTGAAACGCGGGACGACGGTTACGAAGGAAATGTTCCTCGCACATCTATATGGTGGCCGTAACGAGCCAGAGATGAAAATCATCGATGTGTTTATCTGCAAACTGCGACGTAAGCTGGCCGATGCTGGCGCACCGGATGTGATAGAAACAATCTGGGGCAGAGGCTACACGATCCCGAACATGCCGGAAAAGGGCTGAGCGGGTTTACCGATCAGCGCCGTCTCTGGCGGTGCTCTGCCAGAGACCGGATGATGCCGCGCAGGGTGCGTATCTCCTGCGCGGCAAATCCGTGCCGGCTCAACAAATGCGCCAGCATCCGTTTCGTTGCGGGTGCGCGTTCAGGAACATGGAAATAGCCGGCGGCTTCCAGTTCTGCCTCCAGATGCCCGATCAAGCCGGACACCTCGCCATGGGTTGCGGGCGGATCGCCAGCAGGGGTCGGGGTTTCCGGCGGATCGGCTTGAAAATGTTCATAGGCGACCAATAGAACTGCCTGCGCCAGATTGAGCGAACCGAAATCCGGATTGACCGGACAGGTGATGATGGCACCGGTCGTGGCCAGATCATCCGCCGTCAGGCCCGAGCGCTCCGGACCGAACAATATGCCGCTACGCAAACCCCGCGACGACTGGCGACGGATTTCCGCCACCGCCGCGCGCGGCGATACCACCGGTTTCACAAGTTCGCGCGGGCGGACAGTGGTGGCGAAGACCGAGGTGCAATCGGCCAGCGCCGCCGGGACATCCTCATACACCGTTGTCCGTTCCAGCACATGATCTGCGCCAGCGGCAGCAGGACCGGCATCGGGATTGGGCCAGCCATCGCGTGGGGCCACGAGCCGTAAATCATCCAGCGCGAAATTCGCCATCGCGCGGGCGACCATACCGATATTCATGCCGAGTTGCGGACGCACAAGGATAATAGCAGGAGCAAGCATGACTGCCCTGTTACAGTCCATGACCGCTGCGTCCAAGTACAACCGGCAGGGTATCTGGCGACATGGGGTGCATCCGGCTATGGCCGCTTGCCATGGATAATCTGCTGCTAACCCGTATCGCCGGCTGGAATCGGCTGACCCTGGTACTGGTCGCCCTGTTCGCCGGTCTGGTGTCGGCGCTGGGTTTTGCGCCTTATGAAACGGTTGCGGCACCCATTATCGGGGTGGCAACGTTGCTGTTGTTGCTTGCGGGCGGGCGACATCCTTTCCTCAGCGGATTTGCCTTTGGCGTCGGTCATTTTGCGCTTGGGCTCTCGTGGATCGCCACCGCCTTCACCTTTCAGGCGGCAATGCCAGCCGCGTTCGGCTATCTGGCGGTCGGCGCACTTGCGCTCCTGATGGCGCTCTATCCCGCAGCGGCGGCTTTATCAGCGCGGCGAACCACCTCGCGCCTCGTGCCGCTGACGCTGATCTTTGCCGGCTTTTTCATGCTGATGGAAATTGTCCGCGGCATTTTGTTCACCGGCTTTCCATGGAATCCCCTTGGCGCGCCCTGGCTGCAGCTGGAAGGAGTCGCGGCGCTGGCGGCGATCATCGGGGCCAGCGGCCTCTCGGGGCTGATGGTGCTGGCCGCCGGCAGTCTCGCCGCACTGCTCGCCGCGCGCGGCGAGCAAGGGCGCTGGTTGCTGGTTGGCGTATTTCCGCTGTTGCTCTTCCTTGCCCTGGTTGTGCCGCGCGCCCGCCCTCCTCTTCCCGCGCCAGCCGGGCCCGAATTGTTGCTTGTGCAACCCAATATGTCGCAAACGGAGAAACACGCCGCCACCGGCCCGGATGATGCCATCGACCGTCTGATGGCTCTGACGGTAAAAGGCTTGCGGGAAAATCCTGCGGTTCATGCGATTATCTGGCCGGAAGCCGCGATCGAATACCCGCTGCACGAAGACCCGACGCTGGCCCGGGATATCACCGCACCGCTGCAATCGGGCCAACTGTTGCTGACGGGTGGTATCGCTATCGAGCGTGACGAAAGGGGCACAGCCATCGGCGCGCGCAATAGTCTGTATGTGCTGGATAATCTCGGACATATCCTTTCCCGCTACGACAAGGCGCATCTGGTGCCGGGCGGCGAATATTTGCCGCTACGATCGTTCGCCGAACCGCTGGGTCTGCAACGTCTGGTGCCCGGCGTGCTGGACTTCTGGCCCGGTCCCGGCCCGAAAAGCATGAATCTTCCGGGCTTGCCTGCCGTTGGCCCGGCTATCTGTTATGAAATTATTTTTCCTGGCGCCGTCGTCACGCGTGAACCGCGGCCAGGCTGGATTCTTACCGTATCCAACGATGCCTGGTTCGGCCCCTCCGGCCCCCCACAACATTATGCCCAGGCGCGTTTGCGCGCAATCGAGGAGGGGCTGCCTCTGGTGCGGGTCACGTCGACAGGCATTTCGGGCCTGATCGGGCCACGCGGCGAAAATCTCGCCGTGTTGCCGGCACATATGGCGGTGGCGGAAACGGTTCGTCTGCCGGCTCCGCTGCCCGCCACGCCTTTTGCCCACATGGGGCTACTCGCACCTGGACTGATGGCGTTGCTCCTGTTTGCCGGCGGCAGTCTGATGGCGCGGCGGCACGATAGAAAGACATAAGTATCTCTTTATATCTCTTGCCAGGCGGGTAGATAGCGGCTAGCGAACAACGGTTGTCGCCGAGGTTCGGGAGGTTTCCATGTCGCGTAGCAATTACATCTTCACGTCAGAATCCGTGTCCGAAGGCCACCCCGACAAGGTTGCGGACCAGATTTCGGACGCCGTCGTCGATCTGTTCCTGTCCCGCTCCCCCGAAGCGCGTGTCGCCTGCGAGACAATGGTAACGACCAACCGCATCCTGTTGGCGGGTGAAGTAAACGCGCGTGGCGGGGCCGAACCGACGAACGACGAGATCGAGGAAACCGTACGCAGTGTTGTTCGCCGCATCGGCTATGAGCAACATGGCTTCCATTGGCAGCGTGCGCATTTCGAAAGCTATTTGCACGGACAATCCGCCGATATTGCTGTCGGCGTCGACGAAGCCGGCAACAAGGACGAAGGCGCGGGCGACCAGGGCATCATGTTTGGCCATGCCACCGATGAAACCCCGGCACTGATGCCCGCGCCCATCTATTACAGCCACAAGATCCTGGAACGGCTGGCAGCCCTGCGCCATAACGGCGAAGCCTCCTTCCTGGAGCCGGACGCCAAAAGCCAGATAACGCTCGCTTATGAAAATGGCGTACCGGTGAAAGCCGCGAAGCTGGTCGTCAGCCATCAGCATATGCGCGGCTACGATCAGGCGAAGCTGCGCGAATTCATCAAGGACGTGATGGCCGACACCCTGCCCGCCGGCTGGATGCCTGAAAACGACGACGCCATATTCGTTAATCCCACCGGACTGTTTGAAATCGGCGGACCCGACGGCGACGCCGGGCTGACGGGCCGCAAGATCATCGTCGACACCTATGGTGGGGCCGCCCCGCACGGCGGCGGCGCGTTCAGCGGCAAGGACCCGACCAAGGTGGACCGTTCCGCCGCATATATTACCCGCTATCTCGCCAAGAATATCGTCGCCGCCGGTCTCGCGCGGCGCGCCACGATCCAGCTGGGCTATGCCATTGGTATCTCGGAGCCGCTGTCCCTTTATGTCGACCTGCATGGCACGGGCCAGGACGTAACGGAGGAACGGCTGGAACAGGTGATCCCGCAGATCATCGGCCTGACGCCCAAGCGCATCCGGCTGCACCTCGGGCTCAACCGGCCCATTTATGAACGCACTGCTTCCTATGGTCATTTCGGTCGTGATCCGGACACTGACGGAGGGTTCAGCTGGGAGCGTACGGATCTGGTGGATGCGCTGAAAAGCGCCGTCTGATCGCAAAATGATACGAGATTACTCCACTTCGGGACGAAATCGTTAATATTGGCGCCAAATATCTGTTTTCGCATTTGACGGAATCGCCTGGAGTTGGAAAGGAAGTCCCCACTTCCTTCCTCAAGGTGAGGCAGGGACATCCACAACGCGGCTGCCGGCCATCCCATCAAGCGGACGCCAGCCCTGGAGAGGGAATAATATGGCTGAAAAGAAACCCAACGCCTTGCAAACACCGCTCACGCCCTCGGCGGAGCTTGCCGCTGTCGTCGGCCCGGAAAAGCTTGCCCGGGGCGAAGTGGTGAAAAAGATGTGGGAATATATCAAGGCCAACGATCTGCAAGATCCGAAGGACCGTCGCCGCATCAATGCCGATGCCAAGCTGAAGCCGGTTTTCGGGGTCGACAGCGTAACCATGTTCGAAATGAACAAGCATCTCGCCCGCCATCTGAGCTAAAATTTTAATCCCGACGGTCGGTAGCCCGATCGTCGGGGCAAATCGCACGGGCTAGATCCCGCCCGGAGCTTTCAATCGCGTCAGACGTGTCGCCAGCGGCGCGATTCCCGGCACGTTCATGAGCCGAAGCATTGCCCGTCGTCCGGCGGCATTCTGCGGCAAATGTTTATCCAGCCAGATGCTGTGACGCATGACACTCCGGCTATGGCGCACAATACGGCGCTGGCAGATTAACGGCGTTTCCCCTGTCAAGAGCGCGCGCACGGTCATACGCGCCCCCAGCAGTGCCAGCCCCAGTCCATCGCCGATTCCCGGCGGCAATCGCGCCACCTGCTCACCCACCCGCCAGACCTGCCGCAATGTATCCGCGTCGGGGCGATAAAAACCCGGTAGCGGCAGGCCATCGAGAATCCGGGGTCGATTAACCAGCGGCACCGCCCCTTCCAGTCGCTGCGCCAGCAATGGCACCTCGGCCGCAATCGCTGCGATCAATGCCTGAAACCCGCCACCCACTGTCGCCAGCCGGGCCGAAGAAACAATGACACAGAGGCTGGCGGCTTCCCGCTCCACCAGATGCAACAACGCATATCCGCCATCGAACAACAGCCACTCGATCTGCCCCTGACATGCCGTGCGTGCCGCCGGGCGCAAACGCCATAAACTCTGAAACGCTATCCGATTGTCGCGCAGGATGGGCGGCGCCAGAAGGCCGGGAGCTCCCTCCAGCCCGGTCGCCACCAGCAGCGTCGCCGGGCGTAATGCACCATGACCGGACAGCACCGCCCCATCCTCGCCAATACCGCGAAAGACCACACCGCGCCGTACATCCGCGCCCGCTTCCTGCGCCCGATCGAGCAGCGCCGCATCCAGCCGATGGCGCGTCAACATGCGGGCTTCCAAACCCAGCGGCACGCGGCGCGCACCCGAATCCGTAACAATGTGCAGAAATGCGGCGGAAGCCGCGCTCAGCTCGTTCAGGTCTATGCCCTGATTTGAAAGAATTTTTTGTGCAGTCGGAGACAAAACGCCACAACAGGGACGATGGACCGGATGCGGCTCCCGTTCCCAGACCTGCACTGCCCGTCCGGCCCGCGCCAACTGGATCGCAGCCGCTGCTCCCGCCGGCCCGCCCCCCAGGATGAGCGCCCCGTCAAAAATCGACGGGGCGCTCACCCGCTCCGTCCTTCGTCTGCCAACGGGTGCAACCGGTTCACCGTTTTCGCCAGCCTGCTGCTATCGACATGGGTGTAAATCTCCGTGGTGCTGATGTCGGCATGCCCCAACAGCATCTGCAGACTGCGCAAATCAGCCCCGCCCGCCAGCATATGGGTGGCGAACGCATGACGGAGGACGTGCGGCGATATCTGTGCCGGATTGATGCCCGCACGCGCGGCGAGTTCCTGCACCAGTTGATATAGCCGGATGCGGGATAAATGTCCCTTGCGCGACGGAAACAGCCAGCGGCTTTCGGCTGGCACATGCTCCATATGACGGGTCACAGCCGCAAGCGCCGCCGCGGACAGGGGCACCATACGCTCCTTCCCGCCCTTTCCACAAATAATGGCAAAGGGTTCTGGCGGGCGGATGGCATGGCGTGGCAGTGACACCAGTTCCGTTGCTCGCAAGCCCGATCCATAGAGCAGTTCAACCAGAGCCTGCAGCCGCAAGGCATTCGGGGCCCCGGTCGCTGCTTCTTCTGTCAAAATCCCGAGAATCTGCGCCACCTGGTCGGCGGACAGGGTTTTGGGCAGACGGCGTCCGCCCGCCGGTGCAGCGATGCCCGACGCCGGACTGTCCTCCCGAATTGCTTCCGTCACCAGAAAGCTGAAAAACCGCCGCAATGTTGCGCGTTTGCGCTGCAAGCTCGCCGGAGCAAGGTCAGCCCAGTTGGTGAACAATCGCTCGACATCCCCGACAGCCGCGCCGGCAAGCCGTCCATCAAGTTGCTCCGACGCCTGCTCGAGGTCGCGGCGATAGGCCAGCAGCGTATTTTCCGCAGCGCCCCGTTCCGCTGCCAGCATGTCCAGAAACAGCGCGATGGCGCGCGAATCGCTGACGGGAACAGAAACAGGCGCAGGAACGGGCATCATCCATCTGCTTGCCACCGATACCCGCACAAAAACAGGGGTGACAATGCCACATTCGTTCGCCTAATGTTCCTGACATGTCCGGCGAATCCTTCTTTTTGACAGTTTTAGCGCTCGTGCTTCCGGTTCTGGCCCTGCTCGCCGGATGGCTGCTATGGGGCCGGCATCTGGCCGCCGTACGACAGGCAGCGACGGATCAATCCGGTCAGCTTGGCCGCGCGATGAGTGAACTCGCGCAATACAGGGAACGCCATGCAGAAGCGCGGGCTGTCGCCGGGGAAGCCACCTTGCGGGCAAACGACCTGGCGGTGAATCTCGCGGCGCTGGAAGCCACCCATGCCGAACGCGAACGCGCGCATGCGACACAGTTGGCGCAGTTGCGCGGCGAGTTTCAACGCGTTGCCGCCGAAGCGCTGGCCGGTGCACAAAAGCAATTTACCGAACAGGCGGCGGAAACGCTGAAACTGCATCGCGCCGAAACCGAGAAAGGCCTGGAGGCCGGAAAGCAGGCTTTGGGCGATTTGATCCGGCCCATGCGGGAAACCCTGGGGCGTTATGAAAGCGAACTGAAGCAGATCGAAACCAAACGCGAGCATGCCTACGGCGGTCTCGCCGAACAGCTGACCGCCGTGGCCCAGGGGCAACTCGCCGTCAAGGCGGAAGCTGGCAAGATCGTGGCGGCGCTGCGTTCCTCCGCCAAAGCCTCCGGCGCATGGGGCGAGGCGCAATTGCGCAACGTCCTGGAAATGGCGGGATTGCGCCAGGACATTGATTTCCGGTTACAATCTTCCAGTGAGGATAGCGATGGCAACCGCCGCCGCCCGGATGCCATTATTTCGATGCCCGGCGGACGCGAGTTGATTGTCGACAGCAAGTGCTCGCTTGGCGATTACCTGACTGCGAGCGAGGCGGAGAATGAAGCGGACCGCAATGCGGCGCTGCGCCGGCATGCCCAGGCTGTTCGGGTTCATGCACGCGGGTTGGCGGAGAAAGCCTATTGGAACCAGTTTGCCAAATCCGCCGATTTCGTCATCATGTTCCTGCCAGGAGAGAATTTTCTTGCAGCCGCTCTCGAAAATGATCTCGAACTGCTGCAGTGGGCGCTGGACCAGAGGATTTTGTTGGCTGGACCAACCAATTTGCTCGCCATCGCACGCGTGATCGCGATGGTCTGGCGGCAGGAAAAAATGGCCGAAGAGGCGCAGCGGATCGGCACGCTGGGCGCGGAATTATACGCAAGCCTTGCCACCATGACCGAGCATCTCAATCGCGTCGGGCGAAATATCGGCGAGGCGGCGGGCGCATATAACGCCTTTGTCGGTTCGCTCGAATCGCGTGTGCTCAGCAAGGCGCGGCGTTTCCCGGAACTGGGGGTGGACCCGGGCAAAAAGCCGCTGCCGGAACTGTTGCAGGTCGACCGGGGATTACGCCTGCCACAAGCACCGGAACTGACCGCAGACGAGAGGGCCGTGGCAGCCACCGGTTGAACCGGTTCCGACTGCTGCTATACCCCCGCTGAATATAGCGATACAGGCGCATGCTTTTGCGCGATGAAGGATCAGAATATGCGAACCGCGACTGTCAGGCGCGTAACAGGAGAAACCGATGTCAACGTGTCCGTCAATCTCGACGGCACCGGCCAGCGCCGCATATCGACGGGCATCGGCTTTTACGATCATATGCTCGATCAGTTGTCCCGCCACTCGCTGATCGACCTTGAGATCGAGACGAAGGGCGATCTCCATATCGACGCCCACCATACGGCGGAAGATACGGCGCTGGCTTTGGGCGAGGCCGTGCGCAAGGCGCTGGGTGACCGCGCCGGCATCACCCGCTATGGCGATGCGCTGATTCCGATGGACGAAACCTTGACGCGCGTGGCGCTGGATATTTCCGGTCGGCCCTATCTGGTGTGGAATGTGCGTTTCAGCCAGCCGCAACTGGGCCAGATGGATTCAGAACTGTTCAAGGAAGTATTCCAGGCCTTCGCCCAAACCGCCGGCATCACCTTGCATGTGGATAATTTGCAAGGGGTCAACAACCACCATATCGTTGAAAGCTGCTTCAAGGGACTGGCGCGGGCGCTAAAAATGGCGGTGGCGCTGGATCCGCGTCAGGCCGGCTCGGTCCCGTCCACCAAGGGGACACTGGTCTGATCGCATGGGTGTCGCGCTGATCGATTATGGGGCCGGCAATCTTCGCTCGGCAGCGCGCGCGCTCGAAGCCGCCGGTGCCAACGCCGTGCAGGTAACCGCGCGGCCAGAAGATGTTCGTGCGGCGGGCCGTATCGTATTGCCCGGCGTCGGCTCCTTTGGTCATTGCGTAACATCGCTGCGCGCGATCCCCGGCATGGTCGAGGCGCTGACGGAAAGCGTGCGCCAACGCGGCATCCCGTTTCTGGGCATTTGCGTCGGCATGCAACTACTGGCGGATGAAGGCCATGAATATGGCGTCCATTCCGGCCTGGGGTGGATTGGCGGCACAGTGGAACGCATGCAGCCGCCTGGGCTGAAAGTGCCGCAAATCGGCTGGAATGCTGTCCTGCCGGTCAGGGGTGGATTGATCTCGCCCGGATACGCCTATTTCGTCCACAGCTACGTTCTTGCCGCGCGCGATCCGCACGACGTCGCCGCCACGACCAATTACGGTGGCGCAATCACCGCTGCCGTGCAACGGGATAATATTCTCGGCGTACAGTTCCACCCCGAAAAGAGCCAAAGCTACGGTCTCGATTTACTGGCCCGCTGGCTCGCATGGAAGCCATGATGTCTTTTACACTCTACCCTGCCATTGATCTGAAAGCCGGACAGGTTGTGCGCCTTGCCGAAGGCGATATGGCGCGGGCCACCGTTTATGCCGATGATCCGGCGGCTCAGGCGCGGCTGTTTGCCGATGCCGGTGCGGACTGGCTGCATGTCGTTGATCTGGATGGCGCCTTCGCCGGCGAAAACCGCAACGCCGCCGCCGTCGAGGCAATTTTAAAGACCACATCGGCGAAGGTTCAGGTGGGCGGCGGCATCCGCACCCGCGCCACGATTGACCGCTGGCTGGAACTTGGGGTTACGCGGGTAATTCTCGGCACCGTAGCGCTCACAGATCCGGATCTTGTGCGCGAGGCGGCGCGGACCTTGCCTGGCCGCATCGTCGTCGCCGTCGATGCGCGCGATGGATTTGTCGCGACGCAAGGCTGGGCCGATGTTTCCGATGTGCCCGTCGCCGATCTTGGCCGCCGTTTCGAGGACGCAGGTGTTGCAGCACTGCTGTTCACCGATGTGGGTCGGGATGGCTTGCTGAAGGGCGTCAATGTGGAGGCGACGGCGGCGCTCGCAGGGGAACTGTCGCTACCTGTGATCGCGTCTGGCGGCCTCGCCGGTATTGAAGATATTGTCGCGCTACGCCGCCATCCCGGTATCGATGGCGTGATTGCCGGGCGGGCCTTGTATGATGGGCGACTGGCGCTTGAGGCCGGACTGGAGGCTTGCCGATGACGTCCACAGTGCGGGTGATACCCTGTCTTGATGTCGCCGGCGGACGGGTGGTGAAAGGCGTTCAGTTCGTGGGCCTGCGCGATGCCGGCGACCCGGTGGAAGCCGCCGCCCGCTATGATGCCGAGGGCGCGGACGAACTGGTGTTTCTGGACATCACCGCCAGCCAGGAAGATCGCTCCACCCTGCTCGACATCGTCGGCGCCACAGCCGACCGCTGCTTCATGCCGCTTACCGTCGGCGGCGGTGTGCGTACCGCCGAAGATGTGCGGGCATTATTGCGGGCCGGGGCGGACAAGGTGTCGATCAATTCCGCTGCCGTGATGCGTCCGGAACTTGTGGGAGAACTGGCGACGCAATTCGGTCAGCAATGCATCACCGTCGCCATTGATGCCAAGACCGTAGCGCCTGGCCGCTGGGAAATTTTTACCCATGGCGGCCACCGCGCCACCGGAATCGATGCCGTGGATTTCGCCCGCAAGGTCGCGGGCCATGGCGCAGGTGAAATTTTGCTGACGTCCATGGATCGGGACGGAACGCGCTCGGGCTATGATCTGGCGCTTCTCCGCGCCGTCAGCGATGCGGTGCCGGTGCCGGTAATCGCATCCGGTGGCGTGGGCAGCCTGGACGACCTGGTTGCCGGTGTCACGGAAGGTGGCGCGAGCGCGGTGCTCGCCGCCAGCCTGTTTCACTTTGGCGAGGCAACTGTCGCGGACGCCAAGGCGGCGCTCACGCGCGCGGGTGTGAGGGTGCGCCCGGCATGAGCGATATTTTCGACCGCCTGTCGCAACTGATCCTAGAGCGCCGCGCCTTGCTTGCCGCGGATCCGTCCGCTACCGAAGCCAGTTATATGGCTCGGCAATTATCACGTGGCCGGCTGAAACTGGCCGAAAAGCTGGGCGAGGAGGCGGTGGAGACCGTCATCGCCGCGGTCGCGCAGGATGATGCGGCACTGATTGGCGAATCTGCCGACCTGATCTTCCATCTTTTGCTTTTGCTGGGCGAGCGCGGCCTGTCGCTCGCCGATGTCGCTGCCGAACTGGAGCGGCGCGAAGGATTATCCGGCATCGACGAAAAAGCGAGGAGGCTGACATGACGGTGCGTAATGGTGAACCTTATGACCGGAACAATATCTTCGCCCGAATCCTGCGTGGCGAAATTCCCTGCAAGAAAATCTTCGAGAACGATCATATTCTTGCCTTCCACGATATTAATCCGCAGGCGCCAATACATGCTCTTGTTGTGCCGAAGGGCGAATATGTCAGCCTGGCTGACTTTTCCGCCAGCGCGCCCGATGATCTGACCAGGGGTTTCTGGCGGGGCGTGGGCCAGGTGGCGCGCGAACTCGGGCTGGAAGAAGGCGGTTATCGCGTGCTGATCAATGCCGGCACCGATTCCCATCAGGAAGTGCCGCATTTACATGCCCATATCTTCGCCGGGCGACCATTGGGGGCGATGCTGGTCAATCCATGACCCTCCAAGGCACTTGACCGCGCGCGCCTGACAAAGCAGTTTCCGCCCACAACCAGTAAAAAACGGATGCGGGAATATTCCGGCAAATTGGGGGAAGGATCTGGATGAGCTGGCGGGTAAAGCCCCTTGATGCCATTCTGCAAACGGCACACGGGCGCACATTGCCAAGATCTTTGGGGGCGCTGCAGCTTACCTTGCTGGGTATCGGCGCGGTTATCGGCACCGGAATATTTGTTTTAACCTCCGAAGCTGCCCAGAAGGCTGGCCCAGGGATGATGCTGAGCTTCATCCTCGCCGGATTTGTCTGCGGGGTGGCGGCTCTGTGCTATTCCGAACTGGCGGCTATGGTGCCGGTTTCCGGTTCCGCCTACACCTATACTTATGCGGTGATGGGTGAAATGCTGGCGTGGATGGTCGGCTGGTCGCTGGTGCTGGAATATGCGGTCGCGTCGAGCGCCGTGGCGGTGGGGTGGTCCGGCTATTTCGTCGGGTTGTTACAGGCCTGGGGCATCGAACTGCCGATGGCGCTGGTGGCCGGGCCGTTTGCCGGCGGCGTCATCAATTTGCCGGCGATGGCGATCGCGCTGGTGATCACCGGGTTACTGATGGTGGGCACCACCGAAAGCGCCCGCGTCAACGCTGCGCTGGTCGTTATCAAAATTGTGGCGCTCACGCTGTTCATCGCCCTGACAATCCCGGCGATACGGGGCGAGAATTTCGAGCCTTTCGCGCCGATGGGCATAGCGGGAATTTCGGGTGCAGCGGCCTCTATCTTTTTTGCCTATATCGGCTTCGACGCCGTTTCCACCGCCGCCGAAGAAACGCGCAGCCCGCAGCGCAATGTACCGATCGGCCTGATCGGATCGCTATCCGTCTGCACGCTGTTTTATCTGCTGGTGTCCGCCGGCGTCATCGGCTCGCCGCTGGGCGCGCAGCCGGTCTTCAGTGCGGCCGGGGAGTGGCTCGCGCCCGGTTCGGCGGCGCTTGGCAACCGTTGCGTCGAACTATCGGCGCTTGGTCATGCCCCGCTTGGCTGTTCGCGCGAAGCATTGGCGCATGTCTTGCGCGAAATGGGCCATATCAATTTTGGCAATCTGATCGGCCTCGCCGCCTTCCTATCCTTGCCGTCGGTCATTCTGGTGATGTTGTTCGGCCAGACGCGCATCTTTTTCGTGATGTCCCGCGATGGTTTGTTGCCCGAAAAACTGTCCCGCGTGCATCCGAAATGGGGGACGCCGCATATCATCACCGCCATCACCGGCGTTGGCGTCACCTTGACCGCTGCTTTCCTGCCTGTGGGCAAGCTGGCGGACATCTCCAACTCCGGCACGCTGTTCGCCTTTTTCATGGTCGCCGTGTCGGTGCTGATCCTCCGCCGCACCGCGCCGGACCGGCACCGGCCATTCCGCATGCCGATGGTGTGGCTGATCGCGCCGCTGGCGGCGTTCGGCTGCATCTATCTCTATGTGTCGCTGCCCGTTCAGGCGATGCTGGTGCTGCCGATCTGGAGCGGTTTTGGCCTGCTGCTTTACTTCGGCTATGGCTATCACCGCAGCCATGTCGGGCGCGGTCTGGTGGATGTTCCAGAACTGTCGGTGCAGGCTCCGCCGCAGCCGGTGCCGCCGCTTCCCGATGCGCCAACGCCCGGCGGCAGGCAGGCCTGAAGCCTGCCCGCCCGCAACCGGTTAATCGCGCAGCAGATCGTTGATGCTGGTTTTGGAGCGCGTCTGTGCGTCCACGCGCTTGACAATGACGGCACATGCCAGATTCGGCCCGGGCGTACCGTCGGGCAGTGGCTTGCCAGGTAATGTGCCGGGCACCACCACGGAATATGCCGGCACCCGCCCGACGAAGATTTCGCCGGTCGTGCGGTCGATGATGCGGGTGGTGGAGGACAGGAACACGCCCATGGCCAGTACCGCTCCTTCTTCCACGATCACGCCCTCAACCACTTCCGAGCGCGCGCCGATGAAACAATTATCCTCGATAATTGTCGGGTTGGCCTGCAAGGGTTCGAGCACGCCGCCAATGCCGACGCCGCCGGAAAGATGCACATTGGCTCCGATCTGCGCGCAACTCCCGACCGTCGCCCAGGTGTCGACCATGGATCCCGGACCGACCCACGCGCCGATGTTCACAAAACCCGGCATCAGCACAACGCCCTTCGACACATGCGCGCCATGGCGAACGATCGCGCCCGGCACCGCGCGAAAACCGGCGTCGGCAAAGCGCCCCGCATCCCAGCCGAGGAATTTGGATGGCACCTTGTCGTACCAGTTGCTGCCACCAGGCCCCGGCACCACCACATTATCGTTGAGACGGAAAGACAGCAGCACCGCCTTTTTCAGCCATTGATGAACCACCCATGCACCGTCGATCTTTTCGGCGACACGCAATGTGCCGGCATCCAGGCCTGCAAGGACGGTTTCCACCGCATCCCGCACCGCGCCTGTGGTTGCGGGTGAAAGCGTCTCGCGCGCTTCCCAGGCCGATTCGATTTCGGCGGTCAAGGCGGTGCGGTCAGTCATTTGGTCAATTCCTCCAGCCATTCCGTGATGTCGTGGGTTTCAAAGTGGATAAAATCGGGCGATGCGCCATGATCGCCGCGTTCCGAACCATTATTCACCCACAGCGTCAACATACCGAGATCGTGGGCCGGCAGCAGGTTATGCGCCATATCATCGGCGAAGAAGGCATTTTCGGGGTTTACGTCGAAACGGTCGCACAGGCCGCGATAGGCGCGCGGGTCGGGCTTCGGGTGCCAGCCCATCGCCTCTACATCGTGAATTCCGGCGAAGGCGTCTGCGATCCCAAGCGCATCGAGCACCCGGCGTGCGTAGCGAACATCGCCGTTGGTGAACACAATCCGCTGCCCCGGCAATTTGTGCAGCGCCGCCGCCAGCACCGGATCGGGCTGCAGCACCGAAAAATTGATGTCATGGACATAATCCAGAAATTCGTGCGGATCGACACCATGACTCAACATCAGGCCACGCAAGGTGGTCCCATGTTCGTGAAAATAACGTTTCTGGACGGCGCGGGCGGCATCCGGCTCCAGCCCGAGCAAACGCGCGACGAACGCCTGCATCCGCTCGTCGATCTGGGAAAAGAGATTGACTTTTGCCGGGTACAGGCTGTTGTCCATATCGAAGAGCCAGGTGTCGACACGGGACAGACGTTCGTGCAACGCCGCGGTGGCGGAAAGCAGTTCAGGGCGCATGATGACAGGCTATAGACAGGGGCGACGCGTGAAACCAGCCATGGTCATGACGGCTGCGCTATTGCTCGCGGCTTGCGGCGGTGGGGGCGGAGGCGGAAGCTCTGCCCGGCCCGCGCCGCCTTCTTCGGCCATTCCGCCGCCCGCCCCGCCCGAGCCAACCCCCCGGACGAATTTCGATACCGAAGAATATCGCCGCTCCGGTGCCGCGGCGGCGACCGGTGCGCTGGCGGCATGGACCAAAGGCATTGAAGGCAAGGGCGTAACCGTCGGCATCATCGACACGGGCATCGATACAGCCTCCCCGGAGTTTTCCGGTCGAATCCACAGTGCCAGTCGCGATGTCACAGGAGCGGGCCGTCCAGTTACCGATGCGGATGGCCATGGTACGGCGGTTGCTGCCGTGCTTGCCGCCAGCCGCAATGACCAGGGCATCGTGGGCGTCGCGCCCGCCGCCACGCTGGCGGTGATGCGAACCGACCGGGTCGGCACCTGCCCTGATTGTGCCTTCGGCAGCGCCGATATTGCCACCGGCGTCCTGGAAGCAGTGGCGGCGGGAGCGCGCGCCATCAACATTTCGCTGGGCGGCGGTGGCAGCAGCACGATGGACGCCGCCTTTGCTGAAGCGGGGCGCGCAGGGGTCGTGCTGGTGATCGGCGCGGGCAATGACGGCGCAGCTAGCATCGATCCGCTCCCCGCCGCTGCCCTGTCCGTCGCCGGGCGCACCACCCTCGTCGTCGGGTCCGTCGGCCCGACGGGCGAGATATCAGAATTTTCCAACCGCGCGGGCGCCGCCGCTGATTCCTGGATCGCCGCACCCGGCGAAAAGGTGGTTACGCCGGGCCTGAACGGCCAGCTGTTCCTTTATTCGGGAACAAGTATCGCCGCGCCGATGGTGAGCGGCGCAATTGCGTTGCTGGCGCAAAACTTTACCAATTTGAGCGCGGAGCAATTGGTGGATCTGGTGCTGCGGACCGCCCGCGATGCCGGTGCGCCGGGAACCGATCCGGTTTATGGGCGGGGCGTCCTGGATATTGCCGCGGCGATGGCACCGGTTGGCGCCACCAGCATCGCCGGCACACCCCTGCCGATCTCGCTGACAGCCAATGGCGCCATTGGCGCTGCATTCGGCGATGGTATGGCGCGCTCGCTCGGGCAGGTGGGAATCGCTGATTCCTATGGCCGCCGCTACTGGTTGCCGCTGGGCAACACATTGCGGGCAGCAGGGCCGGGCCGGCTGGCCGGTCGCCTCGCCGCCGATACGCTGGTGCAGGCAGGCACCGGTCTTGCATCCGGTCCTTTCAGTGTCGCGCTGACGTTGCGGGCGGATCGCGAAACGCTGGTGCACGGTGGGAAAAACGACGGGCTGGATGCCCATGCCGGCAATCGCAACCCGTTGCGGCAGACGCGCCTGACGCTCGTCGCCGGCGGTTTTGCGCTGACAGCGGCAACGGGGCGACTGGCGGGCGAAACACTTCCGGGCAGCCATGCTGGCGGACTGGTGGCGACGGATGCGTTCGACCATTTCACGGCAGACGCAGCGGTTGATGGCCGCAAAACGGTGTCGGCGGAATTTCCGCTCGGCGCGGCGCGGCTGGCCGTGGCCGCAGAGACGTCAGAAGACCATGTGGCTCGTCATGAAGCCACTTCAGGCGGACACCGCATTGCGCGGCGGAGCCGCATGGCTGCAGCGCTCGGTGTGCCCGCCGGGCCGTTACAATTGAGCGCCCGGATCGCCAGCGAGCGGGAAAGGGGTGCATTTCTCGGTACGCGCCTGTCTCCTGCCTTCGGGTTGATTGGCGGGCACACGCTCGAAGCAGGGGCAGCGGCGGACTTCAGCCAAGGCCCCTTCGATCTCCGCCTGGCGGCAAGCCAGGGCTGGCACCAGCCTGAACTGACGACAGGCGGCCTGTTGCGGCCAGCCGGTGATTTGCAGTCGCGCTCCTGGTCCGTATTGGCGGGATATGCCGCGCCCTTTGGCTATCTGCATGTGGCGATCGCGCAGCCACGCGCCCTGACCGGCGGGGATTTCGGCTTCGCTGCCGGAGATGACCGCCGGTTCGTCAGCGTTGCGCCCGATGCACGCGAGCGGGCACTTGAGCTGGGCTATCATGCGGGTCCGCTGGAGGTGACGTTGTTTCACCGTGCCAATGCCGGGCATCGCGCGCATCTCGACGACAGGGGCGGCGCGGTGCGTTGGGGCGTAGAATTCTAGAATAATTTCTGTTGGTTAGCAATTAATCCACAGAAGCGCCCACTACCGGCTCGCGTCTGACAGTGGCGCGGACGGCGCAAAAGTTGCATGGTGGAAAAATGATATCTTCTCCCCTGTCTCTGGTGGCTACCGACCCCAACGCCATCCCATCGTCGCTGCCCTATAATATCGAGGCCGAGAAAGTTCTGCTCGGCGCACTGCTGATCGAGAATCGCCTGGTCGAGGATGTGATGCAGATGCTGCGCGAGGAGCATTTCTACGAACCACTGCACGGCCGCATCTACGCGCAAGTTCGTCGGCTGGCAGACGCCAATATGCTGGCCAATCCGGTAACACTTCGGCCATTGTTTGAAAAAGACGCAGCGCTGGCTGAAGCCGGTGGCGTCGAATATCTGTTGAAACTGGCCGAAAATCCATCCGTTTTACTGGGCGCGCGCGATTGCGCCGCGCAGATTTACGATCTGGCGCTGCTGCGGGAACTCGTGACGGTCGGCAAGGATCTGATCACCGCCGCCACCGACACTTCGCAGGAAGTAGCGCCATTAAAGCAGATCGAGGCTGCCGAAGAGGCGCTGTACAGGGTGGCGGAAACCGGCGAGGTTTCCGGGGCCACCCTGGCTTTCGCGACCGCCGCGGCGCAAGCGGTCGATATGGCGGCGCGGGCAATGAAAACCGGCGGGCATTTATCCGGCCTGACCACCGGGTTGACTGGCCTGAACAGCAAGATGGGCGGGTTACACAATTCGGACCTGATTATTCTCGCGGGCCGCCCGGCGATGGGGAAAACGGCGCTGGCCACCAATATCGCTTTTTCTACCGCCTTTCGCGCCAGGATGGACGAGCGCGACGGCATCACACCCTCCACGGGTGCGCCGGTGGCCTTTTTCAGCCTTGAAATGTCCGCCGACCAGTTGGCCAACCGGATTCTCGCCGAACAGGCACAGATCAGTTCGGAAAGCCTGCGAATGGGCAAGATCAATCAGGCTGAATTCAACGAACTCGCCCGCGCCGCCGAGAATTTGCACGATCTGCCGCTGTATATCGACGATACACCTGCCCTGTCGATTGCCGCCCTGCGTACCCGCGCACGACGCCTGAAACGGCAGAAGAAAATCGGCATGATTGTCGTTGACTACCTGCAACTGTTGCAAGGTTCCGTGCGCGGAAGTGATAATCGCGTCAATGAAATCAGTGAAATCACCCGTGGCCTGAAAACGCTGGCCAAGGAACTTGATTTGCCGGTTATCGCACTTTCACAGTTGAGCCGGCAGGTGGAAAATCGCGAAGACAAGCGCCCGCAATTGTCCGACCTGCGCGAATCCGGCTCGATCGAACAAGACGCTGATATCGTGCTGTTCGTGTTTCGTGAGGAATATTATCATGAGACGAAAAAACCCGAGGATGGGTCAGACAAGTTTCAGGACTGGCTGCAAAAAGCTGAACGCATTCGAGGCCGTGCTGAAGTCATTGTGGCCAAACAGCGTCATGGTTCTACGGGAATCGTGCCGATGATGTTCCACCGGGAGTTCACACGCTTTTCCGACCCCGCGGAAGGGGATTGGGGACCGGATAGCAGCGACTATTAGGCGCCATCTTCGTCCGGCTCGACCGCAGCAACGGCGTGCCGGGCGGACACGAGCAGAAATGCCGGCACGCCTTCCGGCCCGAAACCGGGGCCGGAATAGTCGCCCGCCGGCGGAAGCGGAGTTTGACCGGGACTGGACGCACGCCGGTCAGCCGTTTCCTTCCTTGGTGCGCGACTGGGGGCCCGCGATGGCGCGGGTGCTGGCGTATCGCTGACCGTTTCCGGGGCCACAGTTTCCGCACCCGGCGCTTCACGTACCGGAATTTTCTGTTTCGTCAGCTTTTCGATATTGGCGATGGCGTCCGCATCATCCGGCGTTACGAAGGTAATCGCGATACCTTTCGCGCCAGCCCGGCCCGTCCGCCCGATGCGGTGGACATAATCATCCGGGTGCCAGGGCGCGTCATAATTGAACACATGGCTGACGCCCTTGATGTCAAGGCCGCGCGCGGCGACGTCGGACGCCACCAGGATGCTGATTTCACCTGCGCGAAAGCGTTCCAGTTCGCGCACGCGATCGGCCTGATCCATATCGCCCTGGATCTGGCCGACCTTAAATCGCTCGCGCTTCAGGCTTTCCGCGAGATCGCGCACAGTCGTCTTGCGGTTGCAGAAAATGATGGCGCTTGGCACATCGTCATCACGCAACAAATCGCGCAACAACTGACGTTTGCGGCGCGGGTCCACGGCGATCAGGCATTGAGAAATATTCTCGTTGGTGGTGGCGGGGCGCGCAACTTCCACCATGCGCGGATTGTCCATGAAACTGTCCGCGAGCTTGCGGATCGGCGGCGGCATGGTTGCCGAAAATAACAGCGTTTGCCGGTCCGGGCGCAACAGCGTGCAGATCTTCTCGACATCGGGGATAAATCCCATGTCAAGCATGCGGTCGGCCTCGTCGATCACCAGCACATCGACGCCAGACATCAAGATCTTGCCACGCGCATGCTGGTCCATCAACCGGCCAGGCGTTGCGATCAATACATCGACACCTTTTTCCAGTGCCTTGTCCTGATCGCCAAAAGATACGCCACCAATCAGCAACGCCATGGAAAGCTTGTGATATTTCCCGTATTTTTCAAAATTCTCGGCAACCTGGGCTGCGAGTTCGCGCGTCGGTTCCAGAATCAGCGAACGCGGCATGCGCGCGCGGGAACGCCCTTCCGCCAGAATGTCGATCATCGGCAACACGAACGAGGCTGTCTTGCCTGTACCTGTCTGGGCCACTCCGATCACGTCGCGGCCCATCAATATTGGCGGGATCGCGGCGGCCTGAATTGCTGACGGTTCGGAATAGCCGGCGTCTGCAACGGCTTTCAGCAGAGAATCGGACAGGTGCAAATCGGAAAAGGGCAAATGAATCCTCAAATATGCGAAAGACAGCGAGCAGGAAGACGCCCGACCGGCGCCGCTATACCATTTCGCACCATAAAGGAAAGCGAAAGTGGATGCTACCGGGGTTTCGCCTGGCGATTGACGAGTGCTGCCATTGAACGTACCCGGCAGGCGGCACCCGCCCGGCCCATGATGCGATCACGCCCGGCACACATCTGGCCGGCATGGGTTGGCTGATAATAAAGGCCGCCATAATATCCCAGTTGCGGGCATTCATTGGCAAGATTGAGCCGGTATCTCCTTCCGCCTTTCAGCATGATATCGACGGTACGGATGTCCATCACGATAGCGCCTGAAATGTCGGCGGTATCGATACAGGCGCTGCTCTTTGCTTCACCGGCAACCCAGTTTTCCGCCGCGGCAGGTTTTGCATGCCGTACGGGAACCTTGCGCATCTGTGCGTCCGCTGACACGGTGTTCAACAGAGTGGCGGCGGCCATTAAACAGGCGTATGCCCTGATCAACCTGCTCACGCCAATAGTCTTCACATGTCGTCCCGACCGATGACACAAATGCCCCCCGCTTGCGGAAACGCCGTTGAACTGCAGGTTAACGTTCGCCTGATTCTGGAGTAGCAGGTTCGCTATGCCTGTTACCCCTGCCCTGATCCTTGGCGGCGTCTCGCTGGCGCTGCTGCTTCTCGGCGGCATCGCCAACGCGCGGCGCGGCATTGGTCGCTGGTCGCTCATCCCATGGGATTACATCATGCTTCTGGCAGCCGTGTCGCTGGTGGCGAGCCTCGCGTTGCTGGCCGATGCCTGGCGGCGCACGCTTTAACGCGGACTGCGTTTCGCGAGGATGCGTTGCAAGGTGCGCCGGTGCATTTTCAGGCGACGGGCCGTTTCCGACACATTGCGGTCGCACAATTCATACACACGCTGGATATGTTCCCAGCGCACACGGTCGGCGGACATCGGCTCGGTGGGCGGTTCCGGCCGTTCGCCTTCCGGGGTCAACAGGGCGCTGATCAGGTCTTCGGGGTCCACCGGCTTCGCCAGATAATCAATCGCACCAACTTTTACCGCCGCGACGGCTGTCGCCAGATTGCCATAGCCGGTCAGGATGACGACGCGCGTGTCGGGCCGGGCTGCCTGCAACTCGGCTACGAGGTCGAGGCCATTGCCGTCCCCCAGCCGCAAATCCAGCACCGCATATTGCGGTTTCAGGCTGCCGATCTTTTCCCGCGCCTCGGCAAGGCTGCCGGCTGCAGTCACATCAAAACCCTTACGCGAAAGCGTAACTGCAAGGCGCTGACGAAATGCATTATCATCATCCGCCAGCAGCAATGTGCCGCGCGATTCCGGACGGGCAGTGATGGCTTCCTGAGTCTCGTCCAGGGTCATGTGGAGGTTCCTTCCTTTTTCAGGGCGCCTTCCGAAGCGCCGTCCGCCCCTTCGATATCGGTGCGCCGCCAATGCACTTCCACCCGTGCGCCGCCTTCGGGGGGATTGTCGAAGTATAGACGACCGCCGGTCCGTTCGATCAACGTGGTGGCGATGAATATGCCAAGGCCGGTGCTACCCGAGCCGGATCGCGATGGCCCCAGAAAGGGCTCACCGAGCCGGGGCAGAAGATCAGGATCGAAACCGGCCCCGTCGTCGGCGACGGCCAACCAGATATGATCGCCCTGCTCGCCGCCGCTCAACTGCACGCGGCCACGCGCATGGCGCAATGCATTGGATACCAGATTGCTGAGACCATGCAACAATTCCGGGGAACGGCGCATCATCGGCCCTGCGCCCGGCTCCCACGGCACGCGAATTTCCACCGGTACGCGCGTGGGCTCATAAGGTTCCACCACTTCGCGCAGCAGGGCAGCGGGTGCGAGCGCCGGGAACGGGTCTTCCGCCTCTGCCCGTTCTGCAATGCCCACCAGTATCTCGCGACAGCGGCGGGCCTCCTGGTTCAGCAACTGGATATCCTGCCAATGTTCGGGATCATCGCGCAAGGAGTCGGCAAGATCGGTTGCGATCAGCGTGATCGTTCCCAGCGGACCGCCCAGCTCATGTGCGGCAGCGGCGGCGAGCGCACCCAGCGCGCCCATGCGGCTTTCGCGTTCCAGCGCCGCCTGGGTGGCCACCAGCGCCTGTTGCCGCCGGCGTGCCTCCGCCGATACCTGCCAAGCATAAAAAGACAAAAATGCCATGCCAATCGCGATAGCTACCAGAATCCCGAAGCGATACAGGGGCGGCAGATTCAGGTCGCCGCCAGGCCACGGCAACGGCAACGACCAATGCCACAAGATCACCAGCACAAGGCAGGCAGCAAAGAGGATCAGCGCCGTGGCGCGGGCAGACAACAGGGTCGATGAAATCGTGACCGGCACCAGCAGCAGCAATGCGAACGGATTGGCGAGGCCGCCGGTCAGGAACAGCAGCACCGCCAGTTGCGCCAGATCGAACCCGAGGTGCAACACAGCTTCCCGGCCATCGATGCGATCCCGTCGCCGATGCAGCCACGCCAGCCCGAAATTGAGCGAGATGGACGCGGCAATCGCCGCCAGCGCCGGCACCCAGGGCAGCGGAAAACCCAGGCCCAGCCCCACCACAATCAGGGTTACAAGCTGACCAACGATCGCCGCCCAGCGCAACTGCACCAGCGTGCGCACCCGCACCGCCGGACGATCATGCGCCAGCGGCAGGCGGTTATGCGCTACCGCCGCCAGCATCAGCCATGCGCCCTGATCAAAGTGCAGGTCCCATGGATTTCACGGCTTTTTTCTCCGGCGCGTTGGCCAATACTTCGCCCAGCCGCCCAAGGCGCGGATTTGCTGCCGCATACTCTCTGGCCGAACGGCCAGCGAGATTATCGGGCCTGTCCGGGTCGGCGCCCGCTGCCAGCAGCATTTCCGCCGTGGCGAGATCGCGGGCATGAACCGCCCGAATCAGCGCCGTTTCGCCGCGATTGTTGGCGGCGTCCACATCAGCCTTGCCTGCCAGCAAGAGGCGGACTCCATCCGGGAAATTGCTGCGCGCCGCCAGCAGCAACGGCGTGTTGCCGTCGCGGTCGCGCAATTCGGTTTCCGCACCATTTTGCAGCAAAAAGGCAAGCCATGGCGCATCCTTGCGACGAACGACGATATGCAACGCCGTGTCCCCGCTGTCCCGGTCCTTGATGTTCACGATGGTGCTGCCGGGCTTGTCCATATATTTTTTCGCTTCCAGCACATCGCGGTCTTTCACGGCCTTGATGAACTGGTAGCTGTCGGAAAATTGCGCCGCCGCCGGTGTCGCACCGGCCAATGCGGCGAACATCATCGCTGGCACCAGCAACATCCGGAAAAGCGGTCGGCGTCCGCGGAGGTTCCGGTCAATCATCCGCACTATCCATCTCCTGAAACCTGTCTCATCTCGCATATTGTGCTGATAGTCGATAAGGGAGGCCCATGAACAGCCGTCTCCGCAACATTCCTGTCATATCTCTGGCCCTGATTCTTGTGCTGGCCGTCGTGGCTTATATCGCGTTCAGCCAGACGCGGCCCGCACCCGTCGAAGGCAATCTGACCGGCGCATCCGTCGGCGGGCCTTTCACCCTGATCGACGAAACCGGCCAGACTGTCACCTCGGATACCTATGCCGGCCAATGGCGGCTGATGTATTTCGGCTTCACCTACTGCCCGGATGTGTGCCCCACCGATACGGCCGCCCTTGCGGCCGGGCTGAAGGCCTTTGAAGCAAAAGAACCGGCCCGTGCCGAAAAGGTGCAGCCGCTGTTCGTCAGCTTTGATACCGAACGCGACACACCGGAAATACTGGCGGAATTCACCGATCATTTTCACCCTCGCCTGATCGGCCTGACCGGCACGCCCGAACAAGTGCAGGCAGCGCTCGAAACGTTCCGCATATATGCATCGAAAACACCCGGAGCGACCGAAGGCAGCTATAGCTACGATCATGTCGCCATCATCTACCTGATGGACCCGGACGGCATGCCGGTCGAATTTGTCGTGCAGCCGACCGCCGAAAAGGTGGAGGCGATGCTGCTGCGGTTCGTCGCCTGATGCGTCCGCGTTTCTGGGAAGGCCGGCGGCTTTCGGCTCTTGCCCCTGAAGAATGGGAAGCGCTGTGTGACGGTTGCGGCAAATGCTGCCTGCACAAGCTGGAAGACGACACCACCGGTCGCATCTATCGCACCAATGTCGCCTGCCGTTTGCTGGATCGGCAGACCGCGCGCTGTATCGATTATCGCAACCGCAAGAAATTCGTGCCCGATTGCGTGCAATTAAAGCCTGATCTGGTGTCCCGGCTGGACTGGCTGCCCGAGACCTGCGCCTATCGCCGTGTGGATGAAGGCCGCCCCCTGCCCCCATGGCATTGGCTCGAATGCGGCGATCGCGACCAGGTGCATAAAGTGGGCGCGAGCGTTGTCGGCTGGACGGTGAGCGAAGCGGATGTCGGCGAGGATCTGGAAGATTTCATCATCGAGGATGATTAATTCACCAGTATCGCAGCGCAAAAATCTGCAAAAGGATAAATGCGACGATCAACACCCATAGCAGGACAATGATCACCGCACCGACGCGGCTGACGGGCCGTTCGACCGAAGCATCGGCTGTCGCCACAAATTGCGCCATCAGCGGCTTCGGCACCAGCCGCCATGCCATCCACATCCCGATGGGTACCAGAATCAATTCATCCAGCAAACCGATGATCGGGACAAAATCGGGGATCAGATCAATCGGCGACAGCACATAGACCGCCACAAAAGCGCCGATCAACTTCGCCAGCAGGGGCGTTCGCGGGTCGCGCGCTGCGATCCACAGCACATGCGCATCCCGCCGCGCCCTCTGCGCCGCCGCTTTCGCTCTGGTGCGTAATCCCATGGGCGCGTCTCTGACGACTGTAATGCTATTTGGCAATATCCGCCGCAGACCATAAAGCATCAGGCGGAACACCGCCGGAGGCCGAACAGTTTGACAACCCGCACCTTGCACGCCGCGATCGAACGCTGGAACACGGCCCGACCCTTTGTGATTGCGCGCGGCACGAAAAATTGGGTCGATGTCGTGGTGGCGGAGATTGGCGATGGCGCGCATCGCGGCCGCGGGGAAGGCACGCCTATCTATTATCGCGGCGACAGCGCGGAAAAGGCGCTGGCGGTGATCCAGGCTCAGAGCCATGCCATCGCCGACGGGGCGACCCGCGCCGACCTGATCGACCTGTTGCCGGCGGGCGCCGCACGCAATGCGCTGGACGCGGCCCTGTGGGATCTGGAAGCGAAGCAAAGCGGCGTTCAGGTGTGGCGCCGGATCGGCCTCAGCCCGCCGCGCCCGTTGCTGACAGCCCTCACCATCAGCCTCGGCGATCCGGCTGATATGGCGGCACAGGCAGCAAGCGTGCGCGGTCGGGAATTGCTGAAACTGAAACTGGGCGGGGACGGGGATGTCGAGCGGGTGGCGGCGGTGCGCCGGGCAGCGCCCGACGCCCGGCTGATCGCGGATGCCAATGAGGCGTGGGCCGGCCAGGACATCGAGCGAATGTGCCACCAGCTCGCGGGCTTCCGCCTGGAATTGATCGAACAGCCATTACCGGCCGGAGCGGACGCGGAATTGCGCCATGTCGACAGCCCGATTCCGCTGGCGGCGGATGAAAGCTGCCACGATCGCGCGACACTGGACGATGTGATCGGCAAATATCGTTTTATCAACCTGAAACTCGACAAATGCGGCGGGCTGACCGAGGGACTCGCACTGATCCACGCGGCGAAACTGCGCGGCCTGGGCCTGATGACCGGATGCATGTTGTCCACCTCGCTCGGCATTGCGCCGGCGTTTTTTGCCGCCGCCCACGGCAGTTTCGCCGATCTCGACGCGCCCTTGTTGCTGGCGGCCGACCGGCCGGATGCCCTGCGCTTTGAAGCCAGCGAAATCCTGCCGCCCGATGTTGCGCTTTGGGGCTAGGCAGGCCTAAAGAACCGCCAGAAAACACATATCCATCCCGCTTTCGGAGCCATCATGACCGCCATTGTTGACTTGCACGCCCGCGAAATTCTCGACAGCCGGGGCAATCCCACCATCGAGGTCGATGTCTTGCTGGAAGACGGCAGCCTTGGCCGTGCCGCCGTGCCCTCCGGCGCATCCACCGGCGCGCACGAAGCGGTGGAAAAGCGTGATGGCGACAAATCACGCTATCTCGGCAAGGGCGTGCGCGATGCGGTGGCCGCGGTGCATGGCGAAATCTCCGATGCGCTGATCGGCTCGGAAGCCGAAGACCAGGAAGAAATCGACTCAGCGCTGCTGGTGCTCGATGGCACGCCGAACAAGGCGCGTCTGGGGGCGAACGCCATTCTCGGCGTGAGCCTGGCCGTCGCCCGCGCTGCCGCCGATGCGCGCGGCTTGCCATTGTATCGCTATGTTGGCGGCACGGCGGCAAAACTACTGCCAGTGCCGATGATGAACATCATCAACGGCGGCGCGCACGCCGATAACCCCATAGATTTTCAGGAATTCATGATCCTGCCGGTGGGCGCGGACACATTCTCCGAAGGGTTGCGCCAGGGCGCGGAAATTTTCCATGCGCTGAAGAAAATCCTCCATGCGCGCGGTCTCGCAACATCCGTAGGCGATGAAGGCGGTTTTGCACCCAACCTGTCGAGCGCGACGGAAGCGCTGGACGTCATTCTGCAAGCGATTGAAGCCGCCGGATACAAGCCAGGCGACGACGTTTATCTGGGCCTCGATTGCGCCTCCACCGAATTTTTCAGGAATGGCGCCTATCATCTGGAAGGCGAAGGCCGCACCCTGTCCTCTGCGGAACTGACCGGCTATCTGGCGGACCTGTCAGCAAAATATCCCATCGTCTCGATCGAGGACGGCATCGCCGAAGATGATTGGGACGGCTGGAAGCAATTGACCGACGCCATCGGGAACAAGGTCCAACTGGTCGGCGACGATCTGTTCGTGACCAATCCGGCGCGGCTGCGCGACGGCATCGCGAAGGGTGTCGCCAATTCGATCCTGGTGAAAGTCAACCAGATCGGCACGCTTTCTGAAACGCTCGAAGCAGTGAACACCGCGCATCGCGCCCGCTATACGGCGGTGATGAGCCATCGCTCGGGCGAGACGGAAGATTCAACCATCGCGGACCTCGCCGTCGCCACTAACTGCGGCCAGATCAAGACGGGCTCCCTGTCCCGTTCGGACCGGTTGGCGAAATACAATCAGTTGCTGCGGATCGAGGAGGAACTGGGCGACGCGGCTATCTATGCCGGACGGTCCATTTTGCGGGCCTAGACGGTTCGCTGCTCCATCCCGCTCCGCTGTCATGGAGCGGGATGGGCGGGCCGCCTTTTCACCGATTCCGGAACGGCCCCACCACTTTGGATGGATATTGGTCGCAAACTGGCGACTCGGCGCTTGACACATATCTGGCGTCGTGATTCTGTGCATTATGCTGCACGTTCCCGGTCTCAGCCTGTTATCGCGCGCCGCGTTGCCAGCAGTGTGCCTGCTGGTGGCCGGATACTTTGGCAGTCATGCCCTGTTCGGCACCTCGGGCATCCTGGCGCTGGAAGATATTCGTCGCGAACATGCCGAACTTTCGGCGGCCCAAGCCGGACTGGTAGCACGCAAAGATGCTCTCGAACGTGATATCGCGCTGCTCGATCCGCGCGGCGCGGATCCGGATTTTGCCGACGAACTGGTGCGCCGGCATCTGGGTGTCGTCCGGCCCGATGAGATCATTATTCCACTCGACTGAATTACCGTAACGGTCAAACCATATGGTTTGTCCGGAAGGTCGCTTGCAATGCCCCATGCGTCGTCTAGAACAGACGGAGCGATCGGAGGATGAGGCGTGGCAAGACAACCGACGAAAACGTCAACCGGACAAACTGCAGCCAGACGGACGAGAACCCGTCGGGCACCCGCAACGGCTGCGACGTCCGCGTCCGCCTCTGCGCCCGCCATGTCCACCCCGGAAATTGCCGGTACGGCACGCGTGGAGCGGCTGGCGCGACTGCCGGAACCGAAGCGCCACACGCCCACTGAAAGCGAGTATCGCGATTTTTATCGCATGATGCTGCTGATTCGCCGCTTCGAGGAAAAAGCCGGCCAGATGTACGGCATGGGGCTGATCGGCGGCTTCTGCCACCTGTATATTGGCCAGGAGGCGGTGGTCACCGGGCTGCAGGCGGCCATTAATCCGGGCGAGGACAGTGTCATCACCGGTTATCGCGATCATGGCCATATGCTCGCCTGCCATATCCCGGCGCGTGTCGTAATGGCGGAATTGACCGGGCGCGCCGCCGGCATTTCCAAGGGCAAGGGCGGCTCGATGCACATGT
>Ga0172382_10000128_pt1 | contig 125807 bp, 83 predicted proteins | sample Leawel138RmetaG_FD_122245 | JGI IMG/M metagenome (GOLD analysis project Ga0172382, IMG submission 122245) | Leachate microbial communities from a municipal landfill in Southern Ontario, Canada - Leachate well 138R metaG | ecosystem: Engineered > Solid waste > Landfill > Unclassified | place... | reverse complement strand
TATCTCCGCTACCAGTTTAGGGGTCCGGCTGACGAAGACCGCCAACGGATGATCGTACACGACCAGAAGGTCGGGCCTAAGTACGGTATTCTGGTTCACCCGCCAATCGATATCGAGAATAGCACGGCAATTGCAACACTTTGCCTCTTCCAGGGCACGATTCATTCTTTGAATCAGGCGACCGGCCAGAATCTGATGGACCATCCCCGGAGACGGGCTCATAGCGACTGGGCTCCCTGACCAAAGCTCCCACTCCCCTTCCCACAGAGCGTGGTCTTCCACCGTGTATCGGGGAGCATAGTTCGAAAGCGCCATGGTCACAGATTAGCAGATTCCGTGTTTCAGGTCATGCCCGCTAGATAGAGGAATTTGCTTTACCAAACTCCCCCTACACGATATGATAAGGGCATGATGAAAAGATTTTTGAGGAAAGTTTCGGTTTTTGGTGCGGCGTTTTTGCTTTTCAGCTCGACACAGGCCTACGCTCAGTCGGGCCCTTTCAATACCCCGACGACACCACGCCCGGTACGCACGACCACCGTGCAGACTCAAAACCATCACGCGAACAGGTACCAGACTTGCGATCAGCCCGGATACAATTATCAGTACTACAACGGATACCAGATCCCGGTGTACCCGGGGCCCAACGCGCCGCTACCACCGACCGGGGGTTACTACAACAACCCTTACAACCCGTACGGCTACAATAACGGCTATTACTACAACAACGGGTACTATAACAACGGTTATGATAGCAATGGCTATTACAACAACGGCTCGACCCAACGAACGGAGAGCTTCCCGCCGTTTCAGGGTTACAATCCGTGAAGTAGGGTTCGGTACCAAATCCTAAGCTGCGAGCTGGTTCTGTTCCGCCCACCGAATGGAGCGGGCGGTCAGCAGATGGCGCCGCTCCACCGACGTTTCTCCTTCCAGATCGGCCAGAGTCCGACTGACCCTCAGCCACTTTTCAAACGCCCGCAAAGATAATCTTACCCGCTCGGCCAGGGAGTGGGCCAGCCGGCGGTCCGCGTCGTTCCAGCCGAGAGTAGCAAAGAGTTTACCGGTGCGCAGCTGACTATTCAGGGTGCCTCGAGCCAACTGAATCTCCCGGGCCCTTCGAACCCTATCCGCCACTTCAGCCGTTGACTCTCCTTGATGAGTGGTCTCGGCAAATTCTGAAATGGAGACTCTCTGCAACCCCACCATCAGGTCGAACCGATCCAGAAGAGGCCCGGAAAGCTTGGAGCGGTAGCGATTGAGTTGGGCGTGGGAGCAGGTGCACTCCTCCCCCGGCACCCCGGACATACCACAGGGACAAGGGTTCATGGCACAAACCAGGGTAAAGCGCGCGGGATAGGCCACTTGCAGGCGGGCCCGGGCCACCTTCACCTCCCCTTCTTCCAAGACCAGACGCAACGACTCCAGCGTGTCTTTGCGAAACTCCAGGAACTCATCCAGAAACAGCACTCCGTGGTGAGCGCGGGTCACTTCCCCGGGGTGGTATCCCCCCAGAAGGGCAACCGCCGAGAGCGAGACCCCGGGAGCCCGAAACGGCCGGTGGGTGAAGCCTCCCTCCTGACGGCAAACGCTGGCGATGGCGGCCACTTCCCGTTGCTCTTTTTCGGTTAGGGGCGGCAGCAAACCCGGCAGGCAGCTCGCCAGCAGGCTCTTTCCGCACCCGGGAGGACCCATCAAAGCCAGATGATGACCCCCGGCCGCCGAAACTTCGAGGGCCAGTTTGGCCAGGGCCTGGCCTTTCACATCCCGGAGATCGGGGGCGTGAGGGTACGCCTGCTCTGGCCTGGCGGGGGAAACCGGCTCTGGCCGTACGCCGTTGCGACAGAACTCCATGGCCTCGGCCAGAGACTCCACCGGTACGATATCAACCCCCTCCCAAGGGGGCAGAGTGGCGGCCTGCTCCCGGGGCAACAGGATCCTTCGTACCGCTGGATGCTCGGTGGCCAGGGCCAGGGAGGGAACCAACCCTCGCACTCCCCGAACCTGCCCGTGCAACGAGAGCTCCCCCAGCACCAGCGTATCGGCAAGGCAGCCCGAAGGTAGCTCCTCGATAGCTTCCAAAAGGCCCAGAGCGAGCGCCAGATCGAAGCCCCCGCCGGACTTTCTCAGGTCGGCCGGAGAGAGATTGACGACCATGCGGCGAGGCGGCAATGTGACCCCCGAGAGCTTCAGAGCGCTTCGCACCCGAGCCCCGGCTTCCGAGACGGCAGCGTCCGGGAGCCCCACCACGGTCAGGCCGGGTAATCCCGAGGTCACGACCGACTCCACGGTCACCAGGCGCGCTTCCACGCCTACCAGAGTTGAAGAAAAAAGATGACTATGCATGCAGTCTTGTTAAGTACAGCCGGAAAGGGCCCTGGGTACACCAAGTTAACTTTTTGTGTCCAGCTCAGCCGAAGGGAGAGGGTCCTCTCTGCACCACGACCAGAACCGCCCCGGCCGCCAGGCCGCCCAGGGCAGCCCAGAAATAGCGTTGGCCGCGGGAAGCAAGGCAGCCCAGTACCGCCCCGGCCGCTGCTCCTCCAACGTGGGCCCAGTGGTCCAGTCGCCCTCCGGCCACGCTGGTCAGCCCGAAAGCCATCAGCACGTTCAAGCCCACCACCGCCGCCGAGACCCGGAGCCAGGAGCCTTGCTCTCCGTACCAACCGGGGTTCTTGGGGTCCAGGAAGGCCAGGCAGAGGAGCGCGAGCACCAACCCCGAGGTGCCGCCCGAGGCCCCTACCGCCACCGCTTCGGGGCCGTAAATGTCACTCAGGAGGTTGCCCCACACTCCACTCACCAGGAAGCTGCAGAGCATTCCTAGCCCCCCTACCATTCGGGCCCACTGAGTGCCCCAGAAGATCAGCAGCATGGCGTTGGCGGCCACGTGAAGCCAACCGCCGTGCAGAAACATGGAGGCCAGCAAGCGCCAGGGAGCCTGGGGAAAACCGGCGTTGGGCTTGCGGGCCCCGTACTCGATCAAGGTAGCGTTGTCGGTGATCCCGTGCCATCCGGCCACGGAGAGGTGACACAGAATGAGGATCAAAGCCAGGAGATAGCCGCTCCAGATCCGCGGAGGCCTGGTCTCGCTCACGGCGCTTCCCAGTACGGACAGTCAAAATCCTGACCGGGATCGGCCTGATACTCGCTCGAAGCATCGGAAGTCATCAGGTAGTCCTCTCGGCTGGTCCAGCCCAATTTTTCGCAGGAATAGGTCAAGTATGCCGAATCGGCTATTTGAGGAAATTCGCGCTTCGACTCGTCGACCCGGAAATGGCGACAGAGGGCGCAAATTCGGAAAGGATCTTTTTTTGCATCACTCACCATCACGATATTACCGGTCCAAACACCTATTGCCAAGCGTTCTGATCCTGCTGCTGCTGTGTCAACCGGCCCCGGCCGAGCCCTTTACCTTTGAAAAAGGCGAACTGCCCATCCTGTTGGTGGCGCCCCACGCAGGCGGAGAGGACCTGGCCGGGGCGGCGATACGCCAAAAGGAGGAGTCCGGGGATCCGAACTTTTCCAACAAACGGGATCTGGTAACCCTGGAGCTCGCCGAGCTTTACAAACAGGAGCTGCACCAAGCCACCGGCAAGTCGCCGTCGGTGCTGGTCAGCCACATCCATCGCAAGTTCTGCGACCTCAATCGACCCGAAGAACTCTCCTCCCCGCCCGGCCCGGGTCAGGACGTCCACCGCGCCTTTCATACCACTCTTCGCCAGGAAGTGGACAGGCTGATCGAGGTTCACGGGCGCGTCCTTCTGCTGGACCTGCACGGCCAATCCGCCCAACCCCAGGACCTGACCATCGGGGTCCGCCGGGGAGAGGTGATCGGCGAGTGGTCGAGAGTTTTGCTATGGGGGCAGGGCGGCCTGGTGGCTCAACTCCGACAGGCCGATTTTAGCGTGGTGCCCGACCAGCCCGAGGAGAAGATCCGCTACGGAGGGGGCTTCATCGTAAAAACCTACGGCGCCGCCCCCGAGGTGGAGGCCTGGCAACTAGAGCACGGCAAAGAGCTGCGCTTCAACCCGGAAAGAAACGGCAAGTTCGTCAAACTCATGGCCCAGATCTTGAAGCGAGCTTTCGAGCAATAGACCACTGTAAAATCAACCCATCGAACGAATTCTAATCTTTGATTGGGTAATAATCGTAAGAGAGCCTTGCAGCTCAGGTATGTCGGTCGAGTCAAACAGTCTCTTCAGAGCAGATTGGGTTTCTTCAGTCGTGGTTGGCCAAATCCGAAGACGTATGACTCCGAAATGCCCTTTCGAAAAGGCTCTTAGATCCGCAAAATCATCGTCGAAAGTCACCACGATTGCACCATATTTTTGAGCCCACCTGAACACTTCATCGTCAGAACTCCCGTTCAGCCCGACATCCGAAGTATGCTCGAATGTCCAATCGGGTTTCTGGTCCCGGAGCCAGCCGGTAACGGGAATCGGAATATTCTCGTCTAGAAGAAATCTTGGAGATTCAACTCGCACGAGGAATATGCTTGTCCTCGTCTATGACGGCACTGGCATATTGGAGAGCTTCCACAACATCCTCTGACTCAAGTTGCGGATAGGCCTCCAATATTCGTTCAACGGTGTACCCCCCAGCCATAAGGCCGAGAATGTTTTTGACCATGATCCTTGTATTACGGATGCACGGTTTGCCATTACATTTTCCAGGATCGATTATAATTCGCTCAAAGGACATCGGAACTCTCCTGATCGTATCATTAACCTTTAGTAAGGAACAGTCCTCGTGGCCGAAACAAGGGGAGCCTGCCGGCCAGGCCGGGCAAACATCGAAGAGAGCCGGCTATCAAGCCGGCTCTCTTGCCCACAACGCTCTCCTCGTCCAAGGAGTGAATCGCGACTTCCCTTACGGAGATGGTGAAGGTGAACCATTGACCCCCTGAATCAGGGTTCCAGTGCCACTATCAGCTGTGGCAATCCCACCGTAACCTCCAACACCATCCGGCGACCCACCATCACCTCCACTTCCAGCGATGGCAGCGGCAAACTGGGAGAGATTATTAACTGTAACATCCCCTCCATCGCCGCCGTCCCCGCCTTCAGAGCCCCCAGGTCTGCCATAACCTCCATCTCCAGCGATGGCGAAGGCGAAGTCTTCGTTGTCGCCCCCGATTGTGACACCCCCTCCAGTACCGCCGTCCCCACCTACTTCCCCAGCTCCACCATCACCTCCAGCTCCAGCGGTGGCGGAGGCGAAGCCTTCGTTGTCGCCCCCGATTGTGACACCGCCTCCAGCACCGCCTTTACCACCAACCTGGTGTAGATTCTCGGGGAGCACAGTCTCATTCCCCGCCACGTTAAAGGTGATCTTTCCGGAGTTTCCACCGTTTCCACCGTTTCCGCCGATCACTGTGCCGCTATTGTCACCTGCGATATCGACACTACCCCCAGCACCGCCGTTGGTGGAGATATGGCCTGTAATGGTGAGATCTCCTAAGGCGGAGAAGTGGATGTCTCCGCCGTCTTCTCCGTTGCCGCCGTGGTCGCCGGGATTGGCACCGTCGGCACCATCGGCACCATCGGCACCGTTGAATTCAATGCTGCCTTCCACGAGGATGTCCAAGGCGATCACTTGAAAGGCTCGAGAGCCGGTAATGTCAAGGGTGGAGCCAGTTTCCACGGTAAATTTTGGCAGGACCAAAAGAAACTCTGGGACCAGCCAGCCGGGGATGGTTGCGCTTGGGCCTATCGCCGGGTCGAGTACTCCGGTGTCGGTGTTGAAGGTGTAGGTTTGGTTTCCGCCCAGCACCAGTTCGGGTTACACAATCTCCGGCTCGAGCACGGAAAGGATGGTCTCGGCGCTCTTTCCACCGAAAGTGGCGGTGATGCGGCTCTGGCCTTCCACCAGGCCGGAGGCGGTGGCTCCCGCCATGGTGGCGGTGGCTTTATTTTCGGAATCCCAGGACACCTGGCTGGTCAGGTCTTTTGTGGAGCCGTCGGAATAGAGGGCCTCCGCCGTGAAATCCTGGCTTTCACCAACCAGGATACCAGGCGCACTCGGCGAGATGGTGAGACTCAGCAAATCCACCGGCAAAGTCTCGCTCACCCCCAAAACCTCGAGGTTATCCAGGATGAAGACTTCCCCCTCCAGCAAAGCCACCCGAGCCTGGGAAAGTCCCACGACCTCGTTATCTCCGTTGAGATACTCCACCACGAAGCGGGTCACCGTGACGGAAACATCGCTCCACTCCACCACTTCACCCTTCTCCACCGTCACCGGACCGTACAGAAGCTGCCGGCATCGTCGTATCCGGCCCCTCGAAAGCGCACCACTTCCGGTGGCACCTCGCTCTGAGCCAAAACACTTCGGAGCTGAACCGTGGTGGTTCCGGTGTTCGTACCTTGTGTGGGCAAGGTGGAGACAAAGTCTCCTGAACTTCCGCAACCCACGAAAAAGAGAACAGAAAAGAAAATGAGTGATCTCAACAAACGATAATTCACAATACCTGACCTAACCCACATAAATAGAAAAAGCACCCCGCAAAGGGTGCTTTTTCTATGGCTCAGTCGACTCCGTCGAGTTAGGCGTTGTTGATGGCGGCGTGGGCTGCCGCCAGTCGGGCGATCGGCACCCGGAAGGGCGAGCAGGAGACGTAGTTCAAGCCCAGCAGGTGGCAGAACTCCACGGAGTCGGGCTCACCGCCGTGCTCTCCGCAGATGCCTACTTCCAGGTCCGGGTTGGACTGACGGCCTTCGTCTACACCCATGCGCATGAGCCGGCCCACCCCCTGGCGGTCGACCACCTGAAAGGGGTCCCGCTTGAGCACTTCCCGCTGCAGATACACCGGCATGAAGGTACCGGCCGCGTCGTCTCGGGAGTAGCCGAAGGTGGTTTGGGTCAGGTCGTTGGTACCGAAGGAGAAGAAATCGGCCACCTGAGACAGATCGCCTGCCACCGCGGTAGCCCGGGGAAGCTCGATCATGGTTCCGATCTTGTGTTTGACCTTGATCCCCTTCTCGGCTTCCACTTCCGCCACCACTTCCTCGGCCATGGCCCGGCACAGCTTCATCTCTTCCACCGAACCGATCCCGGGAACCATGATCTCGGGGCGAGCGTCCACCCCTTTCTTCTGCAGGTCAGAAGCGGCTTCCATGATGGCCCGGACTTGCATCTTGTAGATCTCGGGATAGACGATGCCCAGACGACAGAAGCGCAATCCCAGCATGGGGTTGGACTCCTTCATGGATTCCACCTGGTGGAGCAGTTCCTCCAGGCGCTCCAGGCTCATGTCCTTGCCGCGTTTTTCCTTGACTTCGGCCAGAGCTTTGTCGAAGGCGCCTTGGTCCACCGGCTTCAAGGTCTTGAGGCGGGTCACGTCGATCAGGAGTTCGCCCAGGCCGGGCAGGAACTCGTGCAACGGCGGGTCGAGCAACCGGATGATCACCCAGTGACCCTGCATGGCTTCCAGGATGCCGGAGAAGTCACCCCGCTGGATCGGCAGCAACTTGCTCAGCAGCTCCTTGTAGGTGTTCCAGGGTTTGTCGATCTTGCTCTTTAGGGCGTCGATCTGTTCTTGAGTGTCGCGATACTGGCGGCTCTCTTTATTGACTCCCTTGAGGCTACCCAGCAGCTCCTGCAGTTGGCGATTGCCGGACTCGGCGGTGCTGGCGATCATGATCATCTCCTGCACGATGGGCAGGCGGTCCCGCTCCATGAACATGTGCTCGGTGCGGCAGAGCCCGATGCCCTCGGCCCCGAAGTTGCGCGCTCTCTGAGCATCGGTAGGAGTGTCGGCGTTGGCGTACACGCCCAGCTTGCGGTAGCTGTCCGCCCAACCCAGAACGGTCTTGGTCTCAGGAGACAGATCGGTGGGTTCGTGGAGCTCCAGTTCTCCCAGCAATACTTCCCCGGTACCTCCGTCGATGGTCAGCTTGTCGCCTTCGCCGAAGGTCACGTCGCCCACCGTCACTTTTTTCTTGGCCAGATCGATGCGCAGCGCTTCACAGCCCACGATACAGGGGATACCCCAGCCCCGGGCCACCAGCGCGGCGTGAGAGGACGGACCTCCGGTGGAGGTCAGGATCCCTTTGGCGATCGCCATACCGTGCGCGTCGTCGGGGGTGGTTTCGGGGCGCACCAGGAGCACCTGGTGCCCTTCGGCGTGCTTGGCCACGGCGTCGTTGGCTTCGAACACCACGATACCGGTGGCCGCCCCGGGAGAGGCGTTGGTGCCTTTGGCCAACAGCTTACCTTCCGATTCAGCCTGCTTCTTGACCTTGTCCGGAATGTAAGGGTGCAACAGCCGGTCCAGTTGCTCGGGCTTGACCCGAAGAACCGCCGTTTTTTCGTCGATCAAGCCTTCGGCCACCATGTCCACGGCGATCCTGACCGCCGACTGGGCGGTGCGCTTACCGGTCCTGGTCTGCAGCATGAAGAGCTTGCCCTTTTCGATGGTAAACTCCATGTCTTGCATGTCGGTATAGTGCTGCTCGAGCTTGTGGCTGATGTCCTGGAGTTCTTTCCACACCTCGGGGAAGTAGTCGGCGGTCTTCTCCAGGGGTAGCGGAGTGCGGATACCGGCCACCACGTCTTCTCCCTGGGCGTTGAGCAGGAAGTCTCCCACCGGTTTTCTTTCCCCGGTGTTGTAGTCCCGGGTAAATGCCACTCCGGTCCCGGAGTCGTCACCCAGATTGCCGAAGACCATGGCCTGCACGTTTACCGCGGTTCCCAGATCGTGGGGTATGCGTTCTTTTTCCCGATAAACGAAGGCTCTCGGGTTGTTCCAACTCTTGAAGACCGCTTCCACGGCCAGCAGCAACTGCTCTTTGGCGTCGGTGGGAAACTCTCGACCGGCTTCCTTGCGAAACTTGTCCTTGAACTCTTCCACCAGAGCTTTCAGATGGTCGGCGGTCAGGTCTTTATCCAGAACCACTCCCGCTTCTTTCTTTTTGTGGGTGATGAGGTGCTCGAATTCGTGCTTGGGGAGTCCCATCACCACATCGGAAAACATCTGGATGAAGCGGCGATAGGCGTCGTAGGCAAAGCGGGCGTCGCCCGACTGCTTGGCCAAACCTTGCACGGCCTCGTCGTTGAGGCCCAGATTCAGGACGGTGTCCATCATCCCGGGCATGGAGATCCTGGCTCCGGAGCGGACCGACAGCAGCAGCGGATTGTTGGTGCTACCGAACTCCTTCCCCATTTTCTTGGCCAGAGCTTCCGTGCGCTCCAGCACTTCGTCGCCCAGCCCCTGGGGCATCTCCCCCACCGCGGAGTAAACGTTGCAAACTTCGGTGGTCACGACGAAACCGGGGGGTACGGGAAAACCCAGTCGGGTCATTTCAGATAGGTTCGCCCCCTTGCCGCCGAGGATGTTTTTCATCTCGGCTTTGCCTTCTTCAAAGGCATAGGTCGCTTTCTGGTCGGTGAGTTCTTTTTTCCAATCCTGGCTCAGTGTTTGTGTCACAGTAGCACCTCTTCAAATCTCTATTCGGGTGCACCCACTTATACCGGTTAGAAGGTTTTCCCTTTCATCATGGAGGATTGTCCTAGATGAACATCCTCCGCTATCTTTCCCTGGCTCTCCTTTTCACCACCCTGGCTCTCCCCGGCGTGGCCCGGGCAGACGAACTGGAACTGGTGCTCCAGTCCGGTCACGCCCGCAATACCAGAGATGTAGTCTGGCTGGACGATATTCGGGTCGCCACCTGCTCCGAGGACGGTTCGTTGAAGGTCTGGGACACCCGGCAAGAGCGGGTCAAACGGACTATGTGGATGCCGGCCAACGAAGAAAACCAAGAGGCCTGGGGCAAGCCGGTCACGGCCCTGGAAAAGACCGACGCCGGCCTGTGGGCGCTCGAGCAGAGCGGGCGTCTGTATCTGTGGGACCCCGACTCCGGCAAACTCTTGAAAACAGTGGAGCTACCCGAGCGCTACCAGACGTCGGGGCTGCAATTGGCCGCCGACCGGCAGGGGGATCTCTACGTCTACGGAGTAACGGACGAAGTGCTTCGGGTCAGCGATGGCCAGATCAGTGTCGTGAAGACCCCGGCCAAGTTCGACCTGTTGTGCCTGCAAGGTCCGAACGGTATGGTGGCCGCCAACTCCGAGGGGCTGATGTATGGAAGCCTGGAGGCCCCGGTCAAGCTTCCGGAAAGCCCATACAATCGCTGGGGAGTGAAGGACCTTCTTTTGAGCCCCGATGGCAAGACCGCTTTCGTGGCTACCACGGTCAACTGGCTGGAAGCCTGGGATCTGGAAACAGAAGCGCTGCTCTTCAGGGCACCGGTCAACGAAAACGCGGTGGACGAAGAGATGCTGAAGGGCCCGGGCATGTCCGGAAATGATCTGGGATTTAAGCTGGCCTTTCTGGAAGGTTCGTTGGTGGCTGCCACCGCCGGAGGCGAGCTGACTCTGATCGATGCCGAGAGCGGGGCGGTCTCTCCGCTCCTCCATTTCCAGAAGTACGGCATCAACACCATCTCCGTCAATCCTTCCCAGACCGCCCTGGCCGGGGCCTACGGCAGCACCGGAGAGATCGCCGTGCCTCTGGCCGTGCGCCAGGGAGAAAACTGGAAGACCAGTTTTTTGGGCGGACGAGGCTTGAGTTTCACGGAACTCCTGGAGCGCGACAACACCCTTTTTCTTTCCGCCGGTAGCAACTTCGTACTTAGTTATGATCTGAGCACCGGGCAGCCCAAGCACAGCTTTTCCACCGGATACTTCCCGCTGATCTGCCTGGGCCAGAACGTTTTGTATGCCGGCGGCAACGACGGTATCCTGCACGCTTTCGATACCAGGACCGGAACCCACCTGTGGGAGAAAAAGTTTTCCCAGGGAGGGGCTAGATACGGTGAAGGGATCACGGCGCTCTCCCTCAGCCCCGACGGGCGGGAGTTAGCGGTAGGGACCCTGGAAAGATACCCCCACCTCTTCATCGTGGAAGCGGGAACCGGGGCGCAGAAGCAAGAGATCTCCATCGACAAGACGGCCCAGTCCCTCACCTACTCCCAGGACGGCAGAAAGCTCTTTTTGTCGGACGCCGACAAGGTGAGCCTATACGACCTTGGCTACCACAAGATCATCCACAGTTGGAAAAAACCCACAGCCAGGATCGATCATTTCGTGACCCTCATGAACCACCCCAGCAGGGATTCGCTCCTGGGTCTTAGCAAGTACGGCAAACTGGTCGAGTTCGACCCGGCCCGGCTGGACCTGGAACCGGCCGTCAAAGATGTTCTGCCCCGAGGAACGGCCCACGCCATGAAAGCTGACGGAGCCAACCTGCTGATAGCAGCCAACCAGCGGGCCTACCTCATGGATGTTCAGGGAAAGATCCTCAAGACTTACGGCGACCATCTCTCTTCTTGCCTGGACGTGCTGGCCCTGGACGAGGTGGTCCTGACCACCGCCTATGATTCTCAAGTCATACTCTGGAACAAGCAAAACCCCGAGAAGCTCGCCACCCTGCTAACCCTGGACGAAGGTGAAAACTGGCTCTGCATCGCTTCCGATTTCCACTTCGACGGCACCCAGGAGGCCCAGAACCTGATCGAATGGCGCTGGAACGGCGAGCTTTTCGAACTGTCCAGATTTTTTGAAAAGTTTTACCAACCGGGGCTCCTGGCCCGCACCATCAAGCCTGCTAGCAGAGCGAGCGCGGCCGTTTCAGGACCCACCCTGGGCACCCCGCCTCCCCGGGTCAAGATCTTGCCCCCGAAACAGTTGGAGGGCGGCTTCTACCAAATCTCCCTGGAGCCCGAAGCCCCCCTGGCCCAGGACGCCGAGGTGCGACTCTATCACAACGGTCACCGGGTAGCGGGTTCTTCTCCATTTAAAGTCAAGGCTGTAGCCGGGGAAAATAGATTGCGGGCCAGCGCATTCAACAGCGACCGCTCGGTAGAGAGCGACCCCGATCGTCACACCTTTCAAGGCCAAACCACCTCCATCGAAAAGACCCTTCACGTCTTCGCGGCCGCCGTCAACGATTATCCCAATCGCCTGGATTTTGCGGTGCAAGACGCCCAGAGCTTCGTGAAGGCCTTCGAACCGGGCCTCTACAACAAGGTCAACAAGGTGACCCTGTACGACCAAGAAGCCAACAAAGAGAGCATCGTGAAGGCTCTTTCGGCCATCGAATGCGAACCTCAGGACACCCTGCTGGTCTTTCTGGCCGGACACGGGACCATCATTGATAATCGCTTCCACTTCATTCCCCACGGCGCAGACGGCAAGGTTTCCAGCCAGGCCCTCAGCTCTGCGGAACTGGGCAAGATCCTGTCCCATCTGCCCGCCACCCGGCAGGTTCTCTTTCTAGACACCTGCCACGCCGGGGCCAGCGCCAAGGACCTGGCCGAACTGCTAGTGGAGAAGGAGACTCCCCTCATCGCCAGCGAGCAGGGCTCAATGCTGATCAAGGATCAGAAAGTCTTGGCCCGCCAGGCCGGCACGTTTCTGGTGGCAGGCTCCACTCCCGATGCCACGGCGGCTGAAATCCCCGAGTTGGGGCACGGACTCTTCACCTACGCGGTCCTAAACGGCCTCCAGGGAGAGCTGGGACGCGACCACGAGGTCACCGTGAATCAATTGTTGACCTATCTCAGCGAGAAGGTTCCAGAGCTCTCCATGAAGTTTCGGGGCAGCCGCCAGGGGATCTGGCAGTTTTCAGCCGGACAGGATTTCCCCATCGCGAAACCCGCTGGCACCTCAGAGTAGCGGGGGCTATCGGCTTTGAAACTCCAGCACCTGCAGCGCCGTATCGCGTAAGACCCGGCGGGCCTTGTGCAGGACCTCGATGCCGGCTCCGGGCAAGACCGACTCCTCGCTCAGTACCTGGCGAAATTTGCGCGCTCCAGGTTGGCCCGTGTAGAGGCCGAGGATGTGCTTGACCATGGCGTGGAGGGGCGTCCCTCGCTCCAACTCTTCCAGGATGTAAGGCTCGATCTCGTCTAGAAACTGTTCCCGGGTCATTCCCCGATCGGGTGCCCCGTACAGCTCAGAGTCCACCTGACTCAACAGAAACGGATTGTGATAGGCCTCTCGACCTAGCATGACCCCGTCCACGTGGCGCAGATGCTCTCGGCACTCCTCCAGGGTGGTGATCCCACCGTTGATGGTGATGGTCAGATCCGGTCGTTCTTTTTTTAAGCGATACACGTATTCGTAGCGCAACGGAGGGACCTCCCGATTGTCTTTGGGAGAGAGCCCGTCGAGCCATGCCTTGCGGGCGTGCACGTGAAACACCCGGCAACCGGCCCGGGCCTGTCGCTCCACGAAAGCGGCAAACAGCTCGTAAGAATCGTCGCGGTCCACCCCCACCCGGGTCTTCACCGTCACCGGGACCGAGACCGCCTCGGCCATGGCCGTATAGATATCGGCCACCAACTCCGGATGCTGCATGAGGTGGGCCCCAAACAATCGGTGGTGGCCTCGCTCGCTGGGGCAGCCCACGTTGATGTTGATCTCGTCGAAGCCCGCTTCTTCACCGTAGCGAGCGGCCTGCGCCATCATCGCGGGGTCGCTGCCCCCCAGTTGCAGAGCAACCGGATGCTGGCTAGCGTGAAAGGTTAGAAAGCGGTCGCGCCGCCCGTGTACCAGGGCACCTTCGGAGATCATCTCGGTATAGAGAACCGCCTGGCGCGAGAGCACTCGCAAAAAGGTTCTCTCGTGGCGGTCGGTCCAGCCCATCATGGGAGCGACCGAAAAGGTCCAGTCCAGGCCTAGGAGCGTGTCGGAGTAGTCTCCCTTCGCAGAGACTCGTTCATTATTGTCCATGCGAATAGCTCATTTCACCCGAATATAGCCCGATATTGGGGCAAAATTTCACTATCCGCCTGAACAAAATGTCCTTCGCTCTGCTCGGTCCGACTGCTCCGACACACTCCTAGCCTCCGGTCATGTCGCTGTTGTGATGCACGTGGGCCACCCGAGGAGAAAGCACCAGCATCTCCAGGGCCCGGGCCGGTACTTCCGCGGAGTAGCCCTTGATGATCCACAGGTCGTCCAGGATCTGGCCCCCCACGTTTTCGATCATCTGGCGATCCGCATCACTCAAGCGAACTTCTTGCTCCCCCTCGCCCTGCAACTGGACGATCACCGAAACAGGGTCCGGTAAGGTTTGGTTCTCTATCATCGCTTGCAGATCGGGGGCCAATTTTTTCTTCATCATTTCATTCATTATCAACCTCTATACCACAGTCATCGGTTTTTGCGCTATAATACCATGATATTAGCTCTAACCGGGGAGGAGGAACTATCCAAAGATCACGAGTTCAACGTTGGGGGTTGACTCTGGTAGAGATCATGGTGGCTCTCGGCTTGATCGCCGTGAGTCTCATGCTGGTGCTTGCCATGATCCCCGCGGGGATCCACTCTTCCCAGCGAGCCGAAGATGTTCAGTCGGCGACCGCCTGGAGTCGGCAGTTGCTCGAAGACGCCCCGGCCCCCACGGCGTTCCCCATTCCGGCTGACCTTGCCACCCAGGAGTTCAAGACTCAGATCGGGCGCACCCATTTTCGAGCCATCCGCCGAATCGCGACCATTCCGGGTGAACCCTTCACCTACCGAGTGGACGTGGAAACCCATTGGGACCAGGAAGCTCAGCCTGTCAAGCTCTCCCTCCTCAAGTACAATGCCGAAGGACCGGAACCCTTATGAATCGCCGGGCTGTGACCCTGGTGGAGGTCATCGTGGCTTTTTTCCTCACTTCGGTGCTCTTCACCGTGGTGATCACCGTCCTGGTCCCGGCATTGCGGGCTTGGACCGACGGCCAGAAACGCTCGGAACTAGGGCAGAGCCTGGTGGTCGCCTTGAATTGGCTGGGAGATGATATCGGCCGGGCCGCCAAGGACTCCATCGTCCTCACCGAGCAGGGAGTGCTGCTGATGAAGTGCACCCCGGCCCGGCCTCAGACCCACGAGGTCGAGTTCAATGAGGTCGTGGTCTACTGGCTGGACGGAAGCGACCTGTTGCGGGCTCAGAAGATTTCACCCGATGAGGATCCGGGACCGCCGCCCCTGGCGGTGGGCGAGCACTTGAGCCTGGATACCAGGAGAAGAGTGGCCTCGGGTGTTGAGGTGTTTGAAGTCCAGGTACCCAATCCGTGGCGGGTAGAGGTCCGGATGGTGGTCAAAAACGATGACCGCTCGGCCGAAGCCAGGAGTGGATTTTCCAGCATTTACGCCCCCCTGGATCCTGAAATCATTCCCACCGAATCGGCCGAAGAAGAGCATCACTCCGTTTTGTAGTCCAGTCGCGAACCGCTGTCGCCCTCGTTGCGACTCTGCACCGAGACAAACCGGCCAGCCAACTGAACCAGTTTGCCTCCCTCGACCTTCAACAGTTCCCGATCTTCAATCTCCGGCAACCCTTCCAGGAGCTCGATCATAGCGTCCAGCAACTCCTGGTATTCGTGCCGGGCCACCTCGCTCAGGTCCGGGGTCTTGAGAAACTCCTCGCCCGCCGACTCCAGGGTATCCAGGGCCAGGGTGACGGCGTGGTCTACCATCTCCGGAACAACCACCTCATCGAGATAGAGCAACTGCGTGTTGAGGGCAAGATTGAGGCTGGGGATGGGAGTGGGCACCTGAGAGTATCTCTTCATGGCGAAATCCAGATCGTAGGCCCCGAAACCAGTGCCCCAGTCCTCCAGTTGCCCCAGAAGCTCCTCGGCCTCCGCTTCCTCTAGCTCCAGAAATGATTCGGCAGCTTGTAAGAGTTGTTGATACTCAGGGAGCAACTCTTGCATGGCTTGTTGTATGAACTCCGGAAGCTGCTCGAGCATACTGTACTGGTTCTCCAGGCGGACATACTCCACGTCCAGCCTGGCTCGCAAAAGAGCCAGACTCTCCTCATCGGGCTCGACCTCCAAGCATTCCAGGAGATAGAGGAGTTCGTTCACCCCACCGTGCACGGTAGGGCCTCTGGCTACCCAGGCACATTCCCGCAAAGCCAGCGAGTGACCGGTCAACTCCTCGAAAAGCTGGGGGAGTTGTTGGAGGGCTTCGATTTTAGCCGGGTCTCGAATATTTTCCCGGGCTTCGGTGAGCAAACGGCCGATCTCGCTAGAAACACCCAACCAGGATGCTCTCTCCACTCCCACCATGTACTCCGGCAAGTCCTTGAGCAAACCAGAGATGTCTTTTTGATGCTCGGTCAGCCCCTGATGAGCAGTTTGGAGAGCCCCCACGAGCTGCTCCAGCCCGACCCCGCCCTGCCGGTACCCAGCCAACACATCGCTCAGAGAGTTCACCCTCTAAGATTGCAAACCGAACGAGGTACTCCCTGCATAAGGAAACATGGATTTAAACTAATGGTAACACTATCTTAACATCCTCCAAATAAAATCAAGTGAGAGTTCAACCACCGAATAGGAGATCATCCTCAATATGGCGTCAATCGGCTTCAATCCATTAATGTTTCGTCCCAGCATTATGGACGTCAAATTCGGGTACATGCAGGGCATGGGCGCAGGCCACTACGGGCCCAGCGGCCCTCACTTTCACAATCACGGGCACGACAACATGTTCAGCCCCATGGGCGGTATGGGCTTCTCCTCCCCCATGATGATGATGAACATGCTCTCCACGATGATGCAGATGATGCAGATGATGGGAGGCGGAATGCCCGGCATGGGAATGCCGCCCTTCGGCCACGGAATGCCCCCCTACGGCGGTGGCCAGCACGGCGGATGTGGCTGCTCTTGCCCCCAGGATTTCTGGGGAGGCCAACCTCAGGGTGATTACTCCTACCAACACGGCGGCGGATCCCAGTACGGCACCCGCTACGACGACACCCAGATTCGTCGCGGTAGCAACTGGAACGACCGCAATTTTCAGTACGGTGGCCGCGGCAACGACTACCAGAGCAACGTGGGCCGACGCGGCCATGACACCAACCACCAGGTGGGAGGCAGTGGCCACGACACCCAACTGAACTGGGGCGGTCGCGGAAATGATCGCAACTACCAGCACGGGGGTAGCGGCCACGACTATCAATCCAACGTGGGTGGCCGCGGCAACGACCGCAACTACCAGAACGGCGGCACTGGCAACGACTTCCAGCGTAATTGGGGTGGCCGAGGCAACGATACTTCCGTGCAAAACGGTGGGGCCGGAAACGACTGGCAACAGAACGTGGGTGGACGCGGCAACGATACCAGCATTCAAAACGGTGGTAGAGGCAACGATCTTCAACAAAACTGGGGTGGCCGCGGCAACGACACCACCGTGCAAAACGGCGGCTGGGGCAACGACACCCAGACCAACGTGGGCGGCCGGGGCAACGATCGCACCACCCAAAACGGCGGACTCGGCAACGACGTTCAGCGAGACTGGGGTGGCCGCGGCAACGACACCACCGTGCAAAACGGTGGCTGGGGCAACGACACCCAGTACGCCGACGGCGGCCGGGGCCACGACCGCATCACCCAGAACGGCGGCTTAGGTCGCGACAACCTGGAAGCTCGCGGCGGCCGGGGCAACGACACCATCACCCAGAACGGAGGCTGGGGTCGCGACGTGCTCCGAGCCAACGGCGGGCAAGGCAACGACCGGATCATTCAAAACGGTGGACTCGGCAACGACATCCTCGACTACACGGTCAGCGCCGGACGCGACCGAGCCGATCTCAACGGCGGCTGGGGCAACGACAACGCCACCATTCGCTCCAATAGTGGAGACGTCTTCCAGGTGGTCGACGCCAACGGCCGGGTCCTCTACTCCCAGGGTAAAGGTGACGGCACCGTTATCCGAATGGACGGGGTGGAAAACTACCAGGTTCTGGGCGACGACGGAAGGGTGCTCTACACCACTCAGCCCCCGAAATGCGAGTAGCCAGACCTGTTCACGATCGATAGCTACGCCAGAGGTCGGTAACCAGCAGACCCAGGGAGACCAACATTGCGGCAAGGCATGCCCAGACCGACCAGCGTAGAGAGTTTGGATAAAACTGAAACTCCACCCGGTGAACACCGGGGGTGAGGTAGATCCCCCGGCTACCCAGGTTGACGGAAAAAATCTCCCGGGGTTGATCATTCACCCGAACCTGCCAGCCCGGATGAAAGGCGTCGGTCACCACCAGGAGTTGGGTGGTCTGTGTTTCCACCATCAGCTCCAGAGAATTAGCGGTCTCCCCTATCTTTTCGATCGCTCCGGGTCCCGGCTGCAAGTTCGCAGGTGGGGCTTCCGCCACGAAGGCTTCCGATGAAGGGATAAAGGTCTGTAGCTGAGCCAGGTTGTGGAGCGGGGCCACCTTGCCCAGCAGGTACCAGCGAGGCATGGCCTGCTGGTTCTTATACACCTTGCCGCCCTGGCCCTCAAAAACCAGCTCCCACCCCTCGGCCTCGCTCGACATGTGAGGGGGAAAGACGGCGTACGTCACACCCAGAGCATCGACGATCGGACTGTCGAGCTGTTTAAAGGAAAGAGAACGCATGGGCAGGTCCCGGTCCGGTTCGGCTTGACTGAGCATCAAGGCATAACGCTGCGACACCAACGACTCGTATCCGTTGACCAGGGACAATCCGTAGGGCGTCAGCGTGTTGTAGTTGGCACAATTGATGGGAACGACTCGGCCCGGAGATTCGAGCATCGCTGAAATTTCAGGAGTTGAGCGCAGCAACTCCTCGGGAGCCACAGCGGTATTAAAACCGCTGGTAAATAGTGCCAACTCCAGGAGAGTGATCCCGATAAGGACCCGAATCTTTTGGGGCTTCCAGAACAAGGCGATCGGTCCGGCCAGAGTGAGCAGCAGTTGCGGGTTCCAGGCGTAATTGGCTCTAAACGCCTGCAGAAACTCTCCCTCGGAGACCCCGCCGGGTGGGAGCTTGACGAGTTGTGGGTTCTGCGTCCACCACTCCAGGACCAACTCAGGGTGCCTGAGGAGATAGAGCACCACCCCCAGGATCACCACCCACAGAAATCCGAACAAGCCTCCCAATCGGCGTGCCCACCGCCTGGTCTCCTGCGAATCTTTAAGCTGCTGGGCTCCCAGGGCGGCCAGGTAGGCCACACAAAACACCCAGACCAGCAAGATCCGCCCGGGGATGAAGCGGTCCAGAAAAGGCAGCGCCACCGGAAACACGGAAGCTGCTACGATCAGGCAGCCTGCACAGACCCCTTTGAGCAGCAGAGCTTCTCGGCCCCGGGCGCAGAGGGCCAGGATCAAGGGTACGATACCCGCAAAACAGGCAAATTCCGGATAGATCAGGTTGGACTGGCAACGGTTTAGCATGAACCCCCTGGTGGGGTTGCCCAGGAGATCGGGGTTCAGCAGCGTCAGCAAGATGCTGCCGAGATCGGCGGAGTTTGCCCGCATATCCAACACAGTGCGCTGGGACTCGCCCAGAAACTGCAAAAAAGGTACGATCGTGGGGGCGGCCATGGCAACGGTCAGCACCCCCACTCCGACAAAGTAGAAAAGGGGCTTCCACTGCCTCAAGGTAGACAGCCGAAACAGAGCGTAGACCAAAAAGATCAGGCCCACGTAGAGACTGATCTGCAGGTGGCCGCTATGCAAACACAACGCTCCCAGCGGGGCCAACCCCAGCCACCAGCGGCGGGCTCCGGCAACTGCCTTCTCAAAGCAGCCCAGCATCAGAGGGAGATAAAAGCCCGCAATCTCTACGTGCTCGAACTCAAGCCACGAGGACACGTAGCTGTTTCCCATCCAGACCAGCCCGCCCAGGGCAGCCGGCGCTGAATCCAGGCTTTTCAAGCGGAGAAACCAGTACATACCGAGCCCCATACCGAAGAGGTGGCCCAGTTGTAAGAGAGTTTTGGCCACTCCCACGGAAAAGAAGTAGTGAAAAAATAGCCTGGGAGGATAGAAAAAACCCGATTGACCACTCGCTACACTGGGATGCCCGCTGAAGATGTGGGGGTTCCATAGCGGCAACACGCCGGACTTGAGGGACTCATTGAGAAACACATCCTGGGGTAGAAAGAAGACGGCCACATCGAACAGCTCGATGTTGTGGGGGAACCCTTCCATATAGGCTCGCCAGGGATAAATAAACGAAAGAAAGTCACCCGGGACGAAGACTTTCCCCAGCAACAAAAAGGGAGCAAAAACCAGCCCCACATAAACCCCGTAAAGTAACGCCGCTTTACGCACGGCGGAACTCTTCGGTTATTCCTGCGGAACTGCCTCTGCCACGAACTTCTGGACCGCCAGTTTAAACTCGTCGCCCAGCTCCAGAGGGCTATCGTTGTGGCCCCGCTCCACCCGGAGGAAGGTCTTCGGCTCCACTGCCAATTGATAAAGACGTTGCCCATGCTGAAAGGGGATGACGGTGTCGGCGTGCCCGTGAACGATCAACTTGGGAAAGAGAAAGGTTGGGATCCGTTCAGCGGTATCGAAGCTCGTCTTAGAGAGCAGCCGGACCGGCAGAAACGGGTACACCTCAGCTCCCAGGTCGGGCACCGAGGTAAAGGTGGATTGGAGGATCAACCCCCTCGGCTCTTCTTTCATCGCGACCGCGGCCGCCACCCCACCACCCAGCGATTCTCCCCAGTAGATCAAGAAGCGCGGATCCACGCCTCGCTGCTCTTTGAGGTACCTCACCACCGCCACTCCGTCTTCCACCAGACCGGCCTCGCTGGGCTTGCCGGTGCTCTTGCCGTAGCCTCGATAGTCGAAGAGGACACCATTGCAGCCCAGTTCATCGATGAGTTTCAGGTGATCCACCCGATTGGAGATATTTCCGGCGTTTCCATGAAACTGCAGGATCCAGGGAGCGTCCGGGTCCTTTTCCACGATCCAACCGGTTATGGTCACCTCCGGAGAGACCTCGATGGAAAAGTCTTCGAATTGCAGCGCTGCAGAAGTGGGATCCGTGATAAAATAATCGCTGGGGAAATAGACCATCTGGTCCTGATACTTGTAGACCAGACCACACACCGCTATATATCCACCGGCCGCCAGGGCCCCCAATACACTGAGCACGATAACCCACCGTCGCCAATTCACCCGCTCATTGTAAGCTTCCCAAGCTGGTATTGGCAACAATGTTTCTCTATAATACAAGATGTTAACCCCGAAAAGCCACGAAAGGCAATAGGGGAATAATCTGTGTTGAGGAGTAAGTTCGAATGATGGTCATCCTACTGAGTCTTTTTCTGGGAACCACCCTGGCCGCGGTCGCAGGGTTGAGAGCTTTTCTGCCTCTTTTTCTGCTGGGGGTGATGGAAAGAGCTCAAATCTTAGCTCCTTTCAGCCTGGGTGAAGACTTTCAATGGCTGACCAGCGATCTCGCCATTCTCACTCTGGGCATTGCCACGGTGATGGAGATGACGGCCGACAAAATCCCGGCCATCGACAGTGGACTCGACACCCTGATGACCTTCATCCGTCCGGGAGCCGGAGCGGTTTCAGTTTTTGCCATCCTCAGTTCCCAGGATCCCGTGCTGGGCTACGTGGCCGGTTTCGTGCTGGCCGGAGGGGCGACTCTGCCAGTACACCTGGGCAAAACCGCTCTGCGCGTAGGCAGTCACCTGACCACCGCCGGATTCGGTAGCCCCGCCATCTCAGTGGCCGAGGATGCCGCTTCGGCGGGGGCCGTGGTGCTCTCGGTTGTCCTACCCGTGCTGGCGCTTCTGTTCGGACTTGCCAGCCTGGCGCTGGTAGCCCGTCTGATCGTTGCCATACGAAGGAGACGTGCCGCCACGTGATTTGGACCCATCTCTTCCCTTCGGTGCGAAAAGCCGAAAGGGAGAGATTTAAGTTTTTTTTTCTGCTGTCGGGATTTCTTTGCTTGGGTCAAACCCTGGGCCTGGTGGGCGCCGAGTCGCTCCTGCTCGCCCATCTCGGGGCGGGCGTCCTACCCCTGGCTTTTATCATCGCCAGTGTGGTCACGGTGGTCCTGAGCCTGCTCTACGCTTTCGGAGTGGACCGGGCTAGAAACGACAATTACTTCATTCGAATTCTGATGACGTTCGGGCTGATCATCGCTTCGGTCACCATCCTGGCCGGCCAGGCACCGGAGTTCAAGACCTTCGGCCTGGTCTCGCTGTTTTGCCTCTGGTACGCAAACTTTGCCATCTCCACCAACCATTTCTGGACCTTCACTGCCGACTTCTTTGATTCTCTACAGAGTAAACGGCTCTTTCCCTTATTTACCGTGGGAGCCAGTCTCGGGGGGTTGGCCGGTGGGATCATCGCGGGGCTGGTGGCAGGGCGCCCGGGAGGTGCCGAAGAGCTCCTCTGGGGCTGGGTGGGAAGCTTTATCCTGGCTGCTTTCTGGCTTCGTATCTACCGGGCCGAACTCAGACGCTGGGGACCGCTGGAGATCGAAGAATCCGACGAAACCTCCTGGGACGGGATGCGGAGTTCCGTCCGTTTCCTGCGCAGCTCTCAACTGGGTAAATTCCTGGTGGTGTCGGCTCTTTTTATGGTCACATCCCTGTTCGTCAGCCAGTATCTGTATTCGAGCCTTTTTGTTCAAGCCTATCCGGAGCCGGACGATCTGGCCCGCTTTTTCGGACTCTTTTTAGCGGCGGCCAACGCCCTGGAGTTGATACTGGAACTTGCCGTGACCCCCTATCTCCTCCACCGCTTTGGCATCGCCAACGCCAACCTCCTCCACCCTTTTCTCACCATGGTGGCGTTTTTCGGGCTGGGTTTCTTTCCCGGGGTCCCGGCTGCCATCTTCGCCCGCCTCAACCGGGAAACTCTGGAAAACGCCGTGGGTGCCCCGGTCAGAAACCTTCTTTTCAACGCCTTGCCGGCCCGGCTTCGTGGCCGGATGCGCGCCTTTCTAGAAGGCATGGTGGTCTATTCCGGAATGGCCTTTGCGGGACTCTTTCTCTTTTTTTGGGAAGGCTACCAGCCCAGCTCGCAACTTGCCGGAGTACTCCTACCCGTCGGCGGTTTTGCGCTGGGATTGGGGTTTTTCCTGACCAACTTTTGGCTGCGGAAAGACTACTTCGAACAGCTGGTCCGGGCTATTCGTGATGGCCGTATCGAATTGGGCGAATCCGGCTCGACCCTCGAAACCCTACCCACCGATCGATTGTTGGGGCTGTGGGAAAATGTGATCGCGAGTAGCCCTCAGAGTCCGCTGCTGGAGAAGCTGGCCCACACGCTGGGCGAAAGGGGCATGTGGAGCCCCTTGAGAGACGGATTCTCCACCACCAATCCGAGGGTCCGGCAGATCGCCCTGACCGCCCTGGTGGAAACCACACCCACGCTGGCCGAGCCGTTTCTTAAACAAGCCACCAGTGACCCCGATCCTCGAGTTCGTCTCTACGCCATCCGAACCGTTTCACCGGAGCTTCCGGCCTGTTTGGAAGCAGCGCTTCAAGACTCTTCCCCGGAGGTGCGAGCCGAAGCGGCTGTCCGCAGTACACCGATTCGGGAAGACGTACTGGCAGAGCTCCTTGAGTCCGAGGAGCCCTCGGCGCGTCTGGCTGCCCTGCACCGCTTACCCCGAGGCATGACCGAACATGCTGAAACCTTTGCCCACTCCGAGCGGCCCTCCGAAGTGATAGCGGCCCTATCGGTGCTGGACCGTTGGGACTCCCCCCCGGGCCTCGATAAATTGAGAGGACACTTTCAAGACTCCAATCCAGGAGTGCGCCAGGCGGTCCTTCGAAGCGTGGCTCATCACCGCCGAGAAGAGCCGCAGCAAGTCCTGGAGTTCTTGCAGCAGGCCCTTTTTGATTCTAACCGGGGAGTACGCCAGGAGGCCGTCCGCATCTTTATCGAGCGAGGTGCACAAGCCCAGCCGATCCTCTCCCAGGCGATGCAAACCGCGCAGGCCACGGTATGCCACTGCGCTATTTCAGCTCTAGCCGGGATCAACGACGAGGATAGCCGGGAGCTGTTCGCTTCAGAATGTGTCTCTCGAGCCAGGAAGGCCTGGTTGCATCGGGTGGAAGCCGCCATTCTGTCGACCCTGGGACCGCAGTCTATGTCCGAGCGCTTTCTGGTTATGGCTCTCGAGGATTCGGCGGAGCGAGAACTGACGACCTGTTTTCGACTGCTGGAGGCTCTAGAGCAGAGCAAAGTGGTTCGCTCGGTGGAAAACGTGCTGCGGTTTGCCCACGCCCGGATCCGCTCCGACGCTCTGGAGGTGCTTTCCAATCTGGGAGTGCGGGAAGCCACCTCCTTGCTGGTGCATCTGCTGGAAGAGGGAGATCTGGTGGAACGGGCCCAGGCTCTGACAGGCAAAGTTCCGGCCCCCCGGGAGCGGCCGACGCTGATCGCCGAATTAGCTCAATCCAACGACCGCTGGTTGGCTCTTGCGGCCAGGAGTGCCTCGGCGCCAGGGAGTCCGGAACTCTCTTCAGAAGAGTCCCAGCTCATGGAACGTCTGTTGATGCTGCAAAGCGTGCCGCTCTTCTCCTCGATGGCCCTGGAGCAGTTGGAGGCCATTCACTCCTGCCTGACCGAGCAGCATTACACCAAAGGTGAGATCATCTTCAACGAAGGCGATATCGGGGACGAGATGTTCATCGTGGCCGACGGACAGGTGGAGATCCTGCTCCGCCTCAACTCCCACGATCCGCTGCTGCTCGCCACCGTGGAGAAGGGCTCCTATTTCGGGGAGATGGCGGTTCTGGACCAGGACCCGCGGAGCGCGGCCGCCCGGGTTTCCGAGGACGCCAGACTCTTCGTGCTTAAGGGAGAACAACTCAAGGAACTGATCTACGTGATGCCGGAGATAGCCTTCACTATTTTCCGGGTTCTCAGCGAGCGGCTGAGACGGTCCGATAGGCGACTGGATAGTATGGCTCGCAAAGAGGGTGCGTCCGCCGATTGACCGCCGGTTTACAAGCTGTTAACAAACTTGACCGCCTGGAGGCGTACTATCATTTTATGACAGGGATCGGAAGCATAAGTTACCAGGCGTTCAACGCCTCGCGTTTGAGGGAATCCACCCTCTCGCGCTCGGTAGCAACCGTCGACCAGGACGAAGCCCTCAACGGCGCTTCCCAGTCCGACATGGTCCGCCTGGCTCAACGAGAGCGTACCCTCAACGAGCACGATGTACCGCTGAGCGTGTATCTGAGCCGAGCCGCCCAGTTCCGCAGCCAACTCAAGAAGACCAGCAAGGCCGAGGAGACCCAAAAACCCGAGTGCCCCATCGAAAAGGCGCGGGCCGAAAGCACCACCGGAGAAAACGCCCCGCTGAACTGGCTGGTGGCCGATCAGTTCGGTGGTCAGACCGAGTTTGCACCCTCTGCCGAACAGGTGAGCTTCCAGTCCGAAAGCGCACCGGTTTCTCAAGAAACCTTTACCGCCCAGCCGAAAGTGGCCGTGGAGCCCCAATCCTTACTCGCCGATGAATGGCTCTTGAGCCCCTGCGCCTGACTTGCCCTTCCCCCGTCTCCTGATCACCCTCTTTAGCCTGCTTCTGCTCGGAAGCCCTGCCCTGGCCGATATCTTGACCTATCCCTACATTCAGGACCTGCAAGCCGAGCGAGCCGAGCTGTGCTGGGTGAGCCACCAGAGTAGTCCCGTTAGGGTCACCTGGAACGACCAGGAGGCTCATTCCCAAGTCTTGCCTGCGGAGGCCTTGCAGTACCACCCGGTGGAGAGGGAAAAATTTCCGTCCCTCGATCGGCGCCCCCGCTACCTCCACCGGGTGACCCTGGATCACTTGCAGGGGACCCGCACGGAGTATCTGGTCCATTTTCCGGACCAGCCTTACCGCAACAGCTTCAAAAGTTTACCCAGGCCAGGCGATGGGGTCTTGCTGATCGCGTACTCCGACAGTGAAACCGAACCGGAAAGTACCGGCAAAGCGGCCAAGTGGGGCACCACCGAGGAGCCCTCCCGGAGGTACCTGGTGGATCAGACCAGCGGCTACCGGGCCAATCTGGCCCAGATCCAGAGCCGAGATCCCAACGCTATTCTGGTGGCGGGAGATCTGGTGGAGTCGGGAGGAGAACAGCGGGACTGGGATGAGTTCTGGAGCCACCAGAAGGAGTTGGCGGGCGCGGTTCCACTCCTGACCGCTCCTGGAAACCACGAATATTTCGCCGGACCGCGTGGGCACGGAGCCTACGAGACCGAAGCCAGCCGTCTGGCCATCGCCAAATATCGCACCTATTTCCAGCGGCCGTATTACTCCAAAGTGCTGGGTCCAGTACACCTGATCAGCCTGGATTCCAACGACAGTCTCCCCCACCAGAGCGCCGTCGATAGCAACCACTACCTGGAGGCCGCCGGGGAGTTCGCTCCGGGTTTTCATCCCCAGAGCGAGCAGTACGCCTGGCTGGAGCGTGAACTGGCCGTGGCCCAGAAAGAAGGTCGATTCATTCTGGTCATGTTTCATCATTGTCCGTACTCAAGCGGTGTCCACGGCTTTCCGGCTGGCTCGGGCGAAGGGCAGGACCCCCAGTCCGGGCAAGCCTTACGAAGTCTCACCCCACTTTTTTTGAGGTATGGAGTGGAGGTGGTGATCAGCGGGCACGACGAGATGATGGAGCGGTCGGAGGTCTCCGGAATCGAAATCACCCCTGAGGGGTCGGAGCGCCCGGTGATTCTGCAGGTCTACGATGTGGGGATCGGCGGCGACGGCCTGCGCGAACCCGAGCGGGACAACGAATACCAGCGCTTCTTAGCCCATCAGGATTCACCAGAAATCTGGCAGGGCGAGGTCCTGAAATCTGGCGGACGCCACTACGGCCATCTGGAGATCGAAGTGGTGCCTTCGGCCGAAGGTTGGACCGCCACCCTCACCCCGGTTTACCTGCTGCCGGTTCAGCAAGACGGAGAATGGACCTTTGAGCGGAAAGAGTATCCGGACCAGATCCGGATTCAGAAACCGACGAAAACCGGTTCAGGGACCAGCTCAATGCCGAAGCGGCTCCTGACCCGACCTTGAACATAACGGCAGAACTCTAACAACTCTTCGGCCGTGGCTCCTCCCCGATTGGTCAGGGCCAGCACGTGATTGGTGGAGAGCCCCACCCGGGCGGTCGCAGCGGGCTTAAACCCTTTAGGCAGGCCACTCTGGGCGATCAGCCAGGCGGCCGACAATTTTTCCAATCCCGGCCCGGCCTTAAACCGAGGCATACTCTCCCCCGGATTCAGGCTGCCTTGAATAGCCTCGGCTTTTTCCGCAGTCACGATGGGGTTGGTAAAAAAGGAGCCCGCGGAACGGTGGTTGGGATCGTTGCGGTCATAAACCATGGACTTACTCCGGCGGATCTCCAGCACCAGTTCTCGTACCTCGGCCAGGGTCTGAACTCCCCTCTCCCGGCAACGCTCTTGCAGGTCCTGGTAACGGATGGTCGGCCGGCCATCGAGCCGGAGCTTGAAGCTGACCGAGGTAATCAGAAAGGCCCCCCGGCCGGCTCTCTTAAAGCGGCTGTCGCGATAGGAAAATTCACAGTACTCAGGGTCGTAGCTAAAGGGCTGCCCGATCCGCAGGTCGATGCCGTGGACTGCCGAGATCGTCTCGGAGACTTCTTGCCCGTACGCTCCGATGTTTTGAACCGGGGAAGCACCCACGCATCCAGGTATTCCGGATAGACACTCCACCCCCGCCCACCCTTGCTGCACCGTGTAGGCCACGAAATCATCCCAAACCATGCCCGCACCCGCGGTCACGACGACGTGGTGATCAGAGGAGCTCTCAATCCGGAGCTCGTGGTTCTCCATCTTGAGAACCAGACCGGGGAAGCCCTCATCGGAGATCAGCAGATTGCTACCCCCGCCCAAAGGAAGTAACTCGGGTCTCTCTTCCGGAGGCTGCTGCCACCACGACTCCACCAGGTTCAGAGCCTGCTCGAAACTCCGAATGACAAAAAATTGGGCGGCTGGTCCGCCCAGTTCCAGGGTGGTGAAAGGTGCCAGGGGCACCATCTTTTCAGTGGAAATCAGTGTATTCATCTACCCATCTTTGGGGCCCCGGGCTCTACTCCGGAGGTAACACAACTCGGGTAGCCGGAGGGGCCTGTGAATTCTGTTCAATAAATTGACCGCTCTGCTCTTCGATTCCCCCTGGCGAAGAAAAATCGTCCGGCAGCGGTGCCGGAGTGACTTTGACCTCTGGAACCGATCCAGCAGGCTGGGAGACGATGAATTCTGTACCACCTTCACTCTGGTCCAGGGTCTCAGGAAGGAGATAGCTCTTGCCTTCGGGCGGCACAAACTCTCCCTCGGTCTCCTCCGGCACTTCTTCCGTCTCTTCTTCCACCGGCTCCACCTCGGCCGGCGTCTCCTCGGGGGAGGCCGAAGGAGAGGGCGAGACCTCTTCTCCCTTCTGCAGCAGATCCGGAGAGCTGTCAGGAGGCTGGTAGGTGGGAAAATCTTTGGGGGGCATGTCCTTGAGGGCAAAGGTCATGACTCTTCGAAAGACGGTTGCCGGAAGGTCGCCGCCGTAGGAGCGGTACATGGGTGAGTTGTCATCGTTTCCGACCCACACGGTCAGCGTAAAGTAGGGAGAAATCCCACAAAACCAGGCATCTCGAAAGCTGTCGGTGGTTCCCGTCTTGCCGGCGATAGGCCAGCCTTCCACCTGGGCGTTGGTGCCCGTTCCGGCCCGCACGGCGTCGCTCAGCATAGAGACCAGGGCCAGAGCTGTGTTTTCTTGAATGACCCGCCGTCCTCCGGATTTGCGCCGGTCCTCCAGCACCACACCCTCAGAATTTTTCACCACCTTGATAACGGTGGGCGACACCCGCACACCGCGATTTGCGATCACCGAGTAAAACTCAGCCATCTCCAGTGGACTGGCATCGATGGCTCCCAGGGCGATGGAAAGGTTGGAGGGAATGGAGGCCCGGATCCCCATCCGATAGCCCAGGTCGATCACCTTCTCGACCCCCACGCTATCGAGAATCTTCACCGCCGGCACGTTTCTGGAGCCCCGCAGCGCCTCTCTCAGAGTGATCACCCCGAGAAACTTACCGTCGGAGTTATTGGGAGACCAGCCTCCGGGACTGCCGTCTTGGTAAGTCACTTTCTGGTCGTTGATCTTGCTCTCGGGGGTGAAACCCATTTCCAGAGCCGCTCCGTAGGTCGCAGGTTTAAAAGAGGAGCCTGGCTGCCGGCGAGTCTGGAAAGCCCGATTGAACTGATTTTCCTTACTCCAGCCCAGGCCGCCCACCATGGTTTTGATGTACCCGCTCTCATTTTCCAGCAAGACCAGGGCCCCCGAATCGACTCGCAACTCCCAGGAAAGGGCGTAGACCTCCTCCGTGAGGACCGCTTGAGCGTAGTCCTGAAGGGCTCGGTCCAGGGTGGTCACGATGGTCAATCCCCCCCGGTACAGTTCATCCTCGGAATAACGATTGGCCAACTCCTGGATCACGTAGGAAGTGAAGTACGGATACTTATCCATGGCCAGGGTCCGCTGGTCCTCACCGACTTCAAACTTCCAGGTCTCTCGTTCGGCCACCGCTTCGTCGTGCTGCTGTTGGGTGATGCTCCCCACGGCGAGCATCCGACCGAGGACCTCGTTCTGGCGATGGAAAGCCCGCTCGGGGCTCTCCAGCGGGTTAAACCGAGAGGGAGCCTGGATGAGACCGGCTATCAGCGCCGATTCAGCCAGGCTGAGTTCGGCCGGGGCCTTCTGAAAGTAAACCTGAGCCGCCGAATGGATCCCGTAGGCGCCGGCGCCGAAATAGACCTGGTTCAAGTAGAGCTCCAGAATCTTTTCTTTGCTGTAGCGCTTATCGATCTCCAGGCTGAGAAAGATCTCTCGGATCTTCCGCTCCCAATTGACCTCGGAGAGAGGGAAGACGTTCCGAGCCAACTGCATGGTGATGGTGGAGGCGCCTTCTCGAACCTCGCCGGTGACGGCGGTGTTAAAAAGAACCCGGGCGATCCCCACCGGATCCACTCCGCGATGCTCGAAGTAGCGGCTATCTTCGGTGGCCAGCAGAGCCGGCACGACCCAGGGACTCACCTTTTCCAAAGGCGCCCAGACTCGGTTCTCTTGATACAATGTGGCGATCACGGTCCCATCGGAGGCCAGGATCTTGGTGGTTTCCGCGGGGCGGTAGTTTTCTAAAATGGAGATATCCGGGAGGTCTCGCCCGTACTTGTCGTAGGCGTAGTAAAATCCGCCGATCCCGACCAAAAGTGCCAGCACCCCCAGGGCCAGAGCCCAGCGGAGCAGCAATCTAAACAGCCGCCACGCCAAAGAGCGCCTTTTCTTCTCGGACTTCATGTCCCCCATCCTTTTCCCATACTCTTCCGGGTTTAACCGACGTTTCGTGAAAAGTTTTCCAAATCTGTCAGGAGGTTAGCGCCCCCTCGGCTGAGAACGCGAGAGTGTGCTGATAGGACTTTGTGGGTACGCCGGAGCAGGAAAAGACACGGCCGCTCGAGTTTTGATAGATGAATTCTTTTTCCAGCGGGTGGCTTTTGCCGACCCCATCAAGGGTGCGCTGCTGGCGCTCGACCCTCTGGTACCCGGACCCGATAAGGACCACGTGCGACTCTCGGAATTCTGCCGAGACCGCAGCTGGGCTGAGGTGAAGGAGTACCCCGAGGTGCGAAGGCTTATGCAAGTCCTGGGCACCGAAGTGGGGCGAAACCTCTTCGACCCGGAAATCTGGGTCAAGATCGCCGAATCCAAGATCTTGAGCCAACTTTCGGTAGGCAATACGGTGGTCACGGATGTTCGCTTCCCCAATGAAGCCCGGCTGATCAAAAAGCACGAAGGAGTCCTGGTCCGGTTGTCCCGACCCGACTTCGGTCCGGTCAACGAACACGTTTCCGACCGAGCCTCGGAAAGTTGGACCTACGACTACATCCTGGAAAACGACTCCAGCATCGAGGCCCTTCATCAAAAAATGAGAACTTTAATTAAGGAAATTCAAAGCACCAGATCATGATCGTAGTACTAAAGTCGGACGTCGACAGCGAGCAGATTGATTGGATCACAAAAAAGCTTACAGAACGGGGTTTGGAACTCCACTCCATCTCCGGAGAGGAGCGTACGGTGTTGGCGGTCGTAGGCACCCGGCTTCCCGACCCCCGAGAGGTACAGCTTTTTCCCGGAGTAGCCCAGGTGATGCGAGTCTCCAAGCCTTATAAGCTGGCTTCTCGAGAGGCTGCCCCGGAAACCAGCAAGATCAGTTTGAGGCCGAACGGCCCGGTGATTGGTGGGCCCCAGATCGTGGTCATGGCGGGCCCTTGCTCCATCGAGGGACGAGAAAAGTTTCTGGAGATCGCCGCAATGGTCAAGAAAGCCGGGGCCGGGGTGATACGAGGCGGTGCCTTTAAACCCCGAACTTCGCCCTACTCCTTCCAGGGAATGGGCGAAGAAGGCCTGCGCATTTTGCAGGAAGCAGGCGAGAAGTATGATCTCGCCACCGTGACGGAAGTGATGAGCCCGAACCAGGTGGAGTTGGTCAACCGCTACGCCGACGTACTTCAGGTGGGCACACGGAACATGCAAAACTTTGAGCTGCTCAAGGAGATCGGCCAGCAAGACAAACCGGTCCTTCTCAAACGGGGGCTCGCTGCCACCATCGAAGAGCTTCTGATGTCCGCCGAATACATCCTGGCCGGTCCCGGAAACGCTCAGGTGATCCTGTGCGAGCGAGGGATCCGCACTTTCGAATCCAGCACTCGGAACACTCTGGATCTGTCGGCCATTCCGGTGCTGCGACGGCTGACCCACTTGCCCATCCTGGTGGATCCCAGCCACGGAACCGGGGTCCGCACCTACGTCTCGGCCATGGCCATGGCCGCGGTGGCCGCCGGAGCCGATGCCCTGATGATCGAATGCCACCAGAACCCCGAGGAAGCTTTTTCCGACGGGGCCCAGTCGCTCTACCCAGAACAACTGGAGAAGTTGATCAAGGATCTGGCCGTGATCGCACCGGTGGTGGGCAAGCAGATGGAGGGGCTGCACCGGCCGATCCGCAGTGCCATGGCGTCCAACGAGTCGCCCGCCGCCAGGGTCGGCCTCCAGGGGCTGTCCGGCTCTTTTTCCCAGAAGGCCATTCACCAATACTTTGGTAGCGACACCTCTACCGAATCGTACGAGACTTTCGAAGAGCTGTTTCAAGGAGTCCAGACAGGCCGGGTGAGCTACGCCATGGTGCCGGTCGAAAACAGCCTGACCGGCTCCATCCACGTGAATTACGACCTCTTGCTCGAGCACGAAGATCTCACCATCGTGGGGGAGATCAAAGTGCGGATTCGCCACAATCTGGTGGCCAACGCCGGGGTCGAGATGAGCGACATCGAGACGGTTTATTCCCACCCCCAGGCAGCCGCCCAGTGCGTTCGATTCTTAAGTGGCAACCGGGCCTGGAAGGTCGTGAACATGTACGACACCGCAGGCTCGGCTGAGCACATCGTAAAAAATTCTCTGGTCCGTTCGGCCGCGATCTCCAGCCTGGAGGCCGCCGAACGACTAGGGCTGAGAGTCCTGCAAGAAGGCATCGAGAGCCATCCTCGAAACTTCACCCGGTTTTTGGTGGTCGCTCGCAAAGACTCCGCGTCCGCCGACCCGGCCGCTGCCGACAAAGCCTCGGTGGTCTTCGACACGCCCGACTCCCCGGGGGCTCTCTACCAGGCTCTGAAATGCTTCCACGGGGCGGAGATCAATCTCAAAAAACTGGAATCCCGACCCATCGCGGGCAAACCGTGGGAGTACATGTTTTACCTGGACCTGGAGATCCCCCAGGAAATCCCCAAGCTCGACCAGGCGTTGGGACAGCTCAAGGAACTCTCGCCCTACTTCAGAGAATTGGGGCGATACAAAGCAGCTCCCTGACCCCGGTCATTGCTCCTGGATACGAGAAGCTTCCAGTTGCCTCAACTCCAGCAGTTCCTGCTGAAACTTCCTTGCCTCATTGTCGCGGCCGGCCTGAGCCATCAGGTCTACCAGTAACTCCACGTTGATGGAGCTTTCCGGGAACTCCTGGTAGCTTCGTTGGGCGTAGGAGATGGCTCTTTCAAACTGACCCAGCTGAGCATACATGAGAGCCGCTCGGGAAAGCGATGCGTGGTCGTGACTGTCGCGCTGGAGTGCCGCTTCGAAATGAATCAGGGCCTGCTCGGGGTCCTGGGTCTGCATGAAGGTCGTGTGCCCGAGCATGTAGTGGGGATCCGGCCGTGAAGTCAGAGTCGAGGCCTCTTGAAAGGCGTACAGCGCCTGCTCGAAGTTCTGCAGCTTCAGAGCGCACTCGCCCAGCTTCATCAAAACGATATAACGCGAGCCACCAGGGGGAGCTTGCAAAGCGTTTTCATAGTGCAGAATCGCCAAATCCCACTGTTCGGCTTTCCTTCGAAGATCTCCGATCAGGATCTGGGCGGCCGGCTGACCCGCGCGCTCGGGTGACAACGCACGCAAGAGACCTTCGGCGTTGGCCAAATCTCCAACACCCTGGGCCAGCAGCGCAGCAGCCAGGGGAGCCCAGGGTATCTGCTCCTTGAGCGCCTGCTCCACGATCCGCCCCTGGGCCTCTGTCCGGTCAAGCTGGATGCGGCCCAGCAAGGACATTCCGGCCGCTTCCGGGTCCTCTAGAAAGTTGGTTGGTAGCAACTGGGGGAAAGAATCGTGGAAGGCCTGAGCCTGGCCGGAACGCAGATAAAGAGAGCGGGGAGCCTGGAATTCCAGGAGGGGTTTGTCATCGGTGTTCAACGCTCCAACCCGGGACGCCGGATCAAGGGTCTCCATAACCTCTTGGCGGGTCGCAACGTAGGTCCCCAAGAGATACCTGGGCTCCAAAAGTCCGATCAATTGAGACCAGTAGGTCAGCTTCTCTTCCTGCCAGAGCTCTTCCAGTCGTCCTAATTCCAGACCGACCGGTTGCTGCGCTCCCACCAGTAAAATGTCGGTGGGGCCGGTCTGAAAAACCATACCCTCGGGAAACACTTTGTAGAAGGTAGCCAGAACCAGGTTGAGATCGTACTCAGAGATCAAATAGAGTTGGAACCACTGGCACATTAGCCCACCGGGCTCCAGTTGCTCGTTGCAAGCCCGATAGAAGTCTTCGGTATAGAGGTTGCCGATACCGGCGATCCAGGGGTTGGACGGCTGGCTGATGATCAGATCGTACTTCTGGGGACTACCCAGAATAAAGGTGCGGCCATCGGTAACCGTCATGTGGAGTTTGGGGTTATCCAGCACGTGCTCGGTGAAGGGGGCGAAGTACTCCTTTTGCACCTCCACAACGGCGGGCTCCAACTCAGAGCACTGTACCTCTTTGACCGAATCGGTGGCCACCAGTGCAGCGGAAGTGACCCCGGAGCCAAGGCCGATCAGAGCGACCTTTTCGGGTTGGGGGTGCAAACTGACGGGCAACAGGCCCAGTAAGACCTGATGCACCATGTCCTGGATTCCTAAGGAAGCGTCGGTCTTGCCGTTGACCTTGAGATACGGCGCGTGCGGACCGTTGTACCCCACCGTCACGGTGGCCGAAAGCCCATCCTTGTAGTAGGCGGGTCTAAAAATAAAGTGGTCTTCCTCAGCGTAAATCGCGGCCCCCGCGGAAAGCTTGGTAGGGTCCCAAGTAGGGGCCATCGCTACCCCGATGACTCCGGCCAGAGCCAGCCCGACCGCCACCACTCTGGAGCCTCGGCCTACCAGGGCCAAACCACTGCCCACCAGTAAGTTCAGGACCACCGCACCGAACAAAGCGTTCTGAGCCCCGAACTGCGGTAGGAGCACAAACCCTCCCAAAAACGATCCTGCGATGGCGCCCAGAGTGTTGGCCGCGTAAGCCTCCCCGAGGCGTTTGCCAAGGGAGGATAGACGGTCAGTATAGAGGTGGGTTACCAGGGGAAACGTCAGACCCATGGCGAGGGTGGGCAAGAGCATCAAACCCACGCAAAGGAAAAAATCGAAGGCCAGGATTCTGGCAAACTGAAAATCCAGCGCGGGGATCGCTTTGACCATAACCTCGGGCAGTTTACCGATCAAGATCGTGGCCCCCAGGGCCGTCAGGGCGATAGCAAACTGCAAATAGGCCAAGTGCATGACCCGGGGGGTCGAGTTGTGCATGACGCGCTTGTAGATCAAAGAGCCCAACCCTAAAGAAGCGAGAAAGGCGGTTAAGATGATGGCGAAGGAATAAGTTGAGGAGCCGATGGAAAGAACCAGACCCCGCGTCCATCCCAACTGATACACCATGGCCGCGAAGCCGGACAATCCGAAGGCCAGGGGCAAGACCCAAAGACCTGACCGCTGCTCCTGCTCCAGGGATTCGTCTTCCTCCGCCGGTTGTTCGGCCTCTTCATTCCGGTTCAGCTTAAGTTTGCCGGCTTGCTGGATGGCCACCACCCCGATGACCAGATTCCCCAGGGCGGCGATCCCCACGGCGATCTTCAGGCCGAAGAGTGGTAGCAGGACGAAGCCTCCGATTCCGGCCCCACAGCAAGCACCCAAAGTGTTCCACCCATAGATCCTGGAGAGCCAGGCCCCCACGTCTTGTCGGGTAGCCACCAGGAGTTGAGTAAAAATCGGCAAGGTCGCTCCCATAGCCGTGGTGGGTGGAAGCAAGACCGCGAAGGAGCCTAAAAAGACGATGGCGTACAGAGCACTGCTGCCGGCGCCGCTTTGGGCTGCACTCAAATAGAGCCCCTCTACGCCGTTGAGCAAGAAAAGCGAGAGCACCGCCCACAGACCTATGGCGATTTCAAGTTTTCCGTACAGGGCTAAAAACCGGGGCGGACCGGCGGCCCGGTCGTCCTGCTCCAACTTCTCTCGCTCTTTATCCGACCAACGCCCGGCCAGAAAAGAACCCAGAGCCAATCCCGACATGAAAACGGTGAGTACGGTAGAGACCGCCAGAACGGTGTGCCCGAAGGTGAGAGAAAGCCGCCGAGTCCAGAGGACCTCGTAGACCAGCGAGGTGGCTCCGGAAAAAAAGAATAGTGCCAGGGTCCATAAGAGTTTAGAGCCGCGTTGCGCCATGCGATGCCGATTCGATTTGAGGGTTACGAATCCATTCTGAGATAGCTATGTCCTTCGAAAGGAGGAGCGAAGTACAAACCGAACGGGGCGCCTTCGGAGGATATTGTGGCTTCTCGCCGTTTGTTTGTCACTTTCAGCATCATCTATCTGCTCCTGGCCGGATCCGTGGCGGCTCAAACCAAGAGCGCCCTGCTCCTCTATAAGAGTTCTGAAGAAGGCGTGTCGGCCTCCCGGGTGGCGACTCGGATAGAACCGATCCTAAAATCTCTGGGTTTTTCGAGCACCTACCACGATGTGGACACAGGTCTTCCTCCAGGCACCGCCGATCTCATCGTGAGTTGGTACGCTTCAGCCAAAATCGCCGACCCCGAGAGTTACGTAGACTGGATGGCCAACCAGATCTCGGCGGGGAAAAAGGTGGTCATTCTAGGCAACTTCGGGGCTCACACCACCGACGGTAGCACCTGGATGACCAACGAGAGCCTCAACCGCTTCTTCTATCCCTTCGGGTTGAGCTACGGGGCCGCCTACACCGGTGACGCCGGTGTGCTGAAAGTGAGCAAGCAGCAGGCCCCGGCCGTAGCCCCCTCCCCTCTCCGTTACTACCTGCTCTTTTCCAGCGTCAACCCTCAGAACAAAGTGTTTTTGGAGGTCGATCGAACCGACTTGGCCAACGCCAGGAGTGCCCTGGTGGTACAGACCCCGTTTGGAGGGATGGCTCAGGAGACCTACGTGGATCAATTGGACCTCAAAGCCTTCCTGGCCGGGATCGCCAAGGCCGGGGTTCAGGTCGCCAGCCGAGACAAGAAGCTCCTGGGTCTCTACAAGTCTTCCGAAGGGTTCGACGCTCGCAGCAACTTTTTGGCCCGCTTCGTGGCCCCTACCCTGTACGACCTCGGGTACGGCATCGATTACCACGATATCGAGACGGGCCTGCCCTCGGCTCAACAGATGGGCCGCTATCAGGGCGTCATCAGTTGGTACACAACTCCGGAACTCGGCAAGGCCGGGGACTATATCAAATGGCTGGCCCAGCAACTCGATACCGGTCGCCGGGTCATCATCCTGGGCAACTTCGGAGCCTTCGCCGAAGACATCGACTCCTCGGCCGGGGTGGTACGTCGGTTTCTCCAATCGCCCGAGTACAACACCTTTTTCTACCCCTTCGGGCTGGAGTTTCGGGGAGCCTGGACTCCCGACAAGAAGAGCGTCAAGGTTTCCTACAAAGATCCTGAGGTCATGACCTGGCTGGAGCCGGGCCACGTCGGCCACTACTACTGGATCCGCTCGGTGCACCCGGACAACAAGGAGTACCTGACCGTGAGCCGGGAGGACCTGCAAGAAGGCGACAGCGCCGTGGTGGTAGCCACCCCCAGGGGGGGGCTGGCCCTGGAGAGCTACGTCCTGAGCACCGATCCGGCCACCCAGCAGCCCCGGATGCACCTCGACCTCAAGAAGTTTCTGAGCGACTCCTTAACTCTGGAGGGTCAGAGCGTGGGACAGCTCAAGTCCGGGCTCGATCAGCTCAAAGCCAAACCGGCCCTGCCGCCGCTGGCCCGACCCGTGCCCGGAGGAGAAGGGGCCTACCCACCCGACGTGACCCCCGTGAAGCGGAAGATTCTGGCCTTTTATCAAACTTCGGCCGATGAAACCTCCACTCAGAACCAGACCTTTCTTTCGGCACAAATGGTCCTGGAACATCTAGGTCTGGTGGTCCGCTATCACGACCTGGATGACCCGAATCTGCCCAGCATGGAAGAGATGGAAGAGTATCGCGGTATCCTCCTCTGGTTGGCCGGAGAAGCGGTGCCGGAAGCCCGGGCCTTCGACGAGTGGCTCAGGACCAACGTGGAGCAGGGACGAAAGTTGGTCCTCATCGGTGACTACCTGATCCGGGAAAAGTCCACCCTGAGCATGGTCAGCCCCCAGAAGCTCTACGCTGCCATCGGGTTGCACTACGATCCCCTGGGCAATGCCCCTCTGATCACCAGTGTGAAGGGCCTCTCCAGCTACCAACGACTGGCTCCCCGGAATCCTAAAGTCCTCCATAAACTGCCTGGAGTGGTCGACTATGAGCGGGAGCTCAACTGGAGCGACAAGGACCTCAAAAGCAATTGGCATCTGGTTCGATCTCTCTGGCCTGAATCGGAAGTCGGACTGACGGTAGCCCAGGCCCAGGGTGTCTCCGACGTGGTCGTTATTTCCAAGAACGGTGGTGCCTCGGTGGGTCCGTTCGCCATCTTCGACAACAACCAGGATCGCCAGAAGATGGTAGAGAGCGCGGCCCAAAACGAGAAAGCCAAGGCCGAGGATGTGGGAGGAAACCCCTGGCGTCTGGATCCTTTTCGATTTCTGGGCAAGGCCTTCCAGGTGGAAACCACCCCCAAACCCGACTTCACCACTCTAAACGGCAGTCGCATCTACTACTCCCATATCGACGGTGACGCCTTCGGTGGAATCTCGCTGATCGACCGGAGCAGCCTCAACGGAGAGATGATGCTCAAGCGGGTTCTTAAGGATCTTCCGCTTCCCATCACCGTGAGCTACGTGACCCGGGACATCGAATCGAGACTCGACGAGCGCTACTCCCGGGAGTTGGATGTGGCTCAGGAGATCTTCAGGCTGCCCAACGTGGAGGCGGCATCCCACACCTACAGCCACCCGTTCGACTGGAGAAAGGGCGACCTGGCGCTTTCCGGAGACCCCAACGACCCTTACAACCTGGTGCGCAAAGATATCGACCTTCAAAAAGAGCTCAGCCACTCCGTGAGGTTCATCGATAAGCTCTGCCCCGAGGGTAAGCGCTGCGAAATCTTACTCTGGAGTGGACGCTGTAATCCCAATTCGGATGCCCTGGAGACGGTTCGGAATATGGGATTGCCCAATATGAACGGAGCCGAATCCACCCTGGATACGAAGTTTCCGTACATCGCCGGGCTCCTGCCGCTTTACGGAGACGTGGCCAAAGAGACTCAGTACCACGTGAGCGCCGCCGGAGACTTTTACTACACCCAGTCCTGGACCGGCAACTACGACGGCATGAAAAACCTTCCGGACTACTTCAACCGGACCGAGTCGCCCCGGCGATTGCGCTGCCTCAACGTGTACTACCACTTCTATCTGGCCGAGCGCGAACCGGGTTTGAGCGGCCTGAAGGTGGCCTACAACGACGTGCTGGACCGCAGTCCGGCGCCCATCTTCGCCAGCCAGTACGCAGAAATTCTGCGCGACGCCCTGCAGACCAGGACCGGGATCGACAGTTCCGGCCGCTACTGGCTCTCCAACCAGGGCATTCACCGGACCCTGAGGCTGGACAACACCACCCGCTATCCCGACCTTGCCGCCTCTCAAGGAGTGCTCGGCTTCAATCGAACCAACGGTGCCCTCTATGTGCACCTGGACGGGTCCGGAGAGGCCCGGGTGGCCCTCACTGACACGCCCCCCCAAAAACCTTACCTGGAGCGTTTCACCCACCGCATCAAAGATTGGAAAGCCACGAGCGACCTGGTCACTTTCGTGGCTGAAGGGCAGGGACCAGCGCACCTGTCCATCCGAAACCTGGCTCCGTCCTCTAACTACAGGATAGAGACCAGATCAGGAGAAACCAGCGTCCAAACCGACGCGCAAGGTACCCTGATCTGGCAGGGGCGCTTCGATGGCTACCGCCAACAACAACCAGTGCGCATAAGGAAGGCTACTTCATGACAGGAAAACTAAAACTCTCACTTTTCCTGGGCCTACTGCTACTCACCGTAAGTAGTGGTTGGGCCCAGGAGGAGGAGGCGTCGACCGAACCGGCGACCGCCTCGGAACGGAGACAGCAAGCCGACGCCGAAATGGAAAAGGCTCGAGAGCTCCTCAATCAGGGATACTTCGACTCGGCCGTGGTGAAATACCAGGATGCGTTTAAGATCGCCCCGGACTACCCGGCTCCTTACGAAGAACTCGGCAAACTGATGATGGAGAAGCAGAACTTTGCTTACGCCATCCAAATGTACTCCACACTGGCGGAACTTCGCCCCCGGGAGCCCGGCTATCGCAAGGTGCTCTTCAACCTTTATGACGCTTACGACGCGCCCAACGAGGCCTTGCAAGCGGGTGAAGTCCTGCTCGACCTGGGCCAAGCCGACAGCGACACGATCAAACGGATGGCCGCGCTTTACGGCCAGGTTCAACGCCCCCTCGATGAAGCTCGCATGATGCAGCGATACGCCGAAGAGACCGACGCCGACGCCGAATATTGGAACGAAGTCGCCACCAAGTATCTGGAGCAAGCAAAACCCTACGAGGCGGAAGACGCGGTCCAAAACGCGATTGAAAAAGATCCCGAGAACTCCAAGTACAAGAACACCCTGGGTCGTGTTTATATGAGCCAGAACAAACCCGACAAGGCCGAACAGATCTTCAAAGAGTTGTCGGACGCCTCGCCCGAGGACCAGGGTCTGAAAGACGAACTCGCCCAGATCTACGCTCAACAGGGCGACAGCTATCTGATCAACGGGCGTGCCAACACGGCGCTGAAATACTACGACCTGGCCGAAGAGACCGGTGCGGTGGGCGAAAGCACCGACCCGGCTACCGTAGGCCTCTACCGGGGTACGGTCAACACCCCCGGGCAGGTCTTCAATTCTGCCAACACACCCGGCATCGGGGTGGGAAGCTACCGCATCGGGGCCAGTGGCTTCACTCCTCTCGGCGGTACCCTGGCCGAGCGCCGCCGCTCGGCCGAGATCCTGATGCGTCCGCAGTATCTGTTCGACGCGGACTTCGGTCACCAAGATGTCAACACATACACCCTGTTGGACAACGTGGTGCGCGTTCCGATCAGCGGAACCGAACTGGATCTGCGGGTTCGCCACTCCTGGAGAGACGTTTCCAGCTACCTCGGTTCGGCCAGCCGTGAATACATTTACGGCGGTTTCAACTACAACTGGAATAGAGAGTGGAGCACCCAGGCTTACGTAGGTACTTCCGGACTCTACGACGTGACCACGCTTTATGAAGGCGACAAGGTTCGCGGTGGGGTGCTGTTTCAGCGCGATGTTTGGGCCTACACCCCCATCGCCCTGGGTTCCGACCTCAAGTACAACCGTCAGGGTCTCTTCGGAGGCGTTTCCTTTGGCGAGCGCTTCAGTCTCGACGGCGACCTGGATTTCTACCAGTTCAGCGACGGGGTGGACCAAACGATCTTCAACATCGGGCCATCTTATCAGTTACTTTTCGAGCCGGGCGTGCAAGAACTGCAACTGAGCTACGTCTTCTCCGGACAGAGCAACGACCGCCAGATCAACCCCCTCATTCGATTCTCACCGCGCTCGCTGAATGCGCACTCGGTGGGTTTTGACTACAACAGACTGCTGACCGACTGGTGGCGGGTCCGGGGTGGATACTTCCACACCTGGGTCAACGACGGAAGCAACGGTGGCACCTGGAACCTGGGATCCGACTTCCAACTTTGGAGAGGAGCCTGGCTGGGCGTCCACTATCAGCGTGGTAGTTTCGGACAGGGCATCATTCTCCCGAACCTGCAAAGCGTCCAGGACAAAAATGACAACCTGAACGTAAACTTCGGGGTGTCCTTTTAGGGTATCCTCCAGGCCAGGGTACCAATAACCTAAAGAAGGGCTCGTCCAGGGGACGGGCCCTTCATACTTTAGGACAGACCGAAAGGTCGGAAGGGGCTCCCGGTTAACACCCCCCCTCTTGGGAGCCCCTTTTTCTTTGGCTCCTCTAACTTTAGCTATACCTTCGTATACCCCGAATGTGTCCTTTTTGTAGATTCCTTGTCAAAGGAGGAATTTTATTTTAGAATTATTCAAAAGCACTTGACTAATTCAAAATATTGCTGCTTTCGAATGGGGCCAAAGCCCGATGAAAGGAACACAAAATGTCACCGTCCCAAAAAAGACGTCGCCGGGTGGAAATACTGATTGACCAAAGACTGGTCGGCTTTCTCAAGCCAATGATGGCGCTCTCGTCGGGCCCGTTGAAGCCGCAACCCGAACGAAAAAGCCTACCCTCGAAACGCTCTGCCGGTAAGCCCGCGGCGGGAGAACGCGCCAGCTAAGGATCTGGTCCGAAATAGAATCTATGCTTCGCCTTTTGCCTGCGACAAGTTGCAGGAATTACAAAAGGCGATAGCTATATAGGCGCCGAAGCGCGTGGCGTGAGTGGACAGCGCTCTTCAGAAAGAATGGTCAGCCTTAATGTAAAGCTTGCTCTGGCCATGTTTCCCCTCATCCTCTTTTTTATGATGTTTTCCTTTTTCGTGGTCCTGCGCCACGAAGCCAACATCCTGGAAAACGAGACTAAGGCTCGGGGTTCCAGTCTGGCTGCCGGTCTTGCCATCATCTCGGGAGAAGCCATGCGCACCTTCTCCGACTTCCAACTGGTCGAAAACCTCGATCAGTACGCCAAACTCAAGCACGTGCGCTACGCGCTGATCCTCAATCAGGACGGCCGCATCGTGGCCTCCACCGATTCTTCCCAACTGGGTATTACCCCTGATGATCATATCAATCTCTCCGCCCAGGAAGCTTCGGCCGAACGGTCCCGCAAGTTGGAATTTCAGGGCGAAGAGGTGCTGGATGTCTCCCATCCCATTCTGGTCGCCGGCCGCCGCTTGGGGACGGTCCGCATCGGACTCGGCTTGGATGCCCTCAACCAGGCCCTGGCTCAATCCCGTCGGTACCTCCAGGGGTTGACGCTGCTGCTTTTAAGTGGGGCTATCATCTTCACCGCTCTTTTGGCCCGCCGATTTACCCGCCCGCTGCTGAGCCTGGCCACCACCGCCCGCCAGGTAGCCGCAGGCGACCTCCAGGCCAGGGCCAGGGAGGACTCCAATGACGAAATGGGTCTCCTGGGCAAGACCATCAACCGCATGGCCACCCGGCTGCAAACCATGCTGGAACGGGAAAAGACGGCTCGCAAACGCCTGCAGATGAGAGTCCATAATCTGCTGGAGTTTGCCGGGCGCGTCCAGGCCGGTGACCTCACCGGCGAAGCACCCACGGGCGAAGACGACGAGATGGGTCAATTGACCATGGCGGTCAACGAGATGGTGCGGCATCTGCGCATCATTCTTGAGGAAGAGCGCTCCATGCGCGACACCCTGGAGAAGTCTCGCGCCGAACTGGAATCCGCCAACAGCAAGCTCAAGGAACTCGACTTGATGAAGAGTGAGTTCTTAAATACCGTCTCCCACGAACTCCGAACTCCTCTGACCTCCATCAAGGCTTTCGCCGAGATTCTGCTGGACAACGTGGGTGAGGACGTGGAAACCCAGACCGAGTTCCTGGAGATCATCAACAAAGAGTCCGATCGCCTGACCCGCCTGATCAACAACCTGCTGGACCTCTCCCGTATCGAAGCTGGACGCATGAAATGGGAAAGCGAGCGCCTCGATCTGCACGAGGTCGCGGAATCGGCCTTGATGGCTTTGCGAGGCTCGGCCGAGAAGAAGGGTCTCATCGTGGAGTCGGATCTGGAGGAAGAGTTGCCCACGGCGGGAGATAAGGACAAGCTCATCCAGGTGGTGACCAATCTGCTGGGTAACGCCATCAAGTTCACCTCCGAAGGAGGTCGGGTCACGGTGCGCGCTTACCGCAAAGATCTGATGACCGCCCGGGTGGAAGTGACCGACTCCGGGGTGGGCATCGCAGCGGAGTTTCACGAATCCATCTTCGAAAAATTTTCCCAGGTAGACTCCTCCGAAACTCGAGACATCAAGGGCTCTGGTCTGGGCTTACCGATCGCGAGATCCATCACCGAGCATCACGGAGGCCAGTTGTTGGTGGAGAGCGAGGAGGGCAAAGGCTCCACCTTCATCGTCGAGTTACCCCTGCACCTGGAAGAAGCCAGTGTTGAGGAGGAGGCCGCCCCCCCTAAACCCCCCGTAGATCTCGTTCCCGGACAGACCGTGCTGGTGGTCGATGACGAGCCCTCCATCAGGCGATTTCTGCGACACATTTTAGAAAGTGAAGGTTTCCTGGTCATTGAATCCCGCAGTGGTGAAGACGCTGTCTCGATCGCCCAGAGAGAGCTTCCGTCCCTGGTCTTGCTGGATCTGGTCTTACCGGACATCGATGGATTCGAAGTCTTGAGCAGGCTCAAAGATCGCCTGGAGACCAGGGACATACCGGTCATCATCCTTTCCATCATCGAGGACGAAGAACGCTGCTTCCGTCTGGGGGCAAGCGACTACCTCCCCAAACCGATCAATCGGGAGCGCCTGGTTGATCGGGTGTCCAGTCTCATCGCCTTGAGCAAACGAGAGGAACAGGTCGGACCTCACCGGATCCTGGCGGTGGACGATGATGATAGCGTGTTAAAAGCTCTCTCCACCATTCTCCAAAATCACGGATTTGAAGTAGAGATCGCCCGAAACGGCAAGGAAGGACTGGAAAAGGCCCGGGAAAACCCCCCGGACCTGGTGATTCTGGACTTGATGATGCCTATCATGAGTGGTCACGAGGTGCTGTTGGCTCTCAAACAGAATAGCAGCACCGCGGAGATACCCGTGATGATACTGACCGCCGCTGAGCCGGACGAAAGAATACGAGCTTTACAGGGGGGAGCTGAGAGTCTAATGACTAAGCCGTTTACGGAAAAGGAGTTGGCGAAGCTGGTTCGAGAAAGCCTGCAGGCGATGAAATCCGCTCCCACTCCTATCGACGAGACCAGGGCCGAGGAGAGTTGATGCCTAAGACGATCGTCATAGCCGATGATGAACCCCACGTATTGAGGTCTTTAGAGTTCATTCTCAAGAAGCAAGGATACAACGTTATTACCGCGGTCAACGGTGAAGAGGCCCTGGAAAAGGTACGGGGAAACGAGCCCGACCTCGTTTTTCTAGACATCCAGATGCCTAAACTCGATGGAAACTCGGTGCTGAGAAAACTCCGGGAAGATCCCAAGTACCAGGACCTCTACATCGTGATGATCACAGCCAAAGGTCAGGAAGCCGACCGCCTACTCTCTTTAGAGAGCGGGGCCAACGAATACGTCACCAAGCCTTACTCTCCCCGAAAATTGGTGGGACGAGTCAAAGAAATCTTAGGTGAGTAGCGGACCTTGAAGCTTTTGTTTGAAGTCCAGTCTCTGGAAACGTTCAACCAGAAGCTACAGCCTCTGGGGCTGCGGTTTGCCCTTTCCGAGGAGCCCACGGAGAGTTCAGTGGCGATCGAGATATCGGGCAAGACCCTGGGACATCTCACCGTCTGCTCTGCTCACTGCAGCCTCGAGGAGTCGACCGCCGACAGTCTCATTCAACTAGCCACCGAGCAGATCCAAACGGAAGCGGCTCTGCGTTACGAGCTACAGAACACCCTGGAAGAGCTGATCTCAAAATACGAAGAACTGACCGTGCTTTATGAGTCCGCCGAAACGGTAGCCACCGTCATGAACCTGGAGGAGGTCAGTCGCCTGATTCTCGAGCAGGCCGCCGAGATCTTGGAGGTCGCCCAAGGCTCTTTGATGCTCCTGAACGACGAGGGCGATACGCTGGAAGTGGTGGCCGCCCGAGGAATGCGCGAAGATACCGTGGGAAAGGTCACGGTACCGGTGGGAGAAGAGATTTCCGGAACCGTCGCCCAGACCGGCAAGCCGATCCTGATCGAAGATCTCAGGAGCCATCCCGAGTACAGTCGCCCATCCCGGGCCGAGGAGGACTGGACCAGTTTGATCTCGGTGCCCTTGAGAGTCCGAGACCGAACCCTGGGGGTCTTGAACGTCAATAATAAGAAGAACGGAGAGCCTTTCAGCTCCGGGGACCTCAAGATGCTGATGGCCCTGGCTCAATTGGCGGCCATAAGCATCCAAAACGCCCGGACCTACCAAAACGCCATCACCGACCGCTTAACCTCCCTCTACAACTACGGCTATTTTAGAGAGCAACTCGACCGCATGATAGCCGACTGCCAGGAGACCTCCGAGAATCTTTGCCTGCTGATGTTCGATATAGATCACTTCAAGAATTTCAACGACGTCAACGGCCATGAACTCGGCAATGTCTGCCTGGTGGGGGTCGCCTCGCTCTGTATGGACAACAGCCGGCAGGCCGGCGACCGGCTGCCCGACCTGGTGGCGCGTTATGGTGGGGAAGAGTTTATGATCCTGTTGCGGGGGGTCACCCTGAAGCGAGCCGGCGAGGTAGCCGAACGGATTCGGGAAGCGGTGGAGACCCGTCATTTTCCGGGCGGGGAAAACCAACCCGGGGGAAAGGTCACCATCTCCATCGGGGTAGCCGCCTTCCCCCATCACGCGAGCAACGGCGACGAGCTGCTCAATAGCGCCGATGAAGCTCTTTATGAAGCCAAACGGGGGGGGCGAAACCGTGTCTGTGTCGCCGGCTGAGGAGGTCGATTGGGGGCAGAACCTGCCCGCAATTCCATCCTCCACGGGGGTTTTCTGGCCTTCCATTGCGGTCGGGATCCTGTGCGCCGTCATGGGGTTCTACCTGATCCTCACTCCGGTGCCCGAGAGCAACGGGAAGACTCAGGCTTCCCTCACCCCGCAGCCTCTGGCCACCAAGTCTCCCGACAGCACTCCCCATTCCGAGGGTGTGAAAGTTCTGCGCTGTGGATTTGTCGACTCCAAGGATTCCACGTTCGCCCTGGCCATGGAAGAGTTCGCCAAGGAAGTGGAGCGCCGAACCGACGGGGAGATGGTCATTGAACTGCTGCCCGGGGGGTTGGTGGATGGTCGAAAACTTGCCGAGCGGGAACTGGTGGACGCGGTTGTAAACGGGCGACTTTCCATGGCACTCTCCACCACCAGCCCCCTGACCAACTTCAACCACAATCTCGACATCTTCGATCTCCCCCTGTTGCTAGAAGACTACCAGCATGCCGATGCCGTGCTGGATGGACCGGTGGGTGACGAGCTGCTGAACTGCCTTTCCGAGCACAATCTCAAGGGGCTGGCCTATTTTGAAGTGGGGTTTCGGATCTTTAGTTCCAGCATTCCCCTGCCCGACTACGAGTCGTTCAAAGGCAAGAAGCTGCGCGTCATGCAGAGCGTGACCTTCTCACGTTTCATCAAAGCGATCGAGGGAGATCCGGTACCGGCGCCGGTGGACAAGATCTACGACATGGGGAAGGAGGGCTACATCGACGGGGCCGATCGCACCTACCCCACGTACTGGGACTTTCGACTCTACGATGTTCACCGTTTCATCTCGGAAACCAGGCACGCCTACTCGGTGAAGATGATCCTGATCGACCACAAGCTTTTTGAAAGCCTACCGCCCGAACATCAAGAAGCCTTGAGCGAGTCGGCTCGAGCAGCCTCTATTCTGCAGCGAAAAAAGCAGCGAGAGGCTGACCAGAGCGTGAAACAGATGGCCCTGGAAGAGGGGATCAAGATTTTTGAAATGAGTGATGAGGACCGTCAGCAGTTCGTAGACGCCTCGGTCGAACTGTACGACGAGTACCGGAAGAACCAGTCGAGTGAACTCCTGGAAAAGGTGCAAGCGTCTGCCACAAATAAGAAATAGGGGAATACATTGGCTAGAGTAAAGATTATGAAAGAAGAGCTCCAGGAGAACGATCTCCCTATGCTCTGTATGATCTGCGGAACCAAACCGGCCGAGGCCAAGATCCCTCACGTGGCTCGCTACATCGGGTTTCCCGCCAACCTCTTCGGCCTGTTCGGCAAGTACGTCCTGGCCTTCAAGAAATGGCCCATGACCGTGCTGGTGTGTAACGGCTGCAAGTCCGGGTTCCTGTCCGAGCGGGTCTTTTCCGACATCTGGAAGTCGGTGCAGCTGATCGCCCTCATCTACATCGGCTATCTGGTGGTCCAGGAGCCCCAGGGGATCCCTGAAAACCTCTTCATCCCGGGTCTGACCTTGCTGGGTGTGCTCCTGATGGAAGCCCTCCACTTCTGGACCCTCGGCCGAAAGAATGCCATTCGCGTGATCAACATCGAAAAGTATTTCGTCTCTTTTGAATTTCCTAATGGCCACTGGGGGGTCGCCTACACCAGTCACCGGCGAGAGATGGACGCCGACACCAAACACAAGCGCCCGGTTCCCAATCTGGCTCCCCCTGCCCCCGCCTCCCCTTTCGATGCCCCTCCCCCACCCGCCGGAGGCATCCATCTCGACGATCCCGTTTTTCCCACCGAGGCACCGCCCCCTGGAGCACCAGTGACTTCGGATGTTACGGCGGGACCCGGCGGGCCGGTGATCACCCACGCCTCGGAAGACCTGAACATGATCGTCTTCGAGGGTTCAGAGCTTGCTTTCATCCCCGAAGAGCTTCCGGACCTCTTCAAAGCGGTGAAGCTGGCAGACTCGGATCTGCTGGAGGGAGCTTTGCGCTCAGGCGGCGATGTCACCGAGGTCTTGCCAAACGGCATGAACGCCTTGCACGTCGCGGCCCTGGTCGGAGATATGCAGGTCACCGATATGTTGATCCGCCTGGGCCTTTCCCCAAATAGCGAAATGGCCGGTGGCCTCACGCCGATGCACCTGGCCGTTCAGTCGAACAAGCCGAATCTGCTGGGGCTTATGATGTCGAAAAAGGGTGACCCCAATCACCAGAACGCCCAGGGTCGAACACCTCTGCATTGGTGTGCGGCCGTCAAGGACGGCCGGCTGGAGCCAAAAGCCCGCTTGCAGATCGCTCAAATCCTGAGACGGGGGGGCGGAGAGGTCTCCCTGCGGGACCACCAGGGCAAAACCCCGGCCGACCTGGCTCGAGAAACCGGCGACACCATGCTACTGGAAGCGCTCAGCTAAGAAATCTCAGAGGGGCAACTGGAGACGCAGGCCGGCCCCCCCTTTGGGTGAATCTTCAACCCAAACTTTACCGCCGCGCTTGCTCACGATCTCTTTGACTCTCCACAGCCCGAGCCCGGTACCGCCGAGCTGCGCGGTGGGACCATCGGACATTCGATAAAACTGCTCAAAGACGACTTCTCGGGCAGCCGGCGGAATCCCGGGTCCCGAATCGTCCACCTTGACCGTGACGCTGTTCATATCGGTCTCCCAGGAAATGACGACCTCTCCGTAACCGTTCAGGGCCGTGTATTTGATAGCGTTGTCCACCAGGTTGGTCAGACAAAGATTGAACTCTTCCTCGCTGACCGAGCGAAGCTCCGGCGTGGAGTGGCCTGGAGCCAGCTTGAGAGCCAGGTTCTTCGAGCGGGCCAGTGGTTCGAAGGTCTTCTGTACGTTTCCAACCAGAACTTCCAAAGAGGTCGCGGTATCTGCCGGGAGATCGAGGGGCTCCTGGGCAGCGGGGTTTTCCAGAGCGAAAAGCAGCCGGGCCAACTGATTAGAATCTTCGTTGAGTTGGTGCAGGAGCTCCACGGTGAGGGCTGGGTCCTGGTAGGCGCCTTCCAGCAGCAGCTCCAATCGGCTCTTGATACCAGCCAGTGGTCTGGAGAGCCCTGCCCGCACCTCCGCCAGGAGAATGTCGAACTTCTGGCTCATGGGTTCGACCGGGGCGATATCCTGGAGGGTGAGGATCCAGCCTGAGCATCTTCCCGCGTCACCCGACGCCGGCTCCAACCGGGCCATAAAGAGGGCCTCCGGAAAGTGTGTCATGATCTGCTCTCGGGGGGCCGGGTCGGTGGAGTCGAGGCAGTCGCTCACCCAACGAATCAGATCGTCGGAGTCGAGAAGCTGCCAGAGGATTTTGCCCTCTTTGATTCCCGGATAGAGTGCCTCGAAAGCAGCAGAACTAAATCGGACCGCACCACTGCGGTCCAATCCTACGATGGGTTGCGGGGTGGTCTCCAGGAAACCATCGAACAGTTGCCCACGGATGCGTTTTGCCATTTAGGACCTGTGGACTTTACTTCGGCTCTTCGTACTGAAACTTGTAACCTATTCCGTGCACGGTCTTGAGTAGAACCGGGGAAGAGGGAGAGTCTTCTATCTTTTGCCGCAACCGCCGCATGTGCACATCCACCGTTCGAGTGTCACCCAGATAGTCGTATCCCCAGAGTTGTTCCAGCAAAAAGTCCCGGGTAAAGACCTTACCCGGGTTCGTGCTCATGAGCTTGAGCAAGTCGAATTCTTTGGGTTTGAGTTCGACTTCACTGCCGTTCTTGCGAACTTCGTGCTTCACTAGATTGAGGGCCAGGTTTCCGAAGGTCAGTTCATCCTTTTCTTCCGCCTTGCCGCTGGTCCGCCGAAGCACCGCTTTAACCCGAGCCACCAATTCGCGCGGAGAGAATGGTTTCGGGACATAGTCGTCGGCCCCTAACTCGAGACCCAGGATCTTGTCGATCTCCTCTCCCTTGGCGGTGGCCATGATGATGGGAGTTCTCATTTCGCGCCGAAGGATCCGGGTGACCTCCAGACCTCCTTGTCCGGGCAGCATGATGTCTAGAATGATCAAGTCGGGTCGGTCCTGCTTGGCGATATTAACGGCCTCGATTCCGTCGTAGGCGCAAATAACCTCATACCCTTCCTTCTCAAGATTGTACTTGATCAGTTCGACGATATTGCGCTCGTCATCGACAACTAGAATACGCTCCTTGGCCATGCAACCTCCAAAAGAATTCGGCGAAAAAACTGCTCGTGTGCTCTGTCACGGATGGTTTCTTTAGCCTTCCGGACGAAGGGGTTCAGATCCTCTATCGTAAGACTACTTTAGGACGATCCCGGCCAGTAATCGTCCGGACTTGCCACGGTCTCGACGGTGGCTGAAGAAAAGTTCTGGATGGCTTGCGGTACACCAACCGCTGACCCGAATGTTGGCTTCGGTGACCCCTGCCCTCAAGGCCATCAGACGGTTTGCCTCCCAAAGATTTATGAAAGCTTTTCCAGCAGTTCTTGAATCAGCGTCCGGATGATCGAGAATGATGTTGCTCTGGTCAGGAAACGACTCGGCGAAAGCAGAAACCACCTCGGGGCCCACCTCGAAAGCCCGGGGCCCGATAGAGGGCCCGATGCCCACCCGGATGTCTAAAGGGTCGCTCCCGCAAGACTCCACCATGCGCTCCACCGTCCGGGCCACGATCCCGGCGACCGTACCGCGCCAACCGGCGTGAGTTACGCCGACCGCTCGGGCCCGAGGGTCGTGAAAGAAAACCGGCACGCAGTCAGCCACCGTCAGGCTGAGTGGCAATCCGGGTACATTGGTCACACAACCGTCGGCTTCAAAGGAAGTGCCCGGGCGCGAGTTCCGATCTTCGGGCAGGGGAACCGGTTGGGTGATCGCCACCACTTCGGTCCCGTGGGTCATAGATAGGAGCCAGGGTAAGTTATCCACCCCCAGATGACGGGCGAATCGGCCCCGGTTCGTCCAAACGTTGAGAGGTGAGTCACCCACGGTGAAACCGGTGTTGAGGCTCTCCAGGTGGCCGGTAGAGACTCCTCCCACCCTGGTGGAGCAGCCGTGAGGCACCTGGATGTGATCGAAGACCACGATTTGAGTTGCTCCCACAGGGAGGACGGATGCTTTCATGAATCGTCCCTTCGGAACAAAAACTCTTTGCCCCTCGGGAGTCTTGAGGGGAAAAAATGTTCGATTCCAGAAAATTTGAGCGGAACTTACACACCCTTGCCGAAGTTGATGAATTAAGGTGAAGAATTTGTGGCTCAAATTGGTGCTGATCCTGGGACTGCTATCCACGGCGATAGCTCAGGAAGACCTTTTGCCGGATGGAGCTTACGGGACGACCATTCATGGCGGCATCAAGGCCGGTGAACAGAAGACTTATGTACTGCACGGTCAACCGGGCCAGGTTCTTAAAGCCAACCTGCTCACCAAGGGCGTGGAAAAAGGGGCCACCCTGGAGATTTTGAACAGTGACGGCGATTCGGTCCTGGGTGGACTCACCAAAATGACCAAAGTGGACGCTGTGAACCTGGTGCTTCCCAAGAAAGACCGCTACAAGCTCTTCGTGAAGGCGGGTGACTCCAGTTGTTCCTATGTCCTGGAGGTCACACTCGAAGATGCCGAACAAGAAGACGAAGGCTTACCGGTCAAAGTCGTTCGACCCTGAATCTTAGGACCCACCCCATTCATCCCGGCCGATCTTTTCCAGGAACGTTCGATAATGCCCATACACCTCGGCTTGTTGGCTACGGTCGAAATTCAGGTATTTCAGGCCCATCACGTGTAGACCGTCCTTCTCGGTAGGCCCGATCCAGCGAACCTCTGCCTCTGCGGTCACCCGAGTCTGGCGCAAATCGTCTAGATCGAAGGTGATGGGCAGAGTCTCTCCTGGTTTGAACTCTCCTTTTCCCTCCAATCGCATCCCGTTGTCGGAGAGATCCAGGGTATGCCCTTGAAAGTTCTGGAGTTTCTGGGAGAGAACCCTGAGTGTCCTCGGGTATCTAGTCTCCCCCCGCTTTTCGGGAATGTCATAGACCTCGGAGAGGAGAGGTAAGACCTCTTCAGGCTTGAGCCAGAAGCCACGGTGCACCTTTAAGCCGGACTCCACCACCTGGATCTGCCCTCGAACCTTGACCCCTTCGATCTCGGCCACCACCCCCACGATACCCAACTCCAGGGGAGTTTCGCTCTCGAAGATAACCTCCGGCTCTTCGTAACCCACGACCTTGACCGGGCGTGGAAGGCCCAGCATGTCTTTTAGAAAGTCGAACATTATTCTTTGAAAGCCTCCGCTGCTTTCCGGGATGAGGCAGCCAGGTTGGCTTTGCCCAATTCATCGTACGCATCAGCCAGTTCCAGATAAGCCTGGGCATTCTTCTCGGCGCGCAAGAACTTTTGGTAATGGACCACCGCCACTTTCGTTTGTTCGGCGTCTCGATAGGCCCTGGCCAGGGAAAACGAATGATAAGGCTCCGAGGTGTCCGACTTGGCCATATCCCGAAAGAAATTGACCCGGTCTTTGGGATCCCTGAGAGAAGCCATGACAGCTTCCCGACTTTCCTCGCTTCGCGGGTCAGCCAGCAGCATCTCGGTGAGTTCTTCCTTGGTCAAGGACATGTCTTCACTGGACTCCTCTCGGGATTCCGGTTCCGGTTCCGGTTCCGGTTCCGGAGCGGCTTCGGCCTGCGGCTCGGGAATCGCTATCTCCGGCTGAGGTGCTTCAACAACCGGGGCCGCTTCAGGCTGCAACGGTTCGGTTTTGGAAACAGCCGCAACAGGCTCCTGGGTAGCCGTGGGGACTACCGACTCCAAAGGGGGAGACGCCGACGCCGCACTCGGGCTCCGTCCGACAACTTGCTCCAGTAGAGCAGGGAGTACCGAAAGCTGCTGCTTCAATTCGTCGAGCTGCAATTTTTGAGAAAGCTCGTCCATTTGCTGCTGCATCTGCTCACGAAGCTCAACCATCTGTTGGGCCAGAGCGGCCTGCTCTTGCTGGAGTCGAGCGAACTCAAGCTGCGGCTGGCTCAAAAGGCTGCCCAGGTCCGGTTGAGGATCCTGACGGCGCAAGCGGCTGATCGCCGGCAACTCCAGTTGCTGGCTCGAAAGACTCTCCCAGCGAGAATGCGCTTCGGCAGCCTTCTGCTGAAGCTCCTCGGAGCCGTGACAGGCGCGCGCCCCCAATTGCAGGATCTGAATAGCCTCCGGGAGGCTCTCCTCCGGCAAACTGGCAGCCCAGTCAGCGATCAGACCCTCCATCTTCTTATAGACTTCCGGGGAAGGACTGTCTCTCAACAACAGGCCCAGAACCGAAACCGCGTGGGAAAAATATCCTCGCTTTTCTAAGTGGGCCACCGTCTGGGCCAGGATCCGAGGTAGCTCCCCCCCCCGCGGCGAGAGCTCTTCGGGTAGACCCTGAATGGCAGCCAGCGAAAGCTCGGTATCGTAGGTGTCGAGCTGGCTGTAATAACTTTCCATTCGGGCTTTACCTGCGGAAAAGGGGGCTGCCTGGAGGTGAACCACGGGAACCGATTTGGCCACAACCGGCACCGCAGCCGGTACAGCTTGGACCTCCGCTGAGGTCGACTGGACCAGGGGAGCCGGTTCGGTCGGTTCCTCCGGTTCAGCGTCGGCCGAGTCCTTCGTTTCCTCTTCGCCAGGCTCGTCGACGGAGTCCAACTCTTCGATAGCTTCCTCGATTAAATCCGACTCCGCTGAGGTTTCGAGCGCCTCCTCTGCTACTTCGACAAGGCCCTCATCAGCTACGGCTTCGGCCAATTCAAAGTCGTCATCCTCGTCGGTCGCGGTAGCCGAGAGGACAGCTCGATCGAGACGAGGTTTGCCGGAAGTCTCAGCCACGGCCGCCCCTTTGGATCGCAGCCCATAACGTCCACCCGATTCACCCGAGTCTCCGGGAGACTTACCTTTAAACAGCCCTTCGCGGGCCACCAACCCCTTTCGCCAGTCAAAGGGGGCCGAGGCATCTTTGTTGCTCACGTTGTTGTTCTTCTTCTCTTTCGGCTCTACTCCGCGCCACTCGGCGGGGAGCACACTGTACTGAACTATCAATCCCTGGTCGGATTCCAAAACCAGGACTGTCCCTTCGGTCAAGACTCCGTAGCGGGCTGCCAGGTCAGCCATCTCCGTCCACAGAGCCTTCTTCTTGGCTCCAGTGGTCAGGTTCACTGAGTCCAGCATCTCCCGAACCCTCAATCCCGCCCACACCCCGCCCAGGGCAGGATTCTCGGTGGTCTGAGCATTGACGGTACCGGCAAAAAATACACCCGTTTCGTCCTTGGAGCGATAGCGGAGCGAAGAGGGCGAACCGGTTCCCAAACAATGAACGGGTCCGTGGGGGGTCAGCGAGGTCATCCGGGATGGAACGAGTTGCTCAGAATCATACTCAGCGTCTCCGTTCTGGTCCTCGAAATCCACCTCGGCCAGCAGCGCCCTGGTCTGCCCCAGCAGCCTCTCCACCGCTTGATAACAGCCACCGTTTGGAGAGACTTCGCAACGACCCCGAGTGAGCAAGGCCAAACGCCGCAGAAATGACTGCTGGACGGCTCCTCCAAGCCCCACTGTGTAGTAGCGGCGATCGCTCTGATCAAAATCGAGACTCCTCAAAATAGCGGGTTCGTTGCCCACGTGGCCGGCCGCCAATAGAAAAATGCAAAGCTGCCGATCTTCCTGGGCCGGCAGGGCTTGGATCCGCTGGAGAAGAGGCTGCACATCGGGGCGCCCCTTGGGTTCGATGCCCTCCAGCCACTCACAGGCCGCCTCCACCTTCTCGATATCGCAGAACTCTCCACCGTCGTAGCCGTCGATATCCCGGCCAAAAGTCACCAGGGCGAAACGATCGTTTTCGTCCAGGTTGCGCAAGGTCTCACAGAGCTCTTCTCGGATCTGAGAGAAATGGTCCGGATCCAAATTTTCTGAGGCATCCACGGCGAACACGATATCTCGACGCTGGGGAGAGGCCGGAATGGAGGTGGGAGGATAGATCGAAAAAATGAAATGGTTATCGTCGCGCAGCAAGCGCCGAACCGGCATCTGGGTCCGCCCGGGTCGGAAGCTGATGTCCAGCGGCTCCTCGACCTTATCAAAGGTCCCTTTGAGGGTGAGCAACTCTCCATCCTGGTTCGACTCCACCCCCTCTGGACCGATGGGGTCATCCACCAGTTCCGTACTCTCTTCGATAGTCACGGAGATATCGATGGAGGTGGTGCCCTCGGCCTGGAGGTTGGAACTCACCGCAGAAGGTAGAGCCAGCCTGATCCGGCCGTCTTCGGTTGGCAACCCGCTGCAGTATTCGATTTCCACTTCCAGCCCGGAGAGAGCTTCAGCCCAGGGGTCCAACTGCAAAGTAAAAACCGGGCGCTGTTCATCGCCGAACTGTTGGAGCAAGGGCAAGGGGGAAGAGAGGGCAACCTCCTCCGGCAGCTCCTCCAGGGAACGAACTTGGAGGGGCCCCGGCAGCAAGGTCTCTCCCCCTAACGCCAGCCCGGAAAGTGCGGCCTCATCAGGCAGAGGATAGAGAAACAGGGGTGTTTCCTCCCCCTGGTCTGTAAACTCTGGAAAGACGCACTTGACCGTCCAGTGAGCCAGCGGTCCTGAACATCTCACTGCCACTTCAGCCCGAATCGGTCGGAGAAAAGTACCGTTCGCCCGGCGGAGCAGCCCCGGGCCCAATGCAGTAGCGCGCTCGCTCGGTGAACGAGTTTTCAACTGCTCCTCTGCTACGGCGGTCTCCGTCGTGCTCAATCCAAAGTCCCCTGAACAGTTCAGATACGAGACACCAGGCCCGGGCCCCTCTCCTGTGGTAGGTATATGTTACGGTGATCCTCAGATCCCGAAGGTTCGTTCGGATCCGACCCGGAAGGGAAGGAAGTCGCAAAGAACGACGAGAAAGCGCACGAACTAAACTCCAACAGGAGTATACATAGCGAGACAAGACATGCTAAACATTATTCACAAGAGCGCCTCCGTGAAGCTGGATCCCAAATCAGCCAGGAGCTTTCAAGCCCAACTGCAGGGCCGTTACAATTCACTCCTCTCCGGGGTACGTCTGGAGTACGCTCGTAGATTGGGCCTGGAAGACGCCGACATTTTGCCGGATCCGGTCAATGACGATGGGGTCGTGGAATTGGGAGAAATCTTTCTGACCCAACCCGGAACGATCTGCTTCGTGAGGTACAACGGAGCCCAAAACCTGCTGGAAGCCTCCGGCATTTCCAACGGCAAGGAGGCCGATCTCGACGGTTTCTTCTCCGACGTCCGAGCTTGCCTGGAATCGAGTGGTGCCCGGGTCGGCGACTGGGAAGATCGGCGGGAGAATAGCTTTATACCCGAAGACGCCGAACCGGCCTCCACCGAAGTGAGCGAAAAAGAGTTGGAAGCAGCCCGAGAGCTCATGAACGGTCGAAGCCGCAAGCTCCTGGAGCAACTCGCGAGTCAAGAGTCGGTCCTGGTTCGGGAGATCGATACCACCGGGGTCAAGGACCTTTTCGGCATGCTTTCTCATTTCGAGGATCTCGAGCTGATCCGTAAAGATTATGCGGTCATCGATCAAAAGACCGGGCAACAGATCTTGCGAGTACCGAGTCGGGCCTCCCTGGAAGAGGCCTCTCAGAAGTTCTTCATCGGCGGTACCGCCATCAGCAACGACAATGTGGACGAGGTCATCTCCTGCACCCCCTTCTGCCGACAACTGCTGGCCAATGATCAGTGGCTGTTGCTGCTGCTACTCGGCACCTTGCGCAACCTGGAACTGGGCCCGGATGCCGTTCACGTCTGCCGCTCCGAAAGCGGGCCCAGCCGGGTTTATCTGCAAACCAGTCAGCAGTGCTTTTTGATCGTACTGAGCAACCGTCGCCTGACCCTCGACGACGGTTATCTGGTGGGCGCCCAGGTGGCGGCCTACCAACTCAAAGATATCATCGTGGTCTCCACCGACCGAACCTCCACGCTCATGCGGCATCACCTGCAGCAGAGCAATGAATCCGGCAATTTCGCCTTCATAGACAGTTTATCCGATCTGGAAACCTCGCTCCGTACCATCCTGGTGGAGAGGCAACGCGCTTACCTGCGGGAGGTCCTCGATCCATTGGCCGATCTGACCCCGGTCAAAGTTCAAGAACTCATCGTCAAGAAGATGGTTCCCGATCGAGTTGCCCCCACCCGCCCGGAGAGCGACGCCTCTTATCAGGACCCGCCGGCCCTGAATGACTTTGAGGATGACGAAGAAGACTCTTCCTCCGCGCGTCTACTGGCAGACAGTTTCGAGGCCCCGGCGCCGGGAGTTCTTCCGGCTTTTGACGGTCAAAGGGATGAAAACCGCTTCGCTGAGCCGTCCAACGCCATTCAGATCGATATCCCGGCCGACGAGGACGACATCTCTCCGCCTCCCATCACCGAACGAGAGGAACGCGCGTTTCCCTCCCTCTCCGCGGAGTTGCCCATAAGCGAGCCGCCCCAGACCGAAGACGAGAGTGATCTGGCTGAAGACAGCGATGCCGGCCCAGGACTTCTGCCGGATCTGCCGCAGGCCGAGGAATTGATCCCCGAGTTCCCGGTGGCCACGGAATCAGCCCGCGCCGACTCCTGATTGGTCTCGATATGAAGAAGCTTGCGTCTCTGATTTGCTTGCTTCTTTTTCTTTGTGGAGGTTGTAGCAAACCGACTCCTCCCACCACCACAGTTTTTTGTGCGGCCAGTCTGAGCAAGGTAGCCAATGAACTGTGGAGTGGGCCGGCTGATTCTTTATCTCTGCACTCCGGCGGATCCCACACCCTGGTGACCCAGTATCTGGCCGGAGCCCAGGCCGAGCTTTTGTTGCTCGCCGACGCCTCCCTGGAGCAGCGACTGCCCGCCGACAAGATCGCCGAGAGCAGCGCCTTCGCGAGCAACCGGTTGGTGCTGGCCGCTCAGCAGGACGGCCCGGCAGATGCGAATCTACTCCTCCATGATTCTGTGTTACTGGCCCTGGCTGACCCCAAATCGGCACCACTGGGAGTCTACAGCGAGCAGGCCCTGAAAAACGCCCGAATCGCGGCCCAGCGTGTCTATCTGAAGGACGCCACAGCGGTGCTGAGCACTCTAGACCTTGGGCACGCCGATATGGCCGTGGTGTACGCCTCCGATTTAGGCCACTGGCCCGGACTGCGGGAGGTACCGGGACTGGACCTGAGTGGACATGAACCGATCCTATACCTGGCGGTCTTGCTGGAGGGGGCGGGCCCGGAGGCCCGACAGCTTTACCAGGACCTGACCTCCGAGCGCGGCCAAGCGGCCCTCAAGGCCGCCGGCTTCACTGCGGTGGCTGCAAGTGCTCAGTAAGCGATCGCGAACAGCACCTGCTGGTCGGCAGGCTCTCCGCTGAAAACACAGGCACCCTGACCCCCCGGTTGCTCCAGGGGAATGCAACGAACGGTTCCTTTGGTCTCGTCCTTGATCTTCTTCTCATTTTCCACACCGGGATTGAACCAGCAGCGAATGAAACCAGAGCGGTTGGCCAGGGCTTCCTTCAACTGGTCGTAAGTCTCCACCGTGGTGGTCCACTCCTCGGTACGCCTCTGGGCTCGCTCGAACAGCTCCGCCTGCATAGCTTCCAGCTTCTCCTGGAGCCACTCGGTGGAGAGATCGTCCTGCTGCAGAAACTCCTTCTCCCGATTCAAGCGGTTCTTCAGCACGCAAGCCTTTTTCTCCACGTCCCGCGGGCCCACTTCCAGGCGAAACGGCACTCCCCGTTGCTCCCAGTAGAAGTGCTTATCCACCGGTTTGCTGTCTCGCAGATCGAGGACCACCTGGCGGCGGTGGCCTTCGCCAAAAAAGACCGCCAACTGCTCCTGGCTGCCCAGACGGCGCTGGGCTTGCTCCACGGCGGAGTCGCCACAGAGGTTTCGCAGCATCTGGCGGCAGGCCTCGAGAACCTGCTCCTTCTCTTCGTCCTTTCGGTAGATGGGGACGATGGCGCACACCACCGGGGCCACCCGGGGCGGCAAGACCAGCCCCTCGTCGTCGGAGTGAGTCATGATGAGGGCCCCGATCAGGCGGGTGGAGACTCCCCAACTGGTGGTCCAACAGAGGTGCTGCTGGTTGTCCCGCCCCAGAAACGAGATCTCAAACGCTCTGGCAAAGTTTTGCCCCAGATTGTGCGAAGTACCGGCCTGCAGAGCCTTGCCGTCTTGCATCAGAGCTTCTATGCAGTAGGTGGTATCGGCTCCGGGAAACTTTTCGCTCTCGGTCTTGCGCCCTTTCACGACCGGGATGGCCAGGAAGTCCTGAACAAAATCGGCGTAGACATCCAGCATCCGGAGGGTCTCCTCTTCCGCCTCCTCGGCCGTCTCGTGGGCGGTGTGCCCCTCCTGCCACAAAAACTCGGAAGTGCGCAGAAACATCCGGGTGCGCAACTCCCAGCGCATGACGTTGGCCCACTGATTGATCAGAACCGGAAGGTCCCGATAACTCTGGATCCACTGGCTGTACATATGGCCGATCACGGTCTCCGAGGTGGGGCGCACGATCAAGGGCTCTGCCAGCTCGCCTTTGGTCTTCAGGTTGCCGTCTTCGCCCTGCTCCAGCCCGGAGTGGGTAACCACCGCGCACTCCATGGCAAAGCCCTCCACGTGCTCGGCCTCCTTCTGGAGAAAACTCACCGGGATGAGGAGGGGAAAATAGGCGTTGGTGTGTCCGGTCGCTTTGAAGCGAGCATCCAGGTCTTGCTGAATCGCCTCCCAGAGGGCGTATCCGGTGGGTCGGATCACCATACACCCCCGCACCGGTGAGTAGTCGGCAAGTTGGGCAGCTTTGATGACGTCCAGGTACCACTGGTTGTAATCGGATTCGCGAGTGATAATGTTCTTGGCCATAGGCAGCGCCCCTTCGAATCGAAGGAGTGAGAGCCCTTTTCGGCCAAACGCCGTTGTCTATGGGACTTACCGGTTACTATCAGCGCCCCACCATCTGCGGTGACAAGCTCATTTTTATCTTCGAAGACGATCTCTGGCTGAGAGACCTGAGCAGCAGGAGCACCGACGCCCTGCGACTGACTGCCAACCCCGGCCGCTCCTCCGATCCTCATCTCTCTCCCGACGGACAGTGGCTGGCTTATACCAGCATGGATGAAGGCCAACCCGAGATCTACGTGACGCGCTTAGATGAGATGGAGCCCCGGCGCCTCACTTATCTGGGCGACGACACCCGCTGCGTAGGCTGGAGCCGGAATGGCAACTCAGTCCTTTTCACCACCAGCGCGGGGTGCCCGTTTCGCCGCATCTTTCAGTTGGGCGAGGTGCCTGCCGAAGGAGGCCCCCCAGAGCCGCTGAATCTGGGCCCCGCCGCTCACATCAGCTACTCCCCGGTGAAAGGACGAGTGATCGGTCGTCACACCTGGGATCCCGCCCGCTGGAAGCGATATCGCGGCGGAACCGCGGGCCAGATCTGGATCGATCGGGCCGAAAACGGCAGCTTCACCACCCTGCTGAAGTTGCACGGTAATCTAACCCGGCCCCTGTGGGTGGGCGACCGCATCTACTTCGGCTCCGACCACGAGGGGATGTGCAACCTTTATAGCTGTCTGCCCGACGGCTCCGAGCTGACCCGGCACACCCACCATCAGAACTTCTATCTGAGGTACCCCGCCAGCGATGGCAAACGGATCGTCTATCAGTGCGGCGGCGACCTCTATCTCTATGACCCCCGCAAAGAAAACGCTGAGAAGTTGGAGGTCACGGTCCACACCCAGCGCCGGAGGCTGGCCCGGCACTTTGTCAACACCCCTCGCTACCTACAGGGGTACAACCTGAGCCCGGACGGCTCCCGAACCGCCATCGTATCCCGGGGCAAGGCCTTCTGCTTTTCCCACTGGGAGGGCGCGGTGACCCAGTTGGGGGAGCACGACGGAGTCCGCTACCGGCGTTTGCGCTGGTCGCCCCACGGTATCTTTTGCGTCAACGACCAAAGCGGCGAAGAAGAGATCGGACTGTTCCTGGTCCAGGACCCCAAGGATACGCCCGGGGAGTATCTCGCGCTGACCTCGGGCCAGGACATTGGTCGGGTCCTCAACATGGGGCTCGCCCCTTGCGGCAAGCGTCTCTGGTTCTCCAACCACCGCCACGAACTGTACGCCCTGGAAGTCGACGACCACTTCTTGAAGTGGCACAAACGCAAGCTCTTTAAAGGGGGCAAGGCTAAGAACTCGTCCGAACCGCCGCTCCCGGCGCTGGTCAAGATCGCCCACGACGACTACGACCGGATCAACGACGCGGCCTGGTCACCCGATAGCCTGTGGCTGGCCTTCTCCCGCAAGGTCAATCGGCAGGATAGCCGCATCATGCTGTGGAGCTGGGCGAGCAGAGAAAGCACCCCCGTCACCAGCGTACCGTTTCACGACTGGTCTCCCGATTTCGATCCGGAAGGGCGCTATCTCTATTTTCTAAGTTGCCGCGACTTCGATCCGGTGAAGGACAATCTGTTTTTCGAGTACAGCTTTCCCCGGGCCTCGCGCCCTCATCTGGTCACCCTGCAAAAAGAGCAGCCCGATCCGTTCTTGGGCCGGGAGCGCGCCCCCGGAGCCGACCCCCCGGAGCCTCCCTCCCCTTACCTGGATGCCGACGATGAGAAGGAGGACAAGAAAAAGAAGAAGGACGACAAGAACAAAGCGCCCCGCCCCATCCGGGTGGACCTGGAAGGTATCGAAGAGCGGATACGGGTTTTCCCGGTGGATGAAGGACGCTATTTTGGTGTGCTGGCGGTCAAGGGAAAGGTGATCCTGGGTAAATCGCCGGTGCGCTCGGTGTTGGCCACGGCCCGAACTCCCAAGAATGGCCCCGAAGCCATCCTGGAGACTTACGATTTCAAGAGCCAGGAGCTCGCCAAGCCCTTCACGGCCATCTCCGGATTCGATCTCTCCCTGGATCGCTCCACCTTGATCTACCGCAGCGACAACGCGCTTCGGGTGGTACGAACCGATAAAATGAACGCCGGAAACGGGAGGGGTCAAAACCGCGCTTCGGGGTGGCTCGATCTCAACCGGATCAAGGTCTCGGTCAAACCCCAACTGGAGTGGCAACAGATGCTGCGAGAGGCCTGGCGACTGATGCGGGACCACTTCTGGGACCCCAAGATGGCCTCCATCGACTGGAACGAAGTGCTCAAGCGGTATTCTCCCCTGCTCGATCGCATCGCCACTCGCCGGGAGTTTTCCGATCTGCTGTGGGAGTTCCAGGGCGAACTCGGCACCTCCCACGCCTACGAATACGGAGGAGACTACCGGCCAGGCCCCTACTACGCCCAGGGGAAACTGGCCGCCACCCTCAAATGGGACGGACGAGCCCGAGGATACAGGATCCTGGAGATCGCCGAGGGGGACCCCCGTTCAGAAACCGAGACCTCTCCTTTGCGGGTCCTTCACCACCCCCTGGAGCCGGGCGACGTGCTCACCGCGGTCAATGGGCATCCGGTTTCCCCCACGGAACCCTGCGAAAAATTCCTGGTCAATCAAGCCGAGCAGAGGGTCACCCTCACCGTGGTCAGGCGCTCCTCCCATCGCGGCAAAGGCAAACCCAAACCCGAAGATGTAGTGGTGCTGGCCCTCAAACGAGAGACACCGGTGCGCTATCGGGAGTGGGTGGAGAGAAACAAGCGCAAGGTCCACGAACTCTCTGACGGCAAAGTGGGCTACCTCCATATCCCCAACATGGGGCCGGACGGCTTTGCCGAGTTTCATCGCTCCTTTTATTCCGAGGTGGAACGGGACGGCCTGATCGTCGACGTTCGCTACAACGGTGGGGGCAACGTCTCAGGGCTTTTGCTGGAGAAACTGCAGCGCCGGCGCATCGGTTTCGACGTGCAGCGCTGGGGCGCTCCCATTCCCTACCCCCAGGAATCGCTGGCCGGACCGCTGGTGGCCATCACCAACGAACAAGCGGGCTCCGACGGCGATATCTTCAGCCACTGCTTCAAGCTACTGGGGCTGGGCCCACTACTTGGCAAACGCACCTGGGGTGGCACCATCGGGATCTGGCCGCGCCATTCCCTGGTGGACGGCACGGTCACCACTCAGCCCGAATTTGCGTTCTGGTTTCCCGACGTAGGGTGGGGGGTAGAAAATTACGGGACCGATCCCGATGAAGAGATCGAGATCCGACCTCAGGACTGGCGCGCAGGGAAAGATCCCCAACTGGCTCGCGCGGTAGAGGTTGCCCTGGAGCAGATCGAGAAAACCGACTGCATCAGGGTGGACCAGATCACCGAACGAGGGAACTCTAACTCAAGGTGCAGGTTGTAACCTGGGGTGGTCATAGAACTTTATAAGGAACCAGAGACACGATGGGAAAACTGAAAGAAATTACCGACGACGAGTTTGAAGCGGAAGTGGTCAATGCCGACGAGCCGGTCTTGGTGGACTTTTTCGCCACCTGGTGCCCTCCTTGCCAGCGCTTACTCCCCGTTCTAGATCAGTTGGCCGGCGAATACGAGGGCCGAGTTAAGTTTGTCAAACTCAACACCGACCAGCAGCAACGATGGGCCGCCAAGTTGGGCGTCAAGGGACTTCCTACGCTCTGCTACTATCTGAATGGCCAAGCGATCTCGGTCCAACCCGGCTTCGCCCCCCCCGCTAAGATCAAAAGCCAACTGGACAAAATGCTGGCCGGCTAGTTAACTTGTCGCTTCATAGCCTCTAGCCACGGCCCCAATTGGGAGATCGCCTCCCGATCGGGGCCGCTCCAGTATTGATCGGCGGGGAATTGATCGTCTGCGTAGAGCAATAGATAGCCTTTAGGAAACTCCGACTCATCCAGAGGGAGTCGACCCAGCGGTCTGCCCTCACGCCAGATCAACAGGGTGCTCGGCTGCTCAGGCTCACCGGCAGCCCAGAAGTGAGGACCCTCCGGTTTCAGGTGAAACCCTTCGGTCTGTGCCCATTGCTGGGCTGTGGTCGACGGAAAGCGATCCAACCAGCGTCTTTGCCCGTCTTCTCGCCAGTACGCCTTGCGCACCGCACTACTCTCTTCGCGAGTCTGGTAGCCGAGCTGCACCAGGATCGGATCGTCCCAGAGCAAGAGAGGAAGCGGTAGAACCTCGGGCAGACTGGCCGATCGCTCCTCCAGCACCGACACCTCGGTATCCCCAAACACCTCTTCCACCTCTTGCGGACTGACGAAGTCGCCCGATACCGTTTCCAGAAAACCCCGGGTCCAGAAATTCGGGAGTTCCTTCAGCTCGCTCACCCCTGTCCAGAGCAAGAAGCACCGGAGCCAGGCCTCATCCAGGTTTAAGTCGGGTAACACTTCGTCGAGCAGGTGGGCTACCTGGTGGAAAAACTCAGGGGTGGGGTCCCAGGAGGCCAGTTCGTCCTCGCTACGCCAGACCAGTCGCAGCCCGCCCGGGGCGGGCTCCTCCAAATAGAGAACTTCAGAGCCCCGTCGTTTGCCCACCAGTTGCACCTCGCAGCGAGCCTCAGTGCTCCCTGGAGGGAGTAGCCCCAGGCTGCCGGCCGACCACTCTCGGAGATTCAAGTAATCCTGGCCGTCCACCGCATTTCCCTGACTCATGGAGTAAACATAGCCCGCCCCACTGCGGGTCTCCTCAAAGGTCGGCTCCCCGAAACGCCGGGTTTCTCCTCTCCAATGGAGCACCGGGCGGCTGCCCGTGGAGCGCTCCGGGCAGTGCCGGGGAATGGTGGGCAGGACATAGATGGAGCCATGCTCTCGTTGGCTCCTCAGAAGGCTCTCCAGGGTCCAATACTTCTCAAAAATATCTCTAAACAGGACCCTTTCCAGGGCTTCTCTGCGGAGTTCCGCCTCTAGAGGAAGCCCGATGACGAACGGCAAGAATCCAAGGGCGGACTGGAGATGAGGGGGAAGATAGTCTAAATCAAGCTTTATCGGCTCGCCCTGCATCAGACAACTCGATAATTCGGCCAGGAGCAGGTCCCGGGCCCGCTGAAGCCAGAGCCGTTTGCGGTCCGAGTCAGGAATACGGCTGAGGGAGATATCGCAGCGCAGCCCGTCGTCGAAAACCGTGAGGTGCAGTGGCAGCGCAGCAACCTCCGCAAATTCGATCCCGTCCACCACAAAGTTGGTAGACTGCGGCAGTCGATCGGGCAGCCGCAGTTCCACTCTTCCCTCGGGATAAGTTTCTTCCAGCCAAGCCGGAGGCAGGTGAGAGGGGCTGTAAAGATCCTTTACGGGGAAGTATCGCAGGCGAGACTCCGCGGTCTTGAGAGCCTCCTCGAAGTGAGCATTCGACTGAGCGCTCCCGGATAGGGAAACCCGGCCGGCCTGGCAGCTCATTTTCATAGAGAGCGACTGAAACGCCCCCTCTGCCATGACTTTCCAGGTATCCTCAGGGAGTTCACCCAGGTTCGGGTCCCAGCGTAGTTGATAATCGAAGAAGCCGGCTTTCCAGGTAAGCGTAGCACCACCGGTGTGCTGATAAATAGCTTTGAATAAAAACAAAGGGGCGCTTTCTGCGGCCCCCCCCTGCTCTCTTAAGATTTCCAGAGCCCGGCGAGGCTCCAACGTAAAATCGCCCTCTCCCTGACTTATCCCTTGCGAACCGGCCTGCGCCAGATAGCTTTCGATGTCGGACACACACTCGGTGTTCGTCTGAGCGCGGGCTCCTCCTATCCGCCGATGTTTTCTTAAAGTTCCGTGTATCCGAAAGAGCGCGCAAGCTCCACGGTTTCCGGGAGAAGCTCACCGTCCTCGGGAAGTCGACGGGCCCCGGCGGCGGCCTGCCGGTCGATGGAATCGCGCAGGTGAAACTTCTTGTCGCCGCCGATCCTTCCCGAAGCGTAGCTGGTCATTCTTTCTCCCGAGTACGGCTCCAGTAGCGCCGGGTGGTACTCCACACCTAGATACCCAATTAGCCGCCTCATGGTCTGCTCGGGCTCGGAAACCAGGTCTTCGTAGCGAATCTGAATGAGGCGGTCGCCCTTCAAGTGGCCGAGCATATTCACGATATTCTGGTGCGATAGCAGCCAGTTCACCTCGGCCGCGGCTCGGGGTGGGGCGTGCATAACCTGCTCGAAATGAGCGCTCTTCCAACTCCGAATGGAAGCCAGAGGGTGTCGCAGCAAATGAATATAAAGGGGCCTCTCAAACCAATCTTCACACCGCTGCAGGGCTGTTTCTACCGCGGCGTAAGCGGGAGTCTTGTCGATCACGAGTCGGGGGTGAGCTTTCTTTTGGACCCGACAAAACACTTCAAAGGTGCTCAGGTTGGCCTCTCGCCATTCCCGAAGCAGCTCATTGGTTTCTGCTTCCGAACATCCCCAGAGGGCGGTGATCGCTGCATTCAAGCCGTGGAGGTCGAGCCACCCTTCCAGTAGGCCGCTGTAGCGGGTTTGCATATCTGGAAAGAGTAGTAGCTCAAGCTCAGGGGGAGCAAAAAGGTCGGGATGCCCGGCCAGCATAGTGCGAAGAAGGGTGGATCCGCTGCGACCCGGTGAATGGATGAAGCAGACACCCGGGATCTTTTCCCGGGGTGGTGCTTTGGTATCCCGAGGAAACCGTAAACGGTAGTTCTCTCGCCAGACTTCGGGCTGCGGCTTCTCCTCCGGGTAAGGGGGTTCACCCTCTCCTCCCATCCATACGCTCTGGAGCCAGCGGGTCTGCTCTCGGGGGGTGGGGGCGGCCAGCAGCCAGCTCAAGTGGAAGACCTTGCCGAAGTGCTTCTCCAACTTCAAGATCAAATCGAACCCTTGCTCGTGGGTTCCGCCGGCTGCGAAAAAGTTGTCATCAAAGCCAAAGTCGGGCAGGTTGAGCGCTTCTCTCCAGCATTGGAGGACCGTTACTTCCAAGTCGTTCATCGGATGGGGATTTCCCGGGGTGACTGGCTTTAACCTACGCGGAGAAAGATCGACTTGGGGTGAGCCCGGCGAAGGTTCGGCTGCGCGATAGACAGGACTAACCGGGTTCTTGCTCTTTCTCCAACGCCAGGAGTTGCTGCTCGGATAGTTCCGTGGCCTGCTGGACCTGCTCCCGCGTGTATCCCATGGAGAGCATCCGCCGGGCTACCTCCTGGCGGCCATCTCGGTGCCCCTCTTGACGGCCTTTTTCGATTCCAGGTTACAGAATGGCCTTCGAAAACTGTCGTAGATCCGGTGCGGAGGCAAAATCGGGATCCAGCTGTGCCTGGATTTCGATGTGGACCAAGACCCAGGCTTCGGAGCCGTCCATTTGAGAAAGCCGAATGAGAGCGTCGGCCTCCCGGCGTCCGAGCCTGGCTTCCCGCTCCATCTGGTGCAAGGTCGAGTCGGGAGTGCTCCGGTCGGGGGCGGGGGGGGTTGAGAGGTGCGCGCTTCGGTTCAACTCGCTATGATCAGTTGCAGAAGCGAGTTAGCGGGTTCAAATGGCGAAGTTTAGCGGGTTCATTCCGCTAAGTCCGGCTGCGCGGCGAGTTAGCGGGTTCAAGCGGCGAAGTTTAGCGGGTTCATCCCGCTAAGTTCAGCATGTGGCGGCCCCGGGGCGCCGCAAGCTGCGCTGGGGGTGGTTTAAGGTAAGCGGTTTAAATGAGGAAAGAAAAAGAGCGCCTTGCATTTGCGCCCTGGGTTCTATCCCGAATATGGGCCTGTTGACATTCGGCATTCCGAGACAAACGCAGTACATTTTTCTCCTCCTGGAGTGGAATTCTCTGTGGAATAGTGGATCTATTTGAGGAAAATTTCGCTTCAGGAGGTGGAAAATGGGCAAGTTTGGAGACTGAAGGCTGAATGTCAACAGACCCATAAAAGTTCTATGCCGCTTCCAGCCGCTCTGCCCGTCTCGGTCCAACCAGGTCTAATCCACCACAGCGTCTCTCTGAAATTCGGCGATCCTTAACCCTCCGATTAAGTTCAGACTGACGACGGTCCGGTTTAGGCTCCGGGTAAGGGCTGCTCAGGTAGAAATTCCATTTTCTTAAATCATGTTGTTCACTCATATTGGTTCCTCTTTCCGTTCTGATTCTACAAGCGTATCCGCCGGCTTCCAGAATAGATCACAAAACCTGACCGGTTCATTGCGAAATGGCTAACAGTGTGTTTCCGGAAGATTGCAGATTTATTAACTGGGGCGGTATGGTCAAGGTCTTCGAGAAAAAAGAGCACTTCGCATCGGCTCCCCTAGAGGTCGCCGTTTGCCGAAGTGCTCTTGCCAGGTGCAGGATGGGATTAAAGCTAAGCTGCTTTCAATCTCTCAATCCATCTCGGACCAACAAGATCCAGCCCGGTGCGGCGTCTATCTGAAACTCGGCGGTCCTCACGCCTGCGATTCCATCCAGACTGACGGCGGTCCCGTTTGAGTTCCGGGTAGGGGCAACTCAGGTGCAGACTCCATTTTCTTGGATTGTATTGATCGCTCATATTGATTCCTCTTTTCGTTCTAGTTCCGACATTGTGACAGCCAAGAGGGGTGAGTTCAGTGACATGTGTCTCCTTTCAGTCGACCAATTCAAAAGGGTGGTGAATGAGGCGAGTGGTAGTCCACGGCATGACGATCACGAATTCCGTGCAAGTCGGTCTGGGATCCAGGTGATGCAGGTCCTCCCGTTAGCTGAACCCTCCATGTGTACTCAACTGACACCACATGCCCCAAGGCATACTTTAAAAAAAATCCCTACAGCGGATAAACTGTAAACTGCTTGCCGAGTTGGGGTCCCCGCTGGTTTTGGTAGTGAGAAGAGAGACCGGCGCCGTAAAGCCGATCAGGGGCCTTGATCATGTGCTCATAGACCATCTTGCAGATGGGCTGGCCGTGGCGAATGATGACGTCTTCGTGGGGGTCTACCTCTAAGACCGCCGGGGTGCCCTTGACCTCGCCTTCGGCACCGTATCCGAAACCGGGGTCGAAGAAACCGGCGTAATGCGAGCGGTATTCACCGCTCTGGATGTCGTAGGCCACCATCTCCACGGCAAAACTGGGAGGGACCCGCAAGAATTCCCGGGTCACCATGATGTAAAACTCCCCCTGCTTGAGGGTCACCTCTCCTCGTTCAGCCATCACCGGCTCCCAGTACTCCTCGGCTTTATGAACGGTGCCCCCGGAAAGGTCGAGAAAACGCTCGTTGGTGCGGGCGATGAAGCCTGCTACCTGGCCACCGAGGTCGGCACTCAAGAGCACCCCCTTGTCCAATTCGACCGGCATTTTGTCTCCCCGGTGATCGTAGATCAGACCGATCCGCTGGTGCGTCATATCGAGTTCGAGGTCGGTGAGGCGGTTGTCTCCCACCAAGAAGCGCGCCTGATTGAGGGCCAGGCCGCTCTGCACCCGGATGGCCCAGGAGCGAGGAGTGACCATGACATACAGCTTGCCCTGATAGCCATATGGGATCTTGTCGAAGCGTGCCAGTCGATCCACCAGGGTCCGCACCCACACGTTGATCCGACCGGTGCTGCTCTTGTTGTTGGTGTAAGCGTGCACGTGCTCGGGCAGGTGCAAACTCTCGTGAAGCTCCAGCACGTAGGTGTGGTTCTTCTTGAGCAACGCCCCCTCGGTGAGATCCAGGGTCTCTTCCCGATAGTTCTGGAGGGCTTCTTCGATGGTCTCCCCCGCACGGGGGAGAAAGGCCGCCCGGACCAGATAGCCCCGGGCCCCCAGGCGCAGATCCAAAGAAGCGGGTTGCACGTTGCCCTCGGGTATGGGTTCGTGCACCTTCACCGCTTCGGTGGCTATGAGGTCTTCGAGAATTTGTGAGGGAACGGCTCCGGTCTGTCGCATGGTCAAAGGGCTTCAAAGGGGAGTCCCGCGCTCCTTCATGCCTCAAAAGGTCTGCCCTGGATAAGTCCGAAGCAGATCGCATCTATCTTGAAGGTTGGAGAAGAAATTGTCCCTATCTACCCCTATTCGTGCCGCTAGAGGCAAAGAGATTTCGTGTCGCTCCTGGCCCCAGGAAGCGGCCTTACGCATGCTGATGAACAACCTGGATCCGGAGGTGGCCGAAGATTCGGAGAACCTGGTGGTCTACGGCGGTACCGGTAAAGCGGCTCGGAATTGGGAGTGCTACCAGGCGATCGTGGCCACCCTACGGGAATTGGGAGACGAAGAGACGTTGCTGGTTCAGTCCGGTAAGCCGGTGGGAGTGATCCGCACCCACGACATGGCCCCCCGGGTCTTGATCGCAAACTCCAATCTGGTGCCCAACTGGGCCACCTGGGACCACTTTCGTAAGCTGGAAAAAGAAGGTCTTATGATGTATGGCCAGATGACCGCAGGGTCCTGGATCTACATCGGCACCCAGGGGATCCTGCAGGGCACTTACGAGACCCTGGCCGAGTTGGCCCGGCGACACTTCGGGGGGAGCCTGAAAGGGCGCCTGGTCCTGACCGGCGGGCTGGGCGGAATGGGGGGCGCTCAACCGCTGGCGGTCACTATGAACGACGGGGTAGCGCTCTGTGTGGAGGTGGATGAGGCCCGGGCCCTGCGCCGAGTGGAGACCCGTTACTGCGACCGGGTGACCGGCGATCTTCGGGAGGCCCTGCGCTGGGCCGAGGAAGCCAAACACCGGGGGGAGCCGCTCTCGATCGGGGTGATCGGCAATGCGGCCGAACTGTTTCCTAAGATATTAAAAGAGGGAGTGATTCCCGACGTGGTCACCGACCAGACCAGCGCCCACGACATGCTCAACGGTTACGTGCCCGATGGCATGAGTCTGGCCGAGGCGATCCGGCTCCGAGGCTCCGATCCGGAAAAGTACGAAAGGCTGGCCGTGGACGCGGCTGCCCGACAGGTTCAGGCGATGCTGGACTTCCAACAGAAGGGCTCGGTGGTGTTCGACTACGGAAACAACATCCGAGCCGAGGCCCAGCGGGGCGGGGTGACCAACGCCTTTGATTTTCCAGGGTTTGTACCAGCCTACATCCGCCCCCTCTTTTGCGAGGGCCGAGGCCCCTTCCGCTGGGTCGCCCTGTCCGGAGATCCGGCCGACATCTATCGTACCGATCGAGCCGTCCTAGAGATGTTTCCCCGGGATGAAGCTCTCCATCGGTGGATCGAAAAGGCTCAGAAACAGGTGGCATTTCAGGGGCTTCCGGCCCGAATTTGCTGGCTGGGCTACGGCGAAAGGCACAAACTGGGGCTGGCCTTCAATGAGTTGGTGCGCCAGGGTGAAGTGAGTGCTCCCATCGTGATCGGCCGCGACCATCTGGATTCCGGTTCAGTGGCCTCTCCCAACCGGGAGACCGAGGGAATGAAAGACGGTTCCGACGCGGTCAGCGACTGGCCGCTCCTGAATGCAATGTCGACGGTGTCGTGTGGGGCTCACTGGGTCTCCCTGCACCACGGTGGCGGAGTCGGGATCGGGTTTTCCCAGCACGCCGGCATGGTGGTGGTGGCCGACGGCAGCGACAACGCCCGAGCCAGACTGGAGCGCGTACTCATGGCTGATCCGGCCCTGGGAGTCATGCGCCACGCCGACGCGGGCTACGATCTGGCTCGGGAATGTGCCCGGGAACGAGACGTACAAATACCCATGCTCTGAAAATCATTTAATGGTCAATTTTTACTGTTGAAACACAATTGTGACTATGATACCATGGACAGGTGTGGCCTTGGGCCGCAAAAGAATCTGGAAGTGAGAAATGGACATCGTCATAAGAGAAGTTGATAGAAAAAGGATGCGCGGGTGGCCGGAGTACCGGACTGTCTTCGCGGGTACCGTGACCTACGAAGTGGAAACCGAAGGTGAGGAAGAGCCGGCTACCGTTTACGTGAAGTATGAATTCAAAGAGAAGTACGGTCGCAAGCGCCGCCACATTACCGTTTACAAGAAAAAATCCGAACCCCTGGCCAGCTTCCTGGGAACCGATCGGTATTCGATATCCGGTCGAGTGATGTACCCGCTTCGAGAAAACGAAGGGCGTGCCCTTATCCGAGATCTCAAGGACCTGCCTCCGGACTATCGGGATTATGAACCGGTCCGTTACCGTCGCCACATTGAAGGTAGCGGTGCGCCTTACTGCTGGGGACTTCTCATTAAAGAGAACCCCGAAGAGTTGATCGAACTTGGGTTAGCCCGGGAGGCCGCGACCGCCTAACCCAGATGATGCGTCGGGGCTATCCCAGGGCACCGGGGTGCTGTTGCCAAGCTTTGACTTTCATACTAAAGTAGGCGCCTGTGCAGCACACCCCGGAGACAAACCGCCTCATCCCACCGCTAGCCCTCAACGAGTTTGAAGAGACACGCCGGGTGGGTGTAGAACTCGAGCTTTCCGGTCTGGAACTCGATCAGATTACGGCCATCGTGCAACAGGAACTGGGTGGGAAGATCCAGCGGGTTAGTCGCTACGAGGCTACCGTGGATACCGAGATCGGTCCGGTACGAGTGGAGTTTGACGCCCGGGCCTTCCGAGAGATGAAGGTTCGGAACTTTTTCCAGGAGATCGACCCCGAACTCCTGTCGGAAACGGACCGGGACAATCTGGAGACTGTGTTGGCCACCGTGGTGGGCTGGCTGATCCCGTATGAGATCGTCTTTCCTCCTATCACTCCCGACCTTTTCCCCCGGCTGGAAAGTGTGCGAAGTCGCCTGGGAGAACGCGCCCAGGGGACCGGGTCCTCGGTGATGAACGCCTTCGGCCTGCACCTCAACGTGGAGGCTCCGAACCGAGAGGTCAAGACCGTCCTGAGCTACCTACGCGCCTTTATGGTTTTGTTCGAGGAGCTGAAACAGGCCCACGAGATCGACCCCGTCCGAAACCTGAGCGGCTTCATCAGTCCTTTTCATTACGCCTACCGCAAACTCGTCTTAAACGAGTCCTACGCCCCCGATCTGACCACCTTCATCGACGACTATCTGGAGTACAACCCCACCCGCAACCGCCCCCTCGATCTGCTCCCTTTGCTTTTGCTGGTGGATCCGCAACGCATTCGTACGGTCTTGCCGGAGGAAAAGATTTCTGCCCGGCCAGCTTTTCACTATCGCCTGCCCAACAGCATGATCGATGATCCGAACTGGAGCATCACCCGGGAGTGGGCGGCCTGGATGAAGGTAGAGCGCTTGGTGGCCGACCCCGAGGAGTTGGAGCGACGCTGCCGCTACGAGAAGACGCGGATGCAAGGCCGCCTGACCTACTGGCTGCGGCGGTTGTGGCGCACCAAGCCCATTCTCTCCAGAAAGCCGCTGATCGGCGTGACCGGTCCGGACCGGGGGGGCTTTCCTGCCTGGTTCTGTACCGCCATAGCTATCCGCCGGGCCGGAGGTTTTCCCATCCGGCTGACTCCCCGAATGTTTCGATACGACCCCTACCTACCTCCCTTCGACGGGCTGGTACTGGGAGGTGGAGCCGACATTGATCCCCAGCGCTACGGGTCGGCCCTCAAACGAATTCTGGAGGAAGAGGATGGCCCGGACCCGGAGAAATCACTCTCCCGCCGAGTGCTGAGCCGAATCGTGGCCCCGGTGCTCTTTGTCTGGAGAGGTCTCACCTCCCTCACCTCCACCGAGGTCGACCGGGAAAGAGATTCCTTCGAACAGTCTTGCTTGAAGAAGGCCTTGAGGGAGAACCTGCCAGTCCTGGGGATCTGCCGCGGGGCCCAATTTTTGAATATTCATCTGGGTGGTACCCTGTACGAGGATCTCTCTAGCTTTTACGGAGAGGTGGATCGGGTCTCCTCGGTCTTACCCCGCACCCCCGTCACCCTTGAGACCGACAGCTACCTGGGCTTTCTCATGGGTTCTGAGCGCATTCGGGTGAACAGCCTCCATCGGCAAGCCGTCAAAGACCTGGGGTTGGGCCTGAGGGTGGTGGCCCGAGACGACGCCGGGGTTCCCCAGGCCGTCGAACTGGTGGGTCATCCGGGAGTGGTCGGGGTCCAATGGCACCCTGAATATCTACCGGTCAGCCGCCTCCAGCAGCGACTCTTCCACGCCCTGGTGCAAGAATCTCTCAGCCGTAAACGCTAGCTAGGAGCTCCTAGTGCACACACATCATCTCCAGATTGACCTTGACGTCCAAGCTCTGGGAGGGCACCTCTTTCAAAAACTCCTGTAGCTCCCAGGCCGCCTTACCGATCATGGCGGCGTTGTCGGTGCAGTAGAGGGGTTTGGGAAAGAACACCTGATAGGATTTTTTGGCCGCTTTCTCCTGGAGCTTGCTGCGCAGACGGCTGTTGCAGGCCACCCCACCCACTACAGCCAATCGTTTCAGCTCTAACCTTTTGGCTGCCCCCATGAGCTTGCCCACCAGCGTGTCCACCACCGCTTCTTGAAAGGAGGCTGCGATATCAGGGAGACGCTCAGGATCCTCTCCGCACTCGTGCCAAACCTTGCGGACCGCTGTTTTTAGCCCCGAAAAACTGAACTCGAAGGGCGACTTCTGCATCGGTCGGGGGAAATCGTAGGCCTGCGGATCGCCCTGGTCTTGACAAAGCTTATCGATCACCGGGCCACCGGGGTAGCCCAATCCAAGGAGCTTGGCCACCTTGTCGAAGGCTTCGCCGGCGGCATCGTCTCGGGTTTCCCCGAGGACCTCGTGGCGGCCCTCACGGACCACGCGCACCAACTGGGTGTGCCCCCCCGAGCAGACCAGGCAAAGAAAGGGGCACTCTACCTGGTGCTCTATTCGCACACTGTAGAGGTGACCTTCCATGTGGTTCACCCCCAGAACCGGAATACCCAGAAGCGATCCCAGCATCTTGGCCACCGCCACCCCCACCAGCAGCGAACCGGCCAGCCCTGGTCCGATGGTGACCGCGATCGCGTCGAGATCGGAAAGCGCGATCCCGGCCTGTTCCAGCGTGCTCTCCAGAAGGGGATGAATGACTTCCAGATGATGGCGACTGGCAAGTTCCGGAACCACCCCGCCGTACGGCTTGTGAAACTCCACCTGGCTGGAGATGGTGAGGGCCGCCACTTTCCCCTGAACCAATACGGCAATAGAGGTTTCGTCGCATGAGCTCTCAATGGCGAGCAGGGTCTTCATGGTTGCGCCTTTTTCGCGTTCAGGCGCGATGACCTTTGCCAGTTCGATCGAAAAGGTGTACTCCCCGGCTGTGGTCTAAATTTGCTCAGGTCAAATGTGGCGGGCCGGGGGCGCCTCATGCGCTCGGCGGGGGTTTTTCACGCGCTCGGCAGGGGTTTGAGGCAGCGCGGGGGTGCCGCATGCGCTCGGTAGGGGTTTGTGGCGGGCCGGGGGCGCCGCATGTGGCGACGCGGGGCCCCGCAACAGAATATAGCGGGATGAACCCGCTAATCTTAGCCGTTTGAAACCGCTAACTCACCCCACAACAGAACATAGCGGAATGAACCCGCTAACCTTAGCCGTTTCAAACCGCTAACTCGCCCCGCAACAGATATAGCGGAATGAACCCGCTAACCTTAGCCGTTTCAAACCGCTAACTCACCCCACAACAGAATATAGCGGAATGAACCCGCTAACCTTAGCCGTTTCAAACCGCTAACTCACCCCGCATCAGAATATAGTGGAATGAACCCGCTAACTTTAGCCGTTTCAAGCCGCTAACTCGCACCGCAACAGAACATAGCGGAATGAACCCGCTAATCTTAGCCGTTTCAAACCGCTAACTCTCACACCGCACCGCCCAGCGTAGTGAGGCGCCTCTTCCAAACCGTCTGCAGCAGCGCGGGGACGCCACATGTGGCAGGCCTAGGGTGCCGCATGCGCTCGCCGGGGTTTGCGGCAGCGCGGGCCCGCCGCATGGGGCAGGCCCCCGTCCAGCTCTTCCCAGGATTGACTCTCCGACATCCGAAGGGCTACTCATGGAAAAGCTTTCCGGGTTTCGAATCCTGCGCATGTATCTCATAATCTCCCTCGGCTCCGCCATCGCCGGTGCCGGCTACGCCCTGTTTCAGGTTCCCCACGGGATCGCCGCTGGAGGGGTGAGTGGGTTGGTGGTACTGATCAATCAATTCACCGGCTGGCCGGTTGGGCTGATGGTGGCTCTGTTAAACGTTCCGCTACTGATTCTCGGATTCTACCACCTTGGTGGCTGGCGCTTTCTAGGCCGAACGGTCTGCGGGGTGGCCGTGTTTTCGGTGGTCTCCGAAATTATGCTGGCCCGAATGCCGCAAACTCTGGAGGTCTACCCGGTCACGGAAGATGTGCTCCTGAACGCCATCTACGCCGGCGTGATCGCAGGAGTCGGCACGGGGATTGTTTTTCGAGCCGGGGGTTCCCTCGGCGGGACCGGGGTGATCGGCCGCATCCTCCAACGCAAGTGGGGTGTTCCCTTGAGTTCGATCTACCTCTACACCGATGGCGGCATCATTCTCCTGGCGGGCATCCTGCTGGGATGGGAGGCGGGACTTTTCGCCATGCTCACCTTGTTTCTTAGCGGAGTAGCGACCGATCACATGCTGGAGGGTCCAAGCGCCGTCCGAACCGCCACCATCATCACCAAAAATCCGGAAGCTGTCAGCTCGGCCCTCTCCAAACACCTGGGAAGAGGCGCTACCTTTTGGGAGGTGACCGGAAGTTATAGCAAGCAGCGTAGCGCCATGGTGCTCTGCACCATCGGCCGGGCTCAGGTCAATGAGCTCATTCAGGTCGTACGAGGTGTGGATAAGCTGGCCTTTCTCACCATCGGTGTTTCCCATCAGGCCTACGGTGGTAACTTTCAGCCGTTGAAGGAGTCGTCTTAAAGGCACGGCCGCCCAAAATCGCTGAGTAGCCGGATAAACCGGGGCGACTTCAGGTGGCCGGCCCACATAATTCGAGCGTCCTGGCCGTCCGCGTAGTAGTTTCGGCGACGAGCCGTGGTCACGAACCCAAAGCGCCTGTAGAGGGCGTGAGCGGGGTGGTTGGACCACTTGGCCTCCAGGGTCATCCAAGCCAACTGTTGTTGCTGGCACCAGGCCATGAGACTACCCAAAAACGGGATCGACAGTCCCTGGCCGCGCTGGTCTGGAGCCAGTACGATGGAGTTCAACTGAACCTCGTCGGCGGCCCACACCAGAAGAGCGGCCCCTACCGTTCGACCGGACAACTCGGCTACCACGGTCTTGCCGTTCGGTCGAGTCAGCTCTTTCAAAAACGTAGGGCGGTCCCAGGTCAATCCGAACGCCTCTTGCTCCAGTTCCCGGATCCGTTCGATATCGGACTGGATGGCGCCACGAACCAACAGCTTCACCCGGAGACCTGAATGTCAGCCTGGCGATGATAGGCGGGGGCGATCAGGCCGGGAGCTTGGAGTTCCCCCGCCTCAGCGGCCTGTCGGGTCATTACGCAGAGCGTGTAGGCGGAGAGCGCGGTGTGGGCACGCCGGCCGATGACCACCCCCCGGAAACCCACCGGCACCAGGTCCGGGTAGGCCGAGAACCCACCACCCACCAGGGCCAAAAGATCCGAGCGGACCGACAACTCCTTTTGAAAAGCTTGCGGGGTCCTCACATCGGTGGGAAGAAGCGAACGCCCGGAAGTGCTAAAAAGCCCGCAATACAGTTCCCTTCGCCGGGCGTCCAGGGCTACCCCGATGACTCCCTCTGCAGCCTGAAAATTCTCCCCGTGTCGCTTAGCCAGGCACTCCAGGGTATCCACCGCGCAGACGCCGCAACAAGCTGAATGGGCGATCGTTTTGGCTAGAGTGATACCCAGCCGGACCCCGGTAAAGGAGCCCGGCCCGAGGGGCACTCCCACTCCTTTGATCCGCTGATAGTCGAACCCGGCGGTGCGTAAAAGATATCCCACGTGCCCCGGTAGTTCCAAGAGAGCCCGGCGCGGGTTCAGACCCACGATCTCGGTGAAGTGACCCGCTTCGGTGAGTAAGCCACATGAGTACGTCTCTCCGGTACAGTCGAGGGCCACCCAACAGGATTCTATAGCCATGCTTCACCTATCTTTCGAAACAACCGCTCCGACCGAGGACCCCGTGCTCGCAACCGGAATTGCCGTTGGTCCAGGTCCTGGGGATGATAGCTACAATCGATGGTCAGGCGGTCTTGCGGCAGGACCCGGGGAAACTTATCGGCCCACTCCACCAGCATCAAGCCCGAGGAGTAATCTTCTATAAACTCTTCCCACCCCAATTCGTACACCTCGTCTTCGCTGCCCAGCCGGTAGAGGTCGGCGTGAAAGACCCGCAGCCTTCCCCCTTCATAATGTTGAAGAATAGAAAAGGTCGGACTGGTGGCAAGCTTGGCGCAGCCCAGAGAGCTCGTTAGGGCTCGGGAAAAAGTGGTCTTGCCGGCCCCTAGTTCACCGCACAGAGCTACAAACTGCCCCCCCTCGGCGTGCCGAGCCAGCAGTTCGGCCAATCGCTCAGTGGACTCCAAACTGTCCATTTGCAGGGTAAGGGTGTCACTCATTCGCGGAGGTCTCTTGCTATGGGTGCCAAATGCATTGAAGCAAGCATTTTGGGTTGGCGGGTAGCTACCTGCCAATCAAAACGAGAGGACGCTTCATGGATCGAATAGGAGATTCAGCCAAGAAGGGACTCGATTTTATCAAGAGTCGAGCGCTAGAGACCGTAGAGGTGCAGAAGCTCTCTTCAGTGGTCAAGGAACTGGAGGAGCGACGGAGGCAGTGCCTGCTGGACCTGGGGCACCGAGTGATGGCCTGCTACGGAACCGACGAGCTTAAGGATGAAGTTTTCCGGGACCGGGTGGAAGAGGTCCAGGCTCTCACCGCGGAGCTGGAATCCGTCCGGGGTAAGTACGAAGAGACCAGAACTCACCTGCGGCAGAGTGTGGAAGAACTAATTCCAGGACGACCCAAATCACCGATTCCGGAACCAGACTACGAGGATCTGTCACCTAAGTGAATCGGCCGCTTCCGGTCGTGGTCCTGGTGGAAACCATGGGCTCGGCAAACCTAGGGGCCGTGGCTCGCAGTGCCACCGCTTTCGGTTTAAGCAGCTTTCGCCTGGTCGCACCCCGCTGTGAGATCGATGAAGAGACCAGGAAGTGGGCCTGCTACGGAAAGCGAATTCTGCCGGCGGTGGCGTTGTATGACGATCTTCATACAGCGCTTGCCGACATCACCTTCGCGGTGGCTCTCTCTCGCCGGGAGGGGCGTTCCCGGCACAAGCATTACTCACTGCCCGTGTTGGCCGACAAAATCTTACCGGAGCTTGCCGATCAGAGACTGGCCTTCGTCTTCGGAAATGAGGAGAGCGGCCTTTCCTTGGATCACCTCAAGGCCTGTCACTGCTCGGCGGAGATCCCCGTGGCCGCTCTCGACGGTAGTCTGAATCTGGCCCACGCGGTGACCGTCACTCTCTACGAATGGCTTGGACGAGCCCGGGCGACCGACTCTGCGCCGCTCCCGAAAAACCACCACGAACAACCGGCCACTCCTCAGCGGATCAACGATCTGATGGACCGCTGCAAAGGACTCCTGGCCCGGATCGGCTACCCCCACCACCGCTCTACGCTAGAGCAAGAAATGGTGAAACTGGAAGCGATCACGGCTAAAGCCCAGTTAGAAGATTGGGAAGTTCGGCTTTTGTTTGGGATGCTAAAACAACTGGATTATCGCCTGGACAATCCCTAGCCCGCTCCCATCAACTCTTCGGCTAGCTTGCGCTGCTTTTCTGCTTCCTCGCTGTCTCCAGAGGCCTCCAGCAAGCGGGCCAACTGGCGCAGCGGCCCTACCAGCTCCAGGTTGCGATGCCCCAGGGCGTCGCCGTAGATCCCGAGGGCCTTGCGCACCAAAGACTGGGCTTTGAGATACTCGTTCTGATCGGCGTACAGCTCGGCCATCTCCCGCAGTAGAGAGGCCACCTCCGGATGCTCTTCACCCAGACGTTCGGTTCTCCACTCCAGCACCGTGCGCAGCAGCGGTTCAGCCTCCGATGGTTTGCCGCTGGTGCGATAGAGCCGAGCCAGGGCCAGGTTGGATTCGGCGATCTGAGAGCTATCTTCGTCAGCGAACTGCTCCCTGGTGTCGCGCGCCTTCTTGAGAAGTGCTTCGGCAGCGATATAGTTTCTCTGGTCCTGATAGACCAGCGCCAGGGTGTGCAACACTTCCGCCATCTTCAAGCCCGCACCGGCCACGGTACCCTGGATTTCGGCCGCGCGTTTCAGGTGAGAGGCCGCTTCCGAGACGTTGCCCTGAGATCGACAGAGCCTTCCAAGACCAAGCAAAGTGTCGACCAGTAAAGGACTGGAAGCCCCGAAGCGCCCTTCCAGAGCGCCCAGGTTGCGCTGGTGAAACTGTTCGGCCAGGGTCAACCGGCCTTGCTTTTGATAGAGACTGGCCAGACTGCTAACCGCCTCACAGACCCTCGGGTGCGAGCCCCCGTAGAAAGCCTCCCACTTGGTCAGGGCTTCTTCGAAAAAGCTTTCGGCTTTCTCCAGTCGGCGTTCAGAAAGGGCTATCTCTCCTAAAAGGTGCAAAATCGCGGCGACTTCCGGGTGCCGATCTCCCAGCAAGTCTCGAAGCAGATTCAGCGCGGTGTTGGCGTGAGTAGTGGCGGCAGACTCCGACTCCTGAGCCAATTCCACCCGGGCCAGTAGGGCCTCGATGCGGGCCTTACTGATAATGGCGGTGGCCTTGTGTTCGACATTTTCATCCTCGGAATCCAGCGCGTCCAGTGCCCGTTCGGCCAGGGCCGAAGCGGTCACCAGGCGGTTGTCGGTGTAGTGAATCCGGGCCAGTGCTTCAAAGGCCGAGGCCACGCCTTCGCTGTTGGGAGAGAGATGCTTGCTGCGGATATCGAGAGCTTCCTTAACCGCCGCCTCGGCTTGCTGGATGTGGCCCTGGGCCAGGTGCAGATAAGCAAACTCCTCACGCAAATCCGCCTTCTTCAGCTCTGAGGCCTCATCGTCGTGCCCCAACTGCTCGTACAGCACCTGCAGATGAGAGTCGCTCTGCTCGTACTCGCCGAGCTTGCGCAGGGTCGTGGCGAAGGCGAATCGATAGGGAAACCGGACCGAAGAATCCACCCCGTGGTAGTCGGCAATGATGGAGTCGGCTTTGGAATACAATCGACGGGCGGTCTTCAGGTCCCCGAGCAAAGCGCTGTGATCGGCCTGCAGTTTCAAGACCCGGGCGGTGGCCGGATGCTTCTCTCCGAGATGCTCGACTTTGATGGCAAAGGCCCGCTCCAGGGGCTCAGCGACTTGTTCGACCAATCCGCTGACCAGATAGACTCGAGCCGTTCTTTCCAGCAGGTCGGCCACTTCCAGGTGGCTGGGTCCGAGGACCGCTTCCACCGACTCCACCGCTCGCCCCAACAGCGGCTGAGCTTTCGACCACTGTTGTTTTTTCTCGTAGAGGCGAGCCAGAGCGGTCCAGGCTTTGGCGGTCCGGTGGTCATCCTCTCCGTAGCTTTCTTCCAACACCGCAAGGGCGGCCCGATACCGCTCCTCGGCCACTGAAAACTGGCTCTCCAGCAAAGCCAGGTCACCGATGGGGAATAGCGTTTCCGCCAGATCCGGATGGTTCTCACCCAGCAGTTGGACCTGTTGGTCAAGGGCTTTCTGGAGGTATTGGCCGGCACCCTCGACGTCGTTCTGGCTCAAGCTGATCTGACCCAGAGCGCGCAGACTTAAGGCCACTTCAGGGTGAGAGGCCCCGTGTTCCTCTACCCGAGACTGAAGCACCTTCTGATGGAGCTCTTCGGCTTCGACGAAGAGCTCCTGGACGCGATACAGTTCGGCCAAATCGAAGAGAACTTTAGCGATCTCGACCTGCGGTGGCTTGAGCAACTGAGTAAACTTGAGTCGACGCTTGGTGAGCTCTTCAGCCGCGGTGTAGCGACGAGCCGCCGTGAGTAAGCGTCCCAGCTTCTGGAGAGGCACAAGCAGGTTTCTATAGATCCGCTCGTGGCTGCCGCCGGCCCCGACATCGAGGGCGTTCTCCAGGTTGTCGATGGTTTCTCGCCAGGACTCTTCGGCCGCCTCCAGGTCTCCCCGGCGCTCACAACTCTCGGCCAGTAATTGTGACATCTGAGCGATCTCTTCATGCCGGCCGGTGGGTCGCGCTCGTTCCAGGTTCTCTTCCAGAAGAGTGGTGGCGCGCTCCTCGGAACCCTGCTCTCGATGGAGCAGGGCCAATCGGTAGAAAGGCGTGAAAAGATCCAGGGGACTGAACAGGTCCTCTTCCTGCAGAGCCAGCGCAACCTCCAGTCGCTCCTCAGCCGAATCCAGATCACCGATCCCGGTGGCTGTACGACCGACTGCTCGGTAGACCCGAGCCAGCCTGGGGTCACCGTATCCAAATCGTTTCTCTTGCTGAGACAGCACCTTGGAGAGACGATCGCCGGCCTCCTCGAACTGATCTCGCTCTAACAGGAGTTCACCCAGAGCCAGCTTCACCTCTTCGGTTTCTTCATCCCAGTTGAGGGGATCCTCGGGGAGATGAGCTTCGGCCTTCAAGAATAGTTCCAGGGCGCGATCGGTACGGTCGGTCAAAAGACACGCCTTACCGGAGGCTACCAGCAAGGAACGACCGGGCGGTTGGAGGTGCTTCTTGCACAGCGTGAGGGCCCGATCCAGCGACTTGTAGGCCTCCCCGGGGCGCCCCAGTTCCAAGGACAGCTTGCCCCGCAGATGACACACCTTGATCCAGCGCTGGTCGTCCTCGGGTAGCAGGCTGCGACAGAGTTCCAGGGTTCGCTGGAGAACGGCCTCGGTGGGGCTGAAGCGATGCTTTCGAAAGTAGACCGTGGCCAACCTCAGCAAGATCTCAGCCACCTCCCAGGTGTCCGGTCCGAGATTCGATTCCACGATATTCAGAGCGCGGGTCAGGCAGTTTTCAGCGGTTGAGAGGTCGTCCTTATTAAAGGCCAGCTCGGCTCTCAGGCTCAAGACATCACCCACCAGCGTGGACTCGCTTCCGTAGAGCGCCTCCCGCAGCTTGAGGGCCTGCTCCAGGTCCCTGGACACGGTTTCGCTGCCGTCGTAGAGGTTGCTCAAGTGCAACTGAGCAAACCCCACCAGGACCCTGGACCAGAGCTTTTCCATCGAGGGCTCAGGCTCTTCACCGACCAGCGAAAAGATGACCTCTCGAACCTCGAGTAGATGCTCTGCGCTATCTCGGGCCACCGCCACCGGCTTACAGCTGTTGGTGAGTTCCAACCAGTGGGCGTAAAGCTCTATGAGGAGGGCATCCTCTCCCCGGTCTAATCGCAGGGGCAGGGTGTCCAGGAAAAACTGCAGGGCTTCGGCAAAAGCATCATCGGCTACCAGAGCCAGACCGAACTCCTTCACCCACTCGGTGGGCAAGAGTTCACCGGTGTCTTCCCAGATGTCTCGAAGTCTGGTCCAAATCTCCCGGGCCTCTCGGGTGCGGTTCTGATCGCTGTAAAGCTTGGCAATCTCCCGCATGACCTCACTGCGCAGCGCAATAGAAACCAGGCTCTCGGTCTCCCGGATGACCGTTCGGGCCTGGTCTAGAGCTGACTCGGCCGCATCCAGCCGGCGCATCTTGCGGCCCAACCGGCCCAACCCAAGATGCAACGGAATCAGAATCTCGTGGCGGTTGCCCAGATGAGCTTCCAGGCCGGAAATGGCCGCGCTATAGGCTTCCACCGCTGTCTCATCGGCACCTAAACACTCCGCCAGGCGGGCCTGTTCAGCCACTGTACGGGCCCTGACTATGCTGCTCTCGTCTCCCTGCCCTTCATAGATAGAGCGGGCCTCGGTGAGTTCCTGAAAGGCCTGCTCCAGGTCGCCCATGGCTTCGGTCAGGCGGGCCAAGAATCTCAATCCGTCGGCCACCGAAGTGGGGTGGCGCAGGGCGTGGCTGCGCAGTTCGTGCACGTGGTCGATGAGTCGGCCCACGGCGGCGGTCGGTGCCAACTTCTTGGTCTCGAAGGTGAATCGAGCCAGAGCCCAACCCCGGCGCTCCCGGTACTCGTGCTTGCAGGTCAATTCGGACCAATCCGTCGGCTCCAACAGAGAATCCAATTCGGCATAAGCAGTGGCCGCTTCTTCTTCTCCGATCAGGTCTGGACGGTGGTGATAGAGGTTGAGCCTCAGGGCAAACACGGTCCCTTTTCGGGAGCGGCTCTCCGCTTCATCGTCATCCACCAGCGGCAACAGGTCGTCCAGTTGCCGCGCCAATTTTTCGAAATCGTGCAGCATGCTCCAGGTGCGGGCCTGGAGCAACTGAGCTTTGCGCTCCCACTCCTGTTTTCTTAGCGGAATCGCCTCTTCCCCGTAAAGGCGGTTCAAAATCGCCTGGCTCCCCCGAGGTTGACCCCGGAAGAGTAAGAGTCTGGTCAATAGAAGTTGATCCGAGGTAAACTCCGGGGCCTCCTCTCTAGGCTCTAGAGTGGAAGCCTGCTGGCGCAGCAGATTGATCCCGAGGTCAGGATCGTCGGAACAAACGAGCCTGGCCTTCTGTCCCAGGCAGTAGGCCAAGCTCAGCTCAGCGACCGCTCCCCGGGCCAGGGCCAGCTGGGTGGCCTCATCGAGAAAGCTGGAGAGGGTTTCCGTGTGCTCTCCCTCATCTCCCAGCAACAGCCGAATACCACGCAAGAGATCGTCAAGTTTGCCATCGATACCGACCTCTTCGAAACGCTCATAGAGCGAAAGAAGTTGATCCAGATGCCGGCGAGACTCCTCGAATTCACCCCGCCGCCGGTGGGCCTCTACCAGTGAACGGAGCAGTTCCCGGACCTGTACATCGTAAGGCTTGAGGTGGAAGGAAGCCAGGGCCAGGGCACGGTCTAAGGAGAGGATCGCCTCGTCGATCTGGCCTTTGCCCAACTGCAGGTCGCCCAGCCGTTGGAGGGAAGGGAGCAAGAGTACGGTCTTGGAACCCTTGAGCGTTTCGAACAGCTCCAGGCTCTTTCGGGTGTACTCCTCGGCCAGATCCCAGGCCGACTCGGCGACCGCCGCTTTGGAAGCCTCCTCGGCCAACTCAGCGACCGTCAGGTCGAGCTCTCCGTTGGCCTCCTTGGCCCAATGCACAGCCTTCTCGTAAGCCTGCAAAGCGGTCAGATCAAACGGCTTCGGTTCGGGAGGGTAGTAGCGGGAATTGTGGTCGGCAACCAGGGTATAAAACTTACAGATCAGGAGCTGCTCGGCCGCCCCTTTTGGTCTTTGCTTGAGTAGAGCCGTGCCGTCTTCCACGATGCGAGACTCCTCGCGGTTTCGGCGTGCCACCAGGCAAGAGGCGTACAACTCACTGATGGAGCAATCGTGGGGGCCACCCCGGCGAGAGAAGCGGAAATCTCGTTTTTTGACCGCCTCGTCCATGCGGCCCAGCTCCACCAGGTTTGTGATTTCCAGCAAGAAGGCGGTATCGGAGAAAAAGCGCCCACTCTGGGCATCCTCGACCACCGCGCTGTCTAAGCCGCTCAACTGCTCCAGGGCAGTGGCTGCTTCACCCTGCCCGGTGTAGACTGCGGTCAGACCCAGTCGGCCCCTGATGTGCTCGGTGCTGGTGGGAGGAGTGCTGCGCACCAACGAGCGCCAGGCTTGTTCGGCCCGTTCCCAGCGCTTTTGTCGGACGTAGATGTCGGCCAGTTTTTCCACCAGCTCGATGCGCATTCGGCGCTCTTCAGCGGGGGTATCCACCTGACCGTTGTGGCGCCTTAGATACTCCAGCGACTTTTCCCAACTGGAGACCGCATCAGGAAGCAACCGGCGTCGTTCTTGAATGGAACCCAGGTCGAAAAGAGTTCTTACCGAGCGCGGGTCCTCGAGATCCAGATCCTTGGTGCGAGAGCGGACCGCCCGATCATAATACTCTTCGGAGAGTTCTCGCCGCCCAGCGGTCCGGGCCAAGCTCCCGATCCGAGAGAGTAATGCCCCGTCGTCTAGCTCCCCTGAATCGAGTTCTAGAATCTCGTCCAGGAAAGGGCCCAGGTTGGCTTCTGCCTTGGTTTCGAAAAGTTCGCAGGTGGTGACCAGGGCTTCCAATCGCGCCGCCGGCTCGCTCTCTGGAGCAGACGCGATGCGGTCGGCTTGCTCCCGCAGCGCTTCCCAGTCTTGAACGCCCTGATAGGCCCTGAGCAACAGCAGTTCGTAGCGTCCGGCCGACTCCCCCTGGATGCTGCCTTTGCCCACCGTGATAAGCTTGGCCAGGGCTTCGGCCGGAGTTCCGGAGCGGAGTAAAGCTTCCACGTAACTAAGAAAGTAGGAGGCTCTCTCCTCCCCGGGGATCGAAGCAGCGCGCTCGATCAGGGGCAGAGCCTCCGCCATTCGGCGCTGCCTTTCCAGTACCACGGAGAGCGTCGCCAGAGTGGGAGCCAGTCGAGGGTCATCGTCGCCGTAGAGGGCGGTCTGTACTTCCAGTCGACGCCGCCCGAACTCCTCGGCCTTGGCGTAACTCTGGGAGTTCATAAACGACTGAACGACCAGTTCCAAAATCCGGTCGACGGACTCGGATTGAACACCTCCGAGTTGCTCGGCCACGGCCAGAGCCCGCATCAAGTGCTCCCGTGCCGCCTCTTCATCCGAGCTTTCCCTTTGGGAGTCGGTCAGCTCCAGCAGACTCTCCAGTAGCTGGTCCTGATACTCCGGACCGGCTTGCGCCCAGACCCCCACCAGGCGTTCTTTCAGGATCGTTTCGGCCTGGGGATCGGGGTCTCCAAACTCCAACTGCTTCAACTGAGCCCGCACCACCTCGGAACAGGCCGAAGGCGGCAGACCATGGGGACCGCTGACGAGCTCCTCGGCGCGATTCAGGTGAGGCTCAGCATCCCGGGGCTTCTTGTTTCCCTGATAGACAGCGACCAGCGCCAATAAGGTCTTAAGTAAGCGTGGATCGTCGGGTTGAAAGGAGTTTGCTTCCCCCAGCGCGCTCTTCAGCAGCTGTTCCGCCTTGCCGTACTTACCCTTCTTGAGCTGGGCTTCCCCGGCGTCGAAGAATGTATCCCACAAGAGCATGCCCCGAGTCTTCCTCCTAAATCGAGTCAGGCCTTCCGCAAAGAGATTTTCTCAGCGGCCCTTCAGGCGAATGATGGTTTGCTCCAGGCGGCTCAATTTTCGTTGAGAAAGAGCCAGTTCGGCCTCCAGTTCAGCCACCCGTCCGGGGGCCTCCACCTCGCCGCCGTCGCCAGCCGCTTCTTTCCCCTGGAGCCGCCAAATTTCGGCCTGCAATCTCTCGATCTCCTTGTCTCGTTCGAGCAGTAGCGTTTCCACGTTGTCTCTGGATTCATCTTTTCGCTCAGCAGCCGACAAAGACTGGCGCAATTTGGCGATCTCTTCGGTGAGGCGGTCGTTTTCTTCCCGCACCGAAGCCCCTCCGGTCTCCAGTAAGACCTGCTTTTCTCGTTCGAGAAGCGCGGCCGCCTCTTCGGCCTCCACCAGGGCATCGGCGATCACCTGAAATTCGTTGTCCTTGTCCTCCAGTGCCAGCTTCAGCAGATCCAACTGCTCGGTGAGATTGCTCACCCGGGCCAGATTCTGTTGGGCCGCCTGGTCGGCGTCTCGGCGAGCCACTCGGATCTCTTCTAGTTCGGCGGTCAGTTGTTTGACCCGTTCAGCCAGCAGATGCTCGCGCTCTCCGGTTTCCTCGATGGCCGCCCCAGCCGAGCCTCGCTTGTCTCCCAGCGCGCTCTGCAGACGGGTCAGTTCCCCTCGCAGACTCTCGATGGTCTCAACCTGCTCCGAGGCGACCCTCTCGGCCCGGGCGGCCCGGCTCATGGCGATGGTTTCGGCGGCCGACAGCTCCCCGGTCTCGGCGACCAGCTCTTCCAACTGGGCGGTAAGCTCGGCTACCTGAGCTTCCAACTCCTGTTCCCTCTCGCCATCTCCCTCGGTGGAGGGTAGAGCGGCCACCGATTCCAGTTCGGAAACCTTTTCCTCGGCCTGGGCTGCCCGCTCGGAAGTGTGGCGCAGCCGGGCCTCGGTCTCTTCAAACCTGGCTCGTAAGGCGGAGAGTTCGCTCTCCAGTTTTTCTCGCTCCCCGGATTGGCGGCTCTCCAGCAATCCCATCTGGACGTCCCGGTCTCGCTCGAGCTTTCTCAGCTCTTCTCGCAGGCGTTCCTTTTCCAGTTCGTTGGCGGATTCGCTTGCGCTCTCGTGGGCCTTGTGCTGGGCCACTTCGTTCTTGTAGGCCTGCAGTTCATTGCCGAGGGCTTCGAGTTGAGCCTCGAGCTTGGTCACCCGACCGATCCGCCGGCTCAGCTCCTCTTCCAGGTTGGAAAACTTGACCTCCGAAGTTTCCGCCCGGTCGAGCGCTGCCGCCAGTTGTTGCTGGAGCACCTTATTCTCATCGAGCTTGTCGCTGAGTGCCTTACGAAGTTCCTGTTCCTTGCCTTGAACCTCAATCAGGGTCTCGCCCAGACGGTTTTCCAGACCTTCGTTGTGGGCCAACTCCTGCCGTAGTTCGGCGATCTCGCTCTCGCGCTCCTGAAGCTGCTGCTGGTACTCGGAGGCTTCGGAACGAACTGTTTCCAGCTCTTTGTTGCGTCCGGACAACTCGACTCTCAGCTGCTGCAGGTCGTTGCTCAAAGACTCTTCGACGCTGCGATCCTCGGCAGCCAGAGCGAGTTGTTCCAGCTCTTTTTCCAGAAAGGTGGCTTGCTCAGCAGAGGATTCGAGATCCATCTCCAACTGGCTGACGATCTGTTGAGACTCCTCCAACTGACCGGCCAGGTTGGCCACCTCGGCTTCCAGTTCAGCGACCCGCTCGTTCTTGGCCTCGACTTCCGATTGGAGGCTCTCTTGTTGGAGCCCGGTCATTTCGGTCGACTGGTGGAGCGAACTCAACTGACTCTCGAGTGCTCGAACCTCATTCTCCAGTCGCTGGTTTTCTTCGTTGAGGTTGGCGATCTCTGACAGGGAGCGGCTTTTTGCCTCCTCCATCTCGGCCAGAGCTTCTCGATCCTTGTGGAGTTCGGTGACCTGAGACTCCAGCTCGAGCTTGCGCGCCTTTTCCTCGTCGAGTTCAAGGCGCAGGCTCTCGTTCAACTCCTGGGATTGGCTGAGCTGCTCTCCCAACTGGTCGGCGGATTGGCCGAGGGTCGACTCCAGGGACCGAAGCCGGGCGATCTCGGTCTTGATCTCTTTATTCTCAGCCTGCAGCTTGAGTAAAATCTCTCGCTCGGCTTGCCGGGCGGTGTGGCTACGCTCGAGATCAACCTGAAACTTATCGGCCTCGGTCTGCTTTTCGTAGAGCTGTTCGGCCAGAGTCCGAAGCTTCTCCAGGTTTTCCTGGCGGGTGGCAGCCAGGGCCTCGATCCGGCCCTTGGCCGCTTTGATGTTGGCCGCTGCGGTGCCCAGTTTTTCCTGCAGCTTGGAGACCAGAGTCTGAGACTCCAGCAGCTGCTTTTCTAGATGTTGCGCCCGCAATTCGTGGGTTCTGGCCAACTCCTGGAGCTTTCCGCTTTGCTCTCCTTCGGAGTGCCAGCGTCCCTTGAGTTGGTCCAGCTGAGAGTTCAGCAGCTTGTTGTTGGCGGCCAGTGTGGCGAGCTGGCGCTCCAGATCACGGACCTTACCGGAGACCACCTCCTGGACCTCTCCGGCCTCCGCTCGCGATTGCAATTCCTCCAGGCGAGATTCCCGCTCCGCCAGGGTTTCCTGCAGATCGTCGACTTTGCGCTGCTGAGAGGCCAGGTTATCCGCCAACTCTTCATAAGCGTAGTCACGCTCTTTCAGCCGCTTACCGACCTCTTGAAGCTGCTCTTTGGCTACCGCCAGTTCGCCGGCCAGGGTATCCGTCTTCTCTCGGGACTGGACAGCTTTATCGGTACTGGATCGGGCGGCTTCCTCCAGTTCGATGATGCGCTTCTTTGCGATCTGCAACTTAGAAACGGCCTCTCCCACCGTCTTCTCTAGTTTCGCGACTCGCTGCAGCCTGCTACCCAGCTCTTCTTGTAAATGACTCAGGCGGACATCATCGTTGGCGGCCCGTCCTGAATGTTCGGCCAGCTTGCTCTCCAACTCGTGATGAGAACGCTCCAGGCTCGCGATCCGCTTTTCCGCCTCGGCCTTCTCCGAGAGAGCTTCCTCCAGGCGCCCCTGGAGTGCCACCAATTCCTCCCGGGCGCTCTCCAGGGCTTCGATCTGGATCTGCAGTCGGTCGGTTTCGACTTCCTTCTGCTCCAGAAGGTTTTCCATTTCGTCGAGAGCGGCCGATTGGTCCTTGAGCTGCTGCCGCAGCTCCTTCAAGTCGTCGGTCTTACTCCGTAACTCAGACTCCAGCCGCGCCACTTCTCCCCGAGATTGCCGGAGCTGAACCAGCAGTTCTTGCTCGCCCTCCATCTCCAAGCTCTGGTGCTCCAACTGGGCCTGCAGATCGGCCTGCCTGGCCAGGGCCTCTTCCAACCGGTTGGAGCGCTCCCGCAGGTCTCGTTCCAGGTCTTCGATGGTGCGTTTGTAGCGCTCGCTTTCCGAGCGGACTTCTGCCAGCTTCTCATGGGACGAGCCGAGCCTGGCCATTTCGTGACGAACCCGGCTGAGCAACTGCCCTCGAGAGGTCAACTCGGCTTCCAGGTCCCGACATCGCTCTAGAGCCGCGCCGCGCCCGGCATCCAACTCGGAGATGCGAACCTTGGCTGTCTGCAGCTTGGCAGCGGCCGCGCCCAGCGCCTGCTCCAGCCGAGCCACCTTGTCCAGGCGTGCCCCCAGCTCTTCCCGCAGGTGGGAACTCTGCAGCTCAGCGGTTTCGGCGGCGTCGTGGGCCGCGGTCAGCTCATCCTCAAAATCCTGGGCCCGGCGCTTCCACTCCATGGCCTCTTCCTGGGCCTGCCGTAGCTGCCGGGAGGTCTCCTCCAGACGCTCGTCCAGCATCTTGACCTTGGTCTCGAACTCGGCCATCTGGAGCAGTTCGGACTCGGTACGCTTGGACTCCATGCTGCTCTGGCGTATCTCGGATTCCAGCTCTTCGATGCGCAAGTTGCGGCGCTCGAGCTTATCTTCCAGCCGGGAGATGGTGGCCTGGCCGTGATGCACGGTATCGCGCAATTGATGCTCGATCAGAGCTTTGTCTTGCAGCTCGTCTCGCATCTGCTGGATCCCGCTCTGCAGGTTCTGTTTTTCTCGCTCCGCCTGAAAGTGTGACTCTTCCAGAGTTTTCAAGCGGGCCTTGGCACCCTGAAGTTTGGCACCGGCGGCCCCCAGGGTGGCCTCCAGCTTGGTCAGGCGAGCGACCTTCGACGAGAGCTGCTCCTTGAGGTTGTCCCGTTCCATCTCCAGGGCAAGGCGCGCTTCCTCGGCCGCCTCCAACTCAACCTGCAGCCCATCAGCTCGGCGAGTCTCGTCCTGGAATTGTGCGGCTACCGCTTTCTTTTCCGAATAGGCCCGATCCAGCTCGTCCTGCAGACGTTCGATCTCGCTCTCCAGGTCAGCCAGCGCAGAGATCTCGATCCGCAGCGATTCGACCCGGTCTTCTCCCTCTCCAAGTTGTCTCCTCAACTCGGACAACTCAGCTTCTCGGGCTGCCAGTTTCTTCTGCAGATCAGTCACCGAGGTCTCGCGGTTGCCCAGGATCGACTCGGTCTCGTCGGCACGACGACGAACCTCGGCAAGCTCGGCAGCAAGCTCCTGGTTTTGCCGTTGCATCTGCTGGCTGGACTTCTCCAACTCTTGCAGGCGTTGCTCGCTTCGGCGAACCACCGAGGTGGAAGCGGTCAGTTCTCCTCGCATCTCTTCGGAGCGCTGGTTGGCCGCCGCAACCTGCTGCTCGAGCTTGGCGATGTGGATCTTGGCGGTCTGGAGCTTCCCGGCGGCACTACCCAGGGTAGCTTCCAGCTTCTGGATCTTGTGGACTCGCAGGGTCAGTTCGTCGGTCAGATTTTGGACTTGTAGGGCCGAGGTCTCGGCAATATTGCGGGCCTCCTCCAGGCTCCCCTCGGCCAGTTCCTTCGCTTCGGCCAGGGTCTTGATTCCCTCTTCGGCTTCCCGGAGCTTTTGCTGAAGTTGCTCGGTCCGAAACTGGGACTCGATCTCCTGGTCGCTGACCTGGGCCAGATCGACCATCATCTGTTCGAGTTCTTTGTCTCGCTCCTCCAGCATCTTCTGCAGCTCGGCGTTGCGACGACCCGCTTCGTCTAATCGAGTCTGCAGGCGCTCGGTGGACTGAAGGTCGGACTCCTGGCGCCCCTCTAGTTCAGCGATCTTGACCTGGTACTGAGCCAAACGTCGGGCCTGGCTCTCGACCTCCTCCACCAACTCGCGGTTGCGGGTGGTGACCGCCTCCACCTGTCCCTCGGAGTGGATGATGTGCCGCTTGGCCACCTTCAGCTTGGCCACCGCGTTGCCCAGGTTGGTCTCGAGTTTTTTCAGGCGACCCAGCCGGGCGGAGAGCTCCGATTGAAGGTTCTCCGCCTTCAATCTTGCGATCTCGCCCTGGTCCACGGCCTCGGCCAGGCTCTCTTCCAGTCGCGAAACCTTACCCCGCTCTACAGCGATCTCTTCCCGGATCCGCGACTCTGTGTCGCGTGCCGCTTCCAGTTCAGTGGCCAGCTCCAAGGCACGGTTTTCAAACCCCACCAGGCGCTCGATCTCCCGGCTTAGCTCCTCGATCTCAGCCTGCCGAGCCTCTTCATCCTGGTGGAACCGCTCCACCTCTTCGGTGCGGGCCATGAGCTCTTCTTCCAGCTGGAGCATGGCCTGCTGGTACTCTTCGATCTCTTCTTGCCCGTAGCGCTTCTCGGTGGCCGTCTGTTCGAGAGTTTTCTCCAGTGCCAGACGCTTTTCCGTCTCCTCGGCGAGCTTCTGCTCCAGCCCCTGGATCCGCTCCATCTTGCCGGTCAGGGCTAGCCGACGTGACTCATCGGCCTCACTCGATTCGTCGAGCTGCAGCTTGAGATGTTCGAGCTCAGCCTGCTTCTCGAGGTAGGAAGTCTTGAGAGCGTCGTAGCGCTCGCCCACGGTGCGGAGCTTGTGGCGAGCCTCCTCCACCCCGGCTCGAAATTTTTTGGTATTCTTCTCGGCTTCCAGCAGAGCTTCCCGATCGGTAGCAGACCGCTGTTCGGCTTCCTCTCGCTCGGCTTCCACCTGATCCACCGTCTCACTCAAGAGCGCCAATTCGGCCTCCATGCTGGAGAGAGCCTGATGGGTGTCGGTCAGCTCGGCCTGATTATCGGCAAGCCTGGCTTTGAGGTGGGAGATCTCGTCATTCTTCTCCTCCAGTTCTTGCTGCAGGAGCCGGGTTTCTTCCGACCCGCTGCGGTGTTCCCGGCGGAGAGCCTCCAGGTCGGTCCTGGCCTCCCGCAGCTCCTGGGCCAGGTCCGAGTCCTGGCGATCCGACTGGCTACGGACTTCCTCCATCTGGTGGCGGAGAGTCTGAAGTTCTGCGTCCCTTCCGGCCAGTTGGTCTTCCACCTCGCCCAGACGCATGATCTCCAGGGCCATCTCTTCCATCTCCTGGTCCCGGGTGGTCAGGATGGCTTCCAGCTCGTCACACCTGGCGCGACTCTCCTGCAGGCGACTCTGCAGTTGAGTGACCATCTCGTCTTTCTCCACCGCACCCTCGGCGGTCTGAGACATGAGACCTTCCAGTTCGGACAGCTGGGTTGAGCGCTGCTGAAGCTCCCGAGAAAGCTGGGCCCGATGCTGGTGAGCTTTCTTCAGCTCAGTCTCGAGTTGGGCGATACGATGCTTGGCCGACTTCAGCTTGGAAGCAGCGGTGGTGATGGCTCCTTCCAGAGAAGCGACCCGATCCTGAGTAGCCTCCAGGGTGGTGGATTCTTGATTGGACTGCTCCCGCAGCCTGCTAAGCTCCAGCCCGGCCTGGCGGGCCGCCTCTTGAACCGTGGCCAGCTCTTCCTTCAAGGGGCGCAAAGCTTGCAGCTCCTCGGTCAGAATCCCCACCGTCTCGGTGAGCGAGGAGAGCTCTTGCTCTCGCTCTTCCACCAGAGCGTTCATGTCCTCGATGGCCGAATCCAGCTCGTCGCGCTCGGCTCTCAGCTCATCGAGTTCAGTGGCGGCCGCTGCGTGCAACTCCCGTTCACTGAAGAGCTCGCGATGCTGCTGTTCGTTGACCCCCAGCAGATCCTCGAGCTCCGCGCTCATCATCTCGATGCGCTCTTTAGCCTCCAGGAGTTCCTGGTCTCGGGCCTCCAGAATTCGGCGAGACTCCGCCAACTCCAGCTTGGTCGCTTCCAGAGCCTGCTGGCGGGAGACCAGGTTGGAGCGCAACGCGGTATACTTCTCCGCGGTGGCAGTCAGCTTGGCTCTGGCTTCTTTGAAGGCTCCCTCCAGGGCTTCGGCCCTGGCTCTGCTGTCGTTGAACTGCTTGTCCAGGGTCAACAAGCGCTCTTTGATGGCAGCTCGATCCCGCAGCGCCGAATCGCGTTCCCCGGTCAGTTCGGACAGTCGCGCTTCTAGCTGAATTCGTTGTTCGTCGGCCGTTCGCGTGGCCTCCCCCAGTTTCTCCAGCTCGGCCCGAGCCTGCGTGAGTTCCTGGTTCAGAGCATCGGCGGTCTGCTGGGCTCCCTGGAAAGCCTGCTCTCGTTCCTCCAGCTGCAGATGCTGTTCAGCCAGCAGGTCCTGAAGGTCCACGGTTTCCGATTGGAGTTGCTCGTACTCCGTTTGAATAGAGGCAGCCTGGGCCTCGGCCTCAGCCTGCTGCTCTTGAGTTCGAGCCAGCTCATCGGCCAGTTCGGCCAGTTCTTCGGTCCGAGTTTCAAGTTCCGTTTCCAGATCATGCTTCTCTTCGGAAAGGAGCTGCAGGGCCTCTTCCCTTTCAGAGAGCCGGGTCTCGTCTTCCCGAGCTTTTAAAGAAGCGTCTTCCAGAGAGCCGCGCAGCGACTCCAACTGCTTTTCCAGAGCTTGCTTGGCGGCTTCCAGGTTGGCAGATCTGTGAGCCAGCGCCTGGCTGTTCTCCAGCGACTTGACCAACTGCTCCTTGAGACCCAGGGCTTTGTCCTTGTGAGACCTCAGGGCCGAGCGCATCTGCTCGTAGCGGGCCTTCAGGGCTTCGATGGTCTCCACACTCTTGCGGTGATGGACCTCCAGGCGTTCCGACTTTTCCCGGCTGAGATCCAAACTTCGGGTCTGCTCATCGAATCTGGCTTGAAGTGCATCCAGGACTCGGGCCAATTCGTCCCGCTCGTCCTGAGTGGCGGTGAGAGCCACGGCGATCTCTTCAGACTCTTGATCCCGAGTCAGGACCTGCTGGGTCAACTCTTCGACGGAATGGTCTTTCTCGGCCAATTGATTGGACAGCTCTTCGAGCTGCTCCAGGAGGACTTCCCGCTCTTCGGTGGCCTCCTCGGCCTCGGTCTCGGCGGAGGTCAGCCTCTTCTCCAGGTCTCGAGCCTTCTGTTCCCACTGGGCGGCGTGCTTCTCCTGGGCGTCCGACTTCTGGCGCGCCGCCAGGAGGTGTTCCCGGAGTGCCTTGGCCTTCTGATTTTGGTCCTCGAAAGCCGCTCTCAACTGGTCGTATCTCTGTTTGAGGATGGTGATCGTCTGAGTGGTCCGGATCCGCTCGGCTTCCAGCCCCTTGAGCCGTCTCTTGACCTGATCCAATTCCGAGACGTCATCTTCGGCCAGCGCGGAAACCTGACTTTCGGACTCGGTGAGAGCGTCCTCCAGTTCGTTAACTTCCGAAGTCTTGACTTCCAACTGGGTGCTGACTTCATCCAGACGCTCGGTGAGTTCCTCTACCTGTAGGCGTGCCAGACGCTCGGATTCCTCGAGTTCTGAAACTCGCTTGCGCAAAACCCCTGATTCAGGGCCTGCTGCGGGCGCCTGGCCCTCTCTGGCCTCCTCGAGTTCGCTTTCCAGGCGAGCCATTTCGTCTTCGGCTAGAGCCAGTTTCTCGGTGAGCTCTTCGTGGTCCAGGAGCCGGTCTTCGAGTTCGCCAACTCGCTCCCGCAAGAGTTCCAACTCCTCAGAATCGAGACTCTCTTCCCCCCCTTGCTCGAGTTCTTCGAGCCGGTTTTGGAGTATCTCCCTCTCGCTCTCAAGCTCCTTCAGCAGCTCTTCTTTGAGAGCCAATTCCGACTCCAGGTGCTCCACCAGCGCCGGATCAAGGAGGGTGTCGGTGGATTCGAGAAGCTGCTGTTCCAGGGCGCTGATTCGCGCCTCCTGCTCATCCAACAAAGCCTCGAGATCGGCGGTGAGCTGCTTGCTCTCTTTGAGCTGCCCCTCCAGCTCCACCAGTCGTTGCTCGAGGGCTTCTTTTTCAGCCACCACCAGCGCCGATTCGGCGACGGCCCCGCTCTCGATCTCCAGTGCCTCGTGGAGAGCCTCGAGCTGGTTCTGGGCTTCCATCAGTTGCTCTGAAAGGTCTTCGACCAGAGAATTTTCGGATTCCAGCCTGGACTTCAGCGCCTCGACCTCTTCCCGAGACTCCTCAAGCAGGCCGGTCAATTCGTCGAGTTCATCGCTCTCAGCGGTCGCTTCCAGGGCCGCGTCGAGAGCCTCTTCCATAGACTGGAGCCGATCGTGATCGAGCTGGGCCTGCTCTTCGAGAGCCTGGCGGGCGGCCTCGGAAGCCTCCAGGGCGGCTTTCAAGTCCGAAGCATCGGCGGACACAGCAGAGCCTGCAGACGATCGGTGCTCAAGTTCGGCAATCCGTTCCCTCTGCTCTTCGTGCGACTCTTCGAGCGATTCCAGCTTGCTTTTCAGCTTCTTTACTAAAAGCTGGGACTTCTTGTAAGCCGCCTTGTACTTGGCGGCCCCGCTAGCCTTCGTCGCTTCCGATTTCTGCCCGTCTGCCAAATTACTTCCGTACTGCTCTACCCTGGTGAGAGGGCGCAAAATCAAAGACACGACACGCCTGCGGCGTGCCGAACCTGCTGAGCTTTATTGCAGTACCGGTAACTCCTTCTGTCGAAGATCCTGGTCCCCACCCGAACGGCATAACCATCCACGGTGCCCCACCGAGCGTTGAATTTCTATCAATTTCCATGACTTCCCCCTACTTGAGGGAAGAGTCTTTGAGCGGGCCCTACCCTGCCAGTTCTCCGGTCTCAACCGGGTCCAGGTCTTCCGTATCGGAGGGTTCTACCGATAGGTCCGGCACGCTCAGTACAAACCGACTCCCTTTCCCCTCCTCACTAAAACCGAACAGGGTACCTCCCAGCCCTTCAGCCAAACGGCGGGACATGGAGAGTCCCAGCCCGGTTCCGCCGTAGCGCCGGGCGATGGAGGCCTCGGCTTGCACGAACGGCTCAAAAACTTTCTGCAACTGCTCCTCCGTCATCCCGATGCCGTTGTCCGACACCTCCACCACAACCGCCGCGCCTCTTTCGTTCTCGGTCAAGGAGTGCCGCATGCGGACTTCGATCTCACCCTCGTGAGTAAATTTGCAGGCGTTGGAGAGCAGGTTGTAAAGACATTGGCGATACTTGGTAGGGTCGGTCAGGAGAACCATCTCCTCGGTCTGCCCGGGAGAAGCCTCGAAACGCAGGGTGTTCCCATTTTTCTCCGCTTCTTTTTCCATGGCCTGGACCAGTTCGCGAATCAGGATGTCCACCCGAATCGGCTCCCTGCTGAGCGAAAGTTTGCCGGCTTCCAGACGGGAAAACTCCAAAAGTTCATTGATCAATCGCAGGAGGTGTTGCCCGGAGTCTTTGATCCGCTGCAGATCGTCGCGAAGTTGCTCCGGCCCCACCGCCCCGGCGTCCTCGGACAGCATCTCGCTATATCCGATCACCACGTTTAAAGGCGTGCGCAATTCGTGGCTCATGTTGGCCACGAAATCTGTCTTGGCGCGGCTGGCTTCCAGAGCCAGATCCCGGGCCTTGGAAAGCTCCTTGTTGGCGCGGGAGAGCCGGGCCAGGGTCTTGGCCTTGAAGCGATCATTGAGAAAGGCGGTGGAAACCATGAGAGTCAGCAACCCCAGATGAATCGCCAGGTATAACAACAGGGCCCCCCCCACCATCTGCCCCGTGACGGCTGCCATCCAGGCCACCGTAAAGATCTCGATTGTGGCTAGAACGGTCCAGACTATCGATGAACTCTTGTCGCAGATGTGAATGGCAAGAATGGGAAGAAAGACGATCCAGGCGGGAGGCACTCCCTGAATCTTTCCGGTGTACAGGGTCAGCACGTGAAGAAGGGCCCAAATTTGGGCCAGCAGGATGTTGCCGGCGATGGTGACCGAACCGGTCAGCCGCAAGCAGGGTAGAACCGCCGTTCCCACCAGAAAAATGGTCAGAGCGGCCCAGGCCAACTGCGGCAGATCGAGCGGCCCGAAGAGCGCGAACACAGCCACCGCGTTGAACGCCATGATGGCCAGACTGGTATCCAGGAGAATACGGCTCCGCCGGCGATAGTCTACCCCCCGGCGACGTACAGATTGGTCGAGAAATCGATTAAACAAACGCCAACAGTCCCCAGACTTTAAGCTGTCCCGCCTACCTTTCTGCGATTCTCTTTTAGAAGCTGCTCGGCTTCTGCGGCCGGCATGGGTTTGGAAAAGTAGTAGCCCTGGCCGTACAGGCAATCCAGGGCCTGCAACGATTGCAGTTGGTCGACCGTCTCGATGCCTTCCGCCACCGTCTTAAACTTGAGATTCTGAGCCAGAGACACGATGGTCCGCACGATGGCCGCGTGCTCCCCTGGAGAGTCGTTCATACGACTGACGAAAGAACGATCGATCTTCAGGGTGTCCAGGGGAAACCGGTGGAGGTAGCTGAGGGAGGAGTAGCCGGTCCCGAAATCGTCCAATCCCAATTGGACGTTCCGCTTCTTGATCTCGTGGAAGATTTCAGCCGCTGAGTCCTGATTGTCCATAAGCGCGCTCTCGGTGATCTCCAGTTTGAGGTCCTGGGGATCCAGTCCCGATTCCTGCAAGACCTGGTCGATCACGTAGACGATATCCCGCAAGGCGAATTGCTTGGCCGAGAGATTCACCGAGATACTGAGAGGCTGGCCGAACTTGCCCTGCCACTCTTTGGTCTGGCGGCAAGCCTCCTTCATGACCAGGCGATCGATAGGGAGAATGAGTCCCGTCTCTTCGGCGATCCCCACGAATTCATCAGGAAAGACCCGACCGCGCTCGGGGTGAGCCCAGCGCACCAGGGCTTCAAAGCCGATGATCATTTCGTCGGCCAGGTCCACGATGGCCTGGTAAAAAACCTCGAACTCTTCCCGCTCCACCGCCCGGCGCAGGTCGGTCTCCAACTGCAGGCGACGAGAACTCTGGGTGTGCATAGCCCGGTCGAACATCTCGTGGCGGGCTTTGCCCAGAGCCTTGGCCCGATTCATGGCGGTGTCGGCGTCGCGCACCACATCGTTGGGAATCTCGTAGCCGGTGGCGGAAAGCGCGATCCCCACCGAGGCCGAAGTAAAGACCTCGTGCCCTTCCAGGGTGAAGGGCGACTGCAGAGCTTCCTGGATCCGTTCGGCCACCCGGGTGGCGTCGCTCACATCGGTGATTTCATCCAGCAAGATGGTAAACTCGTCTCCTCCGAAGCGAGCCACCGTGTCGCCGTCTCGAACGCAAAGATTCAAACGCTGAGCGAGTTCGATCAAAAGTTTGTCGCCGATGTGATGGCCCAGGGAGTCATTCACGATCTTGAACCGGTCCAGATCCAGCAGCAGGACCGCGAAATCATACTCCCGATGACGCTTGAACCTCCGCAGGGAGTGAGCCAGCCGGTCCATAAACAGGATCCGGTTGGGAAGGCCGGTCAGGGGGTCGTACACCTTGCGGTTGGTGATGTCGGTCTGGGAGCCGGCCATGCGGTAGACTTCACCCCGGGCATCCCTCACCGCCATCCCCCTGGAGAGGGCCCATCGATAGGAACCAGCCTGATGCAGGATCCTGTACTCGCACTCGAAATGCTGCTCCCCGTCCTGGAGATGGCGATCGATCTTTTCTTTGAGGGCCCGGAGATCGTTCGGGTGCACCCGGCCGAACCATTCTTCGGGGGTGTTCAGGATCGGTTCGTCTTCGCTCAAGCCCAGCATCGCCTTCCAGCGAGCCGAGTAGTACATGGTGTCGGTCCGAAGGTCCCAGTCCCACAAACCGTCGTTGGCTCCAGCCACGGCCAGCGCGTAACGCTCCTCGCTCTCCTTGAGCGCCATCTTCATGCGCCGGTGAGAAAGCTGGGTGTCGATGCGGGCCAGAGCCACCGGAAAGTCTACCGGCTTGGTGACATAATCGTTGGCCCCCAACTGCAAGGCTTCCACGATCCCGTCGCTATCGTCCTTGGCGCTGACCATGATCACCGGCAACTCACTGGCGCTGAACTCTTCCCGGAGGGTCTTGAGAACCGTGATGCCATCGACCACCGGCAGCATGATATCGAGGAGTACCATGTCGTAGTGCTGGCTTTGAATCTTCTCCAACGCACCTGAACCGTCGCCGACGGTATCGACCGAATAACCTTTTCGCTCCAGGCGTCGCCGAAGAAGCTCGCAGTTTATCTCCTCGTCGTCGACTACCAGTATATGCCCGAGCGGTTCTTCAAAAGCGTCGCCCTGTAGTTGGGTCAAGCAGCACCTTCCGATATGCAATTCTAGCCCCCGGTCATACCCTTTTTAACCGATTTCGTCTTTGGGCGGGATACGGCCTGCAGATTGGAGAAATCGACCACTAGATTCTCTCTGGAAAGGTACAGTTTATCCCCAAAATAAACGGCAATGTCAAGGGCCTGAAACCGAGCCAGCTCAAGGCCTTGGAACGAATCACCCACCGGCGAATGCGACCCGAGGAAGTGGTGAGTCCGGAACTGGCGCGGCGCCTCAGTGAACTCTCTCGAGAGCTCAATCGGCAGATCGGACTGCTGGTCGAACGCAACGGCAAGATTCGCGATCTTTTCGTGGGAGACGCCAAAGGACTGGAGATTTCCGACTTCGGCCGCTTTCGAGGGGGTGAAAAGCGATTCCGGGGTCTGCGCTACCTGCACACCCACTTGAGTGGTGAGCCGGTCTCCAACGACGACCTCACCGACCTGGCCTTGTTGAGATTCGATCTCCTGGCCGTCATCGGGGTCAGCGAGGAGGGACTTCCAGAGACCTTGCAGGTGGCCCATCTGCGACCTTCCCTCGACGAAGGTCCGCCCTGGCAGGTCGAAGAGCCGCTCCCCTTTCACGATTTTCAGAAGAATTTCTCCCAGTTCATCAAGGCCCTGGAAGACGAATATCAGGAATCGCTGCGCTCTCAACGCGGTCGTAAGGTCGAAAGCAGTCGCCGGAGGGCCCTGCTGGTGGGGGTGACGACCGGGCGGATGGAAGAGCTGAAAGACTCCATGGAGGAACTGGCGGAACTTGCTGATTCGGCCGGGGTAGAGGTGGTGGAGTCGATCCTGCAGCGCCGTCGTAAACTAGACGCCAGGTTCGTGGTGGGCAAGGGCAAGATGAAAGAGCTCTACATACTCTGTATGCAGAAGGGTATCGATCTTATGATCCTCGACGGAGAGCTTTCCGGCTCCCAGGTCCGGGCCATCTCAGACTTTGGTGAACTGGAGGTATGGGATCGCACCCAGCTTATTCTAGGGATCTTCGCCGAGCGGGCCCGCAGCCGGGAGGGTAAGCACCAGGTGGAACTGGCCATGCTGAAGTACACCCTTCCCCGCCTGGTGATGAAGGACGACTTTCTCAGCCGACTGGCCGGAGGGATCGGGGCCAAGGGGCCGGGAGAGACCAAGTTCGAGGTGCTCAAGCGCCGCTTGCGGGATCGCATCAGCAAGCTTGAAAACGAACTCGAGAAGCTCTCCAAGCAACGTCGGGTGCGGCGCAGCCACCGCAACAGTTCCGGCTTACCCATCATCAGCCTGGTGGGCTATACCAATGCCGGGAAATCCACCCTCCTGAACTCCCTCACCGGCAGCGACATTCTGGCCGAGGATCGTCTTTTTGCCACCCTTGACCCCACCTCCCGACGCCTTTATCTGGGGCCCGAGGAGTACGCCATCTTAAACGACACAGTGGGTTTCATCAGGGAACTCCCCGGAGAACTCGCCCGAGCCTTTCGAGCCACCCTGGAAGAACTGGAGGATGCCGACCTGCTGCTCCACCTGGTGGACGCTTCCAACCCCGATTTCCCGGACCGGATCCTCTCGGTGGAAGAAATCCTGGGGGACCTCGCCCTGGACAATATCCCGATGGTCACGATCCTGAACAAATCCGACCTGCTGAGCCAGGAGCAACGCCTGGAACTGGCTCAAAACTTCCCCTTCGTGTTCCTTTCCGCAGTGGATCAGGACTCGGTGGCCGAGTTCCGCGAGTTTCTCAGGGAGAGACTGCTGGAAATGGACCTACTGGTAGCCCCCGAGCATGGCGCTCATACACTCTGAAGGAAGGGTGGGCGCCGAACGGCTACGAAAGTTTGTGACACATGGCATGGAGTTCAGGTTTACAACTTCGAGTGATCGACGGTCAGCGAGAACGCCGCGATCGAGTGATCCGTTTAGATGGAAAAGACTTGACCCTGGGACGCGCCTCCCAGGGACAGCGTCCCGGTCCCGGAGAGCTACTTTTTAAGGAGCCCACGGTCTCGCGCAACCACGCCGTTCTCACCTGGAAACCCCTGAAGGGGGGGTTCCAACTCATCCACAAGAGCAAGACCAACCCCACCCTGGTTAACGGTAAGCCAACCAAGAAAATCTTGCTGGCCCCGGGGGATCGAGTGCAGATGGGCTTGCTCATCCTGGAGTTGGAAGATGCCCCCGGGGGTCGAACCCCCAGCAGCAGCCGTTCCGGCCGCGCTTCCATGAACGAGCCCATTATGGAAGTGCTCACCAAAGTGGAGCGGGAGCACGAAGAAGAGCAACGTCGGCATCGAGCAGAAAGAGAAGAGAAGCAGCGCCAGAGAGAGATTCTGGCCTCCCCGGAGAAATCGGTGCCCGCTTCTCCTGTCTCTCCCCGCCGCAGTTCTCGTCTGGACGACGCCCTGAAGTCGGCCCCTTACGATCCCCAAGAAGAAAGCCGAAAACGGCGCCGGAATTCGGGGTTTGGCTGGCAGCCTCCGGAAGAGCGGGAACCGTCCATGAAAGATTCTGGGACCGAACTCTTCAAGAAGCCGGCCCCCGAATCCAGTTACGAGTGGTCGGCCCCCACTCAGGCCCCGATTCAACCTGAAGTTTCCTACCAGGAGCCGATGGAGAGACGGACCATTCCCATCACCGAACACCCTGAACCCAAACCTCAGCCAGAGATGACGGGCTCTCCGGTGTATGAATTGGTGGTAGCGAAAGGTCCCGATCAAGGGAAGAACTTTCCCCTCAAAGACATGGTCATGGTCCTCGGACAAAAGCAAGGCGATTCCGACGAGCGAGATGCCCAGGGGGTCCTTCTCAACGACGCCACTCTACCCAGCGAAATTGGAATGTTTGTGTGGCAGGGCCGGGAAGGTGCCTACGGGCTATTGGCCTCCGAAAACAGCATGCAGATCATTGAGGTCGAGCGTCTGGAGCACGGTCAGAGGCGACGAATCCGGGTCGACAGCCACAGCTCGATCCTGCTGAGAGTGGCCGATGAGATTCAGGTCGGGCTCACCACTCTCCGGGTGCAGAAGATCGGAGAGCCAATTCCGTCGGTCCAGCACGCGCCCTCTTCGCCGACGCTCGAACCCGAACTCTCGCCTACCCCACCTCCGGGCCGCCCCACTCCGCTACGCAGTCGCCCCGACGTGAGCTTCGATGCACCTCCGCCACCGCTTCGGCCGGCCGGGCCTCCCCGTACCGAAGAGGATCCGGTGACCTCCGAGGTCCCCAGCAAAGACGTTCCCATTTGGGCCCAAGGCACGATCGGCCCGGGGGGGCAGCAACAACAAGCGCCCCCTCCCGCTGCACCTCCACCCCGTCCCACCCCCAAGGGGGCCGGCAAGGATCAGGCGGGCGGGCTAGAATGGGGCAGTCGCCCCAACGTAGATTTTTTGCTGGAGTTTTTGGCTGGGCCCATGCGTGGTTGTTTGATCTCGCTGACTCCCACCGAGATGGAGCGCATCGGACGTCTCAACGCCGGCGCTCCTGGTGGCCGCAACAACCAGGTCTCGCTGGAAGGTCCGGATATCACCAACGAGGCCTTCCACCTGGTCATGGAAGACGGTCGATTCTCCCTCTGCAACGAGTCGATTTCGGGCCTTTTGATCATCAACCGCACTCCCATGAAAACCGGGGATCGGGTGGTCCTGATGACCGGCGACGTGATCACCATCGGGACCACCAGGATTCGGTTCCTGGAGCGGGAGGTGGTGCAGGTACTCAGTCGCTACGGGTTGCTCGCAGAATCCGGAGTAACCAGTGACCAGGACAAGATCTTCCCCCTCACCCGGCAGAGGCTCCTGATCGGTCGGGGCAAAGCCTGCGACGTGCGCCTATCGGATCTGGAGGTTTCTCGAGTGCACCTTGGCTTGGCCTACGGCGACGGGCAGTTTTCCGTGCAGCATCGCTCGGAAACCAATCCTACTTTCTTAAACGGACTTTCGTTGCTTCCCGGCACGGTGAGAAAGATCAAAGAAGGAGATCGGATACGGCTCTCCTCCCTCACCGTCTTACGCCTGGTCCGCCGCTAGAAGGCTAGCTCCACTCCCCTAGAGAAGCCCCCGGCGATGAAAGATTCGTTTGAACTCAAGCTGCCCAGTATTGCCCGCATGACCCTCGAGCAAAAGGTTGCTCAATTGGTGATGATCGACATCCCCGATGTGGAGCTGGGGGCTCGGACCCGCGAGCACATTGAACGCTACGACTACAACGGTATCATCTTATTTGCCAAAAACGTGGTGGACCGAAAGCAGGTCGTTCAACTGAATCGAGACCTCAACCAGGCGTTCCGCACCACTCCTCTCCTGACCGTGGATCAGGAAGGGGGCCTAGTGGACCGCTTTCGCTTTCCCGGGATCAACAACACTCCCGGTGCCATGGGGTTGGCGGCCACCGGAAGTCCGGAATTGACCGAGAGAGCCCATGAAATCATGGGTATCGAACTCGCCTCCCTGGGGATCAGCCTCGACTTTGCCCCCTGTCTCGACATCAACTCCAACCGGGCCAACCCTATCATCGGGGTTCGCAGTTTCGGGGCCGAGGCCAAGCAGGTGACCGAGCACGGGTTGGCCGCAATTCGCGGTCTGCAAAAAGGCGGAGTGGCAGCCTGCGGCAAGCACTTCCCGGGCCACGGAGATACCTCATCCGACTCCCACATCGATCTGCCCACGGTAAACCGCAGCCGAGAAGAACTCGATACCAATGAATTGGCACCCTTCCGGGCCGCCATGGAAAAGGGACTGGACTCTGTCATGACAGCTCACGTCACTTTCCCCGCCCTGGATCCTACCCCGGGCCTGCCGGCTACCCTCTCCGGGACCATCCTCACCGGACTGCTCCGGGAGACCTACGGCTACCAGGGGGTGGTCTTCACCGACAGCATGGCCATGCAGGCGGTCGCCGATCGCTGGGGCGTGGGGGAAGCTGCCGTGATGTCGATCCAGGCGGGGGCCGATATCGTACTGGCCTGCGGGTCGTTCGAAAGCCACCTAGCCACCGTGGAAGGGCTGCTCGAGGCCGTCAAAGACGGGCGGATCTCCGAGGACCGCCTGGACCAATCCCTCAACCGGATCTTCGCCCTCAAGAAAAAGTATTGTCGCAACCCCGAGGAACAACCGAGCTATCCGGTTTCGGACCACCAGGCCTTCATGACCGGGGTGTGCGATCAGAGTGTGACGCTGTTGGAGTCCTCGGGCGAAAGCCTCCCTCTGAAAGGCAAAGTCCTGGTCCTGATGCCCGACATGCTGCCGCAGACTCCACTGGGCGAGATGAATCGGGCGGTTTCACTGGCGGAGGTTCTCGGCGAGGAGCAGCAAGGGGAGGACCTCAGCATCGAAGAGATCCGTTTTCACCTGCATGGCAGTGGCGACAGTTGGCGCGAAATTTCTTCCAAAGCCGTTGAATACGACCGGGTCGTGGTCTGCCTTTATAGCCGGGATCAGTTGCCAGACGGGCAGAAGAGCCTGGTGGAAAACTTGCTCCGGGACGGGGTCGACCCCATCGTGGTCTCTCTCTCTAGTCCCTATCTCTTCGATCGGGTCCCTCCCCAGGTGAAGAACAGGGTGCTCACCTACAATTACACACCCCTCAGCCTGGCCTCCCTGGCTCGCATCTTGCTGGGTCGACGGCAGGCCCTGGGGGTGTGCCCGGTTCCGCAACCCACCACAACCTGAGGCCGACCGAAAGGTTATACCGAAGAGCCCTTAAAGTTAGATATCATGCCAAGTATCCTTGACAATATGAAGGCTATCCTCGAGGGAATGTCCGTGACGTGGCAAAACTTCAAGGAAGCACCCATCACCCTCAACTATCCTCTGGTCAGAGATGAAGGTATCCCCGCCGACTCCCGAGGCATGCTGAGGATGGTGGAATTCCACTCCGACGAATCCATCACCAATAAGAGCGAATGGTATCCCGGGACCCGCTGGGCCCCCTGCACCACCGGTTGTCCGGCCCACACCGACGCCCGCCGCTACGTGACACTGGCCGGGGAGGCCAAATGGCGCGAAGGGCTGGATCTTCTGCGCCGCACCTACCCGTTCGTAGCCTCTTTAGGGCGGGTCTGCCCGGCGCCCTGCGAAAAGAGTTGCTCCCGGGGCTTCACCGGTCCCGAGCCGATCGCCATTCGCAAGCTCAAGCGCACTTTTTCCGATTGGGAAGAGACCCTGCCCATCGAGGATCAGTTCTCTTACGAAGAGTACTGCTGCAGCACCCCATTAAACGGCAAAAAGGTTGCCATTATCGGGGGAGGACCGGCCGGCTACCAGAGCGCCATGCTGTTGCGAGCGTGGGGCTTTGAATGCACCATCTTTGAGGCCCGAGACATCCCCGGGGGGTTTCTCACCCTGGGGATTCCGAAGTACCGCTTGCCCCGGCGAGTGGTCAATCGGGAGATGGAACGGATCCACTCCCTCGACGGGATCCATATGGTGATGTCCACCGAAATCGGGCTGGATGTACCCTTTCAAAAACTGCGAGATGACTTCGACGAAGTGATTATCGCCTGCGGAGCCTGGAAACCTTATCATTTAGGGCTGGCCAACGAGGAGAAACCCTGGGTCTATTACGGGGAAGATTTTCTAGAAGAACAGTTGCGGGGCCGCTTGCTCCACACCCCCAAACGGGTGGTCGTGGTGGGTGGAGGAAACACCGGCTTTGACTGCGGTCGTACGGCTCGCCGTCTGGGCTCGGAAGTGCTCATGATCTACCGTCGTACCCGCAACGAGATGCCCTCCGAAGAAGAAGAGATCGAAGACGGTGAAGAAGAGGGTATCCACATCGAGTGGCTCACCTCCCCCCACAAGATTGTGCTGGATGAAAGCGGGAATCTCAAAGGGCTTGAAGTGATCAAGAACCGGCTCGGTGCTAAAGATCGCTCTGGCCGCCGCCGCCCGGTACCGATCGAGGGCAGCGAGACCTTAATGGAATGCGACATGGTCATCACCGCCCTGGGGCGCATGGTGGACATCCCCTGGCTTCCCGAAGAGATCAAGATCGAGCGATGGGGTACCATCCGGGTCGATGAGAACGGAGAAACCACCATGCCGGGTGTATGGGCAGCCGGAGACGTGGTCAACGTCTCCACCATCATCGAAGCGATCGGCATGGCCGACAAAGCCTGCATCGGCATAGCCAAGAAGCACGGCGTTTTGCCCCCCGAACTACCCTTTCTCTACAACTACGAAAAAAAGGACAACGAGTACCTGGCGGTCACCCCCTTTGAAGACGGCTCCTCCCCCGGCCTTGAGCATCCTCCGGTGCAGCGGCGCAAGGGTCTGGGCGAGGTGCCGGACCCTCCGGTGGTGGACTTCACCGACCCCACCCCCTGGAAGCACCAGGACAAGCAGAAGCCGTTTCGGGCCATGAATCTGCAAGTGCCCATGCCCAAGCTACCCGGAGAAGTACGGGTCCAGACCTTCGATGAACTGGATCTCGGGTTTACCCTGGAGATGGCCCAGCAGGAAGGAATGCGCTGCTTCGGCTGTTCAGCCGAGATGTGCGTGGGCTGCGGGGTCTGCGTGGACGCCTGCCCGGACTCGTGCATCCACCTGGAGTCGCCGAAAAATGACGAAGGCTGGGAATACCCGGCCATCTACAGCATCGATCTGGCGCGCTGTTGCTACTGCGGTCTCTGCACCGAAAACTGTCCCACCGACTCCCTGGTCTGGACCTCGAACTTCGAGATGAGCCTGCAGGAAAAGCAGAACTCCTTCCTCACCAAAGAGCGAATGGACCTGGGCCTGGTGCGACTCGAGAAAGACAAAGAAGAGAAATCTTAAGCGTCGTAGCTCCAGCGAAACTGTAGTTCCACTTCTTCCTGGACCTTGCCGTCTTCCTCTTCACGTTCGTGCTCAATGGAAAAAAGAGCGCTGGCCGGAATGGTAAAGCGCTCTCCATTGATTTGAATCCGAAAACCTTCACCCTTTTCTATGGCATCGGCGGCTCGCCGCAGAGTAGCCACGAAGGTCCCCTGGTCGACGATTCTCTCAACATCTCTATCTGACATACATCTTCTCCTTGAGCGGCGGTGTTCTTTCGAAAACGCGCGCGACCTTCAGGGAAGCTCAAAACCGGTCCTCCCTGTCGATGGTCACGGGTGTTTCACTCGCTGCTACTATTCGGGGGACGTAGCCAGACTATCTAGTCCAGGACCACGACCAACCGGCTATCCAGGCTCACCGCCGGTACGGTGAAGGTGTGAAATCCGCCGGACCTGGTGACCTCCAGGGGGGTGTTTTCCACTTTGGCGCGCACCCGCTTTTCTCCGGCAACGTGGATCACCACGTCCCGCCGGGCCGGTAGTTGAGGCCTGAATTCGCCTACCACCGGTTCCACGACCAGTCGGGCGTACCCGGAATTCCAGCCGTTGTGGGAAACTTCGGTGAGGGCGTAGCCTCCGTGGAGGTAGCTCTGGCTCTTGCCATCGTCGTGATAGATTCGAGTGCTTGACTTCTCGGGGCCTGGAAAGACCACCAGCTCCAAGCGTTCCGGCCGGGGCTCCGAGGTCTCGGGACTACCCAGGCACACGATGGCCCCGGCCCGGGCCAAGAGCGGAGTGATCATGCGACCCTCGGGGTCCAGCGCGGGCCGCTCCACGGTCCCTGACCCCACTGCCTCGCCGGTACCAAAATCGTACCACTCCCCCGCAGGCAGTTCGCACTCCACCGACTTCACGCCCGGCTCCAACACCAACTGGGCCAGCAAGGCCGGTCCCACTCGCTTCAAGGTTCCGGAGGTGTTGGCAACCCCCAGGTCAGGCTCCATGGCGAGTGGGCTCACCAGCGGGCTTCCGTGCAGCCAGGCTTCGTAGGCAGCCCCGTAGAGATAGGGGATCAACCGATAGCGGAGCCGCAGGTTCTTCAGGTTCGAGGCTCGGTCGCCCACCCGGTCCGGCGCGGTCTCGTGTTTGTTACCCAGATTCATGGTGTGAGGCCGTAAGGGAATGTCGGTCAGGCAGGCGGCCGCAAACCAGCGGCTGTAGAGCTCGTCGAACGACGACCCGCCCTGAAAAGCTTCCCTGAAGAAGCCGCCCACGTCCGAGCCGAAGTAGTCCATTCCTGAAAACGACATGTGGCCCTGAGCTGCGTAATGGCTCCGCAGGCTGGCCCAGTTGGCACCGATGTCGCCGGACCAGAGGGCGGCCCCGAAGCGCTGAATGCCGGAGGTTCCGGTGCGAGCCAGGATCCAGGGACGCGCCCCGCCGTCTCTCGTATATCCGTCAAAGATGCTGCGGGCCCAGCTCAGGCCGAACAGGTTGTTGGCCTCCAGTTGGGTCTTACCCCCGTAATAAAGGGGTGTCTCGTACACCGTTGTTTTCTCCGTCTGCACCACGTGGCGAAAAATCTCTGGCTCGCCCAGATCGGTCCAGTGACCCATGACGCCCATCTCTACCAGAGGTCGACGCTTGGTCCGGTGCCAATACTCCCCGGCTTCCGGGTTCAGGTAGTCCAGCATTGAGCCTATGCCCCACCAGGGCACCCGGTCGATGATCTGCGGTTGGTAGGGCTCTCGGGGCGCCTGAACCAGAAATTCGCGAGCGGCCAGATCTTGAAACTCCTCCAGATTGGTGGAGATATAGCTCTCCTCGATCACCACCACCCCGAGACCTCGGGAAGCTAGTTCTGCGATCTTTTTAGCGGGGTTGGGAAAGTTCTCCAGGTCGAAGCGCAGACGCCCCATGGAGCTGTCGGGCGACCCCTCCAAAATGCCACCGAACCACTGGAGATCCAGGATGAATCCATCCACCGGGAAGGCGTTCTCCTGCAGAGTCTCGGCTTTGTCTTCCAGCTCGGCCCAGTTTTCATAGCCGTATTCGGAAACCCAGAGCCCAAAAGCCTTGCGTGGAGGCACCGGGGGCCGGCCGGTCCAGCTAAGGTAGCGCGCGCGCAACTCTTCACTCTCGGCGCCCCAGGCCAGGGCCCCCCGGACTTCCCCGGTCCGAAAAGAAACGGTCCAGGGAGATCTGGTAAAATCCCACTGGCTGTAGGTGGGGTTGTCCAAAAACAGCATGGCGTCGGTTCCGGCGGTATCGACCATATGGAGCACGGGAAACATAGCGTTGCCCACGTTGCCTCCGGCCAACGGGGTCATGGTGTTGCCATAAACCCCGATGGGATCGTCTAAGAAGGAAGTGGGAGTGGTTCCGGGGTGCCGGATACGACCTTTCCAGTCCAGGCGAGTATCGCCCAGATCTCTTTGCGCAAGCTGCTCCCCCAGGCCGTAAAGGTGATCCATGGAAGGGGCTCTCACGGCCAGTTGCCTGGGAAACGGTCCCGCTTCGGTAAGTAGCTCCAGAGAAACCCGCCGGGAGCTAGCGTCCCCCTCACCCTGGAAGCGCGCCTCCAAAGTGAGACGACCGCTCACAGGATCCAGAAAGCAGAAAACCTGGCTCCCTGGACCGGCCTCCAGGGAGGCACCCACCTTGAGTTCCTCGATCGGTACCCGAGAGGAGTAGGTCTTGATGAACTCGGGGTCCCAGAGCGGAGAGTCTGTCACCGAAATCAGGGACGGCTGCCCGCTGGGCACGAAGCAAAACAAGACTCCGTTCGCCTCCAGCACCCTCAGGTAGACCCGACCTCGACCGGTCTCTATTTCGTGGGAGGGGGCCCAAGCGGCACCCTGGATAGCCAGAAATAAGACAAGGCTGCCCAGCAGCCGGGAAAACTTGAGTTGGAAAGACATAGCCTGGAGCTACCTCGAAATCGAGATAAAACCTCCCCCGGTCAGGTCCAGGAAGTCTCCTCATTGATAAAGCCGTCGTCGATCCACTCGCCGCCGGCCGGCGCTTCTTCGCCCTCGGGGTTTCGTCCGGTGTCTTTCATCAGAATGAAGGTATAGATGCCGGTGTCACCCACCCGCACGTGGCAGACCCGAAACCCCCGGCGTCCGTACTCGGTTAGAGCTCGCTTGACGTCCTTCAACTCAGGCCCGGCCTGCAGGACCTCATACTCAATAAGCGTTGATGCTGCCATAGCGTACAGGTTCTTTAGGGCAAACGCTCACCCTCTTACCGGAAAGGAACAAGGAGGATAGGGTGCCTGGACTCGAAGATAGGAGTATGAACGAGTCTGACTTCATATGGGCCCAGCCTTCCAGGTGTCGGTGTTGTGACTACCCGGTGGGTCAGGGAGGTGAGTTCTGCCTCAATTGTGGAACCTCGTTGGTTTTTTGGTCAACCTCGACACTCAAGCAGTTTCTCTCCTTCTCCGGCCGGATGACGGTCTACGGAGCCTTGATCGTTCTGGGCCTCTACTTAAGCTATCAGGCAAGCCCCCTTTTACTGCTCTTCCCACTGCTCTGTGTGTTTGGTCAAAGTCAGGAAAGATGATAGTCGAGCGCCTCTGAAAAGGTCGGCGCACAAAACACGTAACCGCTCTCCAAGAGTCGTTTGGGCAGGGCCGCCACTCCCTCAAACAGCATGCCCGCCTGATCCTTTAGAAGCATTCGAAAGGGAGCCTCGGGCAATCTCAGCCACTGGCGAGCCCCACAGGCCCGGGCCAGGGTTTGGGCAAACTCGGCCTGGCTCAAAGGGTTGGGAGCGGTGCCGTTGACCGGGCCTCGGACTTCTCTGGTGTGCAAGAGGTGATAGATCGCCCCTACCAGGTCGTCGAGATCGATGAAGCTCTGCATCTGCTGTCCGTCTCCCAGGATCGGCCCCAATCCGAGTTTAAAAAACGGAAGCTGAGGCTTCAGCAGGCCCCCTCTGGGGCTGATCACCAGGCCCAGGCGCAGTTGGCACACCCTGATCCCGGCCTGCTCGGCCGAGCGGGTGGCGCCCTCCCAGTCCACACACAGCCGGCTCAAAAAGCCGCACCCCGCCGGTCCGCTCTCATCCACCGGGTGATCGAGTGTCTGCTCGTAATACCCCGCCGCAGAGGCTGAAATCAAAGTCTGGGGGGGAGACTTCAGCTCGGCCAGGGCTCGGCACAGCCTTTTTGTCCCTTCTACTCGGGAAAATTCGATGCGCTCTCGGGCTGCCCGGGTCCAGAGTTGAGCAACCGTTTCGCCGGCCAGGTGAACCACCGCATCCAGTCCTTCCAAAGAGGCCAGGTCCGGCTCCGGCCACCACCGAGCTTCCTCGGAGGCCACTGGCCCGTAGCCCCGTTTGAGGGGCACCACGCGATGTCCGGCCAGCTTCAAGAAACTGCTGAGGGCGCTCCCCACGAACCCGCCGGCCCCGCTAATACCGATGGCAAGCGGCGAAGAACGGTCGCCATGAGGGCTGGGATAGGCTTCGATCAGTTTGCGTTGACGAGGGGTAGCGGTCATGGGAGTGCATTTACCCCTCCTCAGATAGGAACACACCCCTACTGGTCCGGTCTTTGAAGCTGATGATCGACCAGGCGATGGAGATCTGATCGTTGGGGTACTCGGAAAGAAGCGTTCTTGGCTGAAAGGGCGGTGACTGCCGACCCAGGTCCGAGTCATGCAAAAACTCCTGGCGGGGATAGCCCCGACCCTGGAGATCGCCTTCGACGTCGGAAAAGGGAGCCAGCATGGATCCTTTCAAGGTAATCTTGCCATTGAAACCGGTGCCCCGGGAAATGCTGTAGACGGAAGTCTCCCCATCGTAGACCCGATTGTTGGAAGTGTTGTCCCAGTCGAACTGCAGGCTGTGCTCGAAGGAGGTCAGTACCGCTTCGATGACCAGTTCATTTTGATTGGCCTTCACCCCGGCTGTCCGATCGTTGATCAGCAGATAGTTTTCGGCGGTAAGTCCCAGGATCGAGTTCGAATGATCCTTTTTCACGATATCGCCCGCTATCACCAGATTTCCCTCGCGTTCGGTGCCCGCGGAGATGGTCTGCCAGTAGAGCGAGTCGTCGGCCACTCCGGCAAGGTCTGCGACGCTGCCGGTTACAGCCCCCGACTGATAAGCGTCTCGCAGGACGGCCGCCGTGTAGGGAGGAGCCTTAAAATTCGAAGGTTCGAGATAGTCCGGGTCGTCGGAGGGGAGGTTCATGCGACCCTCCTGCCAGGACAGATACTCATTGACTGCCGGGTGATAGATGGATTCGGCCGCGTTGGGGTAGGTCTGGGTGGCGTTTCCGGATTTGATCTCGCCTCGCCTCAAGGGGTCCTCGGCGGCCACGATCTGAAGCCTCCCCTCAAACTCCTGGGCCTGGCCGCTACTCAAGTCGGAGCGCACGATGACCTGACCACCCTCGATATAGAGCAATCCATTCTTCAGCTGATCCACGTGAAAGGTTTGCCCCAGAGGCCCCACCGAGTTGCCCAGTTCCTGAGAAACCAAGGTATTCAGACTACCGTCCGAGGAACTCCAGCCTCCGTCTCCGTGATTGGTCTCCCATGCATTAACTTGAACAAACCCCCCCTCGAGAAGGCGCACTTCAACTTCCGGGATGACGGGTCGATAATTCTGCTTGGCGAGCGCCACCGTACTTCCGTGGTCTGGGAGCCGCGGATGCAATTCGTGAGCCCTGGTGATCAGTTCTTTGTTGATCTTGTAGTAGCCACTAACCAGCTCTCCGTAAGGGGTTTCAGGGCCGTCGACGTCCTGAGATGCCACCGCCAGCAAGCCCCATTCCTGGCCCGCCTCCGCCATCTCATCCGGGCTGGGCAGACTACCGCTCCCCAATTGGCCGTCTGCGTTACGGTCCACGGAGAGATACCGGTCGGTACTGGGTAAAGGCAGAAAATCGGCTCCGAAAACCACCCCACCGGGGAAATTTTTGGAATCGGTACCGGCCACGGCGTTACCGGACTGGTCGAGATTGGTGAGTTCCGCGACCGATAACTGACCTTGAAACACCATGGTCTCGGAATTTGGGTCCTCGAATCTAAGATTGCCGGCCTGACCCGCCCAGGGGGCAAGAGGCTGCTTCGGGTCAGTGCCGGTGACCCGTACCGACCCGGCACTCTTGTAGTCTGCTGGGACAATGATCTTGTCGGCGGTATTGGGGCTGCCCACCCCAACCCCTTGGACATCCCAGCTCCGCATGTTCTGCACCTGGAAAAGGGAGGTGGTCTCCACTTCGGGCCTGACCAACGCCTCCAAATGAGATATGGCTACCGGTTCAGGATCCGCTAAGTGGGCATCCTCGGCCCGGAATAACTCACAAAGACAAGTCACGGTATACTGAGCAGCCTGGCCCGGTCCGTAGGCCGCTAATGGCACATCGACCGGCTTCACCTCCACCGTCACCCGGCCCAGGAGTTTTCCCTCCAAGTTCAAGACCGCACCCAGGGGCAGTTCAGGATTCACAATGCGCAGGGTTCTAAGGGCGCCGTCCTCACCCTCCCCGGCCTCCACCTCGACCCGTATGGTGCCGTCTCCCCCAGCCACCGCGACCAGATGTTCGGGTCCGTTGGGCTGGTTGGCGTTGAGAAGATCGTAGAAGACGAGTCGATCAGGATCGAAGGCAGGCTGCCAATTCCCTCCTCGGCCCATGTAGGACAGAGCCGTTTCAACTCCCCACTCCGCACCTTCCACCGCCATGAGTTGCCAGGCTGAACTGCGGCTACCCCGAGAGTCTTCCATCATGAGAGTGACGAAGGCCAGGCTCAGAGCGGACAGCAGAAAGGTCACGAAAAGAGCCATGATCATGGTCACGCCGCGTATTGACTTGGACTTTGCCATTGTCAGTTCTGCCTCACTGACGGAATCTTTAGTTCCGTCGTCTCTTCCCGCAAAGTCTCCCACTCCTCGGAGCGGGGCCAGGCGCTGGTCAGAGCACCTTCCCCGTTGGATCCGATGGCTACCGCCACATCCACCCGGTAGACCCCGGGATCAAAAGGCTGAGGATAGCGGGTGCGTCCCGGATCGGAGGCCGGCTCAAAAGTTCGATGTCCGACTCGGAAGCTAACCCGCGCGTCCTTGCCTGCATCATAAATGATATCAGAATTTATGGGCGATTGCCCCTCCAAAAGGGATAAGTCCACCATCCAGCCATCACGCGCTGCTCCATCAGCACCCTCCACCTGCTCTTGTACCAGTGCCCCGCCCAGGGCCACCAGCGGGTAGATCCGCCTTTCCAGGGTACCCGGCTTGTCTTTGGGCACCAGCAATTCCACCAGAGCGAAAGCATCCAGTGGTCCCCCCGTCGGTTCCACTTTCGACTCAGACATTCGCACGTAAATCACCCGATTGGTCGCTAGATCCAGTTCGAGTCCTTCTCCGGCTTCCTGTTCCTCCCGAGGATAAAAAAGGTCGGTGGAAGCCCCTTCTTGCTCCGCTCCCCACACCCCGGGCCAGAACACCGGACTGATCACCACCGGTTCGGAAAGAGGAGGCACCGCTGCCGAGCGCAGTTCAGCCACCACCAGATTGACCACGTTGCGCGCTCCGGCCTGGGCGTCTCGGGATTGCGCGCCTTTGCGATGAGCACTCAGCCCCGAGCCCAGCATCCTGACCATCACCAAGCCCAGGAGCAGCGCCAGAAAGCCGGCCACCAGAGCCTCGATCAGGGTCAGGCCACGACGATCAGCTCTCATCGGTTCCAGCTCTTCCCCGCCACCAGGGTCATCCGGATCGGTTCCGATTTTCCCCGATAAGGGTCTACGTAGATGATGGTCACACTGATGGTGGCGTAAACCGAAGGATCCGTCCCCCCGGAAAGATCATAGAGTTCAACCTTGATGCCCTGTTCAGGGTCAAGTTCATAACCCTCCGTCAGCTGTGTCTTGGGGAATCCCTCCAGCACCGTGTCCTCCGCCGCGTAGCCATTAGTCGCAAGATAGGCCAGGGACAACCCTCCGTCTTCGCGAGTGATGGGCAAGCTCTTGAGTTCATTCAGAACCGCCCGAGCCGACTGAGCGGCTTCAGTAGACATCTTGCTCTTGCGATGGAGCTTAAAACCGCTGGGGTAGATGGTGGCAAAGCTGGTGATGACCAGAAGTAGCAAGACCATGGTGATCATGATCTCGAGCAAAGAGAGACCAGACTCATTCATCGGGCGCGCGGCGTGGTTCCGAAGGAGCATTCTAGAAATTATAGCACAGTGGCGATGAGGTAGAATGTGAACTGGTCACAATCTTGGGCGAGTCGGTTAACCGCCCAGTGGCTTCGATTTGAGGCTCAAAAACTCCGGGACGCGCAGCCGCAGGGACTCAAAACTTTGCATGATCCGCGAATCAGCAGCGGGATCACGAACCAGCAAGACCACTTCGGTACCGGCTTCGGAGGGAGCTATCACCGCCCGCCCCACGATGCTTCGATTCTTTTGTTTGCCGCTGAAGCTCACCAGGGTGCCTTCGCCGTCCCGCCACTCGACCGGTTTGCGGCCCAGTACCTTGAGGGATTCCACCTCTTTGTACATGGCCCCCAGAACCTGACGCACCTCCACCGACTCTCCCGGCAGAACCGCGTGGAGCAGGATCGCCTGCTTGGCGAACTCCTTGTTGGCCGGGACATAGGCCGTCCAGTTTCGTTCGACCAGGGGCTCCTTGCGAGGCACCCAAAACGCCTCCTCGGCAGCGAGTGGCAAGCTCGCCAAGAGCAGCAACAGACAGCTTAGTTTCAATACGATTGTCTTCATAGGGTTCCAAAAATCCGATCCCCGGCGTCTCCCAGACCCGGACGAATGTAGCCGTTGTCATCCAAGCCGGTGTCTACCGCAGCGGTGTAGATACTCACCTTCGGACAGGCTTGAGAAAGGCGCTGGAGGCCTTCAGGCGAGGCCAGCAAGCACAAGAACTTAATATTTTCAGGCTTGCCCCCCCGAGCTTCCACCGCCTTCACGGCCGCCGCCGCCGAGCCTCCCGTAGCCAGCATGGGGTCCAGGATCAGAATATCCCGTTCGGGGAGATCATCGGGCAGCTTACAAAAGTACTCCACCGGTTCCAGCGTCTCCTCATCCCGGTACAGGCCGATGTGCCCCACCCGGGCGTTGGGGATCAGCCTCAGGATACCCTCCAGCATGCCCAGCCCAGCCCGCAAAATGGGGACCACTCCGAGCTTCTTTCCGAAGATGAACCGACCCGTCGCCGGTTCGAGAGGGGTCTCGATCACTTCCTCGGCCAGAGGTAAGTCCCGGGTGGCTTCGTAGGCCATCAAGGCGGCTATTTCCTCCACCAAGGCTCGGAACTCTTTGCTTCCCGTATCTTTCTGCCGCAAGAAGCTAAGCTTGTGAGTCACCAGGGGGTGATCGATGATACAGATGTTGGGGTTAGTGGTAACGCTCATGGCGGGCGCCTTTTGGTATTTCCCCTTTTTGATCCTTTTTCTGGGACCAGCCCATTCAAGCTCGGGTAAAAGGGTCACCCGGCGGTAGCCAAGAACGTCCTTTCGACAATTTCCCGGGAGAGGACTTATGAAATGAAGACATTGATCAAGAACGCCAAAATTGTAGGGGCGGCTGAAAGCTATCACGGTGACTGTCTGCTGGACGGAGAAGTGATCGCCGCCGTCGGTCGAGACCTCTCCTCTCTGGAAGCGGCCGCCGACACCGTGATCGAAGCGGAAGGAAAATGGCTTTTACCTGGCGCTATCGACGTGCACGTGCACCTGGAGATGCCCTTCATGGGGGCGGTCAGTCAGGATGACTACGAAACCGGAACCCGTTGCGCCGTAGCCGGTGGTACCACCGCGGTGATCGACTTCTGCCTACCGGGACAGGACCAGACCCTGAAGGAAGCCCTCGCCGTGTGGGACGCCAAGGCCAAAGACAAGGCCTGTTGCGACTACTCCTTTCACATGGCCATCACCCACTGGGACGAGTCGATCAAGGAAGAGGTCAAAGAGATCTTTGATCGCGGGATTACCAGTTTTAAAGTCTTTACCGCCTACAAAGGGGCACTCATGATCCCCGACGAGGCGATCTTCGACCTGATGCAAACGGTTCGCGAACTGGGAGGTCTGGTGACCGCCCACGCGGTCAACGGAGACGTCTTGAACCTGTTGGCCTCTCAATTCGCTGAAGAGGGCAAGCTTTCGACCCATTATCACCCCCTCTGCCAACCACCGGTGGCCGAAGGCGAGGCCACCGGCCGCATCCTGGAACTCGGTCACCTGGCCGAACAACCCGCCTACATCGTGCACATGACCTGCCGCGAATCAGTGGAAGAGCTCTCCCGGGCTCGCCTGAAAGGCTGGCGCAGCTACGGAGAGACCTGCCCCCAGTATCTGCTGCTGGATGACTCGGTCTACGATCTGCCTAATTTCGAAGGGGCCAAGTATGTGCTCTCCCCGCCCATTCGCAAAAAACACGACCAGGAAGCACTCTGGGGGGCGCTGGCCAACGGCATCGTCCAGACAGTGGGCACCGACCACGTGACCTTCAACTTTAAGGGACAGAAGGACATGGGAAAAGACGACTTCCGCAAAATTCCGAACGGTCTGAACGGATTGGAAGAGCGACTCTCTCTGCTTTACACCCACGGCGTAGCCGAAGGGCGGATCACCGAGAACCGCTGGGTAGAAGTGTGTTGCACCAATCCGGCCAAGCTGTTCGGGCTGTATCCCCAAAAGGGCGTCATCGCGCCCGGGTCCGACGCCGACCTGGTACTCTTCGACCCCAACCGGGCCGGCACGGTGAGCGCCCAGACCCATCACAGCAAATGTGATTCCAACGTCTATGAAGGATTCTCCCTGAAAGGGACCCCCTCTCACGTTTTCGTGCGGGGGCACCTCTCCTTTGAAGACGGCGAGTTCAAAGGCGTGAAGGGTCGAGGCCGCTTCCTCAAGAGAACCCGCGCCGGCGGGCCGCTCTAGAGCAGCTTTTCCAGGCGGGTCAATCGATCCGCCTGGAACTGACTGGTGAGTTCTGAAAGTTGGCGGCTCAGACGGCGTACTCTGGTGAGGGCGCTACTGCTTTGCCGGGTGTCCAGACGCACCAACTGCTCAGCCGTCCGGGTCAGGAGAGTCAGTCGCTCTCGGGAGGTGGTGTTGGCCTGGGCAAGATTCGCAGGAACTGGGATCTGCTGGGCCTGCGCTGTGAGTTGGAGGAACGACTTCAAGATTTCGCGGGGGTCCAGAGCGGAACGCTCGTCCAGGAAAGCCTGCTCCAACCTACTCGTCAGTAAGGTCTCTCGTCGCCAGATTTCGATCCACTTCAACTCCCACTCAAAGTAGGCCCTCTGGGTTGCATCCGGCTTCTTTGCGAGCAACCCGGCCAGCGTATTCTTCCTCCACTGGAGCAATTCCGTGGAGCGCGACTCGGTCAGAGAGCCCAGTGACAAGAAAAGCTTCTTTTGCCCCTTTGCGTCTGGAGCTTTTTGGGAGGCGAACTGCTCGATACTTTGGAGCAACCGGCTCTCCCATCCGTGCAATTTCGTCCCCACTGCCTTTGGTAAAGTTCGGTAAGGACCGCCTTGCTTTCGCGCGTCCTTGAGAATATCCAGCAACTGTGCCTGGGGCATCCGGCCGGAGAGCCAATTCTCGAGAGCTTCAGCCACCTGGTTGAGTTGCTTATCGTGCCGAAAGATCTCTTGTTCAGACGCCAGAAAGTTGGACTGCGAGAGAACCGGTCCGGCGGTCATCAGAACCAGCAAGAGTAAAAAACGGAGGCGGCAAGAGCGGTTCGGCGAGATCATCCTTTGGAGGTTACCGACAAGCCCTTGTCGATAAAGTCGTCGGCCAGATCCGAGGGGGCGATGATGTAAAAGAACGGCTTCACGACGAACTGAAATCCCAAGACTGCATTCACCACCGGGCCTTTCTTCATCTTGGCGATCTCGTGCTGGGGGAAGGCCTTGTGGTAAAACAAAAGACCTAGAATCGACACGGCCAGGAGGGCCGTTTTCAGGAGTCCCACGGTCACTCCCAGGTAGCTGTCGACGTTTCCATCCAGGACCTTTTCTTCTTTCATCTTTCGTTGAACGTTCAGGCCGACTCCGAATACGACCAGGGCCGAGACGATAAGGACTGTGAACAGGACGGTCTTCTCTACGAAACCCTGGCTAAACGCTTTGAACACCGACCCGTGCAGGGCCGAGCCGATGGGTCGATAGAGGCGAAAGGCCAAAAAACCGCTGATCAAGAACACCAGCACCTCGGTGACTTCCAGGACAACGCCCCTCTTATAGGCCAGACCCAGGCTTCCCAGGGCAGCAAGAAAGGTCACAAAATCGAGCCAGGTCATAGCACCCTTGATTCACGGGGTTCGCAGCCCTTCCTCCAAGGAACTCTTATTCGCTCTGAGAAGCCCAAGCAAATGTTGAAACAAATCCTTGCGGCCCTGGCCGTACTTGCCACTTTATTCGCGGGTTGCGCCAGCGCCGGAGATGAGGGCCCCAACCGAAGCGAGGCCGGAAGCGGCAACCCCAACCCTTCCGGTGCGAGCCTGCTGGAATTTACCATCGCGATCAATCCGAACGGTGAGGTCGACCGCAGCGGTCGCGGTATCTACGCTATCCTGATCAACGCCCAGGGGACCCCCATCGAAGTCACGGACCTGGACACCTTCACCGACGTGATCCGTTTCGATGGACGGAACTTCGACTGGTACCATCGTCTGGCTGAAGTCCCGAATCCAGGCTTTACGTTTGCCCAGGTCGGCCCCCTATCCGGCCAGGCTCAAGTGCTGCCGGACGGAAAATCCATTCAAATCATCATCGACACAGCCGACTCCACCAGTTTCATCAACCAGTTTGTACCGGCTCAGGTCTTCACTGCCCACGTGGTGACCACCGATACCGAAGGCGGAGGGCTGCTGGGGCGGCTGATCGATACCCAGGGACAGGGGCCCAACATCGATTCCAACAGCCTGCAAACAGTGACCGTCACTCGTGGGCTGGGAGCCACCAATCCACTACCCCAGAGCTACCCCTTTGATCCCTTAAACGATGTGAAGGTGCAGACCGACCTGGGCGACGATTTCCCCTACGCCAATTTCGACATCGTGAGGTTCGAGGTCACCGCCCGCTAACGGGTGAAGGCGTTGCTGATATTGGCCGGCAAGATGGGCAGGCTGGGGTCGGGCCCGATCTTGACCGGTCGGAGCGGAAACGCCTTCAGACTCATTTGAAAGAAAATTTCATTTTGCACGCCTCGATAAGTCACACCCCCGACCCAATCGTGGTCCTGGTAGTTTAACGAAAAGTTTTGATAGGTGAGACGCCCGTTGACAAGGTCGTAAAGGCTCCAATGGGTGAGGGAGATTCCCGGAGAGAGTTTGGCGGTGATGCCCGAATCGATGGAGCGCCAGGTACCGGTATTGGGATCCAGGTTGGCCGCCGCGGTCAGCCCCCATCCGTCGACGGGACTCACGTCCAGGCGGGTGATGATCTCGTAGGGACGGCTGTGGTTGAGGTCGTAAGCGCCGGTGGTGGAAAGCGTGAAATCATCTTCCGAGTATAGCTCGACCCCTCCGCTCAGGATCTGGTAGCCGTAAGTCACGTCGTGCTGAAATGGCGTATAGCCCTGGCTATCCTGCCAATTGTAATCAAAGCGAAACAGCAGGTGATCAGCGATATCGTTGGTCCATCCTATCCGACTGCCGAGCACATACTGCTGTTGTTCGCTACCGTACAACTGCTGTCTGATCCCGGCCCCGGCGTGAAAGTTGCCGACCCCCGTTTCGATGGTCTGCTCGGGGATCCTGAGGTCGAACCGATAGCGCTCGGTGCGAAAAAAGGAAGGCGACTCTTCCAGGACCCCAAAACTCGCTCCCGCAACCAGGGGTAAAAACCCTAGCTGAAACGGATAAGTCCGGAAGCTCAGCTCCGGTTCGCGATTGAGAAAGTAGGTTCGTTGCCCGCCGCTTCGCTCGTAGGAGAGGTCGCCTTCAAAAAAATCGCCGCGGTGGCGCAGACTACCGAGATAGTGGTATCGATTGGTCTGGGTCACCCGGTTGGAGGAACGGGAGAGGTCGGCTCGGGTGATAAAGGACCAGCGATCGTTGATCTCGTGGTCGTAGTAAAAGCGGTAGTTGCGGTTATCGTTGTCGCCGTTGCTGGCGAAGTTGGCTCCCACCTGGAGGGAGCTCCCCGGAGCGTTTCGGTTGAGGTTCACGGAACTGGTCACGTTGAGGGGACTCGCCTGGCCCGGAAGCTCGAAGCGGTTTGCGTTGTAAGAAAGGCCCAGTCGAGTAAATTCATCCAGCTTGAAGTTTCCGTTGGCCCGCAGCTCAAACCGGTTTCGCTCGGAGAGTTGGCCGTCCTGGGTGTAATAGTAGATGTTTCCGAAGCCGGCGTCTCCCAGGTCGAAGTAGTGCTCCAAGCCCAGACCCACGCCGGACCGCTGATAGATATCGAGATTGACCGTTCCGTAGTTCTTCTCGTTGAAGCTGTAGGCGAATGCGTTGCGCAAGAACGCTCCATCCAATCGATTGTAACCCGGGCTGGGGAAATAGGTCTGGCGCCTGGTCTTCTGTCCGTCCAGCGGGATCATGACGGTGGGTAGCGTGTAGAGTTGATTGCCCTGAATGGTAAGGCTGGTGTTAGCAGCCACGATCTTGTCATCGGGATAAAGGGTGACCAGTTCGGAGTTGATCTTGTAGTGGAGATCGTTGGGTTCCAGATCGCAGGTGGTGAGAACCGCCCTCTCCAACTCGACCTTCTCTTCGGAATAGCGCAGGGTGTCAGCCCAGAAGTACAGGCTTCCTTCGAAGGTGTCGGTGCCTACACTCACTCCTTCGCTCTTTCCCGCTGCCTGGTTCAAGACTGCGGTGCGGGCGTTGACATCCAGGATCAGCGTCTCGGATGCGGCAAAGTTGTCGCCCCAGGAAAACAGGCACTCCCGCTCGGCCGTCACCAACCCCCGGGCCGGGTCGTAGATCAAGCGCTGGCAATCCAACCGGAGCCCCTCGATCTCCACGGTCACGTTGCCGGTAGCGATGGTGAGTCCGTTCTTTCGTTCCACCGATTCGGCCTGAATAAAAACGGCCTCCGGCTGGAGCGGCTGGGCCACACTTACCGCAAGGGAACACAAAACAAATAAGATTATGGCCCGGGCCGAATACACAAATCTCAAACCTCATCTCAAGCCCCGGGCCAACCCCGGGACGAGCGCCCTCGCTCTTATTGCCGGGGAGCTTCGTTTCCTCTCTGGAGAAGCCAATTAGGCCAGGGCGACTTGATTTCGGCCCGAGTCCTTGGCTTTGTAGAGGGCCGCATCGGCCGCGGCAATCAGACTCTCAGGATCCTTGCCGTCCTCGGGAAAGGAAGCCACCCCCAGGGAGATACTACACCGCATCTTGTGGTCCTTGAAGCGAAAATCGTACTCGCACACTGCCAGACGAAGCCGCTCTGCTATGGTGGCGCTCTTCTGTTTAGGGGTGGTGGGGAGCACGATGGCAAACTCCTCCCCCCCGTAGCGGGCCACCACGTCGTACTCCCGTAGAGCGTCCGAGAGCAACTCGGAAACGGTCTTGAGCACGTGGTCTCCGGCCTGGTGACCATAGGTATCGTTGAGGTTCTTGAAGAAGTCGATGTCCAGCAGTACCACGGATAGCGGCTTGGTGTACCGCTTGGAGTAGGCGACCTCTTCCATCAAGCGCTGCTCCAGGTAGCGGCGGTTGTAGATGTTGGTCAGACCATCCAAAACCGAAATCTCGTACAACCGGTTGTTTTCCAGGGCCAGGGAAATGTGAGCCGACATCAGCACCACGAGTTCTAACTCATCGGCGCTAAAGACGTGCCCCTTCTCCCGGGTGGTCAGACTCACCACCCCGATCACTCGTTGCTTCACCATCAGTGGACACGAGATCATACTCTCCATGGAGCGCTTTTGATTTTGCACCACCTTGAAACGGGGATCCGTACGAACGTTGGAGATGAGTACCGGCTTCTTGTGCTTGGCCACCCATCCAGCCACCCCCTCGCCCAGAGAGAACTGGATATTCTTCATCTCCCAGCGAGTCAGACCGGAAGACTCACTGAAAGCCAGCTGCCTGCTCTTTTCGTTCAGGATCATGATCGAACAGTCATCGGTGCCCAGAAGCCTTCGCAATTTACCACAGATCCGCTTGATCACTTTGGGGATCGGGTAGTTCGAAGAGATCAGTCGGCTGACTTCCAACAGGGTCTTTAGGACTTCGGTTTCCCTCGTCATGAGGGCTGCTTCGCCCACGAACCTGCGGCTCCTGGGAAAGCGACTTCGTCATGGCTGAAGGGTTTTCTGTGGCAAACACAAAATTGACCGCAATTCCAAACCAGGCTTGCCTGGGAGTATTGATAGAATTTTTGGGTTTGTTTCACGGAGGGAATGAATTATGAAAACATTTAAACTCGGGTTGGCACTGATCATGGTGGCCTGCCTCACCCTGGCGGCATCGGCTGATGTGGTCAGAAACGTCACCGCTACCGAAGGACCGGACTGGGTCAAAGTCGATATTCACGGTGGCCACAACTACACGGTTAAGCACCTGCCCCCCGGCAGCGCCGACTACCGTAGCATCGCAGTCGACATTCACGGCGCTTCCATCACCGGCGGACTGGAGCCCAAGGCTGCTCTACCGGTAGACTTCGGATTGGTCGGTCAGGTCCGCGTTCGCCAGATGGGCAGCACGGTCCGGATCTATATCGATGTCATCAACTGGCCCGATTATAAGGTCATCCACACGGGTAGCGGCGTTCAAGTGGCGCTGAAAGCGTTTCAGCAACGTCGTAACGACCCGGCTGCCATGTACTAAGAAAAGCTAAAAGCGATTCATTACAAAACGGGCCCAGGGGGCTCGTTTTTTTTTGCCCAAGGGGGAAGTTTTAGGATCTGCCGAAATCAGTATCGAAATGGTCGAGAACTGTTCTTCAGTATCTCCCCTTGTGGTCACCCGTGACACTCGATTCACAACTTCTTTCCCAGACTTTTAGGTCCCGACGAACCCTACCTGGAGTTTGAAGACTTCAACGGAAGTATCATCTGGAAGAAATGGGTTTGTTATTATCACGACACAGCCAGCCACTCGCTCATCCGTGGCGAGGTCCCATTACAGAATCCAGGGTCCGCGCTGGCAACGCGCCCGGCTCCCCAAGGGGGTGGTGAGGTCTCTGCGGAGTTTTTTCGAAACTCAGCCTCTGTGAAGCGGCGGACGGTGGGCCAAAACGTGGACAACTTCGCTGCCTCGGGGGCAGGGCAGGTGCGGCTGTCACTGACCGTAAAGGGGCTGGCTCCGGTTTCCGGATCCACGATTTCGGACCGAGAAGTCGAAGTCAATGTCTCCACCGAAGTCTCTCTTCTTCATCATTAACGACCACCTTCGAGGAAGGTATGTATGAGAAAGGTGCAAGGATGCAACAAGATAGATTAGGGCCTCTAAAGAAAAGCCGGCAAGCGGTCGTCCTGCCGTCCCTGGTGCTCGTCACCATGGTGCTGGTCGTTTTGGCTACCGCGCTCTTGTCTAGCGGAACCTCGAGCTTGCGATTGTCCACCTTCGATCAACAGTCTGACCAGGCGCTTTATGCCGCCGAGGCCGGGCTCGCCCGAGCCGTGGAAGAGTATCTTCGAGCAGGGACTGAAACGCTCCCTGAAACTTACACCGGGACACTAGACCAAGCCGATGCTCAATTTGTGGTGACCACCTACGAAAACGGCTCGACTACCGACGACCGCACCATTCCCGGAGGCCCCTCTATCCCCCCTCGCACCATCTACCTGCTCTCTGAGGGGACCAGCAGCAACGGTACGAAACGGCGGGCAGGAGCGCTGTTTCGAACCGG
>Ga0172382_10000127_pt1 | contig 126011 bp, 93 predicted proteins | sample Leawel138RmetaG_FD_122245 | JGI IMG/M metagenome (GOLD analysis project Ga0172382, IMG submission 122245) | Leachate microbial communities from a municipal landfill in Southern Ontario, Canada - Leachate well 138R metaG | ecosystem: Engineered > Solid waste > Landfill > Unclassified | place... | reverse complement strand
TTCATTTTATGCCGAAGGAAATTCAGTTTGAGTTTTTTAAGTAAAATCAACTTACAATAAGTACAAAAAGCTTCCCAAATCATTGGGAAGCTTTTCTATTTTAATCTATTTCTGAGCGAATTATCCGCATTTACTTGCGCCGCAGTTTTTACAGGTCAAACAACCTTCTTCATAAACTACTTGATTGGACCCGCATCCATCGCATTTGTGATCTACTTCCGTTCCGTCGGGAACGTAACGTTTCAATGCTCTTGCTACTCCCGCTTTCCACGTGTTAATCGATTCGGAATCCAATTCCATTTGATTGACTAAGTCAACCACTTTGTGGATGGACATTCCGTGTCTTAAAACGCCTGAAAATAATTTCGCATAGTTCCAGTATTCGGGATTGAATTTATCGGAAAGTCCTTCAATCGTCGTTTTGTATCCTTTTTGATTTTGGAATTGGAAGTCGTACCGTGAAATTCCGTTTTCATCTCTATTTTTAATAATCAAACCGTTATTTACCCAACGTGGTAAAACCAAACCTTCATCATCATCCGCTAAACCCGTGAAAATCTCGTACGGTTTTCCGTCAATTAGACCAACAAAAGCAACCCATTTCTCTTTGTTATTTTGGAATTTAACTACATCTGCTTCCAAAACTTGGGGACGTTTGGTTGGGAAATTATTATTCTCATCTTTGGCCTCTTCTGTCTTTTCTTCTGCAGAAACTAAAACACCAGAACGCGATCCGTCACGATAAACTGTCAAACCTTTACATCCACTTTCCCAAGCAGTTATATAAAGTTTATTGACCAAATCTTCGGTCGCATCGTTTGGTAAATTGATGGTTACGGAAATAGAGTGATCTACCCATTTTTGAACGCTTCCTTGCAATTTCACTTTCTGCAACCAATCCACATCGTTGGAAGTCGCTTTGTAATAAGGAGATTGTTTGATTAATTCATTGATTTCTTCTTGGCTATAATTTTTATCGGTATCCATGTTATTTACTTCCATCCACGTTTTAAAGTTGTGGTGGAAAACGATGTATTCTTCCCAACTATCGCCCAATTCATCAATAAAATCTACACGTGCATCCTTATCGTTTGGATTCACTTTCCGACGTCTTTTGTAAACCGGCATAAATACAGGTTCAATTCCAGAAGACGTTTGAGCCATCAAACTCGTACTTCCTGTCGGTGCGATGGTTAAAAGCGCAATATTTCTACGCCCGTATTTCACCATATTATCGTACAATTCCTGATCTTCATTTTTCAAACGTAAAATGAATGGATTGTTCTTTTCTCTTTCTGAATCATAGATTTCAAAAGCACCTCTTTCTTTGGCCATATTTACAGATGAATCGTAACAAGCCAAAGCCATATTTTTATGCACTTCGGTTGAAAAAGCGGTTGCTTCTTCGGTTCCATAGGTCAATCCCAAAGCAGCAATCATATCGCCTTCCGCCGTGATACCTACTCCTGTTCTACGACCTTTTAAGGTTTTTTCTCTGATTTTTTCCCACAAGTGTTTTTCAGTGTATTTGATTTCTTCACTTTCAGGATCATTGTTTATTTTATCAAGAATTGCTTCAATTTTCTCTTCTTCCAAATCGATGATGTCATCCATCATTCGTTGTGCAAAAGCTGCGTGTTTCTTGAATAATTCAAAGTTAAATTTCGCTTGTGGAGTAAAAGGATTTTCCACATACGAATACAAATTAATTGCAATCAAACGGCATGAATCGTAAGTACACAAAGGAATTTCTCCACATGGATTCGTAGAAACTGTTTCAAAACCCAGGTCTGAATAACAATCGGGAATGGATTCTTTTTGAATGGTATCCCAAAATAAAATCCCAGGTTCTGCAGATTTCCATGCGTTGTGAACGATTTTCTTCCATAAATTCGTCGGTTTTATCGTTCGTGAGAATTTTGGGTTGGAACTAAAAATGGGATATTTCTGAACATAATCTGTTCCATTTTGAATGGATCGCATAAATTCGTCATCAATTCGAACCGAAACATTAGCGCCCGTCACTTTTCCTTGTTCCATTTTTGCATCAATGAAATCTTCCGCGTCCGGATGATTAATCGAAACCGACAACATCAAAGCACCGCGACGACCGTCCTGAGCTACTTCACGGGTTGAATTCGAATAGCGCTCCATAAAAGGAACCAATCCGGTGGAAGTTAAAGCCGAGTTTTTAACCCCCGATCCTTTCGGACGAATATGGGAAAGGTCATGTCCTACTCCCCCTCTTCGTTTCATTAATTGAACTTGCTCTTCATCAATTTTCATAATACTTCCATAGGAATCACTGTGAATTCCACTTCCGATTACAAAACAGTTAGACAAAGAGGCAATTTGAAAGTTATTTCCAATTCCGGTCATGGGACTTCCTTGTGGAATGATGTATTTAAAATCTTTGATTAAATCAAAAACCTCTTGTTCCGTCATCGGGTTGGCGTATTTTTTTTCAACACGTGCAATCTCTTTGGCTATTCGCCAATGCATATCGTCCGGCGTACGTTCGTAAACATTTCCGTCAGAATCCTTTAAAGCATATTTATTCACCCAAACTCGAGCAGCTAGGTCGTCGCCTTTGAAATAGTCAAGACTGGCTTCGTATGCTTCTTGACTTGTGTACACTCGTTTTTTTTCTAATACCTCCATCTTAGTTGATTTTTCTCATTTTTGATTTTTTTTAGTTGCTAGAAACAAACTTTCTCTTTTCATCCACACAATTCATCAAATCAAAACATTTAAATTCCGAAACAACGCATCGTTTAAAAATTTAAGTGCCTAATTAACAACCTGGGAAATGAAATTGATTCGGTTTTTTTAGCAGTCATAAAATTAGACTTATTATCTGAATGAAATAAATTTTTAAGAAAATAAAATACACAACTTATAAACAAAGTTATCAAAAGTTGTCCAATTTATTGATAAGCAGCTGATTGAGGACTCAAAGACCACTTGACTACAACTCACTGAAAGACAAGAAATTAACTCGCCGTAGAAGCTCTGTATACACTGAACCAGCGGATGAACTTTCCTTCAAAATAATTTGAAAAGTGTACAAATTCTGCAAACTTTTATAAAAGTAAATTTACAAAGAGTTTTTAAAAAATAACTTAAAAAAAAAAGAGAAGAAGCACATGAGATTAAGTGAAAAAAGTAATTACAATTTCTTAACTACTCAATTCATGAAAAATGAAAAATGAAAACTTTGGCTTATTTCAAAATAATTTCCTCGTCGCCTTTTTTAATTTCTCCAATAAGCATACTTCCTTCCAAAGTATCTAAAATGGTTTGGGCATCTGACGCATCACACGTAACAATCATTCCCACACCCATATTGAAGGTTCCGAACATTTCGTTTTCTGAAATCCCACCACGCTTCATTAATTCTTTCATTACAGACGGAACTTCAATTTTGGATGTATCGATATGGGCCATTAAACCTTTTGGAAGAATTCGGGGTACATTTTCAATCAAACCACCGCCGGTAATATGCGCGATTCCGGTTAATTCCACTTTTTCACGAATTTTGGCAATGTCGTTTTGGTATAATTTGGTTGGGACTAATAAAGTTTCCCAGAGTGGTCTTCCTTCAAACTCTTCGTAATAATCTTCGAATATTTTACGAACCAATGAAAATCCATTGCTATGAAATCCACTTGCTGGCAATCCAACAATAACTTGTCCATCTGCAATTTTTGATCCGTCTATGATTTCATCTTTTTCAACTACACCTACACAAAACCCAGCAACATCGTAGTCACCTACTTTGTACATTCCCGGCATTTCTGCAGTTTCCCCACCGATTAAAGCTGTTCCCGTTTCTTTGCAAGCGGCTGCAATTCCACCTACGATTTCTGCAGCAATGTCGGAATCCAATTTCCCACACGCTAAATAATCCAAGAAAAATAGTGGTTTTGCGCCGTGGCAAAGGATATCGTTGGCACACATGGCAAAACAATCAATCCCTACCGTATCGTACTTTTTCACATCGAGTGCAATTCTCAATTTCGTTCCAACACCATCGGTTCCGGAAACTAAGACGGGATTTTTATAGCCCGAAAGTTGATAAAAAGCACCAAAGCTTCCAATTCCATTTAACACATTGGCGTTGTGGGTTTCAGAAACTGCTTTTTTGATTTTTGATACGGTTTGATAACCTTCTTCTTTATCGACTCCTGCTGATTTGTAGGTATTGCTCATTTTACATTGTATATGGTTTGCAAAATTAAGGTTTAAAACAAACATAAAAAATTAGTTCTTTTAAAAGTTTATTCACCAGATGAAAACAGTATAGTGGTGAGAAAATCCCACTTCTCGTATTTAAAGTTATCTGATTTATAATTACTATTCTTAGAAGCCAATAAGTGATTACCTGTTAAAAGAGCAATGAACACTTTTTGGATATGTTAAAATAATGGTTATTTTTGCCGGTTAAATTAAAACTAAATAAAACATGAAAAAAATTTTATTGATTGGCGCAGTAGTTCTTAGTGGAGCATTAACGGCGCAAATGACAAAAGGAAGTTGGGTAGTAGGAGGTTCAACAAATTTAAACTTCTCTAACACAACGAACAAAATCAAATTTGACGGTACTTCTGTGGATGGCCCTAAACTTTCAACATTTACTTTCACTCCTTCAGCTGGCTATTTTGTAATGGACAAACTTGCAGTAGGAATGGATCTTAGTTTCATTTCAGCAACTCAGAATGATAAAGAGTCAGACATCAAATCGACAACCAGCACTGTGTCTGTAATGCCTACAGGAACTTATTATTTTCAAAGCGCTTCAAAAATTGTTCCTTACTTAGGGGCAGGAGTTGGTTACGCTTCAATTACGGAAAAATACACTTCGGGTAGCGTTGATCAAAAAGACACAAGCGATGGGCTTGCTTGGAAAGCAAAAGGAGGTGTAGTTTACTTAATTACTCCATCCATTGGTGTTGATGTAGGACTTGGCTACAATGCTTTTTCTACGAAACAAGAAGTTATGGGATATAAGATTACTCAAAACATTAACACTTTCGGAGTTAATGCTGGTTTCTCAATCTTCTTTTAAGAGATTAAAAACAAATTAAAATACACTAAAGGTAATCCTGAGAATCTCTCAGGATTACCTTTTTTATTTTGGAAATAGAAGCACATCTCTAGATACAATCCATTTTCTTCCATTAGATTAACTAAAGAAAATTAGGATCTTTAACTTTTTTTTAAGACATTAAAATATTATTATTACATTTGATTAAATTATTAAAACTTTATTTATGAAAAAATTATTTTTATCAGCTGCCTTAGCTGTTGGATGTTTAGTAGGAGTGAATGCTCAGTCTACTGGTTTTGAAGCTGGTGCTTATGTTGGTATTCCTGTTGGAGATGCAGGCGATTTCACTTCATTTAACTTTGGAATTACAGCTGCGTATTATTGGGAAATTGCTCCTAGTTTCCAGTTGGGTGCTTTAACCGGGTATGACTATTGGGCTGGAAAAGACTATGATTTTGAATTTATGGGAGTGACAACTAAAGTAAAAGGTGCTGACGCAGGATTTATTCCATTAGCCGCTTCGGCTAAGTACAACTTTGGTGGATCTTTGTTTGGAGGAGTTGATCTAGGTTACGCTATTTACGTAGGTGACGGTGATGGTGATGGGGGTTTCCTTTACCAACCTAAATTTGGATACAGCGGTGCTTCCTTTGATGCTTTTGGATTCTACAAAGGAATTTCTGTTGATGGCGGAACCTTTTCTTCAGTTGGAGCAGGATTTGCTTACAAATTCTAAGGAACTAAATTTAAAGTAACCAAAAAAATGCCTCGACTTTCATCGAGGCATTTTTTGGTTAAGAAGGATGCCTAAGGCATATAGAGATTAAGGTAAAGTGTTGATATGATTTGCAATTCCATCTTCGGTAGTTGCAGCTAAATCTTCTGCTGCTATGGTGATAACTTCACCACCCACAATGGTTACTGATTTAATGGCATATACCCAATCTCCTTCAAACTCAGAGATGAATATAACATGCACTTCCAAACCAATTGGAATTTGACCGTAGTGTTCACTGAACATTCCGTCTACCCAAGTATCTAAACGCGCCAATCCGTAATCTTCACCATCGTACGATAAATAAACACTTGAGTTGTTTTGATCATATCCTTCAGGAACATCGACTAAAATCGTAGTTTTTGGACGCGGATCGTTGTAGAAACGGTCTACATTTGCCCAACCAAATTGATTCAAAAAGGTATAATAAGTATCATTTGTAATCTCAATTCCAGCTCCTTGACCGCCGTCACCTTCCTCTGCTTCTTCCCAAACAAGATTTCCTTCGGCATCCATGTTTCCGTACCACATGATCATGTCATGGTCAACACCACCTGTTAAAGCGGTAGGAACATTCATTTGAATTCCACAGGCTACATTGTCAATTTCAATACCATTTTGAAGTACATTGATATAAAAGGCACCTCCTGTTACCAACATTTCTAAATCACCGTTGGCATGCATTCCCATGGTGGCAATATTGGTGGTCATAAGATTTCCACGTTTGTACAATTCTACAAATTCTACGTCAACATCTCCTGTTAGAGGCTGCCCACCAATCGTTAAACATGAAGTGTAAATTCGTACACTCACTCCTTGTTCAGAAATAAATTCTAGGTAAGTCGTTCCCCCATCGATATTGAAATCGAAAGTCTGAGTTAAATTATCCAAAGCAGTGGATCTAAGATTTAGAAAATCTGCGGATGTAGGTGGAGTCATTTCGCTTGGAGGTGGAATTCCAGGTCCGTCGTCTTCATTACAACTTAGCGTTACAAATAATAAGGCTAAAATTAAATTGAAAAAATAAGTTTGTGTTTTCATTGCTATCGATTTTAAATGATTAATATTTAATTACACTGCAAAGATTCGACATCTGGATCGTTTCTTTTTAGGGTATAGCAACTGAAAACAAAGGGTGAAAACACCTTATTAATATTCGTTAAAGCCGAAATACTTAGCTTAAACAAATGATTATCATGAAATTATAAGTTAAAATGGCAGTAGACTATTATCCACTTTTCGCAAAGTAGGTTTTGCTTTTTTTCCAGAATCTATAAACAAAATAAAGGCAAACCAATACCAGAACAAAGGCTAAAGGCGCCCATAAAAAGGACGTAATGCTTAAAATAGAAGCGGTTGCAGTTTCTCCTGTATTAACCAGGAAATTAGCTGTTCCACCACTCGTTCCCGTAGAAAGAGCACGTACAGATGCTGTGGCACCACTTACGGTTGCAGCTGTTCCACCCCCGGCAATTATCGCAATGGCCCATGTTCCCACTTCACCCATATCGACCAAAGTAGAACTCATTAAAACCGTTCCTGCAATAGCTGCTAGCGGAATCGCAAGCGTATCCAAAAGATTATCGACGAACGGAATATAATAAGCGAGAATCTCAACAAGCGTTGCTACGCCAAGTGTGATGAGAGCAGGCGTACTACCCAACCATTGCCAACTTTCTCCGAGAAGCATAAAACTACTTCCGAAATGTGCAACGAGACTCAGTGCGAACAACGGAAGAAAGACCCGAAAGCCAGCAGACGCCGCCAAACCGATTCCTAGAAAAAATGACATAAGTGTAGTCGCATTAAAGAGGTCCATTTCAATAATTTGTTTAATTTTGACTTAAAGTTATCAATTTTTGACTTACCATCAGAAAAAAAGCTAGAATTAAAAAAAATGAAAACCGTACTCCGCCGATTTCTGAAATTAATCTTAGTTGGAATTATTTCACTAACCGGCTTACTTTTATTCGCGAATTTTTGGATCAATAAACAATCCGAAGGAATGACCTATTCAACTATAGAGTCAATTCCTACCAATAATTCGGGTCTAGTTTTAGGCACGAGTAAACGAGTGCGTGGCGGGGGAGAAAATTTGTATTTTAAACATCGGATTCAAGCAGCAGTGGAACTTTACAATGCAGGAAAAGTAAAATTTTTAATTGTAAGTGGCGACAATTCCATTCGGGAATACAACGAAACTCGGGATATGAAGAAGGCTTTGATGGATTTAGATATTCCGGAAGACCGAATCATAGAGGATTTCGCAGGGTTTCGGACCTTGGATTCTGTGCTCAGAGCCAAAGAAGTTTTTGGCCAAGATTCAATAACCATCATTTCTCAAGAATTTCAGAACCAACGTGCTCTGTTTATTGCTAAAAATCACGATATTTACGCCTTGGGATATAATGCACGCGGCGTTCCGAAGGAATATGGGACTGTGACTGCAACGCGAGAGTATTTTGCACGTGTAAAAGCGTTGCTCGATATATATATTCTAGGTGTTATGCCCAAATTTTACAAAGACAAAGAAGTATTTCCAAACGAAGATATTGAAGAATAAATGTTAATAATAGGAATCGCAGGCGGAACAGGATCCGGTAAAACAACCGTAGTCCGAAATATTTTACACAATCTGAACACCGAAAATGTATTGGTGCTTTCACAGGATAATTATTACAAAGATCATCAAGAACTTTCTTTTGACGAAAGGGAAAAGATCAATTTTGACCATCCACGGTCCATTGATTTTGAATTATTGACTCGACACGTCCAGGATTTAAAAAATGGAGAAACCATAGAACAACCGATGTATTCTTTTATTACCCATAGTCGAACTACGGAAACCATCATTACCCATCCCAAAGAAGTAATTATTGTGGAGGGGATTTTGATTTTCACCAATCCGGAATTGCGGGATTTATTTGATTTGAAAATATTTGTACATGCGGATTCAGATGAACGATTGATTCGACGAATTCGACGAGACATTCAGGAAAGAGGTCGGGATTTGGAAGAAGTATTAAGTCGATACCGAACGACCTTGAAGCCAATGCACGAACAATTTATAGAACCTTCAAAAATTCATGCAGACATCATCGTTCCGAATATGAAAAAGAAGAATGAAGCGGCGATAAGTGTACTTTCTACCTTGATTAAAGACAAACTTAAACTTAAAGATCATGAGCACTGAAAAAGAGGAAATAAAAAAACCGCTCAAATGGTATCGGTTTTTATGGAACAAATACCTCATTGTAACTATTTTGTTTGTGGTATGGATGTTCTTTTTTGATCAAAACTCGTATTTCATTCACAAAGAGTTGGATAAGGAAATAAAAACCTTAAATTACGATAAGAAATACTACAAGGAAAAATTAGAAAAAGAATCCATTCAGATTAAACAAATGAATACCGATCCGGAGGAAGTAGAAAGAATAGCGCGTGAAAAACATTTTTTGAAGAAAGAAAACGAAGATGTTTTCATTGTTGAAAAAAGAAAAGTAAAAAAAGTTGAAACCAATGCCACACAACAAAAATAATTTTGAACAACTAAGTCCAAAAGAATGGAAACTAAAAGTACAAGCTGAATTAGCAGGTTTGGACTACAACGAGGTTTTGGTTACGGATACAGCCGAAGGAATTCAGGTAAAGCCTCTTTATTCATCCGAAGACCGGAATTTAGAAGAAAGCCAACCGATAGAAACCACCAAAGATTGGAAAATAATCGGTGATTTTTTGAATTCTGAAAAACAAGATTCATCCTATTTATACGGTTTCAACGTAAAACAAGATGTAGCCAAAAACGTACAGAATTTACCTTCCTATTTGGATTTGTTTTTTGAATGCGAGAATCCGACTGAATTATTTTCAACCGTTGATTTCTCCACGATTAAAAACTTAAAATATGTGGGATTGGATCCTATTGGTCAACTTGCAAAAACGGGAAATTGGAATAGTTCGAATGAGGAAGATTTCAATTTTGTAAAAACCGTTTTAAAGGAAAATCAATTTGAAAAATGCATCGAAGTAAACGCATCTTTGTATCAGAATGCAGGTGCAAATCACGTTCAACAAATCGCGTTTGCTATTGCTCATTCTGTGGAATATGTGGAAAATTTTGGAATTGAAGCCGCATCAAAGATCTATTTTAAAGTCGCAATTGGCGGGAATTATTTCTTTGAAATCGCCAAACTTCGTGCCCTTCGAAAATTATGGAATTTGATTTTGGATGAATATGAGGTGAAAACCGAAACTTTTATTTATGCAGAAACTTCTTTGCGAAATAAATCAGCATTGGACTTACATAATAATCTAATTCGAAGCGGTTTGGAAATATCCGCTGCCGTTCAAGGAAAAGCAGATGCAATCCGTGTTTTGAGTTATGATGAGATTAATTCTGCAACCGAATTCTCGGAGGAATTGGCCTCCAAACAACAATTATTGATTCAAAAAGAAGCAAATTTCGATAAATTCTTAGATCCCATATCGGGCTCCTATTTTGTAGAGAATGTGAGTGAGAATATGATTAAAAACGCCTTGGATTTATTCAAAAAGATAGAAGCAGATGGCGGATTTTTAAAATCTTTGTATGAAGGTTCGATTCAGAAAATGATTCAAAAAAGTGCGGACAAAGAACAAGCTGCATTTGATGAAGGGAAAATAATTTTAATCGGTGTCAATAAATTCCGAAATCCAAAAGATAAAATTCAGGCAAAAGAAATGCAAAAAACGAATACAAGAACTGTAATTTCTCCTATCTTCACAAAACGATTAGCTAAAAAAGTAGAAAATGCATAAAATGACACCCAAACAGTTATCATACGGCATTCTTAGAGCAATAGGGATAACTATTTTGACGTGTCTTTTGCTTTATCTTCTTTGGTTGATTCGTTCCGTTTTTGCTTATTTGGCGATTTCATTTGTTTTGGCAATGATTGGACGTCCGCTTATGTTGGTTTTTCATGACAAAATGAGAATCCCAAATTCCATCAGTGCTTTAGTGACGCTCACTTTGTTCGTGGTCCTATTGATTGCATTTTTAAGTTTATTTATTTCGTTGGTTTTGAATTTACCGTATCGTTTTATTGGTAATTTTTCGCATTTGGATCAGTTCGAAGGGGCGATTGCCAATCAGTTTAAACTCTTGTCGGAATCCCTCGGTTTTTTGAATATGCCTTTGTTGGAGAATTATTTAAATGATGCGGTAAAAGAAGTGAATTACAAAAGTCTGTCAGGAATGTTTGGAGATTCCCTTTCCGCCGTGGGAATGCTCTTTATCGATGCTTTTTCAGTGATTTTCATTACATTTTTCTTTTTAAAAGATCGAGATTTGATCAATAAAATGATGGTTGCTATTGCACCCAAAGGGGAAGAACCTCGTTTTGAAAATGTGTTAAGCACCACCAAAAACTTACTTTCCCGCTACTTCATTGGTTTGACATTGCAAGTGCTGATTATGTTTACTTTTTATTTCATAATTCTACTTTCCTTTGGAATAAATTACGCTGCAGTGATTGCGCTGATTTGTGCCTTGTTGAATCCGCTACCCTACATTGGACCTTTGATTGGTGGATTGATTATGGCAAGTCTTTCTCTGAGCGACTTACATGGATTGGGATTGGATTTTAAAACCCAAATTGTACCCACCGTTTTGTGGATTATGTTTTGGTATGTATTGACCCATATTTGGGACAACTTCATCAACCAACCTTTGATTTACTCCCGAAGTGTTCGATCGAATCCACTCGAGATTTTCATTGTTATTTTAATTGGTGGAATTCTTTTTGGAATTGTGGGTGTTGCGGTTGCAGTACCTGCTTACACGGTATTGAGAGTCGTTTTAAAAGAGTTCTTTTCTGAATATAAAATCGTTCAAAGTATCACCCGAAATTTATAATTATGAGTTTTTCAATTCAACCCCATTTAGCGAATGAAATTGTAGAATTAATTCCACTTCAGAATTCTGATTTTGAGAAAATATATGCAGTCGCTTCCGATCCGAAGATTTGGGAAAATCATCCGAATAAAAATCGTTGTGAAAGAGAGGTTTTCCAAAATTTCTTTGAAGGAGCCTTAAAAAGTGGAGGTGCCTATTTGATTTACGACAAAGCGTCTGGCGAGGTTGCAGGAAGTACTCGATTTTATGATTACAATTCGGACGACAAAAGTATTTTAATTGGTTATTCATTTTACGGAACGAAGTTTTGGGGAAAAGGAATCAATCCCAATGCAAAAAAAGTCATGCTCGACTATATTTTCCAGCATGTTGACAAAGTGATTTTCCATGTGGGGGCAGAAAATTATCGTTCGCACAAAGCCATGGAAAAGTTAGGTGCTAAAAAATTGAGAGAATTGGTTGTAGCCTATTATGGCGAACCGGATCGTCGGAATTTTGAATATGAAATTCTAAAAGAAGAGTGGTTTGGTCGTTCGAATTAATTGTAAAAACGAATTATAAAAACTCCACATAAACCTCACTTCCCCTACTTAAACCCAAAAGTGTACTTGCCGACCCGGACGTTTTTGGATTGCTTTTAAAAATTGCTATTTCTAAAAATCCAGATGAATTAAACAAAGCCAATTGATTTCCAAGGGTCGATTCCTCATTTTCAGCATCTTTTAAAATTTGGTTGTAATTCTGATGGACCGTAGTGAATTCATGATTTCTATGGAAAATTCGAAATTTTCGATTTTTACCCACTTTATCAAAAGTTGACTTTGAAATATTGGTAATTGAATTTCCATAATTATCAACATAAATCACCAAACCGACAATTACTTTACTATCTCTCACAATGGGTTGCAAAGTTGAAAGTTCTTTGAATTCCTTTAATTTTTGACCCACGACCGACAATTTCCCCCCGCGCGCCAAATGACAAGCAACGGGCACAAATATATCACGCGTTGTAAATGTAGTTTCCGTTAAAACTTGCGGAATATTAATTTCAACTATTTCCTGAGGACGATGGTCTTCCTTAATCAAAGATAAAATTCCGTTATTGACCGAAATAAAATAATGGTCGTCTATAAATGCTGCAATTGGTCGTTTTGTGGCAGTCATTAAATCATCAACTCCCACGATATGAATACTTCCTTTGGGGAAATCAGCATACGCATTTCTCAAAATAAATGCACCTTCTGCAATATCAAAAGGTTGGATTTCGTGGGAAACATCCACAATGATCGCTTCAGGTAGTTCGCTGTAGATTTTTCCTTTTACAGAAGCAACAAACGAGTCCCTATTTCCAAAATCAGTGGTTAAAGTAATAATTGGCATGAAATTCAATTCCTTTCAACAAATATATTGTGTATTTTTGTAATGAATCGAATTTAAACAAAATACATTTGACAGAATTAAATTTAGAATTGGAAGAAGTAAGCATTCAGGACTTTTATGGTGCCAATAATGAGAACTTCAAATTATTAAAAACCCGTTTTCCAAAATTGAAAATTATTGGGCGCGGTAAGAATATTTCTGCAGTAGGAACAGATGAATCTTTGAAAGAATTTTCATCTAAGATTGCTCAAATTCTTCAACATCTACAACATTACAATCAATTGAACGAAAAAGATATGGAAGAAATATTAGAACCTAACTTTCAACAGGACGGAAGTATTCGTCGTTCCGAAGAAGTTTTGGTTCACGGTGCAAGTGGGAAATTAATTAAAGCCCAAACGCCAGGCCAAAAGAAATTGGTGGAATTGACCCATAAAAACGACATGGTTTTCGCCGTCGGCCCAGCCGGAACGGGTAAAACCTATACTGGTGTTGCATTGGCCGTTCAAGCGTTGAAAGCAAAAGAAGTTCGACGGATAGTATTGACACGACCAGCTGTTGAAGCGGGAGAGAGTTTGGGGTTCTTACCTGGTGATTTGAAAGAGAAGTTAGATCCGTACCTACAACCTTTGTACGATGCGTTACGCGATATGATTCAGTTTGAGAAACTAACTGCCTATTACGAAAAAGGAATCATTGAAGTGGCTCCTTTGGCTTTTATGCGTGGTCGGACCTTGGATAATGCTTTCGTGATTTTGGATGAAGCCCAGAATACAACTCATGCGCAGATGAAAATGTTTCTCACTCGAATGGGAAAAAATGCGAAATTTATAATTACGGGTGATCCCGATCAAATCGATTTACCGCCCAGACAGAAATCCGGACTGAAAGAAGCCATGACGATTTTAAAAGACATCAAAGGAATTGGAATGGTTCAGTTGACTGAAAAAGATGTGGTTCGGCATAAATTAGTTACCAAAATAATTGGTGCATATAAAACGGCAGATGCTGCTCCAGAAAAAGAATAAATGAACACAACGAAATTCCAGGAGGGTGATTACTACAAAACGCCGGAAGGATATATTGTATTGACTGAGCAATATCTTCTGCGACGCGGTCATTGTTGCAGAAGTGGTTGCAGGCATTGTCCGTATGGCTATGATAAAAAGACAGATCGAATTGTAAAAAAGGAAGAAAAATAAACAATTTCTGTTTTTACTCCGATTACATTTTTTAGATTTTGACCTTCACTCCACCTCCAAACCATCGTCTAGGCATAGGAATTAAATTCGTTTCTGTGTAAGCGGTGTTGAAAATATTGTTACACTGAATATTTAATTCGAAGTTTTTGTTTTCCCATCTCATTTTTGCATCGAATAAATGATAGTCGTCTAAAGTCAGTCGGTTATTGTATCGATAAATCCATTCCACATTTATTCCATTCCTAATTTTATGGTTTAAATTTGCTATGAATTGATGTTTTAAATGATCCAATATATATTTTGAATATTTGGAATCCTCCTCATTTAAATCTTTATCTAAATAGGTATAATTCAAAGAAATAGAATTAATGAATGTGGATTGAAAACGATAACTTACAGACGATTCAAAACCCAATAGATTTACTTTTGCAATATTGAGTCCTTCCCATTTATCTTCTTCTAATTCTTTGACCCAATCGATTGTGTTTTTACTATTTCGAATAAATCCATTGATTTCAAAATTCCAATTTTGTTTCTGAAAACGATAACCCAATTCATAGGCTAAAGCTTCTTCGGGTTTTAGATTTGGATTTCCTTCGGTCACACTATCGGTATAAAACAAATCTGTATAAGTCGGTGTTCGGTATGTTTTACCCATGTTTGCATAGAGGCGATGGTGGTTTGAAATCGAATAACCTACATCGATTCCTGGATAGAAAAATGTTCCAAAATCATTGAAGTCAGATACTAAAAATCCAGGAGTTACATCCAGTTTACTATTTAACAATTTGAATTTATGTTCAAAAAACAAAGAAACAGATGTTCGTTGCCAATTCCCTAAATTATTACTATGTAAAAATTCTTTTCGACCTTCCAATCCAAAAGCGGATTCTCCGAATCGTGAGGAATACATTAAATTCGAACTTGCTCCTACCGTGCTTCCAATGTGCATATTTCGATAAATCGACGGATTCTCTCGGACAAAAACATAGAGATCCTGATGTCTTCTCCAATAAACGGAAGCGTTTAATTGAATTTGGTTAAAATCAAAATCTGCTTTTACATTAGCCAATGAAGATTGAGTTTCTTCATACTGCTCAGTGGCAGAAGGCGTAGCATAAAAACCATTCGCTCCAAATTTCTTTTCCGTAAATCCACCCTGAAAAGACAGCTTGTGTTTTCCAAGACTTAACTCATTTTGATACCAAAAATTTGATCTTTTACTGTCTGTATTGTATCGATATCCATCGGTTTGGTTGTAACTCGCTTGAATTAACTGTTTGAATTCCTCACCGCCGGTTTGAAATTCTGCATCCAAGCCAAACGTACCAAAATCAGCTGCTGACAAATTGACTTCCAACGAAGATTTTGTGTTCAGTTTTGTAATAATATCGATAACACCTGCATAGGCATTTTGACCATATCGTCGAGCAGATGGTCCTTTTACAATCACAATCCTTTCTACCGAATGCAAGCTCACTGGTAAGTCCATAGAATGATGGCCAGTTTGAACATCACTCATTCGAGTACCGTTGATTAAGACCAAAACTTGTTCAAACGAACTTCCTCTGATACTGACATCTGCCTGCGCTCCATTAACACCTCGCTGACGAATATCAATCCCTGAAACTAAAGACAACAGATTTTCAATGGAAGTGGCTGGAGAATTTTCGATATCGGATTTGGATATAACTTGAATCAACCGATCGGTTTCACTGATTGGAATAGAAATCCGATTATCGGTGATATAGACTTCAGAAAGTTCGGTTGTTATCTGTGCTTTCACAAAAGAAAGGCAGAATAAGATTGTAAGTGAGGAGAATAGAGTTTTCACTAATGATGCGTTTGATAACGTTTATTTTTTTCAAATATAACGTAGGAAAACGATTACTGTTTATGAAAAAAGTCATAAAAAAATCCCGGCACTTCTGCCGGGACCCTCTCTACTAAAACTTAAGTACCATGAAAACTCAACTACCTTATGAAAAGAATAGTACTTACTTGTAATAATCCAAATACTGTGCCAAAAACAGTTTAAAAAGAGTATTTATTCTCTTTTATTAAAAATTCTGCAATTTCTGTTTTCAATTGCACAAGATTCGGATAGTCATTATATCGTGTAAATCGTCTTAATCCTGATAACATCATTCGTTGCTCATCTCCTTCTGTAAATGAAATTATGCCTTCTGTTGCATTCTTTTTGATTACTTCTACGGAGTTAAACAGTTGCAATTTAGCAAATTTTATTGGAATGGCAGCAAATTCCTCAGAATTATTCTTTGAAATTCGCTCTGCTCTTAGAATTGCACTTTCGGCCATATAGATTTCAATTAAAATCGCAGCGGCTTTCAATATCAATTGTTGGTGCTTTTCTAATTCAGTTCCAAACTTTTGCAAAGCGGAACCCGCAACCATAAAAAATGTTTTCTTCAAGTTTCCAACGATTTCTTTTTCTTGCGCAAATAATTCGGAATAATCGGGAACATCAAAAGAAGGAATACTCATCAACTCATTTCCAACATTCATTGCCGGGGTCATCAAATCAATTTTACCTTGAAAAGCACGTTTAACTAACATACTGATGGATAACAAACTGTTGATTTCATTCGTCCCTTCGTAAATTCGAGAAATACGTGCGTCACGCCAAGCAGATTCCATGGGCATTTCTTTTGAATAACCCATTCCACCGTAAATCTGAATCGCTTTATCGGCTGCAATTTGACAGATATCTGAAATCCAAACTTTCAAAATCGAAGCTTCGATGGCGTATTCTTCAATCCCTTTTAATTCTGCTTCATTCTCTGGCATTCCCTTCGCAATGTTTTCCGCAATTGCATCTTCCATATCTTTTGCAGTTCGATAAGCACCCGCTTCAGATGCGAAAGTAGCTGCGCCCATTTCGGCTAATTTTTCTTGAATCGCACCAAACGTATTGATTGAAACTCCAAATTGTTTACGCTCATCAGCATAATTAATTGAATTCGACAAAATTCTACGTTGTGCATCCAAACAAGCTGCACCTAATTTTACACGTCCTACATTCAATGCATTCAATGCAATTTTAAATCCACCATTTCTTTCGCCCAATAAATTCTCAACGGGAACTTTTACTTCATTAAAGAATACTTGTCGTGTAGAAGAGGAAACAATTCCTAATTTATCTTCTTCTTCACCCAAAGTGAATCCTTCGCCTGCTTGTGATTTTTCTACTATAAATGCAGTAATATTTTTATCATCTTCAATCCGCGCAAAAACGATGAATAATTCTGCAAATCCCGCATTGGTAATCCACATTTTATTTCCAGTAATGCTGTAATGTTTCCCATCTGCAGACAAAACGGCTTTTGTTTTCCCTGAATTTGCATCCGATCCCGCTTCTGGTTCGGTCAATGCATACGATGCAAACCATTCACCCGTTGCTAATTTGGGTAAATATTTTTTCTTTTGTTCTTCATTCCCATAAAGCATAATCGGTAAAGTCCCAATTCCTGTATGTGCTCCATAGGCTGTTGCTAAAGAACCTGTTGCACCTGAAAGGTAATCACAAACCAACATAGTGGTCACGAATCCCATTCCCAAGCCACCATATTCTTCGGGCACAGAAATTCCTAAAAATCCTAAATCACCCAATTTCTTCATTAAATCATGAATCAAGGCGTAATCTTTCTTTTCGATTTGTTGCTTAAGTGGCCATACTTCACGGTCAATGAATTCTTTGGCAGATTCGAGCATCATTTTCTGCTCTTCACTAAAATCTTCGTGTGTGAAAATATCTTCCCAACTGAGGTCTTTGATTAAAAATTCTCCTCCGGCTAATCTATTGTTGCTCATTGCTTTATTATTTTGAATTAAATATTTTGAATTTTGAATGCTTATTTTAGATTATCTAATGATTTTTTTGATGTGATTATTATTTTTGTAAGAATGTTTATGATATGTTCAATTTCATTCAAATAAGACGACATTTTAAATTTGTCAATTCAGATTGATCCAGTAATCTTAACCAATACTTTGTTTCTCTCGCTTCTTTTGATGCTATGGACATTTTATTTATAAAGTCCTTTTTTGATTGAGCTGCCATAGCTTCGGATACATTTGCACCAATACTTGTCCCACTTCGTAAAACCTGTTTGGATAAAACGTATTCATTTTCAGCTCTAAGTTGAATAAAAAGTGAAATGATTTGAAGTGAGAATTCAAAAGTTTTATCAGCAATTAAATTATTTGTCTTCATTTCATTCAAAGTTTAAAATTCAACATTTAAAATAAAATTTACAGCATTTCAAATATCGTCGCAGCGCCCTGCCCCGTTCCTACACACATCGTAACCATTCCGTATTTTTTATTTTGTCTTTTCATTTCGTTGAATAGTTGAACGGATAACTTTGTACCTGTACAACCTAGAGGATGCCCCAATGCAATGGCACCACCATTTACATTCACGATGTCTGGATTTATGTCCAAACCGCGCATTACGGCCAAAGACTGAGAAGCAAACGCTTCGTTCAATTCAATCATGTCAATGTCTTTCAACTGCATTCCAGCTTGTTCCAATGCTTTTGGAATGGCATACATAGGTCCAATTCCCATAATTCGTGGAGGAACACCAACGGTTGCATACGAAACCAAACGTGCAATCGGAGTTAGATTTAATTCTTTCACCATCTCCTCAGACATCACTAAAACAAAGGCTGCTCCATCGGACATTTGGGATGAATTCCCCGCAGTCACAGAACCTCCATTTGCAAAAACAGGACGTAATTTCCCTAATACTTCCAAAGAAGTATCGGCTCTGGGTCCTTCGTCTTGATTAAAAACCAATTTTTGAGTTTGCATTTTCTCATGAGCATCCAACGTATTTATTTCTACATCCAAAGGAACAATTTGACTGTCAAATCGCCCTTCTTCGATGGCTTTCAATGCTTTTTCATGCGAATTAAATGCGAACTGATCTTGATCTGCTCTTGATACGTTGTATTCATTTGCTACGGCTTCTGCAGTCAATCCCATTCCCCAATAGTAATCCGCGTTTTCTTTTGAAACTTCGGTATCGGGTACAGGTTTATATCCACCCATTGGAATATAGGACATACTTTCCGCACCACCTGCAATGATACAATTTGCCATTCCGGTTCGAATCTTTGCTACTGCCGTTGCAATCGATTCTGAACCCGAAGCACAGTATCGATTCACAGTTACACCTGAGACCTTATCGGTATTTAGTCCCATCAAAGAAATCAATCGCGCCATGTTTAGTCCTTGCTCTGCCTCGGGCATTGCACAACCTACCATCACGTCATCGATTCGATTTTGGTCTAAATTTGGCACATCTTCTAACATCCTTTTGATGACTTGAACCGCCATTTCATCGGGACGTGTAAATCTCAAAGTTCCACGAGGAGCTTTTCCTACTGCAGTCCTATATCCTGTTACTATATATGCTTCTTTCATTTTCTGTTTTGTTTTAATATTCTTATTACTTCTACTAACTACCAAGTACTTGACACTAGATGCTTGATACTCAATTAATTCCTCAACGGTTTCCCAGTTGTCAACATATGTTGAATTCGTTCTAACGTTTTACGTTCACCACAAAGTGATAAGAACGCTTCCCTTTCCAAATCCAATAAATACTGTTGAGAAACTTCGGTAGCTTCGGATAAATTACCTCCGGTCATCACATATCCTAATTTATTCGCGATTAAACGATCGTGTTCAGAAATATAATTTCCTGCCACCATTTGATCGGATCCCACATAAAACATTCCCATTGCGTTTTTACCGAGAACCTTCACTTTTTCTTGTACTGGTTGTGTGTATCCTGCTTCTGCCATTAAAATCGCATGTTTCTTCGCTTCGGCAATCTGACGGTCTTTATTTACAACAATCACATCTTCGTCACGAATGAATCCAAGATTTTTCGCTTCATAGGCTGATGTAGCTACTTTTGCCATAGCAATCGACATATAGGCTTCACGTAAGTGATTGATTTTCACATCGTCTGGAATTAAGTTTTGACAGGCTCTTCGTGTCATTTCTTTGGTCCCTCCTCCGCCTGGAATTACACCGACACCCACTTCCACTAATCCCATGTAGGTTTCTGCTGCAGTGACTATTTTATCGGCATGCAATGAGATTTCACAACCTCCACCCAATGACATTCCGTGAGGCGCGACCACAACTGGGATGGCACTGTAACGAACTTTCATCATGGTGTCTTGGAATGTTTTGATCGCCATATTCAATTCCCACCAATCTTGTTCAGCGGCCATCATCATAATCATGGCAAGGTTTGCACCGACTGAAAAGTTATCGGCTTGATTTCCAATTACCAATCCACGGTATTCATTCTCAGCCAAATCAATGGCTTTATTAATTCCAGTAATTACTCCGCCACCAATGGAATTCATTTTTGAACGGAATTCTAGGTTGATGATTCCATCGCCCAAATCTTGAATACTGGCTTCTGCATTCGACCAAACTTCTTTTGTCTTGCGAATGTTATCCAATATAATGAAGGCGTCTTGACCGGGAATCAATTGATAGTCTTTGGACTGAATATCGTAATAGTATTTTTTACCGTCTTTGACTTGATAGAAAGATTCTTTTCCTGCTTCTACCATTTCTTTTACCCATGCAGACACTTCATATCCTTCTGATTCAATTAGCTTAATTCCATTTTTCAATCCCACCAAATCCCATGTTTCAAAAGGGCCATATCGCCATGCATATCCTGTTTTCATTGCGTCATCAATACTATATAGTACATCTGAAATTTCAGGAACTTTGTCAGCTACATACGCGAATAAGGAGGAAAAATGCTTGCGAATTAATTCACCTGCTTTTCCTTTGTCTTGAAGTAAAACTCCAATTTTATTTTTTGTGCTTCCTGCTTGTTTCGCCATTTCCACGGCAGGAATATTGGCTCGATTCAAAGGTCGATATTCCAAAGTATTCAAATCCAAAGCAAAACGTTGGGTTTCCTTGGATGCTTTGTCAAAAGTTTTGTAATAAAAACCTTTTTGCGCTTTGTCTCCAAAGAATTTATTTTCAATTAAGAAGTCCAAAACTTTTGAACCTTTCAAATCTTGAATGAAAGTATCGTTTGGACAATTTTGCTGCAAACCTTTGGTTACATTGTAAGCCGTATCTAAACCAACTAAATCTGCCAATTTAAAGGTTCCTGTTTTTGGACGACCTAAAGGAGAACCAGTTAAAGTATCAGCTTCTTCAATAGTCAATCCTATTTCTTGAGCCAATTCCATTACTTTTGCCATCGAATAAACACCTACTCTGTTTCCAATGAAACCTGGAGTATCTTTACAGATAACGGGTGTTTTCCCTAAGAATTTCGCTGCATAGGTTGTAAAGAAGTCAATCACTGAAGCATCGGTTTTTGGACCGGGAATGATTTCAAATAATTTCAAGTAACGCGGTGGATTGAAGAAATGCGTTCCACAGAAATGTTTCTGGAAATCTTCGGATCTTCCTTCTGACATCAAATGAATCGGAATTCCCGATGTGTTGGATGTAATTAAAGTTCCTTCTTTTCTTACCTTGTCAACTTTTTCAAACATCGATTGTTTGATGTCCAATCGCTCAATAATCACTTCGATTATCCAATCTGAATTTTTTATTTTTTCTAAATCATCGTCGAAATTTCCAACGGTAATTCTCGAAGCAAACGCTTTGTCATAAATCGGTGAAGGGTTTGACTTTAGAGCAAAATTCAAATGATCTCTTGCAACTTTATTTCTGTCTTTCCCATCGGTTGGCATATCAAGTAACAAAACCTGAACGCCAATTCCGGCCAAATGACAGGCTATTCCGGAACCCATAACGCCAGAACCTAATACTGTAACTTGTCTTATGTGCCTATTCATTTTTTTTGATTTTATAAATTATTGTATTTGTTTTTTCTTATTAAAAGTCTTCTCTTCGACTGCTATCAAATTAATTTTATGCAAAACCTCAAAGAAAGTGTTTAGTTCCTCTTTCGAAATTCGTTCTTCCACAGCTTCGTGAAATCCTAAAACCACTTCTTTTGAAACATTTCTCATTTCCAATCCATCCTTCGTCAGGACGACCAAAACACTTCGGCCATCTTCAGGATTCTTTTTCCGAACGATTAAACCTTTTTCTTCTAAGTTTTTCAAGGTTCGTGATAAACTGGTTGGCTCTATCCCCATCTTCGGTCCCAACGAAGTACTCGGGGTTCCCGTTTTTGGATCAATCGATAATAAGGTAAATCCCATAACCATCGTTGAGTTAAATTTCGCTGCCTGTTCATTGTACATTTTTTGAACGGATAGCCAAGTAGATCGTAAATAATGATCGATTGTTAAGTTATTATGACTCATTATTGTTTTTGTTGTACTACAAATATAATACTTTTTTATTATGCACGCATAGTAAATTAAAGAAAATATATTGAATGTATTAAATTTAAGAAGAATTACAAGATACGAAAAGTATTATTCTCTCGTACTAAGATGAATCTTTTAAATCTGTGGAGGAAGTTCAGGAAGGAAAATATACCGTTGATTTTTGAAGTCCATTTGGCAATAATAATGTTCCAAACCATTGCTCACCATAAGAAACACCGCATTTAACTGAAGATTATATCGTGCAATTTGATCAAAGGTTTCTTGGGTGATGGGAATCGATGGCGCTTTGCATTCCACGATAAGGAATGGAGTCTCTTTTTTAAATACAACCACATCCGCTCTTTTCTTCATTCCATTCATTTCCACAATAATTTCGGAATTGATGGCGGATTTTGAATACTTTTTCGTTTCGATTAAATAATGGATAATATGCTGCCTCACCCACTCTTCCGGAGTAAGTAATAACCACTTTTTTCGAACCGAACAAAATATATAAGGTATTTCCTCCTTTTGTTTCAATCGAAATTGGTAATTTTCGGGAAAATTCAAACGCATTAATTCCAAGGATTCCATGAGTCAAGTCAATCAAGTCATCAAAGATATAAAAAACAACAAACTGTATCCGATCTATTTCCTTTCGGGTGACGAACCGTTTTATATTGACCTCATTTCAAAAACAATTGAAAACGAAGTATTGACCGAGGATGAAAAAGGTTTCAATCAATCTTTAATTTATGGAAATGATGTTTCGATTGACGATGTCATCGGAATGGCCAAACAATTCCCGATGGGTGCGGAACGTCAAGTGATTATTTTAAAAGAGGCACAGCATTTATATAGAACCATAGATCGTTTGGAAGCGTATGCCAACAATCCACAACCTACAACCGTTCTCGTTGTAAATTACAAAGGAAAAACCATCGATAAGCGAACGAAGTTTTCCAAGACTTTGGCGAAATCAGGTTTGCTTTTAGAGTTTAAAAAACTATACGAAAATCAAATTCCTGATTGGATTGATTCGCATGCCCGTGAAATGGGTATGACGATAGACACCAAATCCAAATTTATGATGACGGAATTTTTAGGGTCGGATTTGGGACGAATTCACAATGAGTTAAACAAATTAAAAGTCATTTCGCCCGACGGGAAAATCACACCGGAAATCGTTGAAAGAAACATTGGAATTAGCAAAGATTACAACAACTTTGAACTGCGAAATGCGCTTGAAACTCGAAATGCACCCAAAGCATTTCAAATTGCAAAATACTTCAGTGAAAATCCAAGAGATAATAAGTTGTTAGTGACTTTAGGCATTTTATATGGCGCATTTTCAAATATCATCGTCTACCATACATTGGCAGATAAATCCCAACAAAATGTTGCGAAAGAATTAAAAATACATCCATTTTTCGCGAAAGATGCCAGTGTTGCTGCGAAAAGTTATCCGTTGAAAAAAGCCACACGAATTATTTCACTTCTTCGTGATACTGATGTAAAAAGCAAAGGTGTTGGCGCATCAGGAAATGTAAGTGAACACGATTTATTAAATGAGTTGATAGTGAAAATTTTCGCTATTTAACACTTCCAAAAATTTAACTCACTGAAAATCAATCTTCTTTAAAAGGTGTTAATAACACCCTGAAAACTTTGTAGGTTGATAGCTCTATTAACCGGAATCTATATCTACTTTTGAAAAGTAAATTATTTGTTCCACGAGAATCAAGTGTAATCCTTGGACTGTTGCGCAACTGTAAATAAGACAAATACTTATGAGTCAGACCTCAGGCAAATAATAGACATTGCTTTCGCAAAAAAGTATATGTCAAAAAGAATTCTTCTCCTTTCTTTATGGAAAATTTCTTTTGACAACTCCTCAAATTGCGACGCAAAAAATAAGTAATAATTTAATCTTTAGCGCTATGAGTATTTTTGACAAAAGAATTAACTATAAACCTTTTGAATATCCTGAAGTAATGGATTTTGTAAACCGAATGAATCAAACGTTTTGGGTACATTCCGAAGTGGATTTTACGGCGGACATTCAGGATTTTAAAACCAATTTGACTGCGGTTGAAAAAGAAGTCGTTAAACGAAGTTTATTAAGTATTTCTCAAGTCGAAGTCGGCGTGAAAAACTTTTGGGGAGATTTGTACAAGCATTTCCCAAAACCTGAAATTAATAATTTAGGAAGTACGTTTGCGGAATCTGAAACCCGACATTCCGAAGCCTATTCGCGTTTGATCGAAGTTTTAGGCTACAACGAAGCTTTCAACAAAATTTATTCCATCCCTGTTTTCAAAAAGAAAATTGACATGATTGATGATTTCATGAAAACCAACGATGATATTATTTGGAAATTAATTTTCTTTGTAATTGTAATTGAAAACAGTAGTTTATTCTCCCAATTCGCAAACATACTTTCATTTACACGCTTTAAAGGGTATTTAAAAAACACATCCAACATCATTGCATGGACATCGATTGATGAACAAACCCATGCCAATGCTGGGATTTATGTAATCAATAAATTGGAAGAAGAAGGTTTTATCAATGGGACGGTGAAAGCTGAAATTCGGGAAGCTGTAAAAACGTATATCGATTACGAAGAAGAACTTTTGGATTGGATTTATGAGAAAGGAGAATTGGATTTCTTCACGAAAAAAGACATGATGAATTTTATGAAACATCGTGTCGATGATGCTTTGATAAAAATGAACGTAGAGAAAATTTACAACATTTCAAACGAAGAATACAGAGCGATGCTTTGGTTTGACGAAGATGTTTTCTCCAATGAATTGGATGATTTCTTTGCGAAACGCCCAACCGCTTACACAAAGCACGACAAAAGCATATCAGCTAACGACCTATTCTAAAACGTGTAAGAAACAAATGCCTACAAAATAATTAAACAACAACAAATTAAAACTTCTAAGATGGAAAGACTATGGTGGTTAAATGATGAAAGTACGCAAATTCTAAATCGAGGTTATTTATTAAAAGGAGAAACGCCTGAAAAAGCGATTGAGCGAATTGCAACGGCTGCAGCCAAACGATTATACAAACCCGAATTGGCCGAAGCCTTTATTGAAATGATTGAAAAAGGATGGATGAGTCTTTCGTCACCCATTTGGGCCAATATGGGAACGGAAAGAGGATTGCCTATTTCGTGTTTTAATGTGCATGTTCCGGATAATATTGAAGGGATCACCCATAAATTAGGAGAAGTTATCATGCAAACCAAAATTGGAGGTGGAACTTCCGGTTATTTTGGAGAATTGCGTGAACGTGGAAGTGCCGTAACCGACAACGGAAAAAGCAGCGGTGCGGTTAGTTTCATGAAATTGTTTGACACCACCATGGATACAATTTCACAAGGAGGCGTTCGTAGAGGTGCGTTTGCTGCCTATCTCGACATTGACCATTCCGATATTGAAGAATTTCTAGAAATAAAAAACATAGGAAATCCCATTCAAAATCTATTTTACGCCGTTTGTGTTCCCGATTATTGGATGCAAGATATGATTGATGGTGACCACGATAAACGTGAGATTTGGGCGAAAGTTTTACAAAGTCGTCAGCAAAAAGGATTGCCGTACATTTTCTTTACCGATAATGTCAACCGAAACAAACCGCAAGTGTACAAAGACAAAGGAATGATTATCAATGCCAGTAATTTATGCTCTGAAATCGCGCTTCCTTCCTCGATGGATGAATCCTTTGTTTGCTGTTTATCCTCCATGAATTTGGAATTGTATGACGAATGGAAAGATACAGCTGCACCGGAATTGGCGATTTTCTTTCTTGATGCTGTAATTTCTGAATTTGTGGAAAAAACCCAAGACAATTACTATTTAAAATCCGCACATAATTTCGCTAAAAACCATCGAGCTCTTGGCTTGGGTGTGATGGGTTGGCATTCTTATTTGCAGAAAAACAAAATCGCTTTTGAAAGTTTGGATGCGAAGATGTTGAATGCTAAAATATTCAAGGATTTGGAAGCGCGAACGCTCAAAGCATCCCAAGATTTAGCACGTATTTACGGTGAGCCCGAAGTTCTGAAAGACTATGGACGTAGAAATACAACTTTAATGGCGATTGCACCTACCACTTCATCGTCCGCTATTTTAGGTCAAACTTCTCCAGGCGTTGAACCATACAGTAGCAATTACTTCAAAGCAGGATTAGCAAAAGGAAATTTCATTCGTAAAAATAAATTCTTGAAAGAATTGTTGGAAGAAAAAGGAATGGATAACGAAGATACGTGGCGGAGCATCATGTTGGCACACGGAAGTGTTCAGCATTTGGATGGATTAAGTCAAGAAGAAAAAGATGTTTTCAAAACCTTCAAAGAAATCAGTCAATATGAAATTATTTTGCAAGCTTCTATTCGACAAAAACACATTGACCAAGCACAAAGTTTAAACATCAACATTCCACCAAGTGTTCCTGTAAAAGAAGTAAATCAGCTGATTATAGAAGCATGGAAATTGGGTGTAAAAACTTTGTATTATCAACGAAGTCAAAGTATTTCAAAAGAAATGGCCAACAATATTGTGGCTTGTGTAAGTTGTGAAGCGTAGGAAAATGAAATAGATTAGAATAAAAAAAACTAAGTGAGAAAGTGTCAATTGAATACTTTTTCATTTAGTTTTTCACCTATTTATAAAACTCTTTATCTAATTCAGATTGCTCAATGTATAATCCTTTTCCAATTCTATTTTTGACTCTTCAATTTCAAAATGCTTGTTTTTCAGATCCTATTTCTGATAAACCATTAACTGCTTTATGTGTTAATTTAAATTCAGCCATTTGAATGTGCTTTCTCTTCAAAATAATTACCTAAAGATAGGGACGTATTTTTAATCATAATCTAAATAGCTTTACACAAATGCACCAAAAATTAGTATAACTACCTATTTAAATCGCTTTTTTCTCCAAAAAATCATCACCAATCCCAAGGTCCAAATCAGAACGATTGGCAAAATTAAATTCAAAAACTGCCATTCCGATTTATCTAATTTCACTTTGGTTTCATTCAAACTTGGAATTTCTAACTTTCGGTTTTTCAGACTTAAGAAATCGGTTTCGCCCAAAAGGTAATCGACAGAATTCAATAAAAAATTCTGATTGTCATAGGAAACCGGTCGCTGACGCGGATTGTCGGGACGCATTGAATATTTATCTTCACCCAATCGCATCGGCCTTCCCATCATAATATGGTTTTTGGCTACATCTCCATCCGAAATTAAAATAAGTTTACCGTTGGTCGTTTCTGATTTAAAATCAGGGATTTCATCCCGCTCATAACGCGAAGCAAACATGGATTTAAAATTTCCTTCTGCCAACACAGCCAAAGGAATTCGACCCATATTGTATTCTTCTGGATGAATTTCTCCCACTTCACTTAATTCCACAAAGCTCATCGAGGGTTGCAGCGAGGTATAGGGCGAAGTCGCTAAAAGAACCGTATGTTTCGCATTTGGCGCTTCCAAAATTTCAATGGGACTCGCAAATTCAAACTTCACTGAGTTTATACTTTCTGTAATTGGACTAGGATCTGCTTTGAATCCACGAACGAAATAAGGCCAGGTGTACGTATTGTAACTCACATTTCCTGAAGTCGTTTCCCCGTCAGCCAACACGATTTTAGAAGCTTCCAAATCCTTTACCAGTGTAGGAATAATGCGCATTCCATAATTAAAGAAAAAGTCATTTAACTTTAAATCCCGTGGAAAAGCGACAATTTTTCCACTTCTGAAGATACTGTCCATTTCGGCATCCACGGTTTCTGTTAAGAACATCATCTTTCCACCTTTCATGATGTATTGATCCATCACCATTTTATCGGAATCTGAGAAAGGCAACGTCGGTTTAGCGACAATCAACGCATCAAAATGCTCCAATTCTTTCAAATCAGTATGTTTCAAACTATAAGTTGAATCTTGAATCGGTTGAATGTACACATCCACATTGTAATTATCTGCCAAAGCCCGACCAAAACCGTCCATATAAATTTCCGCTAATTCATCGTGATGAACCAAGAAACCAACGTTTTTACGATTAATTTGGGTAATTTTGCGAATGTTATCCATGAAAAGGTATTCCAACTTCTCGGTAGAAGCCATTGCCAATTCATCGAAAGCCAAGGCTGGATCATTGACCAAGGTTTCCATCCAATTTTCATTTTCACCGTATTTCATTTGCGCATACGGATAAACGTTCAGAACTCCTTTGTCGGTTTTCACGGGCGCTGGTGCCAATCCTCGTTCTTCCAATTGCTGGAAAGAAAAATCTTTGGTTGGATCCAGAAACTGATAGGATATTTTGGGATTTATATGTCGAAATTCATCCAAAATAAAGGAAATCTCATTCTTTAACGTTCGATAATCTCCCGAAAGATCACCGCCGAGTAATACATTTATTTTTAAAGGTTTGTCTATTTTCTCTAAGATTTGATGCGTCGTTTTGCTCAATGTATACCGTTTGTCTTGCGTCATATCAAATCGCTTAAAAGCAAATTCAGACAAAACGAGAACTGCAATCAATGCAATTAAAACGGTTACGCTATTTCGAATGGATTTTCTCATACGTATTTCTTTCTCTCTAAATTAATTTGAGTTAAAACCAAAAACAAACCAATCAAAACCAAGAAGTAAATTAGATTTCGGGTATCAATAATCCCTTTCAACAACTGTTGATAATGCACAAACATGCCCAACTTCTGAACGTAATAATCTCCGCCGCCTAATAAATTATAAGAAGCCAAACTCTCAAAAGCATAAAACAAAGCGAAACAAACAAAAATCGCGGAAACATACGCTGCAACTTGATTTTTCGTAAGTGAAGAAGTGAAAATTCCCACCGAAGCAAAACTACTTCCCAACAAAAACAAACCTACATATCCACTCAAAAAAGCACCATAATCCAAACGCTGTTCATCGATAATGAATTGTTCCAAGGTATGAATAAACAGCAAAGTCGGAAGAAGTGCAAAGAGTAAAACGACCAATACGGGAAGAAATTTTCCCCACACAATTCCATGGATTTTAATCGGTTGTGTAAATAACCATTGCAACGTTCCTGAACTCTCCTCTTCGGCCAAAGTCCGCATAGTTAGTGCTGGAATTAAGAAAAGTAAAATCCAAGGTGCAATAAAAAAGAAACTGCTCAAAGTGGCGGTTCCTATGTTGAAAATGTTGAACTCATTGTCAAAAAACCACAAAAACAAAGTACATATCAATACAAAAGCAGTTGCGCTGATGTAGGCCATGTAGCTTGAAAAGTAGTTCGAAAGTTCTTTTTTAAATATTTGAAACATGTAGTATTCGTTTGAAGTAAATATTTAGTGTGCAAAAATAGCAATTTTCAAGTTGAACTCTCCTATTGAAATCTTCAATTTTTGATATTCAATAGAAACGAAAAGCCTTTGCCTTTCGTATAAAAAATAATTTGGTCTAACTTTGCACTACCATGTTGAATCCGCTAATTTTAAATAACGAAGTCCAAACCTATTTGCGCGAAAATCTTTCCAAAGATGTGCACTCACTTTCTTTACAGAAATCACCTTTTGCGGGAATAAAATCGGCAGAATTGGCTGAACAAATCAAAGGAATGAAAATCGCAAAATCGAAATTTCCTTTTCTTTTTGAAACAGATGGTATGTATTATCCACCGAGTTTGAATTTAGAACAAGCTTCTTCCCAAGCCACTTCGGAATACAAATCAAAATTAGTCAAAGGAAAAACTTTGATAGATTTCACCGCAGGTTTGGGAATTGATGCCTTTGGTTTCGCTCAGGAATTTGAAGAAGTAACCGCATTGGAGCAAAGTTCCAATTTAGTTGAAATTTGTCAGCACAACTACAAAACGATGGGGCAAACGAATTTAAATTATTTAAACATTTCGTTTGAAACGTATTTGAAAGAAAATTCAACCCAAAATTGGGATGTGATTTATTTGGATCCAGCACGAAGGAAAAATGCGCAAAAGAAGTTCCTTCTCGAAGATTTGGAACCCAATGTTTTGGAATGGATGGATGAGTTTTTAAAACGAGCGGAAACGGTTGTCATCAAACTTTCTCCGTTGATGGATGTCCATAAAATCATCGATCAAATTCCCCAAACGCAAGAAATCCACTTGGTTGCCGTCAAAAATGAAGTCAAAGAATTGGTGTTGATTGGAAGAAATCAATCCAAGGTAAATCCGCTGATTTCAGCAGTAAATTTAGAAACCAATCATCCGGAATTTCAGTTTCACTTTGAGGATGAGAAAAATACGACCGTCAACTTCTCATCGATTAAAACCTATTTGTATGAGCCAAATACTGCACTTTTAAAATCAGGTGCTTTTAAATTAATTGCAACTACATTCGGATTGAATAAATTGGAAGTCAATACGCATTTATATACGTCCGATGAATTAAACAATGGTTTTCCAGGGAAGATTTATGAAGTGATCGAAGAATTAAAAGAGGTGAAAAAGTCGATTCGGAATCAATCCTTTCATGTGATTTCAAAGAATTATCCACTTTCGGTTGCGAATATTCGAAAGAAATACAAACTAAAGGAAAGTGAAAGTCAATCCTTGGTTTTCACTCGAAGTATAGATGGCCTTTTGCATTTGCTTTGCAAGCGGATTTATTGATTTTCAAAGAGACCGTGCAATCCTTCCTTCGTTTTTTGTACAATTGTCCGATAAACAATACCTTTGAGCAGTAAAATTCTTACTAGAATAATGACAAAACTTTTAATGTTTTCGTTTCTAAGTTTAAGTTTATGGAATCTATCTGCACAAATGAAGATAGATACTTTGGATATTGACAACTATCAGATTAAAACCTTGAAAATCGATAAAAAACTGGCTGAGATTTCTTCGTTGGAAATTCACGACGGTTTTTATTGGGGAAATAATGACAGCGGTGGAAAACCTGAATTGTATAAAATCAGTCCAAAAACAGGAAAAATCGTTCAAACGGTGAAAATTACCAATGCCGAAAATAAGGATTGGGAAGAAATTGTATTCAGTGACGACCATGTTTTTATCGGTGATTTTGGAAATAATTTAGGCAATCGGAAAGATCTGATGATTTATTATTTTTCAATAGATGAATTAAATAACAAAGAAGAAAAAATTGAAGTAGAAGCCAAAAAGATTGAGTTTTCCTATCCGGAACAAAAAGAGTTCAATCCAGGAAATAAAAAAACAAATTTCGACTGTGAAGCCTTCTTTTTCTATCAAGGAAAACTTCATTTATTCACCAAAGAATGGACGAATTTAGCAACGACCCATTATACATTGGATGTAAAACCCGGAATACAAAAAGCAGAAAAAATTGAAACCTTCAAAACAAATTATATGGTAACCGGCGCAACCATTGACGCCAATCCGATTTCAAATACCCATGGATTTTATTTAATCGGTTATACCCAAGATGGGTTTTCTTTGATTTCTGGATTTTCACTCTCTCGAAAAGGAAATGGAATGCTATTTACCAACAAATTAAATAAATTCAGTTTGCCACTAGGATTTACAGCCCAAGTCGGACAGACCGAAGGAATTGCGATAAAACCTGACAATCCGAATGTAATATGTTTCAGCAACGAAGAGTTTAAATTCAAAGGCTTTCATGCCGAACAAAGTATTCAATGTATTCATTCCTTAGCTCAATAATTCCGTGAAAAAAACAATAGAGAAAATAAAAGCACCGATTGCGGAGGAAATGAAACTTTTCGAAAATAAGTTTTATCAGTCCATGAAGAGCCACGTGCCTTTATTGGACCGAATTACGCATTACATTGTGCGCAGAAAAGGAAAGCAAATGCGTCCTATGTTTGTGTTTTTAACGGCGAAAATGACCGGTGAATTTCAGGAAAGAAGTTACCGTGCTGCCTCTTTGATCGAACTGATTCATACCGCAACTTTGGTTCATGACGACGTGGTGGACGACAGCGATATCCGTCGTGGATTTTTCTCGATTAATGCACTTTGGAAGAATAAAATCGCGGTTTTGGTTGGAGATTATTTACTTTCAAAAACACTGATTCTATCGACCGAAAATGAAGATTTCGACTTATTGAAAGTAGTTTCGGTTGCAATCAAAGAAATGTCAGAAGGAGAATTGTTGCAAATCGAAAAAGCACGAAAACTCGACATTACGGAAGAGGTTTATTTTGAAATAATTCGTCAAAAAACAGCGACTTTGATAGCTGCTTGTTGTGAAGGCGGCGCTCGTTCGGTGGGTGCTGCAGAAGAAGTTTGTAAAAAAATGAATCGCTTTGGGAATTTGGTGGGAATTGCATTTCAGATCAAAGACGATTTGTTTGACTACACCAGTTCGGATTTAATTGGAAAACCGGTTGGAATCGATATTAAGGAAAAGAAAATGACTTTGCCTTTGATTCATGTTTTGAATAAAGTTTCAGAAAAAGACCGAAAATGGTTGATTAATTCTGTAAAACGACACAACAACAACAAAAAGAGAGTGCGTGAAGTAATTCAGTTTGTGAAAGATAATGGAGGAATTGAATATACTCAAAAAATCATGCGTCAATACAGTGCAGAAGCCAAAGAAATTTTAGCGGATTTCCCTCATTCCGAATACAAGGATTCGCTAATAACCATGGTGGATTATGTGATGGAAAGAGAGAAGTAGAATTACACTTCGCTCAAAGCGCTGTTTATTAGACGTTTGGTAGATAACAAACATTTTATTAGGTTTGAGTACGTGATTTGCACTAAATTTATTTCTCGAATCTTCCATTTATTTTAAATTTCAAAAATGTCGAAATTATTTTCCGAAAAAGTTATTGCATTCAACGATGATTTATTTTTCTTGGATCCACTTCCTGAAGGGTTTCAAGTTCTAAATCCTTTTGTAGAAAATCCAGAAACAAAAGTTGTAATGCGAAAATTCTATGAGAAATTTTACAACGATACCAAAGAGCGAAAATTTATAATTGGAATCAATCCAAGTCGGCATGGTGCAGGGGTAACCGGTGTGCCATTTACCGATACCAAACGTTTGGAGAGTGTTTGTGGAATTAAAATGGAAACCGCCTATACGCACGAAGTTTCTTCTGTTTTTGTGTACGATATGATTCAGGAATATGGCGGACCCGAATCTTTTTACAATGAGTTTTACATCAATTCCCCTTTTCCACTGGCTATTGTCCGACAAGCAAAAGGTGGGAAATGGTTGAATGCAAATTATTATGACGACAAAAAGCTGTTTGAAGCTGTGAAAGAATATATGATCGAATCTCTCAAAAAACACATTGATTTGGGATTGGATACAACGGAAGTCTATGTTTTGGGAAAGAAAAACGCGGATTTCATCAAAAAACTAAACGATGAGGCAAACTTATTTGGTAAATTAATAGCTTTGGAACACCCACGATTTATTCAACAATATAAATACAAGGAAAGACAACTTTACATTGACAAATATATTTTAACTTTAAATAATATAAAAGTGTAAATCACTTCAAATGAAATCGTCTAAATCAAATACCATTTTCACCATCGGTCATTCTACCCGAGATTTGGATGAATTTATTGCTATGCTTCAATCCTTTAAAATTGAAACTTTGGTGGATGTTCGGAGTTTTCCTGGATCGCGAAAATATCCGCAATTCAATAAAGAAAATCTAATCGAATCCATTCCAGCGGCAAAAATAAAATATATGCATAGGCTGGGTTTGGGTGGACGAAGGAAAGTAGACAAAGGTTCCAAAAACACACGATGGCGAAGTGATTCTTTCCGAGCTTATGCAGATTATATGGAAACCGATGACTTTAAAAATGCAGTAAACGAATTGGAAGAAGTTGCTTCTCAATCCATTACCGCAATTATGTGTTCTGAAGCGGTTTGGTGGCGATGTCATCGGTCGATGATTTCGGATTATTTAAAAGCAAAAGGATGGATCGTTTTACATATTATGGCATTGAACAAAGCAGATGAACATCCATACACGCAACCTGCCCAAGTTATTGGTGAAAATGTTTTTTATTGTGATTTGGATTCGTGAAGATTAAATTTAACTTTCCAACCAATTTTTAAAATCATTGACTCGTTCTCGACTGACGATTAATTCTTCATCCACACCTTTGATTTGCAACTGATATCGATTGCCCGAATAACTGATGATGTTATCGATGTATTTTAAATTCACCAATGCATTTCGACTAATTCTGAAGAAATCTTTGGGATTTAATTGACTTTCCAATTCGGTCAACGTGGGTTCAATCGGATATTCACGATGGTCGATAAAAAGATAGGTCGATTTATTTTTAGAATAAAAACAAGCGATATTTTCCACTTCAAGGGTTTTCAAATTACTTCCAATTCGCACCAAAAAACGTTCGCGGTATTTGTTTTCAAAATTATGGGATAGTAAGGATTTCAATTGCGTCACATCCCAAGAACTGGAAGAAATTTGGGATTGAAACTTTTCAATCGCACTTTTCAGTTCGATTTCATTGATCGGTTTTAAAAGATAATCGATGCTATTGAATTTAAAAGCTTTGATGGCGTATTCGTCGTAGGCAGTAGTGAAAATAATCGCACTTTTGGGTTGAATTTGTTCAAAGATTTCAAAACTAATTCCATCGCCCAATTGAATATCCAGAAAGATCAATTCCGGTTCTGAATTTTCAGAAAACCAGGCAATGGATTCCTTCACACTATTCAAAACAGCTCTTGGCTCCCACCCCATTTTGGATAACATTCGGCTTAGATAGCGCGCTGCTGGTTTTTCGTCTTCAATGATTATAAAATCCATACCTACAATTTATTTCGTCTTTGACGTTCAATTTCTTTTTGAATCTGTTTATTCTTCCATTCGGAATTATTGAAAAAACCAAGCTCATTGATTCCATGAATTGACAACCCCACACCCCAAAATAACAAGGGATAAAATGCCCAATATTCACCACCTTCCCTAAAATTGAGAATATGTAAAAAGGAGTTAACACTGATATAAACCGATAAATGAACGTAAAAACCTATCCGTTCGTTCACCCTTTTTTTGGCTTCTTCATATTCTGTATCTCTGTAAAAATCGTTTTCCTTTTTCATGGTCTTTCTATTTCAGTACTTAAAATGATCTCTTTCTGCTTTACGTTTCTCCAATTCTTTTCGAATCATATCGTCTTTCCAATGCGTAGAATTAAACACTCCAAAAACTTCAATGGCGTGAAAGGTAATTCCTATTCCCCATCCAATCAAAGGCCAATATGCCCAGTCATACGATCCATTGTCTTGAAAATCCAAGAAAGTTAAAAAAGCATTTACGACAACGTAACTGGTTAAGTTCCAATAAAACCCTTGCACTTCTTCCACTCTCTTTTTAGCGGCTTTGTATTCTTCATCTGTATATTTCTGTTGTGTTTCCATGGTTCGTATATTTTCGGTAATTAAAGGTAATTTCACTGTAAATTCACGGTCAGATTTTAGAACTTCTACTTTTTCGCGGGTGAAATTCTCAAAATTACTGATGATGTGATTCAATCCTTTTCCTGTAGTTTTTTGGGAGTGTTTTTTCATTTGCAAATTGTTGCGAACTACCAATTTCCCGTTCTCCAATTCCACTTTAATTCGCAAAGGTTCTTCGGAAGAAATTCGGTTGTGTTTGATGCAATTTTCGATTAATATTTGCAAAGACAAAGGCACAATTTGAAACGATTCCGGAATATCTTTTTCGATTTCGAATACCAAACCATCTTCGTACCGCTTCTGAATCAATTGCATATAGGTTTTACTAAACTCAATTTCCTCGCGCAAAGAAACCAGTGTCTTATCTTTCTGTTCCAAAACATATCTATAAATCGAGGATAATTCACTTACAAATTCTTGCGCTTTGGCGGGATCTTCATCAATCAATCCATTGAGAATATTCAGACTATTGAATAAAAAATGCGAACTAATTTGGGATTTAAGCGATTCATGTTGTGTTGAAATCCGAATGACTTTTTGTTTTTGCTCTTTCAGTTTGTTGGATTGATAAAACTGAATCAAGAAAATTACTTGAAACGTAATCGCTATACTGATGGCAATCCAAACCAAGATTTGAATCGATTGAATGGAATTCTGGGAAAACAACCAGTTCATTGCATCTTGCCATGATTTCCCCGTAATAACTTGAGCTAAAACATACAGAAAAGATCCTGCAAAAAGAGTCGCAATTGCACTTCCTAGGGAACCGATTAGCAATCGATAAGTTGTTTTTTTCCAATCATAACCTACAAAAAGATTTTGAACCCAAAGGCTAATCGGAGCGTTGACTGCATACAATCCAAGCGTAAAGTAAGCGACCCAACCAAAATTTGTAAAACTCGTACGCCAAGAAGGAAATTCGCCGTTGACTTGATAGTAAAATAGCATGTTGAAAAGGCTAATCAGCAGTATTATGGCAAGCGCATATAAAATATGTCTGAAAAGAGTTTTCATTGTTGGATTTCTAGCTTAAATTTACTTTTTACACTGATTATTTAAAATCTCATCCGTCCTATTTTCACCCCAATTCGGTTCAAAATCGGATTTTTCTTCTTTCAAAAACAACTGTTTGGCTTGTTCCACTTGCGGACAATATTGCTTGGGATCCTTTCCCCAATACGGTGCGCCTTCCATGTTGAATTGAGCCATCAAATAAGTCGCTCTAGGATTTTCAGGCTCCAAACGCAAGGCTTCGTTGTAATCTCGGATAATGGCGGAAGGAAGCGTCATTCCGTACGTCATCGGATCTTTGGCTACTTTTACAGTTCGATAAAGTGCACGTAAAATCAAAGCTTCGGCTTCGTTGGGATTCAAGGATTCTAGTTTTTGAAATTGGTCATCCAATCGATCGGATGTTTTTAATGCTTGTTTGGGTTCCATCTGGAAAGCTGCCAAGGTCTTCATAAACATGGAATAATAAACCGGCAACCAATTGTCCGGATTGGATTGAGCGATTTGGTCAAAATGCTGTGCGGTTTTGTCGAAATCAACCAAAGTTTCCGATTGCTGAAATTCAGATATTGCTTTTTCCATTTCAGCATCATACGAGGTCTGTGCTTTTGATTGGGTAATTAAACTCATCAAAAGAAGTGCGATAATAATCCATAAGTTTTGCATAGCGTTAATTTTAATTTGATGAGTCAAAGTTCGTTTAGAAATTAAAGCTATCAAAAAAGATCGGGATGAACTGTATTTTTATTGTGTTGAATTGAAAGAATGTAAAATTCGCTCGATTTATTTCACCTTCAAAAAGTCCAAATCTTGGAAATCATAACTGAAATCGGTTAAAGGTGAAATCGGTTCCATTTTGAATCCGTTTACTTTTCCATTTTCTATTTTCAGCATGACCAAAGCATCTGCATGCAAATACGGATTGTCCCATTTCACCGCAAATGTATCTTCCTTATAGTAAAACATTTCTCCTCTTAATTGGGAAGAACGTTTTGATTCAAATCGTAATTTCCCTTTGATTTTAGAAATAGTTACATCTCCAAACCAGGGATCTTTATAGATTCCGGGAAGATTTTCAAAATACGCAACTTTGGCTTTTTTATTCTTTTCAACCGTTTCCCAAACTTCGGTGGTGATTTTATCGGCATCGCCTTTGCGTTTTGAAATTAAATCACTGTATTCGGTCACCCAATCTTTCTCGGGCAATTCCAAGTAGAAATCTTTGATTGTATTTGAAACTGCCATAAAAGCCGCTCCTTCTTGTTGATTGGTCAAAACAATTATTCCCAAATCCAATTGCGGATACATGATAATTTGAGTTACAATACCTTCCAAACCACCCGTGTGTGAAACTTCCATTTTCCCGTTCATATCTTGAAGTTGAAATCCAAGACCGTAGGCTCTAAAAAGCGTATTGTACGGTGGACGACTGAAATTCCCTTGCAAAGTTTGAGGTGTGGAAAGCTGTTTCATTTCCTTCTCAGAAACCAACTGTTTTCCGTCTTTTGTTTTTCCATAATCCAATTGAAACTGAACCCATTTCGTCAAATCATCCACGTTAGAATACAAACCTGCAGCCGCATCAAAAATGGAGTTGGTATACCGATTCACCACTTTCAATTTCCCATCAAAAGGAACGTGTGGTGCAATCACATTCGAACGATCTTTCAATGTATTCCAACTTGCTGCCGTTCGATTCATTCCCAAAGGATGAACAAAATTCTCTTCGATGAAATCCGTCCATGATTTTCCGGAAACTCTTTCTATGATTACACCCGCGATGATGTATAATAAATTATCGTAATCGTATTTCGTTCTGAAATCTGAAACGGGTTGTAGAAAATGAATGTTTTTAATGATATCTTCCGGTGTAAAATCATGTCCATCGGGCCAAACCATTAAATCTCCCGCTCCTAATCCCAAACCGCTTTTGTGAGTTACCAAATCACGCACTGTGAAATTTTCAGTCACATAGTCATTGTACATTTTAAATTCGGGAATGTACTTTTGAACGCGATCGTCCCAATTCATTTTTCCTTGGTCAATCAACAAAGCAATCGCCGTGGTAGTAAATGCTTTGGAGTTTGAAGCAATTCCAAAATTAGTGGCTGAATTTACTTTTTCACCTGTGTCGATATTAGCAATCCCATATCCTTTAGCTAAAACAACTTTTCCATGGTGCACAATTCCCACTGCAATTCCAGGAACATTGAATTCTTTTAAGGTTTTTTGAACCAATTGATCGACTTTCTGTTCATCGATTTCTTGTGAAAATAAAAAAACCGATCCAAAAAGAAGAATAAGTCCCAAAGCGGATTTGAAAAATGTAGAATGCATAATTGTTGAATATGTGTGGCTAATTATTTCAAAGCGAATATCTGATTTTTTAGTCTTAATTGCAAATGCTACAAAGTAAAGAGGTGGGCATTATTAATTCACATTCGATTTCAATTCCAACTTTTAGGTTGTATAAATAGATTTTGGGAAGCTTCAAACAATAATCTTATCTTTGTGAAAATCGAATATTAACATAAAAATAGAGTACTATGGCCGGGCACAGCAAGTGGTCGAATATTAAAGAACGAAAAGGGAAACAAGACAAAAAACGTTCGAAAATATTTTCAAGAATTATCAAAGAAATTCACGTTGCTATCAAGGAAAATAACTTGAATGGCGATCCTGAAACCAATCCCGCATTACGAAACGCAGTTCAGAATGCGAAAGGTGTGAATATGCCAAAAGACAACGTGGACAGAGCGATTAAGAAAGCGATGGGTGCAGGTTCGGAAGATTATCACCATTTGAATTTTGAAGGATACGGTCCGCATGGAATTCCGATTTTTGTGGAATGTACGTCCGACAACCAAAATCGAATTGTGGCTGAAATCCGTGCAATTTTCACCAAGTATGGTGGGAATTTAGGAACCAACGGTTCGTTGGAATTTTTATTCGATCGATTGGGTGTTTTTACGATAGACAAAGAAAACATCGAACAAGATTGGGAAGAACTTCAATTTGAACTGATTGAGCACGGCGCAGAATCGTTTGACGAAACGGATGAATCCTATATAATCTATTCAGGATTTACGGATTTTGGAAATGTTTCTTCGAAATTGGAAGAAATGGGAATTGAAGTAAGAAGTACAGAGTTGCAGCGAATCCCGCATACTACCGAAGTTTTACCGTTGAATCAAGCGATGACAATTCTAAAAATGATTGATGCGTTTGAAGACAATGACGATGTTCAAAATGTTTTTCACAATTTGGAATTGACCGATGAATTGGAAGAAGAATTGTCGAAATAAATAAACTTCATTTCAAATTTTCTTAATTTCGTACCCCAAAAAAAAACTATGAAAGACTTGATGGGCAAAGCAATCTGGGATTATTACCACAATAATTCTCCGGAAGATATTCACACAGAAACTTCGATTTCAGAAAATGACATTTTACCAATTGCGCATTTATTCCGGGATTTTAAGGACATGAATCCCATCGAGCAAAAAGCTTTGGAATTAGCCAAAGGAAAAACTCTGGATATCGGTGCTGCTGCAGGACCGCATACTTTATTTTTACAAGATTTAAGGAAATTGGATGTGACAGCTTTGGACGTTTCTCCAAAATCCATTGAAGTATGCAAATTACGAGGCGTTGAAAAAACAATTTGTTCTTCGATTTTGGGTTTTGAAGGAGAGAAATTTGATACTTTACTATTGTTAATGAATGGAACCGGAATTTTTGAAACCTTTGATAAAATTCAAATTTATCTTGAAAAGTTACATTCTCTTCTCAATGAAAACGGCCAGATTCTGATTGATGGAACGGATTTGATTTATATGTACACCCATAAAAACGGTCCGGATTTACCAATTGAAAGATACTATGGCGAAGTGGATTATTTTATGACCTACAAAGACGAAAAGGAAAACCCAATGACTTGGCTGTATTTGGATTATGGAAGTTTAAAACAATTCGCTCGTATCCAAGGATTTCAAACAGAAATGATTTTGAGAGATGGACACGCCTATTTGGCACAGTTAATTAAGAATTGATTTTTGAATTAGAGATTGAAGATTAGGAGACTAAGAATAATTTAAATAAAAAAACATAATACATTGTACTTTGTACACTAAAAAGGATATCCAATCGCAATATTCAAAATCAAATTATCTTTTCTCCAGTCTTTATTTCCAAAATCGATTTGATCAAAGGTCCATCTTTTATCTGGATCATTGGATGGAACACGCAAAGGCATAGCTAAATCCAATCGCAAAATCAGAATTGAAAAATCCATTCGCAATCCAAATCCAGCTCCCACGGCAATTTCGTCTAAGAAGTCTTTTGAAAATTTCCCACCTGGAAAATCGAGATTTTCATTGATTAACCACACGTTTCCAGCATCCACAAAAACGGCAGCATTTAGGAATTTATAAATGTTTGCCCGATATTCTGCATTCAATTCCAACTTAATATCTCCCGCCTGATCGAAATAAAAACTCGAATTCTGACTGTCTGGATTGTAACTTCCCGGACCTAAAGACCGCGCTCGGAATGCACGCACACTGTTGCTTCCACCCGTGAAAAACTGTTTGGAAAAAGGAATGTATTCAGAATTTCCATACGGATATGCAACGCCCGCAATAAATCGAGTCGCGATGGACGTTTTCTTATTTATGTTGTGGTAAAAACGAAAATCAGTTTCCGCTTTTGCATATTGACTAAATGGGATTTTGAAAATTTCCTTTTGATTGTCATCCTTATAATTAGCACCTGTCAATAATCCTGTTAAATTTCCAGACAAATCTGCTCGTCCTTTAAAATAAACCGTGTTTTTCCGCGGCGTCATCGTCGTGGAATAGGTATAACTATAGGTTGGCCCAAAAATCAATTGTTTCTCAACTACGCGCTGCAAAGAAGGAACGGATTCCATTTGCTCCCGGTATTTGTCGGTTATTTTTTGTGGATAAACCAAGGTCGCATCAAAAATATTGAGTTCGTGTTCTTTGCGAATATTTTCTTTCCAAGCATATCCAAACGAAGTATTGAAATTATGTAAAGTATACAATTGGGTTCTGTTTTGGAACTCATAGCCTAACTTAATATTGGTTTTCGGAACAAAAGCACTGGACGATGGAAACGGAAAAGGCGCGACGATTCGAGGAATGGTCAATTGGGTATTTAATCCCAAACGCATGATGTTGTTTGCATCTTTGGGTCCGCCCAACTGCACATCAAAAGCGCCGTATGCGGCTACTTTAAAGAGTTCAGCTCCTCTGAAAAAATTCCGATGGCTCCAGTTTAAGTTTAATTCACCTCCACCGTAATTTGCAGAATTGGTTCGACCCAAAACTTCAAGACGTAAAGATTGCAACTCATTTGGAGTCAACGTATAATACACATCAAATTTATTGTTTAAGGAATCAGAAATAACAAATTCATTTTTCACGAATTTAAATACGCCTAAATTAATCAATCGATTCAAGGTTAAATTGTGATCACTTCGGTTGTACAAATCTCCTTTTTCAAAATACATAACTCGATCAAAGATTTTGGGTTTGAATTTCTTTTCGGGATCAATGATGTACATATCTTTATAAACATAAGCAGGTAGTGAATCTGCACGAGAAGGCACTTCGTAAAGTTCTTTCCGATCACTTGAACCTTTCAAAGTAAAATTCGGAAAAATGATGATTTTATCAATTGTGAATTGTTCCGTAGCCAACTTGGGCACATCGTCTTTTAGTTTTACAATTAATTCTACATCCTGTTTTTTCGTCACCGTACTATCCGCTTGGACAATGATATTATCGGGATGGAAATAATAAAATCCTTTTTCTTTTAATCGACTATTGATACGTTCGCGTTCGGCAATAATTACATCCAAATCAAAGGGATCTCCTTTTTTCAAAAAACTTTTATCGGTAGCTTTTTGAATTTCCGAATTGATCAAAGTGGAATCTTTGGGGAAAGTAACTTGGTTGATGTAATACCTTTCTTTGGGTGTAACGGTATAAATTACATTTGCTTTTTTGTCTTTTTCTTTGGTTTCACTTTTTGACTTCGCATTGAAATATCCTTTGTTTTCCGAATGATTCACAAGAATTTCTCGGTTGAATTCTTGGTCCACTTGACTTAGCAAAACCGGTTCTTCACCCAATTTGTATTTCATCCAATACCGAAAACCTTTTTGTTTTTCAGGTTCTTTGGTGATGTTGTAAAAGAATAATTTTGGTCGAAGTCCTAAAATCGTAGAATTTGGTTTGGGCGTTAAATCTCCTTCCAGTTCTGCTTTTAATTCTGACTTTTCCTTTTTCGAAATCGAATCGCCTTCAATTTTTATTTTGGCTCCGGTGTATAATTTCTGTCCTTCTTTTAAATACTTTGTATTTGAACAAGATGAAATAAAGGAAATCATCAAGATGCCAAAGAGTATGTAACTACCTGTTTTTAGTATTGATTTCATTCGCTTTCTATGTTTTTATTCATTCTTCTGTTCATCTTATCCATTCGATCTCTTCTTTTTCTCTCGAAAATCTCTTTGAATTCATCGTATTCAAGGGTGATAATAAATCCTACACCCGTTTCAATAATTTGACCTTGAAGCGCTACTTGGTATTCATCTTTTCGATAGGCTCTTAAGGTATATCGACCGTCTTTGGATAATCTATAATCGATACTGATATCGCCGGCAATGTTGGTCATTTCCTCATTTTCACGTGCATCGCCTTCAATACCAAAGTTACTTCCTACGGTGATTTTCAAACGATCATTCAGCAAACGTTTACTCACATTTAAATTTAAATCCGTTCGCGTATTTTTCTGTCCAGAAGTATAATCATCCCGACTATCCAATCCGAAATCAATATCGACACCTTGAATTAAATCGGCTGCTAAATTATTCAATTGTTGGGAAAGAATTGCACTCACACTTTGTCTAGCCATGGTTTCGGCCGAAAGTCCACCTTCGGTTTCAAAGGGATTTTCTCCTACAAATCGGTTGAGTAACAAAAGTGCAAATACTTGTTTATTCCGCTCGGCTTCATCGGTTTCCAACTGATTTAATTTCATTTTCACATTATCCAAAACATCGGAAGAAACAGAATGATTATCTTCATCAGTTGTGATTTTAAATGAAATTTCAGGTTTCATCAATTCTCCTTTCAGGATCAATAAAGTATTGAATGGAATTTGTTGTTTGTACATATTTACTTCCGCAGAAGACAATCCCGAAATCTGTTGTTGCACCAAATCAATAGGCGCAGCATTGGTTTTATAAATCGCAGTCAAATCCAAAACTGCACTCAAAGGGTCTCCGGTCCATGTAATGGTACTTCCTTTTTGAATATCAAATTTCCGTTTCAACAAACTTACCGTCAATTCATAACTTCCTTTTTCAACTGCATAAATTCCTGTTAAATTCATTTTTCCAGACGGATCAATTCCTCCGGTTAATTCTGCTTCTCCTTGTAATTTCACGAAATCTCCGTTTGCTTTGTCAATCACAATTGACATTTTCGCTTCTTTCACTACTTCGATGTTTACACTCACATCCAATCCACTGATTTTACTTTGTGAGGAAAGTTTGTCAGCTTCTTCATCGACCGTTAATTGGGGATGACTTTGATCGATGAATTCCACAATCCCATCTCTCGCCTGAAGTTGAGGGGTAGATTGAGGAAGAACAAAAGTGAAATCCGTGTTTTCTGTAACTTTCAAACTTCCATTCACTTTGGGTAAATCCAAATCTCCGCGAATGGCTAAATCTGCATCGATGGCTAATTTCCCAAACATCATAGTTTCACGGTCTTCTTCGGAATCAATTAGTTTGAAATTCTTTGCATTTACATCGAGATTAAAGACGAAATCTGTATAGGTTTGAGTTAGGATTTGACCGTCAATCACAATGGCATTTGCATCCAAATCTTTGATTTCAAAATTATGAAGTTCAATTCCGCGGTCTGTAAATAAAATCGGATCGTTGATGTTTTTAAATTTACTTCCGGTTTCTTTGATGGTAAATCCAACTTGATTGAAATTCAGTTTGCCTTTAATTTTAGGAGAATCAGTCGTTCCACTCACTTGTAATTTTCCTGACAAATAACCTTCTGAATCCATCAAATTATTCATTGTGAAACCTTGGATACTTTCCATTTGCAATTGATCGATAGCAACATTCATGTCGAATTGACTTGTTTTGGAATTGAAAGTCCCAACTGCATTCGCCTGGTTATTATTTCCCGTTAATTCTATATTTGCATTCATCAATTGATTGGAATCACTGGTTACTTTCGCCGTAAGATTTCCTACGGGATTTCCGAAAACCATTAATTCCGAAATTTTCAAGTCCGCATCCAAATTCATGTTTTTCTGAATGTCTCTCACTTGCACTTTTCCATTAATTCGTCCACTTGCCAACAAAGAGTCCGATTCAATGAGTTTGGTCAAAGTTTCGATTTCGAAATTATCGATGTTTATATTGAGTGGACTGTTGAAATTTTGATTTTCAGATTGCAAAGAGATTTGACTATTTCCTTTGCTGATTTTGAAATTATCGACAAAAATTCCTTTGTCACTTATCTGAATTCGATTGTCAGGATTGACTTTCCAATCTTCGAAATTCAAAACCAAACCATTTGGATTTAAACTGATTTCATTGATTTCATTCATCGATTTTAAATTCCCAGCAAGTAAGAATTGAATTTTGTCTTCTTCATTTCGGGTAGAAATATCATAGCCCAAAACGTTGTCTTTTACATCGCCTTTGATTTCAATTTTATTCAGTGCGAAACTTTCATTTTTCAGTGAATTCACGTTGAGGTTGTATTGCAATTCATCGTTGAAATTGGTGACTGAAAACGTACCCTTCTCAATCGAGTTTTCTCCATATTGAATAAAAGGAAGTTCGCCATCGAGTTCAATTTTTCGAGAATCCGCATTGAAAGACCCATTGATTGTTATGGTCTGAAAATCTTTTAATTCCGGCGCAAATTTTCGAATTAAATCATCGCCTTTAATCGTAGCGTCCAACACAAAATATTGACCTGAATCGATTTCTATTTTCTTTTCGGATGGACTGAATGCATAATACGAATTCAAAGTTTCCAAAAGAGAATCAAATATCTGCGTCAATTTATATTTTCCCGAAAGATGCACATCAGCAACTTGTGATGTCAAATCAATTCGATTTTCGTCTGCTGTATTCAAAGCGATTAACTGTATTTCTTGCAGAGGAAAAACATCTTTGGAATCCGAAATCGCAAAATCATTCAATCGCAATTCACCGTTTAATTCATCTGGATTTATATTGGTGAAATTGGCATTGATTTTTCCTCCAATCATCATCGGTTCTTCATAGAATCCCAATTTATACAAATCCAGTTTTTGTATTTCTCCATCGATTTGAAGGGTCGGATTTTTTGAATCGTAATGGCCGCTTGCTACCAAATTCAAATCAGCATTCGGATCTTTTGAATCCGCTGTGATATAATAATCACCGTGGTTTATATTTCCTTTCACATCCACATTGTGGTAGGTATAATTCTGATAACCAAAAGAATTTAAATTTGCTTTGAATTCGGTATTCATTACTTCCGGATCGAAACTTTCACCTTTTGCATACAACTTTCCAGTAACTGAACCCAATTCCTTATTTTGAATGATTTTCCCAATCTGAAGATTTTTTAAATCAGCTTGAATGGTATAAGTCTCGAGGTTCTTTCTTGTCATATTTACATCTGCATCCAAATCTGCATTTCCTAGTGAAGTGTTGATTTTCAACTTGGTTTGAACCATTTCTGTTGTTCCTTTTGCTATTCCTTGAATCTGAATTTGAGAAGGCAAATGAATGGTATTCGGAAGGGTTCCTTTGGGTACTAAATTGTGAATCGTTTTGGAAGAAGCTGCTAATTCTTTGATATTCAAATCGTAATATAATCGATCGGGATCGGTTGCATTTTTAATTTTCCCATTTAAATCCACTTTCAATTGATCCAAACCCGACAATTTAAAATGATCAATATCCAAATCATCTACCCGACCCTCCAGTTTTGTATCAATCGCTAAAATAGCATTCGGATGGGTAGAAAAAGGGGATATTTTCCGGAGATCGGGAGCCAAAAGGAGAATGTCAGAAAATCCCACTTTTGAGTTTTTAAGGTTGGCAAAAACTTTCACAGAACCTAAATCCTCTGTCAACTGTTCCATCGAATGATAATCCAATTGGATTTTATCTCTCAAAATCGTTGTGGGCGTTTCCAAATACAAATCATCTAAAATTGCTTGATGGTCATTGTACACAAAATCCGTCCGAAGATCTTGGATGTTTAATCCGCTTTTCTCTTTGATTTCCACTTTTTTGACTTTTCCCGAAAAAGCAGAATTCTCCATTTTGAAAGCATCAACATCTATATTTAAAGTACTGAAATTTAAATGATTGAAATCCATTCCTCGCTGAGTCGCGGCGATGGCGGTATTGTTGTATTCGACTTTCACATTTTCAAACCTTAATTTATTCAATAAGAGAAACAGATTTTCATTTTCTTGTTCTTTTAAATTCGGATTGAATTCTTCTACTTCCTTTTGAACAGCTTCATTTGCGTCTTCTTTCACATACAAATTCGCTAAAATATCTGCATCTTTTAAAATCAATCGATCGACTTCATAATGGTTTTTAGCCAAATCAATTTTCTTAATCTGGGTTTCTAAATCCTTGAAAAGAACTTTGGCATAGGTTTGTGAATTGTCATCGCCATAATCAATCGTGAAATTGGTAAGCTTTAGTTTTTGAAGGGAAAGATTCAATGGTTTTGCCTGATTGAGTGAATCGACTTTTTCGCCTACTTTTTCAGTTATTTCTTTGACCAATTCTTGCTTTAACTTCAGATTCAACCCATCCATTTTGATGTCACCCATGGCATAGGTATTTTCGTCCAAATCAAATTTATTGACGCGCGTATCCAAAGAATTAAAATAAATACGAAGGTCATTTCCGGCTTGTTTGTCTATGAAAGATACATCTATGTCTTTCAGTTTTATTTTATTGAGGTTGATGACGAAGGGTTTTGAATCCGTTTCCTCCTCTTCATCGGTAGCAAACGCGTCGATGATATAGTCGAAATTAAAAGTTCCGTTTTTATCACGAACGACATTGGCTCTTATTTTTTCTAAATCAATCGAAGTTAAATTGACTTTTCGTTGTAATAATTTGGGAATATCTAACCCAACATCAAAACTTTTCACATAAAGCAAGGTATCAATATCTTTTCCTTCAAGAAAAAGATTTTCCATCACCAAACTATTCGGAAAACCAACATACATTCGCTCCAAACTCACTTTGGTTTGAATTCTCTCTTCGAGATAATGAATTAATTTATCTTTCACGAAATTCTGAACGGATGGAATTTGTAGGCTAAAGACCAATCCCGTTACCAATAAAATGATGGAAACGATAGAAATTAAAGTATATCGAATTATTTTTTTTCGATTAAATCTCAAATCTTGGCTTTTATTAGATTAGTAAACACATTTTCCATTTCTAGATTTTCACTTCGCCTTTTAATTAAAAAATAACAAACCCTGAATCCAGTCAAAACAGTCCGAAGTTCAAGGTTTGAATTTTTATTTTATTTATTTTCAGCCCTTATTCTTATAGGGTTTAAATATAATTCTATTTTTAATGCGAGCTCTTTATTTTATCACATTTAACTCCTTCCCTACTTTGATGAAGGCTGCAATTGCTTTGTCAATTTGTTCACGAGAATGTGCTGCAGAAAGTTGAACACGAATTCGTGCTTTGTCTCTCGGAACTACTGGGAAGAAAAATCCGATTACATAAATTCCTTCGTCTAACAATTTATCTGCCATTTCTTGTGAGAGCTTCGCGTCATACAACATTACGGGAACAATGGCTGAATCACCTTCTGTAATATCAAAACCTGCTTCTACCATTTTATCTCTAAAATAAGCAGCGTTGTCCATGACCGTATCTCGAAGTGTGGTATCCTTTTCTAACACGTCAAAAACATGCAAAGAAGCGCCTACGATTCCAGGTGCCAATGAGTTAGAGAATAAATAAGGTCTTGATTTCTGACGAAGCATTTCTATAATTTCCTTCTTTGCTGCCGTAAATCCACCCATGGCTCCACCCAATGCTTTTCCTAAGGTTGAAGTGATAATATCTACTCTACCCATCACGTCGCAATATTCGTGGGTTCCCTTTCCAGTTTTACCAATGAATCCGGTAGCGTGTGAATCATCTACCATCACCAAGGCGCCGTATTTATCGGCCAAATCACATAAACCTTTTAGGTTTGCAACAATTCCATCCATCGAGAAAACACCGTCGGTTACAATAATTGTAAATCGGTGATTTTTTTCAGAAGCAGCTTTTAGTTGCGCTTCCAAATCAACCATATCGTTGTTTTTATATCGGTAACGTGCTGCCTTACATAAACGTACACCGTCAATAATCGAAGCGTGATTCAATTCGTCGGAAATGATGGCGTCTTCTTCGGTGAATAAGGGCTCGAAAACTCCTCCGTTCGCATCAAAAGCTGCGGCATACAAAATGGCATCTTCCATTCCCAAAAACTTGGCAATTTTCGCTTCCAATTCTTTGTGAATATCTTGGGTTCCACAAATAAAACGAACCGATGACATTCCGAAACCTCTTCGGTCCAACGTATCTTGCGATGCTTTGATTACATCGGGATGGTCAGAAAGTCCCAAATAGTTGTTGGCACAGAAATTCAATAATTTACTTCCGTTTTGAAGAGTGATTTCTGCGGCTTGATGCGATGCAATGATTCGTTCGCGTTTAAATAAGCCTTGATTATCCAAATCCGCTAATTGATCGGCTAAGTGTTTTTGAAATTTTTCGCTGTACATTTTTGTATTGTTTTCGACAAAGATAAGGGTTCAGATTGAAAGCAGTGGATTCTGAGAATAGTAATTTTAGGGAAACTCGTCAGTTTTCGTCAAAATTCTATCATTTATCATCGAAAAATAAAAGATTTTATAGAAATTTGGATTTCTAAAAATCGTTTATAATCTAAATTCTTTTGAAAAAAATAATTCCACTTTCAACTTATGAAATCCCAACCCTTCAGCAATTGGCGCGCGAAATATGGGAAGAGCATTACCTGAAAATAATCGGTCAAAATCAAATTGATTATATGTTAGATTTATTTTATTCGACCGAACAAATTCAAACCGAAATTGAAAAAGGAATTTCGTGGGAAATATTGCTTTTGGACGAAGAACCGGTCGGCTATTTGGTTTGTGAACTGAAAGATGATAAAGTGTATTTGTCAAAAATTTATCTAAAAGAAAAGGTACGCGGAAAAGGTTTGGGGAAAATCTTACTCGAAAGAGCTATTGAAATTACGAAATCCCATTCTAAAAAATCATTGTATCTCAATGTAAATAAGCAGAATGTAAATTCGATTTCTTTTTATGAAAGAAATGGTTTCAAGAAAATTGACGAAGGTGTTTTCAACATTGGAAATGGGTATGTGATGGATGATTTTATTTATGAATTAAATATTCTTTGAATGATTGATAACTAATGACAATCATTTAAGTTACTCCTTCTCAACCCGAAGAAAAAGCAAAGTTCTCCAAAGTTAAATACCTAATTCATATCATTCTTTAATCAGGTTCAGCCTTTGTTTTTATTATTATATTCGCACCGAATTAAATAAATAACAACACACATGCAAAATTTTAAACAGTTACTATTTGTAGTAGCAATCGCCCTTTGCGGCATTTTGAACGGACAAGATTTCCCAGCGACACAATGGAGAGACTTGGCAGATACATCTTGGTACAACACGACCGATGATTCTTTTGACTTCTCAACACCTGAACAGTTAGCGGGACTTTCCCAGTTAGTGGAAGAAGGAAATGACTTTGCCGGAAAAACGATTAATATCGTTGCGGACATTGATATTGATGGTCATCTTTGGAGTCCTATCGGATATAACCACGATCTTCCATTTTCAGGAAATGTAGAAGGTAATAATCACGTGGTATCGAATTTATGGATTACCGGATTGAACAAAGATTTCTTGGGATTATTTGGTCAGAGTGTAAATGCATCCTTTAGAAACTTAAATTTAGATGCCGCAAATATCGATGATGTAGGAACGGATTCAGGTTCATTGGTTGCAAATCTTTATACCAGTACCATGGAAAACTGTCATGCATATAACATTGAAATCAAGGTTTTAGGTGTAAATATTGGTGGATTAGTAGGAGGTGTTTTGACCGATGGATGGGTTAAAAACAGCTCATTTTCTGGAAATGTAACCGGTGTCAATCAAGTAGGAGGTTTGGCAGGAACAATTTGGGACAAAGCTGAATTGATTGAATGTACCGTAGAAGGAAGTGTTACGGGCGAATACATCGTAGGTGGAATCGTTGGGTTTACAACCATGGCTTTTGGACCAAACCGAGATGGATCTGTAATTGATAGCTACTCAAGAGCTTCGGTAGTTGCAACAAGCGAAATCGGAATGGCAGGAGGTGCTGTAGGGTATGGACAAATGAATTTAATCATTAAAAACACCTACTCAACAGGTTCTGTTACTGCGCTTGATGCTGCAGGTGGATTTATTGGAAGAATGGGATTTATCGTGTATGAAAACAATTACTTCGATTCGGAAGCATCCGGTTTGTTGGATGGAGTTGGATTCATTGAAGGTCCTTCCAATCCAGAAGGAGTACTCGTAAAAACCACCTCGGAAATGAAAACCCAGGAATTGGCTGACTTATTAAATGCGGGCAATCCAAACGGACCGTGGGCTTTTGATGGTGTAACCAATGACGGATATCCTTTCTTAGGAGAAGCATCTATGGGTGTTACTGATTTAACAAACGCTACTATAAGTATTTATCCAACTGTAACTTCGAATCTTGTACATGTTAATACAGAAAATGCAAATTCAGCGTATCAAATTTTCAACACAGCAGGATCTTTGGTAAAAACAGGGAAGTTGAATCAAACCCATTCAACAATTCAAATTTCTGAATTGTCTTCAGGTGTTTACATTCTTCAAATTCAAAGTGGAAATACGACCGTAAGTAAAAAGATTATTAAGAAATAAAATTTCTATTTAAAATAAAAAAACCGGACTTGATTCATTTTAAGTCCGGTTTTTTTTTGTGGTTAATTTGGAGTTATTGTACCGATACTATTTTAAGTCCATTTATCCATTACGGTTTTTAACTCTTTCCCTTCAATTAATCGACCATTTTTTGAATCTTCCATAGATTGGTCTATCCGAGAATTAAATTGCTCTATGGTCATTGGTTTAAGATTCTCTTGTTCAGGTCTATTATTTTCTATATTCAAGATTTTTTCTATACGTAAAATGACATCTACACTTTGAATTTTTAAAAATTCTTGAATAAGTTCTAATTTTCTCGTTTGTAAATCCATTCTATTTGCTTTTTATCAAAGATACAATATTTTCATTTTTGGTTAAAAATTTCATGGGCAAGTTTTATTTAATGGTTAGAATCGTAGTAAACTCTTTTTTGTCAAATCCGAAATCCTGTTTTCGAATAAAAAAATCAGAATACACATACTCTGGTATTTTTAAATTTTGCTATGTTTCAATGCAAACAATTTTTTTTGATGACTCACTGACTTTGGGTTAAACTTAAAAAGAATTTCAATTCTTTCGGAATTCAATTTTCTTTCTTATTCCTCTTTCATTTTCAAGGAGGAGAAAATGCGTTCTAATTTTTTCAATTCTTCTTTTGAACGCGCTTCTCCAAAAGCGTGAATTGTTTGATTCCAATCTTCCCCACTTTCGCTGTCTATAAGGGTTTGCATGAAATATTCGTCGGGACAAGTATATATCGTCCACTCCGCTTGTTGATTGAGCATTTTCATTTTAGAAATTCGAGTGGAACAAGAGTCATTTTGTTCCATAAGAGATGGATGGTTTCCGAAATAAAATCCTCCAGAATATGTTTTGGTAATTAATGTATCGGTTGGGAAAAAATAATACACCGCAAAATCACTCACATCATTTCCTTCCAACGTATAGTCCTCAGGAATCGAAACATAGTACTTAGTTTCACCCAATTGGGTTTCTATCAAATCCTCCAAAAACACTTCATCCTTTTCTATTACTTGGTGCTCTACTCCTTCTTGGTTCGCTTTGTTTTGTTTTTCACAGCTTGTTAAAATAAAAGATGTGATTAAAGATGTGATTAAAGATGTGAAAATTAGTTTTAGTAGTGATTTCATAGGAGTTGAATTGGATGGAATGAGAAAGTTAGTATTTATTAAAAGATTTAGGAGAATGAGAGCTATTGGTATTTTATAATAGAATTTAATAGATAATTATTGTGGGATTTTAAAACGCATAAATTCTGATAGATTTGCTGTAAAAGGAATTGCGGATGCCCGTCTGTCTTTATAGTTTTTAAGCTTTCTAAAATCCCATTGAATATTTTGGAATTCAGTTTCATTAGCAGGCTCAATATCAATAATTAAATAATAATCTTGCTGAGGATCTGCATAATCCATATTAATCATTTCCTGTTTTGAAAGAACTTTAGGTCCTTTACTTACAATTCGCCAAAGATTTCCAGATGATTTCTCTTGATGCGTATGTAGAAGTAAATATTTTGCAGATACAACCTCATTAGTTAAAAGCAAAGAACCTTTTTTAGTTCCCATTCTAAAATTGTATTTCTTTTTATTGGAAATCCACTTAAGTTGTTTTTCCGAATTGTAGAAACCAATTAATACAAAGGTATCATCTGGAATAAGTTTTTGCGATACATCATTTCCAAAATATTCGGGAATTGGTTCTGAAACCTCATTAGGCGTATCATTTTTGTAAATCTGGTATTGCTTATTGGCCAAATTTTCACGTTGAGAAGCAGAGTTTAAGAAATGTTTTAAAACTTCTTTTATGAAGTTTTCTAAATAAATGGTTTCATTGCTACTCTCGACAGGTTTGATTGGAAATGCCCCTAAGCCGGGTAATATTTCATGAAAACCTCTAAGTGGTTTTTCTGTATCTCCCGGATATAAAACATAAGCACCACCTGTTCTTCTGATCGCATCTTTATAAGCATGCATTTTTAATAAGTCAGCATTTTTATAAATTCCCTTTAGATTTTCCTTTTTCTCTTCATCTAAACTTTGATCGGTGTTATTTTGATCTATGATTTGATTTATATTGGCAACTTTATACTTCGCATCAAAATGAATATGAACTATTTGCTCTTTTGCTTCTGCTTCCACTTCTTTTAATGTAGTAGGCCAAATCGATAAGGTGTAATCCGGTCTTAATGATGTAGTCCAACTTCCTGATTCTGAGATTTTAAATGTTCCTCCTGAAAACTTTTTGTTATAATTGAATCGAATATTTAATTTTCGGTGGGCTTTGGTGTAAATGCCAATCAAAGCTATGACTTCTCCTTGTTTTAGTTGTAATCCTAATTTATCGTGTGAGGGAACAATAAGTTTTTCAATTTCTTTTGGTTCAATGTCGAAAATGTTATTTAAAACATCCAACAATTTAAAGAACAACCAATATTCATATAAAGTAGCAATGTCCTTTTTGCCGCCGCTATACACTTCATCGCCTCCGTTCCAAATAAGTTTAGCTGCTAAATCAAATTTCAACCACGTATTTAAAACTTCTCTATATCCTTCTTTTTTTTGTAAGGTTGGACTGTTTAACTTTAAGGTTGTTGGCCGTGAAATTTCTTTGAAGAGATCATGTTGTAAATGTGTTTCTAATCTTTCTGAAACATTCTCCGCTTCCTCTCGCAATCTTACTCCTGCATTTGGGTGATTAGAAATATCCATACAGAACTTAAGAAAAACTTCCAAAGCATGTTTTATGAAACGATTTTCTGGAGTATCTACACTTTCAAACTTTCTATAAGTTGTAATTTTAGTGGCAACGGAATTTATTCCCTTTTTAAAAAGCGGATGGGAATCTTTTAACTTAATTCTATTGTTTGAATTAATTAGTGATTTGAGTTCAGCATTTTTAAAGCGCTTAATTTTACGAACATCTGACACTTCTGATTCTTCGATCCAATTCGTTGTTGGATTGGTAACAATTCTTTGCATTGCATCTTCAAAATCTTCAGATTGAATGATAGAACTTACAAATGCAAATCGCTGGTAAAGTGTTTTGTTATCCGTTTCAAAGTCGGTTTCAAAGGAATGACTAACAGGTGAATTGGCTTGAAGAATTAAATCCGTGCATTTGGACGTAATGTCGCTAAGCATGTATTGATAATCACTTCTATAATTTGTCTTTATAGATTGAACCTCTAATTTTAAATCCCATCTTTTATCTGGCTCTTCCGTATTTAGGATTTGTAAAGTCAATGTTCCCACAAAAATGTTGGGTGCTATAATTCCTATATGTTCTTTTCGTTTTCTGTTTTTTATTATATTACTTTGATCTAAACACAGAAGGCGATATTTTTTTGCATTATCGTCATTTGTATGAGAAAATTCAAAGTCATAGAATTGCCCCTCTTTAATTTGATAAGTAGGTTCATATTCATATAAATTATTTGCATCTACTTCTATATCGCCTTTTTTGCTGGCATCAATAAATAAGTATAAGCCTTCTTCTATATGCGATAAATCAATTTCTATGGATTGAACTTTCTCCATATTTTAAGCTTCGGCATAACTAGCAAAACCATTGTCAATGGCACCTTGGTACATTCTTGTGATTTTCTCAAGAGATAGTGGATATAAGATATCAACGTTGTTTATATAATCTATAACCTCTTTATTGTTTAAGAATGCTGTTGAAACATCCGTTCCTTCTTTTACACATAATGAAGCAAGAATTTCTAAAGTAGGACAGAGTTTACGTCTTGAACCATGGAGTTTTGGAAGTAATTTCTGCATAATTGCAATATCTATTTTCGATTCATCTTTAATAGATTTATCCAAAACACTTAATTGGTTGTATAACCTATGAATTTCTGATGCGGATCGATATCCAAACTCAGCACCTGTTTTTTGTAACTCTTCAAAGAATTTAATTAACCTAGTGTTTAACTCTGTAGTGTCTTTGTCCTCAAATAATTTATTGTTTGCTGTTTTTAGGAAGTCTGAACCCATGGATTCTCCAGCGTGGTTTAGTTTATCCATGTCAATTTCTGACGGTGAAGTTAAAAACGAAGTTATTTCTTCTTTATTAACTCTAAACTCAATCACGTTGGCTCTATCTAAAACCTTGGGACTGAACATATAGGTTGTTTCATCAATATTAACTGTTCCAATAACAAACAAATTTGTAGGCCAACTAATGGAACTTGGCACTTCAACTGAACTTGTAAAAAGATCTTTGTTTTTATAATTTGAACTGACATTCAAATTCTCTTTTGAACTATGAAGTTTAAATTGATCTTTGGATTCCATTACACTTAAAAAGTCTGCAAAATAACGTTCTACATGGCTTAAATTCATTTCATCCAGAATTAGAAAATAAGGTTTTTTGGAATTTCCCTTTTTATTAGCTTCAATCAATAAATTTAATGCGCCATTTTCTGGTAAAATATATTCACTATTGTCTAATGCATTTACATATCCCAAAAGAGGTTCTCTGTTTGTCCAATCTGCTCCAACCGGTACTATACAATACTGAGAGGAATCTTCAGAAATCCATTGTGAAAAAGCTTGTGCAAGTTTTGTTTTTCCTGAACCCGAAAGACCTGTTAATATAACGAATGGTTTTGTGGCTAATGAGGTTATGTATCTTGTGATGAGTTGAGGATGATAAGTTAGGCCAGAGTATTTACAGGATTCATTGAATTGTACTAATAAGTTAAATGAATAGTTAGTATTTTCCTTTGTATCTTGAAGTAAATTATATTTATTTTTAATGAATTTTAGAAGGTTTTTATTACCCAAAAAGGATTTATAAAGACCGTTTCCATTATCAGGAAAACCAACACGCTCATTTAATTTGTGATGCTGATTAATCAAATCTTTATTTGTTTTATTTAAATGAGTTTTTGAAGAGCTCCATATATTGAAATCATTGTAATTGCCAGATTTTATTTTATGAACATCTTGTATGAAAGAAATTATTTCAGCATGGTTCTCTGCATCAATCGATTTTAATTTATTTTCAAAAAAAATCTTATCCAGAGTTGCAATGTTATTTTTAAAATTTGAACTACTTATTAATTCTTTTATTGAATTGGCGGCGTCAATTTCGCCTGAATTAATCTTCGAGATGAATTCGTTAATTAGTTTATAATTTTCCATACTTATTGATAAGAATTTATGATTTCGAATGTTGCTTAAAAATTTGACGCAATTTGATTGTCTCTGATATTTATATGATTTTCTTAAGAAATTTAGATAAGGTAATGTTTAAGTTAGAAAGATTATTTGAGAAATAATAGAAGTAGACATTGACAAAATTTGGTTTCTTAAAGTAAAATCTTCAGTTTGAATTAGTTTAAAATTAAATATTCAAGTTTTTAAAATATCCAAATTCATCATCCACTAAAACTCTCCTATCTAAACCTAAATTCATTTCTTCACAGGCTGTTTCTGCAACTAAAGAACATGAGAAACACGCAGATAAATTCAAATCATAAATTCCTTGTCCATCAGATTCCCAACATAATGGATCAGAAGAACAGTTAACTGACCTTTTTAATCCTTTTTTAATGATAGCAAGCACCTTTTCAGGTTCTCCTTGTGAAACTAAGCCTCCCATACTACCTTCTGAACCTTCCGCTGTGTATATGAGTAAACCTGACATTTCCTTTTCAGGGTTGGTCGAGATATATAGTCTTTCTTTTAGACTAGCTGTTGGATAGCCACAAGAAAACTCTAATTCTCTCATCATCATATGAGAAAAGGAGTGAATTAAAAAATGTTTAATTCCGTTGTTTTTAATTTTCTGCATAAAACTAGCACCCTGTTGTTTAGAATTAATTTCTCTATCTAAAAAATGATTGAAGCGAGTATGAAGGGCTGGATTTTCCTTTAACCATTTCTCAATTTTTTGATCATCAAATTGAAAAAAAAGTCCTTCGCCCAATGTTTCATTAGCAGGTAAAACATAAAGATCATTGTCTTTAATGGAAAATATATTCTGACCAGAAGATGATTCTTGAATGTCTCTATCTCCGTTCTCATTAATTTTTACGATTCTTTCTTTAGGTTTTACTCTGGTGAAATCGAATTGAATATTAGTGACTTTTAACTCGTCTACTTGTTGAATTTTAAAAAAATACTCTGATAGGATTTCACATAAATCTATGTCTTTAAAACTTAGACCTTTATTCTCTTTCGTACCTTCAAACGATGTGTTCAGGGAAAAGCATTTATATTCTTGAAATCTATAATTCTCGTGAAAATCACCATCATTTTCATCTTCTTTCTCATTCAAAAACTCTCCTTTAAGAGTATCAACAAAAGCCTTATAGTTTTCAGGTTGCAATCCTTCGTCATCATAAATAAAACCTTCTATATCAAAATTATCCCAATATTCATTTTTAGTCCTTATTACTCTATTTTGTTTTACTCGTCTTTTACATTCTGATTGGTATTTTTCATTTAATCGTACTAAAGCCCCATGTAGCTCTTCTGTTTTTTCTTCTGCCAGATGCATTGGTATAAACAAACTTGAGAACCCGTTTGCATAATAGGTGTTATTGGCTGTCACCAATGCCACGCTCATTTCTTCCCTTTCACTATTTTCTTCATCACCATTTTTATAACATTTTTCAAATGGCAAGTGTTCAGGATTGCTTGGGTCAATTTCCCAGGGTTTTTGTCCAAAACATTTTGGTTTCAAACTATTAATACCCTCTAAGGTAATTTTTGGTTTTTCAGAACTACCTGAACCCAAACCACATTTAGAACACTCAATATAAACAGAACCATACCCTTCTGATTTTGTTGTGCTTTCAGACCATTTTAAATCTGGGTTAGGACAACAAGTTTGAAGGTTGAATAGATCTTTTCCTTTTTCATCAACATCAGGTTGAAATGTTTCCTTTTGTGTTTTCCAGTATAGAAATTTTGCCCAAGGAATATCTGATAAATGGCCGTTTGGACAAATTAATATCAAATTTGTTTGAGATAGTTCCTTATATAAAGGAATGCTTATTTGATCATTATTTGCGTCCCTGTAAGTACTTTTTATTTGATTGCCTTTAGAATCTTTAATTTTCACATTGGCGTCACGAGGTGGAGAAAAAGTATTTTTAGTATTTCCTTTTTTAATCCATAAATCTTTCCATTCATCAATTTTTTTTAATTCTTGCTTACCCTTATGTTTTTTTGCACCTAAAAACCATTTAGGGAAATGAGTGCCCTGTATTTGATAATCTTTAGCTTTTCCAGGATCGCCATTAACTTCATTTAAAGCCATTGCAATTGGGTGGGCAGGCTCAGTTCTGCCGTGTACTTTTTTTATCCAGTTTATAGAATTAAAATTTTCGTTTAGAGCCATTTGAGGGATAGCCACTAAACATTCTAGATTATTAAGTTTTTTTTCATGTTGAATGAATTTTACAAAACGTTTATCATCAACAAGTGTTAGCCCTAAATTTTTTGCTTCTCTTTTAATTCCATCATAAATATCCTTGGGAGGGCTTTGCAAAAGAATATTTATTCTATTATTAAAAATAGTAACAAATTGCCATTTATTTATGTCGGAAATTAATACATAAGTACCAAATTTTGTAGTTATAATAGATCCTACACCAGCTGTTGATGATAGTAATTTATATTTTCCAATGCCTTGGTTATATTGATGTTCTTGAAGTATTCTCATTTTAAATTGAATTTATTTTAATAGCTGCCTCTGGTTCGATTACTCTTAAAGACATAGGTACCTGCCATTTTTTGCTATGAATAGTGCCTTCATAAGCGTCAATATCTACATACAGTTGTTCTTGACGTATTAGTTGATTAGCTCTATTGACAGCCCTACTAAAGACTAAATCTGTTTGGTTGTCTAATTCATCCTCTCGGTTTTTCCATTCATATAAAGCCTCAGTAAGCCATTCTTTCATTTGGTTTAAATTTTCTTCTTTTAGCATATTTTGAATAAGAGAGTCAAATGAGTCTAGTTTACTTTTCTTTAATTCAAAGTAACTCATCAAATCATTTATAAATTCGTTTATATCATCATTACTCAAATTAGCGATATCTTTAGCCGACTTTCTATTTGTAAATTCATCTCTAGTATGCCTTATCATTGTTGCTAAGTACAAACCTAGATATCGTTCAATAGCTTTTTTTGTAAAAGGAGTGATTGAAATAGGTTCTACATAACTGTACATCTTTTCGTGAAACTCAATAAATTTTTCATAATGAGAAATATCTCTTGCTCTAAATGGGTGATGAACTGTAAGTACAAGGCCATAATCATTTCTTGCTACACGACTACTCGCTTGTATATATTCTGCAGTATTTCTTGGCATTGAATTCATAATAATGGTGTTGAACCTTGAAACATCAATTCCTACAGAAATCATATTAGTTGCCACTACAAATTCTGGAGGTACTTTACCTCGACTAATAGCTTCATCTTCTATGTGAGCAAACCTATTTTCTGGCTTCCACTTAGATTCAACATTTTTTAATTCATTTTTAACTTCTTCCCCAGATAGTCTTCCTGTTAATTCTGCTTCCTGTATAGGACCATAAGTATAAAGAGCGTGCATCAACTTTTGAGGTCTTAGCACACGATTAAACACCTTTCTAAATTCTTTTAAAATATAAGTTTGAACTTGAGATTGTGTTTTACCAACTTCTTTTAAACTATTAAAATAAGATATGATTGTGTGATAATAATCCATTGTTTTTGTGAATTCCTTATCATACTTTTCAAAGTCTATCGGATGACAGACTCCCAGTTCTTTCAATTCAAAAATCACTCTATGGGTCATTAAAATTGCAGACAAACGCATCTGCATCCAAATTTGAGTCCTTCCCGTAGGTAGAACGCCTACATATTTCCTTTTGGCAATATATTCGGGCTTAATATTTTCAATTCCATTAAATCTTCTTTTGTAAAAAGCAAAAAAAGAATCATCACACTCTACACCAGGCTTTGGAAATAATTTAACTTCTCTGCCAAATAAAGCTGCAATTTGAAGTTGTGTGTTTCGGGTAGTTGCTGTTGAAGATATTATTTTAGGGCGAGTACCATCTTCTCTTGAGCATAATTGATCCACAGCAGATTCAAATAATGCAACAGCAGATCCTAAAGGACCTAAAAGAAGGTGAAGCTCATCTTGAATAATTAAATCAGGCGGCAAATAACCATCTTGAGGCTTTCCTTGTTCCCAGTTTCCTCTTCCGAATAACCTCCTAGAGTCTTTTTGATTATTATCCCCATCAACTTTATGAGCTAATTGTGCGAACTTATCTACCGTACCAAACAACAGACTCGGTGGGTGTTGGTAAATGGTTTCGTCACATAGATTAACGGGAATAGCTCCTTTTGAAGAATCACTAGTGAAAAAATTTGGCTCATTAAAAGAACAGTTTTTGTTTTCACAATAAAGATGTGCTTTACCTAAGTTAAATATATCTGTTCTTTGCGTAACAACACCACCTGATGGAATAGGCCTTAAATCGGAATTGCACCAAGGGCAATTAGTAAATGGAATTTTGTTTTTTGTGCCATCTTTTAATTTTTGAAGTTCTTCTATTAACCCTTCCATAGAATTTGGCAATGAATTATCACCAACCCATAAACCTATCGTAATAGGTTCTAATCCTAATTGATTCTCATTCCATCTTCGCAATAATTCCAATGCCATAATTACAAGAGTTGCACGTTGAAACTGTTGCATTGTTAATAGTCGTAAAGTATATCGCATTATTGAGGCAACACCGCCACCTCTTTCTTTGTATAGCTTTCGCCTATTAATAATGGTTAAAGCAATTAGGCCTAGGTATGCCTCTGTTTTACCACCACCGGTAGGAAACCAAACCAAGTCAACCCACTCGTTTCTTGCAATCCATTGGTCATCATTTTTGTTTTTGTAAATGCCATCTAGATTTAAAAGAATAAATGCGAGCTGAAATGCTCTCCATCCTGCTGACTCAGTTTTAGAAAATAATCTATCATCGGCTTTTTTGTAAAAATCGTAATTAAACTCAGTGAAGTTGTCTTCTGCCATTATATCTAGTATCTCACTATTCTTGGCTTTTACCGAATGAAACAACTGCATAAACATAGCAGCATTCATTAAACGAAAAGAATTTAGATTTTCAACATTGCTCTTACCGTCTAATAAGCTCTCAATGTTTTTCTTCATTCTCTTATAATCCTCTTCACACTTATACAGTTCTTGATTCGCAATCTCATTATGTTCGCCTTGATATTTCGGGTTCTCTCTTTTCTGCTGAATCCATTTTCCATAGGAGTTTACAAACTCTAATAAGCCAGAAACGATGTCTTCGTTATCGGCATCCGAGAATGTTGAAAGCCATTTAAACTCTTGCGGTTTAGAATTTGCTAAAAATGGAGGAGAAGTAAATTCTCCACTCTTTATTTCAATTGGCTCCTTGCTTTTTTCTCTGGGAATAGGCTCTATATCAGGCGTTTCACAAGCAGGCAAATATTCTGTTTCAACAATTATCTTATCATTGTATTTTTGCCAGTTAACTGAACATCCGTGACCAATTGCGTAATCCTCAAACTGATGATAAATAAACTTAGTGGTTGTATCTTCATTAAATTGTCCATCCACGTCTTTTTTATACTCGTAATTTGTGTAAGGAACTATATTATCACTTTCTGAAGCGATTTTTACACCAAAAAACGCTTTATTATTTACTTTCTCAGTTGCAACCGAGTAATACCTTTTACCCTCTGGGTCTTCCTTGAAGCCAGTACTATCATTGATTAATTGAATTTTTACAAATACTTTGTTGTTGGATTTTCTAGAGTCTCTACTTAGTTGAATATTAGCAGATAAAGACGCATATTCTTCTTTATCTAGTGGTATTTTGAAAAGGTGCTGTAAACTATCCGAAGTTGTGTTATCACTTCTTTTTACAGTAATCTTTTCTATATATTCTTTAGACTTTTTAGCTAAATAAGATTTTTTTGCTGTGTTAGAGTCAAATTTAATATCAGCTATATTCACTTTAGCATGCAGGTTTTCTGATGCCCAAATTGTATTTCTGTATAAATTGAGTAGGTCCTTAATATGGCTTTTAAAATTTTCAAGCAATTCCACCTTCTGAGAGGCTTCATAGAGTTTTTTTCTGGTTTCTTTATTATCCGTATTGTTCTTTAATTCAGTGTAGATTGTTTGAATTAAACTACTCAAATGGTTGGGAATAAAATTTAAGGAACCTTTAATATAGGGTTTTACGTCTTTTTCAAATATTTCTTTTGCTTCAACATTTTCAATTGATTGTAATATTTGGTTTATTATTTTTGTCTCATCATTAGTTAGTTTAAAGTTGGCTTTTATACATTTATTTAAACCAAAATCTACAATAGAGATGTATTTAGACAACTCATTACTTGTTAGAAACTGGTGAAATAAATCTGGATTTACTTCACATAAAACTCCTATATTTAGTAAATCATCTTTTTTCAACTTTCGATAATAGCGTGTGCTAATATTGAAACTCATATTACCTTCTTTCAAAAAATCTTCCTTCAAACAAAACGTAAGCCCCATAGTTTGAGGAAATAATTGATTAAGTTCTATAGTGTCAGTATTATCTATATTGCCTAATTCATCTTTAAAATTTTCAACATCTTTCTCCTCTTCTTTATTCTCATCGCCATTTTCATCATCATTTGAATCTGTTTGTGCTCCGACTTCTGCTGATTTACTATCATCTTTGGGAAATAAAATGCCTGTACTATATAAAGCAGCTGGCATTGTGTTTAAGATTTCAAACTCATTATTTATTGGAAAAGCGGCTTTAAGATCTTTTTCTGTACTGCAAATTGCATTTAAGTTTACAAATCGGTAACCACTAATCCCTGGTCCTAGTGTCTGCTCTCTAATAAAGCGCTCTAGTTCTTCTCTTTTATTGAATATCTTGCTCATTCTTCTCTTTTTTCTATGCTTCTTACTTCTTTAAAGGTTAACTCAGGTTTTAAGAGTTCTATTAGTGTGCTTAGACCTGATAATGGATTTTCTTCATCAATTCCTAATTCATCCAAATTGTGATTGGTTTTGTAGTGCTCTATTTTTGAAAATAAAATTTGTTCAGGATTTGCCTCTTCATCAAAACAGCCGTCATTAAAGAGGTCTTTTAATAATTTACTATAAATACGAGTGGCATTTCGCCTACCATTAATATTTCTGTTTTTTATGGTATATATTATTCTTAAGTAGGTTGTAGGTAACCCTAAATATTTACATAGCACTTTGAACGTTTTATTTCCTCTAGGAACTAAAGATACTGACTCAGGGTTTATCCAAGTGCTTTCAAAATGATTTTGGGAAACAATATCTAAATTATTGATCTTAAATAACATTTTCAAATCATTGTAAAGTTTCTCTACACTTGAGTTAGCTACCTTTCTTGCCAAAAGTATTTTCCACAAACGGCCTGCACCTTCTTCTCCTAAATCAAATTGATTTCGAATAATTAATAAGTCATTGTCTTGTTGTTCGGTGTCTATTAGCCTTTCCGCCGGATTAAACTCTTCTATTAATTCATCAAGTTTTTGAACAGACAACCTATTATCTTCCATCTCTAACTCTTCATAAATCCATCTTATAGGTTGAATTCTATATTCTTTGTTATCATCTTCATAATAAATATGCAAATCTGAAGGGTTACAAGTGTTTTGTCTGTTATTTTCAAATACTATTTTATAAGTAATTCTTGTATCAGAACTGGAATAATCGCTTTCTAAGTCCCAGGAAATATCTATAGGTTTTTCGGGTTTAAGTTCCTGTATCTTTTCTTTAAATTTCTTCCAGTCAAAATGATTTCTTCTTATGGGGTGATCAAGTAATTTGTAATAATCTTTTGCTTGATTATATTTAGACCATTCGTAATTTTTCTTAAATAATAATGCTGGGAAGATGCACTTTGTTTTAGAAAATTTAGAAACTTGTATTTCATTTATATTTGGATAAAAATGATTGTTAAAATTCCCTTGGTCTCTATAGGAAAGTATAATAACCTCATTAGCAGGTTTTTCTTCAAGGTTATCCCAACTTATAAATATTCTATTAGACCTTACATTGATTGATTTTTTAATTAAATCAAGAAAGCCCTCATTTTTAAGAATGGAATCATCTAAAATTATTCTAGTATCATCTGATATACAATCATTTATACTAGATCTCAAATCTGTATTAATTATTAAATCTAACACATTACTTAATAGGTCTTTTAATTTTAGAATATCTTCATTTGGTAAATTAAAAATTTCTTGTTTAGTATCTTCAGTTATTAGGCTACGGTTTATATTTGATGAAAAAATATGGGTTAGAATATATTCTTTTATTTCTTGATTGAAACATAGCGAATAGACATTCATCATTTTGATAGAACGTAGTTCATACAATCCATTTATTTTTGTCTCAAGATGAAAATCTTCCCAAAAGACTGAACTTGAAGGTTCTAAAAAACTAATTTCTGGTTCATCAACGTGTTCTTGTTGCACTAAATAGTCAAATTCCTGACGTGTAATTATATAGCTTGATTGATTAGGTATATAGTATCTTTCCTTTAGTCTATTTATTTTAGTTTTTATGGAATTTAAATTCTCTTTATTTGAGAAAGTTACAACTAGAAATAAATTAATTTTTGTTCCGTGATGATCATTTAAATTAGATAGTTGTTGGAAATTGAACGGAGAAAATCGTTTTACACTATTCTCGCAATCAAACAAAACAATGTTTTTAATTAATTGAAGTAATGGTGTAGTGTTGATTTGTAAAGTTCTAATGTCATTAAATTCTTTTGTATTATATAATACAAAAGAATTTAAATCAGTTAACTTGTCTACTTCTGCAGGTAAATACACTGGATTGTTCTCATAAAACTTACTTAGAAAATTCAGTTGATTTAACTTGAGGTTTATTAGAGTTTCAGGTGTTAAGGAGGCTCTTTCATTTAGAGATCTATAATAATCAAGGTGTTTTCTGTCTCTTTTTCTATTTTCAAATATTTGTTTAGTTAACTTTTTGTTATTGGTTGGTAAATAAAGATCTTTTTTTACTTCTTGATTTAAATCAGATATTTTACTTTTTAGAATTTCATTGATTTTATTACCTTCTTCATTTAAATGTTGAAATTCAAAATAATAGTGCCATAAAAACTCTGCAATTAAAGTCTTGTCTCTATCATTAATTATTTTTTCAAAATGAATGTTTATGGTGATTAATTCGTTTTCTTGATTTCTAGAGTTCTCAATAATACAAAATAGATATTGGAGCAACTTTCTATATTCTTCTTTGTTTTCTGATTTTAATTTTTCAAAAACGTTTTCAAAAAGAGCTTGATTATTTAATTCAAGAAAACTATCTAAATGTTTGCTTATATGTTTATTGAAGGTTCCCATTATTTCACAATATTGATTTCAAGATTCAAAATAGCACGGGTTATCCCGACAAAAAGTTCATATTTATTAAGTTCTGACGGCTCAGAAACGACTAAAAAAACATTATTTTTTTCAAGGCCTTTGTATTTTAGAATTGAAGTATAACGTAATTTATTACTTGTTCCTGCTAAGTTTTGTTCATTTAATTCCTCTACGTCTTTTATTATAAGTAACTCTCTTAAATCTTCTTCACCTTTGTAAGTGCCTTGTAAAAAAGTTGACTCAATTAGTAGAACACAGTTCTTACCTATTAAAGATGAATCCGTCTCTCGAATAGGAGTTAAGATATTCTTGACAATGTGTTTTTTTAAATCTTTTAATGATTTATGATAGTTGATTTTAATGTTTGGAAATAAGTCTTCAAACTGTTCATCTAGTATAATTGTTGGCTTTTCTAAAACTTCAGAGGATAGATTTCTTATATTCGGGTTTTGTGCACTTCTTTTTACTTCATTTATTTTAAAATGACTGTAATATTCGGTAAGTAAATCTGCAATTTCAGAAACGTTGCGCCCACTGTTTGAATAACTCTGGTCAATATCATAAAGGATAAGTGAATTACCATTTGTTAACCCCTGTCCTTTAAATCCTGAAAACTTATTTATAAATAAATCCAAGCCTCTATCAAATAAGTCTTGTGCCTCATCAATTACAATAAAGTCATAAGGCATAAATAGACCATCCATCTTTAGTTTTTGAATTGTGTCTTTGACCATTTCATAAAACTCATCTTCATTCATTAAGCTTAAATCCTTAAAATCCAGAGAAGGATTCATCTTTTGAAAAAATCTAAAAAAAGTTGTTACTTCAACATTGCTAGTAAGGTTTCTTTCAGTTAAGATAGATCTAGTATAGTGCATTAGAAAATTATTCCAACACAAATAAATCCCATTTTTGTGATGTTGCTTGTCAATAAAAGCTTTAGCAATTGTAGTCTTACCAGATCCTGGAGGTCCTTCTATCATTATCCTAGGATTTTTATATAAACCTTCTAGAATCTCTATGTTTTGTATACCTAACCATTCAAGGGTATTAATTGTGTTTAACTTATTCCTATCACTTATGATAGGACTGAGAATATTTTTTATTGCTACATATTCTTTAAGTGATAAATCGTTGTAGTTTCTAAAGTGCTTCTTGTGCTTGTTTTTTGAATATTCAATAGCGTTTATTAGAAACTTTTCAATTGAATTATCAAAAGATGAAGCTTTATATTTTGACCAAAGTAAATTTGAATCAATCAATTTTGATTCGAAAGGGTAGTTCACATGAGGGAAAACTACGGTTTCACAAAAAAAACAATTTTTAAAGTTATTTAGAATATTGTCTTTTAAAGTGTATTTATAGCCTTCGGCTTGTTTAAAGGGATTTTGTTTCATAGGAGTGTCAAAGTTTCTTCCGTAATAAAACACATTATTTTTAGTAGAAATTAATCCCCCTTTCACTTCTAATATTAAAAGTCCAAACTTACAAAGAATTAAAAAGTCAATTTGAGCACTTGTTTTTTTATAATAATTAAAATTGTCTGAATGTTCTGGTAATTTTAAATCGTGCCAAACATCCCACTCTAATACACTTTTACCTAGGTCATTCCAAAGTTTTCTATATACATCAATTTCGCCTTGAAGAGGAGTGCCATCTTCCTTAACAATTATGGTTTCCAATGCATCAATTGGGTTGTTTGGATGAAATGTAACAGCCATAATTATTTATTATTTGCAATTGAGGAGATTTTATTTATTGCGTATAATGCAAAAAGTTGCTTTACTGGCACCTTGTCTTTATGCTTAAATATTTTATCTTTTGTCTGTTCAAATTCTTTATCTTCTAAATCAAGTTCATTAAGTTTTTCTTGAACTATATCGACTAGCTCGGTTGGTTCTGTTAAATTACTATTCGATTTTTGTTGTTCATAAAGATTTTGAAGCTCATTAGCATTTCCAATTTTCTTAGAAAACCCATTATTGATATATTTCAAAAAATCTTTTCCCACTTCATATTCTTTAATTATTTCTTCAATATTTTTAAAGAAATTGTCATTAATTTTTTGAATTGGAAATCCTTTGCCTGTCCCATATTGAACTGAAGTATACCACTTACCCTCGGAAGATTTAGGATTGCTCTCAATATCATAATTGGATAATGTCACTGTTAAATTCCCATCTTTAATTGCGTGCCTTCTAAATCTTGAACCTTTATTTTTTACTGGTGGTTTATCAAATGTCTTTAATTTGTATGTGTTAAGGTTTGTTATACCCTCAATATTTGTATTATTATTTAATTTAAAATTATTCGGTACTGTAAGTTTAAGTTCACCTAAAACAATTTCAGCAAATGCTCTACTTACTGAACAACAAACTGCATTACCAACTAAACGCCATTTATTATTATCTGAGCCTAAAAATTGATAGGTAATTGGAAAACCCATTATTATTGCTGCTTCTCTGACTGTAGGGAGCCGAAATTCCCCATCTCCAAATCTTTCAATTTCAGCTTTATATATAATAGACTCTCTTGAGTTTGCTATTTTCGTTGCGGTAATAGTACGGCTTGGTTTGTTTTCGTTTTCAGGAAATGACATTTTTCCCATAAATGGATGATTGGTTTTCCAATATTTAGAAAACTTCCATTCAACCTTATAAATTCCCGTGTCATAGAAATGATCAGTCAGTTGATTTTGTGAGATTTTTAATTTATACTGGGGATCAGTAATAATTTTATCTGAATTTATTGAATAGGGATGAGGGAAATATTTCTTCATCTTTCCAATTGTCAAATATCTCTTTTTCCCATTAAGAACTTCTTCTGAATGAGTTGCTTGTGGTATAATTAGTTTGCCTTTTTTAATGATTTCCCCTGATATTATTCTTTTTCTGGCTTGAAAAGAGCCATAATCGGCTGAATTTATAATAGCCGAGTTTTCGTATAAATCAATTGCTATTTTCAAAGGGCTTATTCTATTTTTAGTCGCCCATTCAGATAATCCTAAGTCTTTAAAAGTATATGCTGTTTGTAGATATCTCTTCGAGTTTACTACATTTTCCATAAACCAAGCTTTGAGTATCGAATTAGGTTGGTGTTTTTTTACAGCAACAATTCTTAAAAAAGTCTCAGTTAATTCAACTCCTAATGATTTATCTGCATTGCCTGATTTATTTGAACTTGAAAAACTAACACAGGGAGGGCTGCCTATGATAATTTCAGTATCGGGTAAATTTTCAATTTCAGTTATTGATTTTTTGAAATCTAAGATGTTTTTTATCTCACAATTCAAATGGAAATTATGATTAAAAGTATCTACAGCAGGTTTCCAATGATCGAAACCATAAACGATTTTATAACCCATTTGCCTGAATCCTTCAGAAAAACCTCCGGCACCACAAAAGAAATCTATAACTCTAAGTTTTTTCATTACAGCTTTATAGTTATTGGTTCGTTGGAAAAAAATTGCTCTTTTGGTTTTGCGAAGCGTTGGCTTGTGTATCGGGCAAAATCAAATGTGCCATTTGTGCGGCTGGCAAAAAGAAATTTAAAAAAATGCGAAGAGTTGGCTATTTCTGTATTTTCTGTCACCTGTCCCAATAGCAAAACACGGTCAGTTTGAAAGTCTGTCCACTTGTTTGTTATGGTCTGTATGTCGAGTTTAATTTTAGTCATTGTCTTGCAGTGTCGTCTGTCTTTTTAGCATTGGTGGTAACAGCTGGATACACGCAACTCATTACACCTATTTCTCTGTTGCGTCTATCTCCGTTATAGGATTACCAAACTTATTATATATATTGTTAATTTCCAATAGATTCATTAACATTTGTTAAAAAACAACAATGGAAATTTTAAATGAGAAAGAAACTCCAAATAACAAAGAAAAAATAAAACAAAAAAAAATGCTCAATTCCTAAGAACTGAGCATTTTGATTTTATAAACTTCGAATTTTAATATTCAATTTTCTTTTGGTAATTTTCGTCAATTTTATGTGCTTTATCCACCGGATATTTTCCCGTAAAACATCCAAAACAATGATCGGTGGATCCTAAAATATCGATTAAACTTTCGACAGATAAGAAGTCCAAACTATCGACACCCAGATAACGCGCCAACTCGACTTTATCCATATTGGCGGATATTAAATCCTTTTTGGTCGGCATATCAATGCCCAAATAACAAGGTGAAACCACAGGTGGAGATGCGCTACGGAAGTGAATTTCCTTGGCTCCCGCTTCTTTTAAAATCTTAATCAGCAATTTACTGGTCGTACCTCGAACGATAGAATCATCCAAAATCACTAAACGTCGACCTCGGATTTTTTCACCAATGGGATTCAATTTCAAATTAACAATTCGTTCTCGCATCTCCTGTGAAGGCAAAATAAAAGAACGACTCATGTATCGGTTTTTGACCAAAATCGGTTCAAAGGGTATTCCCGAAGCTTCGGCATAACCAATTGCAGACGGAACGCCCGAATCGGGAACACCAATTACAACATCCGCATCAACCGGCGATTGCTCGTACAACTTTCGACCACTGGCAACCCGTAAATCGTAGATTTCTTGTCCTTCCATGGTAGAGTCAGGACGGGCAAAATAAATATATTCAAATGAACAAATTCTTCGTTTGGTTGGCTGTTCCAAAGAATAGGAATGCAAACCCTCTTTGTCTGCAATCACAATTTCTCCTGGCTTTACATCGCGAAGGAATTTCGCTCCTATCGCATCCAAGGCACAGGTTTCTGAACTGAAAACATAGGTTTCTTCACCAATTAAACCAATACATAGCGGACGAATTCCATTGGGATCCCGAAAAGCTGCCAACGAATCCTTGGCCAAAAGGACAATGGAATAGGCCCCTTTGATATCTTTCAATCCTTTTTGAATCGCTTCGTGTAAACTCAAATCGGAATGCCTTTGAATCGAACGTAAAATCACTTCCGAATCGGAAGTGGCTAAAAAAGGCAATCCTTCTTTGATTAATTCTTGTTTTAATTCTTCGTATTCAAACACATTTCCATTGTGGGCGATGGAAAAATGAGGTTTTCCATAATAATTAACGGCATACAAAGGTTGAATGTTCTTTTTACTCACACTTCCTGCGGTGGTGTATCGCGTATGTCCAATTACTGCATTTCCCTGAAAATCATCGATGTTTTCAATGTCCTTAAAAACGTCCAAAACCAAACCTTCGGATTTGTAGGTCTTTATGACACCGTTTTTCAATACGGAAATCCCGCACGCCTCTTGACCTCTATGTTGCAATGCAAAAAGACCAAATTGTGAAAGTGAAAATGTATCGATGGGATGGGGTGAAAAAACACCAAATACACCGCACTCTTCTTCCATTCCGTCTAAAACCTCTTCATTTAACGTTTTTTTCAACCAATTTCTTTGATAGAAATCCGTAGCATCCTTCGGTGTGTTGTGTGTTGTTTTCATTTTTAGGGTTTTTAACTTAAAGAATTATATTCCAAAGTTTTTAATATTTATTCATTCCTTCTGACTGATACTTGATACTAAGAAAAATATGTCACTCCATTTTTGAAGATATTCATCACCTCCATTTCCGGAATGTTTTGGAAACAGCCTTCTTCGAAACGCTCAGGATGGGCCATTCGGCCATAAACTTTTCCACATGGACTTACAATTCCTTCGATTCCTAAAGTAGAACCGTTGGGATTGAAAGGCATTTCGGAAGCAATATTTCCTTCTAAATCAATATATTGAGTCGCTATTTGATTTTGATCAAACAGGATTTTCAAATTCTTTTCATCGGCCACGAAACGACCTTCACCGTGGGAAACGGGAATCCAATAGTCCTTTCCAGCCATTCCATCCAGCCAAGGCGAATGGGAATCATTCACTTTCACTTTTACCAATTGCGCATTGTGACGCCCAATTTCATTAAATGTCAAAGTCGGTGTATCTTCTTTCAATTCTTGAATTTCACCATAAGGTAATAAGCCCGATTTAATTAAACCTTGAAATCCATTGCAAATTCCCAAAATCAATCCGTCTCTTTCCAATAATTTATGAACACTTTCTTTGATTCTTTCGTTTCTTAAAACCGTCGCAATAAACTTTCCAGAACCGTCTGGCTCATCTGCAGCAGAAAATCCACCCGGAATAAATAAAATCTGTGCATTGTCGATAGCTCGGGTATAAGCCTTCACCGTTTCTTCAATGTCTGCTTCCGATAAATTACGGAAAACACCAATTTCGGTTTCTGCTCCTTCTTTTTGAAAAGCTTTTGCACTGTCATATTCACTATTCGTTCCTGGAAAAGCGGGAATGAAAACACGCGGTTTTGCAACTTTCATTTTCGGAATCGGTCTTCCCGGTTTTGGAATCGATGTGGAAATATCCAATGGTTCTTTTGCCGCTTGAGATTTCAATGTTTTCTCTGGAAATAATTCGGCAAATGTAGATTTCCACGCTTTCATTACTTCGTCTCTTTGAATTTCGATTCCATCAAATAAAAGGGATTTATTTGCATTGGTTTTTCCTAACAAATGGAAATTGGATTGAATGTCCGATGGAATATCCAAATCCTGTACATGTTCCACAACAACTGCAGTTGGATAATATTTCATCCACGATTCAACTCCAATCGAAGTTTTCACCTCAAATCCAATTTGATTTCCATAAGTCATCAAAGCCAAAGTTTCAGCCAATCCACCAAACTTCGCTGTGGCTGCAGATAGTATATTTTTATTGTTTGCGTAAATGGAGTCAAAAACGGCTTTCAAATTCGTTTCGTCCAACAACTGATCCTCAGTCATCATTGGAATAAAAACCGAGATTTTGGAATTTATTTTTTGGAATGTAGCCGAAGTGATATTCTCCGATACATTGGGACAAACCGCAAATGAAATCAAAGTCGGCGGAACGTCAATATCTTGGTAACTTCCACTCATACTGTCCTTTCCACCAATCGCTGGAAGGCTTAATTGTTTTTGAGCTTCAATCGATCCCAACAAAGCAGCAAATGGTTTTCCCCATCGTTCTGCTTCGTCTCTCAATCGTTCAAAATATTCTTGGAAAGTCAAACGAATATCCTCGTATTTCCCACCACCCGCAACGATTTTCGCCACACTTTCCATCACTGCGAAATACGCTCCGTGATACGGTGACCAACGGCTGACCTGTGGATTAAATCCGAAAGAAGCCATACTTACTGCATTTGTAAATCCATCGGTTGGGAATTTCTGAACGCTGATATCTTCAGGAGAATTTTGAGTTTCTCCACCAAACGAATTCAAGATAGTTCCTCTTCCAACATTGTTGTCAAACATTTCCACCATTCCTTTTTGAGAAGCATGATTGAGTTCTTGAACGAGTTGAATGAAATTTTCTTTGGAGAATTCTTTGGATGCAAAAGGGTGTAAATCTTCTCCGTTTATAACGGTTGCTTGTGCCTGTTTACGAACGCCGTTGGTATCCAAAAACTTTCGATCCAATTCCACGATTTTTTCTCCTTTCCAAGTAACTGTCATCACATCATCTGAAGTTACGTCTGCAACTACGGTCGCTTCTAAATTCTCAATCTCTGCAAATTGAATAAATTTCTCAGCATCTTTGGCTTCAACCACAACGGCCATACGTTCTTGCGATTCGGAAAGCGCAATTTCTGTCCCATTTAACCCCATGTATTTTAGTGGAACGGTATCCAGATTGATGTTCACACCCCGGGCAATTTCACCAATCGCTACCGATACACCACCGGCACCGAAGTCGTTGCATTTTTTAATCAATGCCAAAACTTCTTTATTTCTAAATAATCGTTGAATTTTTCGTTCAACAATTGCATTTCCTTTTTGAACTTCGGAACTCAATTCTTCCAATTTTTGTCCGTCGTGTGTTTTAGAAGAACCCGTTGCGCCTCCTACTCCATCGCGTCCAGTTCGTCCTCCAACTAAAATCACTTTGTCACCTGCGGTCGGTTCTTCTCTTCGAACCCAGTCTTTTTTCACGGCACCGGCAACGAAGCCAACTTCCATTCGTTTGGCTTTGTAGCCTTCGTCGTATATTTCTCTTACAAAGGTAGTTGCCAAACCAATTTGATTTCCATACGAGCTGTAACCTTGCGCGGCTTCTTTGGTAATTTTACGTTGGGGTAATTTTCCAGGAAGTGTATCTTCCACTTTCTCCAACGGATTGGCAGAACCGGTAATTCGCATTCCTTGAAAAACATAGGCACGTCCGGACAATGGGTCACGAATCGCACCGCCCACACACGTTGAAGCGCCTCCAAAAGGTTCTACTTCTGTGGGATGGTTATGGGTTTCATTCTTGAATTGCAACAACCATTCTTCTTCTACGCCATCGACTTCGATGGGAACGACAATGGAACAAGCGTTGATTTCTTCCGAAATATCAATGTTTGTTACTTTTCCTGTTCGACTCAAATATTTCCCCATGATGGTTGCCATATCCATCATTCGGATCGGCTTGGTAATATTCAGTTCTTGCCGAACTTTTAGGTAATAATCAAAGGTTTTTTGAAGAGTTTCTTGGAATTGATTCTCAAATTTAACTTCTGTAATCTCGGTTTCAAAAGTCGTATGACGACAGTGATCGGACCAATACGTATCCAAAACTTTCAATTCGGTTTCGGTCGGATTTCGTTGAATGGATTTGAAATGATCTTGAATAAATTCCAAATCATCCATTCCCATTGAAAACCCAAAATCGGTATGAATTTTTTCCAGTTGATTGACGGAAGCATGGATAAAACCTTCCACAACGGGAACGGGCCTCACGGGTGTTTTTTCAGACAAAACGATTTTATTCAAATCTTTTTCGCGGGCTTCAATTGGATTGATTAAGTAGTTTTTCACTTTCTCTAAATCAGAAGAGGAAAGACCTTCGAATACATACAAATAGCCTGTTTTCACTTCGGGTTCTGCAGCGCCCATCAACAAAAGACATTGATCTGCTGAATCAGCACGCTGGTCGTATTGTCCAGGAAGGGGTTCAGATGCGAAATAAGAGGTTCCTTCTTTGAATTGAGAAAGTAATTCTTCTAAATTTAAATGTGCAATGTCAGTTACAGGATCTGCAAACACTTTAAATAAAGTCGACTGCAGCTGTTCTTCCGTAATTGCAAATAGATCATAAATGACAAAAACCTTGCACTCTATTCCAGCGACAAGGTTCTGTAGTTCTTTCGTTACTCTCTGACTATGAACGTCAAAGTTGGATCTCTTTTGAATAAAAATTCGTTTATTCATATTTCTTTTTTACTTTTTTTTTAATAAATCAAAAATACAAATGAAGAGTATGGTAAAAAAATAACATACACTTCACTTGTAGAAACAGATTTACGGTCTGTTGTAGAAACGCTCAACCTTATTATGAGCTTATACAAATTGAAGTGAATTCACACAAAATTTTACTTGGCAAAAGTACACTATTTATTTGGGAATTTAAGTAGAATTGGATTTAATTTAAACCTGATTTCCAACCAATTTCTGTTAAAAAAAATAGAACGATTGAGTATGTAATCCAATCGTTCTATTCCGGTGTAATTAGATTTTGAAATTCTATAGACCGTTTTTTATGTAATGGATAATGGTACGTCGTATATCATGTGCAATCTCTCCTTCGTTGGGTTTGTCAATCTTTTTCACAGCGGGATTGTCGGCATTTAAAAACGGAACATCCAATCCCATCATCAAAAAGTCATTCATCGCAATGTTGTACACTTTATTTTTATCAATGGGTTGGTTCCCAATCAACCATTTTCCATTTGCATTTTTAACCAAATTATACCGTTGTAAATACGCTCCCGTTCCGACTGCGTTTTCTCCATAATCCAATACTTTTTCCAACAATTCTCCGGTCATATCTACTTTGAAAACGCTTCCACCAAATGGAAGAACTCGAAATATATCTTTACTGGTTACATCTCCTTCCAAATGGTCATCAATTCGGATTCCACCACCGTTTAAAATGGCTGCTTGCGGTTTATCGTCGTAAACATAAACCATTGATTGTGCAATCATTACGCCTAAATTTGTTTGTTCACTTCTGCTCGCGGTATCCGTTCCATCCAATGGAACAACTGCATTATAAATAACTTCATTTGGATTTTGAACCAACGTACTTAAATTATCATCCAAAACTTTGTTCCATTTATCGACAACTTTTTGAACTTTCGGTGAAGATTTTTGTTTGTCTGTCACCATCACCAATTCAGAATCTACATTTAGATTTTTTGTTTTGGTATTGTATTTTAAAGTGTGCACATATAAACTAACCGCGTTTGCATCGGCTTTTGCAATGACGGTTTTGCCTACTTTATGCAACATATTGTTGTGTTCGTGTCCACCCATAATCAAAGGTAAATTTGGAATTCGTTTGGCAATTTCTTTGTCTTCCTCAATGGCAACATGGGTTAATCCAATCACAAAATCAGACACTTTGGATGCATCGTAATAAGCACGTTCTGCTTCATCGTAAATATCGCCGTAAAACACATAATCTTTGGGATTGGATGGAAGAACCACACTAAAAACACCGAATTTTATGGAATTTCCTGAAGAATTGGTCGCGGTGTAAATTTCATAATCCGAAGCTGAATCACTTCGGTTTTCATTTTCCATTCGGAAAGGATGTTTACCACTCTCGGTTACGTGAAGCGCGTTTGCGGTTGTCCATTTGAAGTTGGACTCATTCAATCTTTTTAGTAAATCTTTTTCTTTGAGATCAAATTCATGGTTTCCAAAAGTCACCAAATCCAAATCACTCGCATTTAGCACTTCCACCATTTGTTTTCCTTCCAATCTTTCTCCATCCACTTTTATCGTTCCCAAAAGCGAAGGATTTAAAAAGTCACCCGCTAAAAAATAATACGTATTTGGATAGTCATTTTTTATCGAATCTCGGATGTAAGCCACACGTGCCAATCCACCGTTTTTTCCGGCATTGATGGCGTCGATTTCATATACATCGTTGATTTGAACAATTTTCATGGTGATGGTATCCGACTCGGACACGGTTGCCTGCTGGGTTTTACATCCAATAGCAAAAACGCCAAGCAAAGAAATAATTAAGATTTTTTTCATTTTTTAATTTTTAGTAGTGTACCAAAATACGAAATATTTTTGAATAGGTAAAGTCAATTCAAATTCTGACAATTCGATTTTAAAACTAACTTTGAAGAATTATTTAAGAAATAAAAGGTAAATTCTTACACTTTCAAATCACTTTCCATTCCCAATAAATCTTTGTTTTGATCCAAAATAGGTTTCACTTGATTTTTCAAGAATTCTTCGGTTTGAATCGGAGCAAATCCAATGAAATTTGCAGGATCTAAAACTTGCTGCAATCTTTCCTTGTCGATATTAAATCGAGAATCGGCAAGAATTCGTTCCACCAAATCGTTGGGCTTCCCTTCGACCTTCACTTGTTTTCCAGCTTCCATACTGTGTTCACGGATTAATTCATGCAATTCCTGACGGTCGCCCCCTCGCTTTACGCCTTCCATGATGATGTATTCTGTCGCCATAAAAGGAAGTTCATCTTGAATGTGTTTGGAAATTACTTGGGGATAAACCACCAATCCATCCAACACATTGTTCCAAACGATTAAAATGGCATCGATGGCCAAAAATGCTTGAGGCATAACCAATCGTTTGTTAGCAGAATCATCCAAAGTTCGTTCAAACCATTGGGTTGCTGCAACCATGGCAGGACTACTTGCCAAGGAAATTACAAATTTTGACAAAGCGGCGATTCGTTCACTACGCATTGGATTTCGTTTGTAAGCCATGGCCGAAGATCCAATTTGACTTTTCCCAAAAGGTTCTTCCACTTCTTTTAAACTTTGAAGCAAACGAATGTCGTTGGTGAATTTATGAGCGGTTTGTGCAATATTGGATAAAGTCGCTAAAACTTGGGCATCTATTTTTCGATCATAAGTTTGACCGGTTACACCCAATACTTTTTTAAATCCAAAGCGTTCGGAAAGTTTGGAATCCAATTCTTTGACTTTTGAATAATCATTGTCAAATAATTCCTTGAAACTCGCTGCCGTCCCGGTTGTTCCTTTTACACCTCGGAATTGCAAAGAATTGATTCGGAATTCCAATTCTTCAAAATCGAGCAAAACCGATTGCAACCAAAGTGTAGCTCGTTTTCCAACGGTGGTTAATTGTGCGGCTTGAAAATGGGTAAATCCCAACGTGGGCAAATCTTTGTATTCCAAAGCGAAATCATGCAAACCTTGAATTACATTGACCAATTTCTTTTTTACGAGTAACAACCCTTCCCGAATCTGAACCAAATCGGTATTGTCCTGAACAAAGGCCGATGTCACACCCAAATGAAGAATCGGCATTGCCTTTGGCGCAACGTCACCCAAAGTATGAACATGTGCCATCACGTCGTGGCGGAATTTTTTTTCGTAAACCGCAGCAACGTCAAAATCAATGTTATCAACATTTTCACGAATTTGCTGAAGTTGCTCTTCGCTAATATCCAATCCCAATTCTTTTTGAATCTCTGCCAACGCCAACCATAGTTTTCTCCACGTAGAAAATTTCATTTGAGGTGAAAAATTATACAGCATTTCGTCACTGCTATAGCGTGATTCTAAAGGATTTTGGTATTTGTTATGCATGACTTTGGGAATTATAAATGTTGAATTGTGAATGTTGAATTGAAGTTTAATTTAATAAAAAAGGCTACACGAGGTAGCCTAACTATTTAAAATAATTCTTTTCGGATAATATTCTGAGATCGGTCTGGGCCTACAGAAACCAAATAAATATCAATTCCTAAATACTCTTCAATGAAATGAATATATTCTTGTGCGTTTTTCGGCAAATCATTGAATGAATTCAAGTTGCAAATATCTTCTTTCCAACCGGGTAATTCCGCGTAAATCGGCTCGTAATCATCTAATTTCGTGGTCGATGCCGTGAAGTTTTTCTTGATTTCACCGTCTTCAGTTTTATAAGCTGTACAAACTTTTAGCGTATCGAAACCGCTCAAAACATCCAATTTTGTAATCACCAAATGCGTAATTCCATTGATTCGACATGCGTGACGTAACATCACCAAATCCAACCAACCTGTTCTACGTGGACGACCGGTTGAAGCACCGAATTCATGGCCAACTGTACGCATGGTTTCTCCTATCTCATCATCTAATTCCGTTGGGAAAGGACCGTTTCCTACGCGTGTACAATAGGCTTTGGAAACACCAATTAAGTTTTTCAGTTTTGTGGGAGGAATTCCTGCACCAACGCAAACACCTCCCGTTGAAGGAGATGAAGACGTTACATACGGATAAGTTCCATAATCAATGTCCAACATCAATGCCTGAGCTCCTTCAAAAAGAACGTTTTTACCGTCATCAATTGCGTCGTTTACTTCAACAACTGCATCGATGATTCTGTGTTTTATTTTTTCGCCATAGGCTAAGTAATCGTTGTAAAGTGTATCAAAATCCAACGTGGGTTTATCATACAGCTTTTCGAACAAAGCATTTTTGATATCCAGATTGATTTTTAGTTTTTCTTTCAAAACTTCAGGATTCAATAAATCAATCGCCCGAATTCCAATACGTGCCACTTTATCCTCATAACAAGGACCGATTCCGCGTTTGGTTGTTCCAATCGAATCTTTTCCGGCTGCTTCTTCACGATAACTATCCATCAAAACATGGTATGGAAAAATGATGTGTGCACGGCGATCAATAAAGATATGCTCTGTTGGTAACCCTCGTTTTGCTAAGGAGTCAACCTCACTAAAAAAGCTTTTGGGATCGACTACCACTCCACTTCCGATGATACACTTCCCTTGGGATTGCAATACACCTGATGGCAATAAGTGAAGAACAAATTTGTCTTCGCCTACATACACGGTGTGCCCCGCATTGTTACCACCTTGATAGCGAACTACATAGTCCGACTTGGCTGATAATACATCTGTGATTTTCCCTTTTCCTTCATCTCCAAATTGGAGACCTACTACGACGTAAGTTGACATTTTATACTGCTGTTTTTGTGTGAAATTTACCGCACAAAAATAGGATAATCATTCTGTAGCAACAAACAAATTCAATAACAATATCAGGAAGTTATTAAGAAAAGAAAATTAAGGGTTTATTGGATATATTTTTTACATAAAGAAACTACAAAACACTTAATTTTAAAAATTGAATAAGCACGAAGTTGTCATTTTGAGAAATTCTATAGAGAGATAATTGAAATTACATTACCTTTTTTAAGTGAAAAAATCTTTGCTTTTTGAATCTATATTTTTAATTACTTGAGCTAAATCATTTATATCTATGGATAAAGTGGATTCAATATCATCTTCGTTCAATGATATTAACAAAAAGCCTTCTTTTATTCTCTCATTAATATTGTCATTAAATGAAAAATAAACATCATTATTTTTTTTATCCAAAACACCTAAAGTAAATAAATTAAATTTAAATGTATTTTCATTATCCTTAAACAAGCCATAATCGTAATAATATTTAATCTGTCCTTTGGATATTTTATATACTTCTTGCCCTCTACTATTCCATAAAAGCAATCTACCTAAATAAATTAAACTTGCTACATATATCAGTAAAGGAATAATGAATATTTCACCATCGTCTGAAGATATAATTGCTAAAATCATTCCTCCTATAGATAAAAGGATAAAAAACACTAAAGAAACAAATACTATTTTAGATATTCTCTTACATTGGATGTAAATATCAATAGAAGAAGGAGAATTATCTATAATTTCTATTTTATTGTTCATTTTTTTCTTTCCATTTTTCATAATCTGTACTTCTTTGCTTGCAAGTGTTCTGCCCCTATTAATCGGACTATTTTCATTTTGGTATTGCTAATATACTTATTACTACTTTATCTTTATTGCGCAAGAAACAACCGACGGCGATTTTTTATACCGTATGTTGTAAGAGGTGGACTTTTACTTCGTTGAGTTTGTGCTTTTCACATTTTTCGTTTTATTCCACATTCCTAATTTTGTTTATTTGCTGAATTCAGCTTCTTTTCATTATTCAATTCAGTCTAATTTCTGTCAGAGCTAAAATAGGTACTTTCCAGTTAACATCCAATTTTCTGTAAAACAGGGTTTAGTTAAAAAACTATTTAATCTTTTCATTTGCTCATTCAAAAAGAAACAAATTGAAAATAAAACAGAAATTATTAAAATGAATTTTCATTTCAGCCTAGTTTATTTGATGGAAAAGTCTTTAAACGAAAAGCAATGGATATATTTGCACTTTTAGGACGTTTTAGTGAAAGTCAAATCGTCTTAAAAGCAAACAAATTAACTATGAAGTTTACAAAGACAAAAAAAAGATCGGGCATTTTTCTGCTCGTTTTGATTCTAATTCTGCTTATTAGTCTTTTTCCTTTGCCCATTCAAAGTCCGGTTCAATATTACGACAGAGAATCGGGTGAGTTACTGGTAGAAAAAATTCCAGCCGAAAAAGGATTGGTCTGGCTTTATAACAATCCGGTAGGCGAATTAACCTTGTGGGCTTTGATGAAACGTAAATTCGTTTCATCCCAATATGGAAAAAGAATGGACCGTCCTGCATCAGCTAAGGCAATTCAACCTTTTATTGAAGAATTTGATATTGATATGACTGCTTTTCAAGAAAAAGAGTTTGAAACTTTCAACGATTTTTTTTACCGAAAATTAAAAGACGGTGCTCGATCCATTGATACTTTAGCTAACAGTGTAGCTTCTCCTGCCGATGGGAAATTATTGGCATATAAAAACATTAGCAATTCTGATTTTTTTGTGAAAGGATATCGTTTTGATGTTTCAACTTTTTTAAATGATTCCGAACTTGCTGAAAAATACTTGGACGGGACTTTATTAATTATTCGATTGGCTCCTGCCGATTACCATCGATATCATTTTCCGATTGATGGAAAAGTTTCACCAAACATTCAAATCGATGGAGATTATTATTCCGTGAATCCACTTGCGTTACGAAAACGGATGGAAATATTCTGTTTGAATAAAAGAGAATACACCATCGTTTCCAACCCTTTGTTTGGCGATGTCATCATGGCCGAAGTAGGTGCAACCATGGTAGGAAGTATGGTGCAGACGTATTCCGGCGATTTCATACACAAAGGCCAAGAAAAAGGATATTTCAAATTTGGAGGATCCACGGTGGTCTTGTTGTTTGAGAAAGACAAAATTAAAATCGATGAGGATTTATTGACGAATTCCGTAAAAGGTCACGAAACTTATGTGAAACAAGGAGAGAGAATTGGTTTATCTGAAGTGAAATCGACCTTGTAATTTACAATATCAGATTCTTAAAATTCTCCTATTTGAAAAACCGTAACTAGCTTAGGAAAGCGATTAAACTTCAAGCTTTATAATGATTTGAAAGTTTTATTAACCTAAATACGCAAAATCTACTAAATCTGCTTTTGCAAAGTATTTCGAAATTTGATTACCTTCGATTTCAAATGCGAAAAAAAATCAAAAACCTTTATTCTAAATTCAAAGTACCGCTCGCTGTATTATGGGGCATATTTCTAATTTGGTATTTGTTTTTTTCCTTGCCTCGTCCACTTTTCAAAGAAGAAACTTCCACTTTAATTTACGGAGACGACTACAGTTTACTGGGCGCAACCATTTCGGAAGATGAACAATGGCGATTTCCTGCCAATGATAGTGTTCCCAAGAAATTTGGAATTTGCATTACCCAATTTGAGGATGCGTACTTTCGAAAACATCCAGGTGTAAATCCCGTTTCTTTGATTCGAGCCATTCGACAAAATAGTGGTTCTTCGAAAATTGTTAGTGGCGGAAGTACGATTACGATGCAAACCATTAGACTTGCTAAACAAAATCCAAAAAGAAGTTATGGGGAGAAATTTGTAGAAATCATTCAAGCCACCCGGTTGGAGCTCACCCATTCCAAAAACAGTATTCTGAATCTGTATGTTTCGCATGCACCATTTGGTGGAAATGTTGTGGGATTGGATGCTGCAGCTTGGCGTTATTATGCAAAAGCATCTCATCAGCTTTCATGGAGTGAATGTGCGACTTTAGCAGTTTTACCGAATGCACCATCGTTGATTTTTCCAGGTAAAAATCAAGAATTGTTATTGAAAAAAAGAAATCGTTTGTTAAAAAAATTGAAGGATGAGAATTTTATTTCGGAAGATGATTATGAATTGGCACTTTTGGAGCCGCTTCCCGGAAAACCCAATGCCCTTCCGAAAATCGCTCCTCACCTACTTCATACCGCTTCCAAACCTCAAAAAGGAAAACGATTAAATACCACACTGAATACCCAACTTCAAGAACAAGTCAATCATATTGTTGAAAATCACCGTCAGGAATTATCGGCAAGTGAAATTCATAACCTAGCCGTTTTGGTGGTAGAAGTGGAAACGGGCGATGTGAAGGCGTACATTGGAAATTCAACCGATAAAAACAATTCCCACTCCAATCAAGTCGATGTAATTCCCGCACCACGAAGTAGTGGAAGTATTTTAAAACCCTTTCTGTATGCACCTATGATTCAAGAAGGGAAGTTATTACCCAAAATGCTGATCAATGATACTCCGATGGATATTACCGAAAATTACGAGAAAACCTTTTCCGGCGCAGTAGCTGCGGATGAGGCTTTGGCTCGTTCGCTGAATGTTCCGGCAGTTCACATGTTGGAAATGTATAGTGTCGCTAAATTCCATCATCGTTTACGGGAATTTGGGTTTTCTACGTTTACGGAAACGCCCAAACATTATGGTTTGTCGTTGATTGTAGGGGGTGGCGAAGTGAAGTTGTGGGAATTGGCGCAGGCTTATCGGAATATAGCGTATCGGGTGAATCATGCGGATAAAATTTTTCCGCAACTACTTCAGTATGTAAAAGACAAAAAGTCAAAAGCCAAACCGTATCCTTTAAATTCACAATCGGCATATTTAACCGTAAAAGCTTTACAAGAAGTAGTTCGTCCGGATTCAGAAGCGGGTTGGCAATTGTATTCGTCCAAAAACATCGCATGGAAAACCGGAACGAGTCACGGCTTTCGAGATGCTTGGGCGGTAGGAATGACGGCGGAATATGTGGTTGCAGTTTGGGTAGGAAATGCAGATGGAGAAGGTCGTCCCGGAATTGTGGGCGTTCGTGCAGCGGCACCGGTTATGTTTGATGTATTCAATCGACTGCGGTTGACTCAAAAATTCAAAAAACCAGAAGAAGGTTGGATCAAAGTAAAAACGTGTACCGAAAGTGGTTTTTTTTTGAGCGAGAATTGTGCAACATATATTAATCAAGAAATTCCAAAAACAGCTGAAAATGGTCCAGTTTGTCCCTACCATCAGCATATTCATTTAGACCAAAGTGGAAGGTTTAGAGTAAACAGTGATTGTTACCCTGTGAGTGATATGATTACCCAAAAATGGTTTGTTTTACCTGCGATAGAAACGTATTATTATCAGAATATTCATCCCAACTACAAACGATTGCCTGATTTTAAAGAAGGTTGTATTCCGTTGAATGCTGAAAAACCTTTGGATTTTATTTACCCCAAAAAATTAACCAAAATATACCTTCCATCCGATTTTACGGGCGAAAGTCAAGCTTTGGTTTTCGAAGTCGCTTACACCAAATCGGAATTACCACTCTTTTGGTATTTGGATGGAAAACATGTGGGAACGACCCGAAATAAACATCAATTAGCAATTCATCCGAATGAAGGAAATCACAAAATGACGGTGACAGATACGGAGGGAAATGAGATTAACAAACGATTTACAATTCTACTGAAGTAAAGCGAATCTAAATTCAGATAATTTAAATTAAACAAAATTATAAAATTATTTTTTCCGAAAAGTAAACGACTTATAAAAATCGGCTACTTTCTTTTATGAAAGTTCGAAACAAACACTAAATTAGCCAACTGTAAAATATAATCTGTTTATACGTATGAAAAAATTAATTCTATCCTTGTTTGTTGTAGCATTGAGCATTCAAGGTTTCGCACAGAAAAAGGAAGTCGATCAAGCTGAATTAGATAAAAGAAACTGGTTTCACAGTGATTTCTCTAAAACGGGAATTTATGGAGTGGGAACGGACGCTGCTCTTGAATTCTTAAAATCCAAAAAAATGAAACCAACAACGGTGATTGTAGGTGTTTTGGATAGTGGAGTTCAAATTGACCACGAAGATTTGAAAAATGAAATTTGGGTAAATCCCAAAGAGAAAGCCAATGGAAAAGATTCAGACAACAATGGATATGTTGATGATCTCCACGGTTGGGACTTTTGTGCCGATGCTTCTGGAAAAGACTATAACGAAGACAGTTACGAAGCAACACGTGTAGTTGTAATGTATGATCCACTTTTTGATTCGGGAGACAAAGCGAAGAATCTTGAGAATATGCGCAAAATGCCTGCTGAATATCAAACCTATTTGAGAGCGAGAAAGGTGTGGGCTGAAAAATACTACACTGCTAAAAATCAAGAAGGAGGTGGCAATGGAGAATCTGAGCAAATTATGGCTTTCTTAAAAGAACTGGAAGCGTATGCAAAGGACACAAAATTGACTTCAGATGCAGTAAAAGCACTCCCAGAGGCAACTCCAGAAGATATGGAGAATAAAATGAAGTTAGACTTTTTGATTTCTAACAATTCGGAATTCGAAGGAATGACGATGGCAGAAATCATCAAGGAAGCTGAAAAAGAACTCGGTCCACAAGATTCTGGAAAAAATCCAGACTTATTATATGCCTATAACAAAGAATACAATCCCGCCAAAGGAAAATTTGCAATCAAAGGATATGGAAACAATGAAGTAGAAGGTCCCGATGCATTACACGGAACACACGTTGCGGGAATCATAGGAGCAACACGTGGAAATAAAATTGGGATGGATGGCGTTGCAGGAGGTTTGGTGAAAATCATGTCTGTACGTATGGTTCCGGATGGAGATGAGCGCGATGAAGATATTGCAAATGCAATTCGTTATGCGGTGGACAATGGAGCTAAAATTCTGAATATGAGTTTTGGAAAATCCTTTTCTCCAAACAAAGAAATGGTTTACGATGCCATTCGATACGCAGATAAAAAAGGAGTTTTGATTTTCCATGCGGCTGGAAATGACAACAAAGATTTGGATTGGAATTACAATTACCCAAGTAACTTTATGGATGGTGAAATGAAAGCTTTCACCAAAAATTATGTTACAGTTGGTGCAAGTACACGCTATCCAGATCGATTGAAAGCTTCTTTCTCTAACTTCGGACCAGTGAAAGTAGATATTTTCGCGCCAGGTGCAGAGATTTACGCACCGATTCCCGATCAAGAATATAGATATTTACAAGGAACCTCTATGGCTTCGCCTGTGGCAGCTGGATGTGCAGCGTTGATTTGGGCGTATTTTCCCGAGTTAACTTCCGAACAAGTTTTAGAACTTATGTATGAAACCGTGAATACTTCGGATGAAGTTATGTTGGTAGGTTCAGAAAAAGATCCACGTAAATTCAGCGATCTTTCGGTAACGGGAGGCGTGATCGATGTGAACAAAGCTGTTCGATTGGCTTATGAACGTTATGGCAAGAAGAAAAAATAAATAGAAAATACGGGGTATTTAAAGGAGTTCTTAATTTTTAAGGACTCCTTTTTTTGTCTTCAAAAGCCATTTATCTGATTCACTTTGTGATTATTAGATAGAAAAAATAAAAAAGAACAGCCTTGCTCACAATTACTTATCTTAAACATTTACAGATAGTTGCGAATTTCACAGCTAAATTTCAGTAAGAGCAAAATCCTGTAAACACAAAAAAGAGTCAATAATATTACTATATATCATAATTATATATTACATTTGCAGACAATATTTAGATAAGGATTTCTACTTTTGCTTTTTCTGATTACAATGTTTTCACTGTTCAGTCTTCGCTTTTTAAGATTCCTTATTTAGATTAAATTAATTAATTCAAATACAAAACAATGCAAGAAGGAACAGTAAAATTCTTCAATGAATCAAAAGGTTTCGGGTTTATTACACCCGATGATGGCAGCAAAGACATCTTCGTTCACATTAGTGGATTACAAGATGAAATCCGTGAAGGAGACAAAGTTGCATACGAAGTAGAACAAGGCAAAAAAGGGCCAAACGCAGTAAATGTGAGACAGGCTTAATATACTTTTCGAAAAAAACGTATTAAAAATTAAAGTAAGATTCGATTCGGGTCTTACTTTTTTTTATGCCTTTTTTTACCAAACAAAACTATTTCTTAAAACCTAAATAAAATCATATTGTGAACAACCTTAACAAAAGGAATAAAATATATCTTTGTCCTTTATTAAATTACTCACAATGAAAAAAGGTTTTTTATATCTACTTCTTACTGCATTGATCGTTTCAGTAGGATTTTCTTGCTCAAGCGATGACGATGATCCCACACCGGATCAAACTTCCAAATTAGTTGGAACTTGGCAATTGACGAATATTGACTTCACCTATATGGCTGAAGGTGGATTTCCAGCAAGCGATGCATGTATTGTGGAAATGGTGTCAGGTTACGAGTTTAGATCGAATAACAAGTTCTACTTTATTTTAGCAGAAGGTGGAATCTTTAATTTCGATCCCTACGCTTCAGATTACTGGACATGGACAGGTGACGAAAGTAATTTTGAAATCAATCAAACCAATCCCATGTCACCGCCTTACAATTTCGGACTTCAACCTACAAACGTGAATATCCAAGAAGTAAACGGAAAATGGGTTATGACTTTCCATTCCAATTTATCAAACGGTTCCAAAGCAAACTTCCGATTGGTAAAACAGGATTTGAACACCACTCAATCACCTTTACTTACAGATGCTGATGGCAATCCGTACGAATGTAATTTCGGAAGTTAATTCCAATTAAAACATCATACTAAGCTGTCAGAAAAGGAAATATTTGCTTATTTGACAGCTTTGTTTTTTGAATGCAAATGAATCCAATGAAAAAGATATCGGTTTTATTTTTTGTTTTGTTCTCCCTACTTTCTCAAGCACAGCAAAGTGGAACAATCCGTGGCAAAGTCACAAATATAGTCGATTCTCAATTGGAAGGAATCGAAGTTTACATCGATGAAAGCGAACGTTCTACCTTTACAAATGAAAACGGAGATTTCTCATTTTCGAATGTATATTTTGGAAATTATAGGCTGTTTGCAGAATGGGATGGAATGAATTTCGGACCGTTTGATGTTAATCTAAATTCCGAGTTTTCAAATCCCGTTCACATAACTTTAGACTTTATAGGTCAAACGGTTGGATTAGAAGAAGTACTCATTCAAACCAAAACGGAAAGTGAACGATTAAAAAACAATGCAATCAAAGCAGATGTGGTCTTCATCCAGGAAAGAGTGGAAAGAGCGAGTTCGGTGGAAGAGATCATCAACCGCACACCCGGCGTAAAAATCCGAAATATAGGTGGACTTGGTTCTACAGACAATATCATCATCGGTGGTTTTACGGGAAATTCAATCAAGTTCTTATACGACGATATTCCCATCGATTATTTGGGTTCAAATTATGGATTGGCAAAAGTTCCTACCACCACTTTGGATCGGATTGAAGTTTACAAAGGCGTTCTTCCCACCAAAATTGGTGTAGATGCATTGGGAAGTGCGGTGAACTTCATTCCGCTGACCAGCCATAAAACTACGGGTTCTGTTACCTACGAAACCGGATCGTTTGCAACGCATATCGCTTCTTTTAATGCGAATGTGAAAGTGAAAGATCATCTTTTTGTCGGAAGTAATACGTTTATAAATTATTCAAAAAACGATTACAAAGTCAATGACCTCCCCTACCGCGATCCTGAAACAGGTCAAACAACATATATTCGTGAAAGACTGTTTAACAATGCGTTTACTCAGTTCTCAACCGAAGTTTTTGTTCAAGGACGTGATTTAAAATGGGCAGATTTAATCGAATTCAAAGTAAATTCCTACAGTTTGGAAAAGGAAATTCAAAATGATCCGTATTCACGAGCGCGGCCTTTTGGAGAAGTGTATCGAAAAGAAAAAGGAAGTTTCATTCCTTCCTTGAAGTACAAAATGTATTTTTTGGATAATAAATTAAGTGTGAATCAATTTCTGGTGTATAGTCACATTGATTTCGAATTGTATGACAAAGCGAAAAATGTGTATTACGATTGGAAAGGAGTCGCTCATCACACCAATTCGGGTTCAGAAATGGGAAATTTAGAATTGAAAAACGGGTATCTACTTCATCGGATGAATCAATTTACATCGCGAACGAATTTGAATTATTTAATTCATCCGCAATTTCAAATTGAAACCAATACGATTCTAAATCATTACAACCGAAAATCAAATACCGACGATTTCAATCCCGATGGAACCAATTACACGAAAATTATAAATAATTTAGGATTAAATGCTCGATTTTATGATAAAAAATTAGAGTCCAACACCCAAATCAAACATTTGTATAGTTTCTTGTCTGGAAATTACAATTCCTCCACTGATCCCACTCAAATCTCAATGAATGACAAAGATGTGATAAATACAGGATTAAGCTTTTCCCAAGCTTTAAAGTACAGTTTCAATTCCAAACATTTCATTCGTTTTTCGTATGAAAACACCTATCGTTTACCAGAGCAAAATGAATTGTTTGGTGACAATAACTTCATTTTGGCAAACTACATTTTGAAACCCGAGAAAAGTAATAATTTCAATTTCGGATATGTCTATGACGAATCAAAAATTCGTTTAGAATTAAATATGTATTACCGTAATACTCAAGAATTAATTCGACTTAAAGACATCAATCAATACCAAGCCATGTTTTTGAATTTGGATCATGTGAAAGGTTTTGGTGTTGAATTCGAGGCAACATACCGACCGACAAAAAACTTTTTGATGATGGGAAATGTGACGTGGAATGATTATCGTTTGAACTCATCGAATGATCAAATGTTGAACAACCAACATTACAAAGATGCACGAATTGCGAATATGCCTTTTTATTATACCAATTTGAGTTTTTCATACAATCTCAAAGATCTTTTACATCTAAGTACGGATTTATCGTTCTTTTACGACTATTCCTATGTGCATCAATATTATTTGGACTTCATCGAAAAACAGTTTGAACCGAACGGATTTTTGGGATTGTGGGGAGAATCCAAAATCAACACAAGTCGAATTATCCCCGTTCAACACCTTCACAGTTTGGGTTTTGTATATACACGTGACTTAGGAAAAAACAACATTTCTTTCAGTGCGGAATTGAAAAATATGTTTAACCATGAAATCTACAATGAATTCAAAATGCAAAGTCCCGGCAGAAATTTTAGACTGAAATTAACCTATATATTTTAAATTATGAATCTTCGTTTTTTATATATCGTTTTTATTGGAATCGCTGGGTTTCTCGTTCATTCCTGTACGTTGGATAATATTGATGATGAACACAACTTCCCAAAAACTGACTTCTCAAATTACAATTACATCTTGGCTACAGAAGATGCTTCAACGCCAGACATCACTCGATTTTTCAGTTTTAATTTGAATGAAATTAATACGAATACAAGTTATGATTTGATTTTGAATAATTCAATTTTCACCAATTCAGATCCTTCGACCTCATCAGGTCATCATTCTTTTAAAAACTTCATTTTCAGCATGGCTAAAGACAAACGAGGTTATTCATCTACACCCGGCTTGTATCGACTGACGTTGAATACCGATAACCGAATGTATATTGACAGTGAAATTTACTTGGGTAAAAACAACCTTTTTCCTTCCCGAAAAATGTGCATTATCGATGAATACACGGGATTTTTTTACAACGAAAATGCAGGTCAACAAACCATTCAGAAATTTAATCCAACCACAATGAAGGTTGAAGAATCCTTGAATTTACGGCCGTTTATAGAAGAATTCCGTCCGAATGCCCAATTTCAAGATGATTATGGAAATAATTTGGTACGTACCGGTTCTTTGGTAATGGATTTCAAAAATGACAAACTCTATGTAAGTGTGGTGTTTTTGGAAGCTGCGAACTTTAATTTAATCAGTGAAAACGAGGAGAATTTTTATTTGGCTGTGATTGATATTCCGAGTCTAAGTTTTGAGAAAATCATTCAATATCCAGGCGTGAAAACCGTTGGTTTTTTTGTCTCTGAAAACAATCCAACGACAAAAGACGGTCATGGAAATCTCTATTTCAATTCGTGGGGTTGGAATCAATTTTATTCACACGATCCTTCTCAAATTTTCAGAATCAAAGCGAGCGAAACTGAGTTTGATCCAGAATGGAAAATTAACATCGAATCTCTTTTTGGTGTAGGACGTGTTGCACAGTCGATAGCTTCTTTCAACAACAAATTGTATTTGCATATTTCAGAAGATCCGTACTATTTTGACTCCAGCGAAGAAGTGGGAACACTAACCGGTTTAAAGATGAATTATTTTGAATTTGATTTAAATAATCCCACGTTGTATAGACAATTGGATATTCCTTCTTCCAATCCTGCATCACGAATTAATGTATTTTCGATAATTGACAATAAATTATTCATCGCAGTACCCAACAGCATTTCCGGAAAATTCAATGGAGTATATTCGGTGAATTCGTCGGGTGAAGTTCAAAAAGAAATGACGATTAACAATAAATACCGCCCTACTCGCCTTTATAAATTACAGAATTAATTAGTGTTTTCAAATTCGTAAATTTGCTGCATGGACTTCCCCTTACGAAAGATTATTCATGTGGATATGGATGCATTTTATGCGTCGGTAGAAATGAATGACAATCCCGAATTAAAAGGAAAAGCTTTAGCTGTGGGTGGAATTCACAGAGGTGTGATTGCTGCAGCGAGTTACGAAGCGCGGAAATTTGGGATTCGATCGGCGATGTCTACAAAAATTGCAAAAGAGAAATGTCCACATTTAATCATTGTAAAACCTCGTTTCAATCGATACAAAGAAGTTTCTATGCAGATTCGAGCGATTTTTTCGGAATACACCGATTTGGTGGAACCGCTTTCCTTTGATGAAGCGTATTTGGATGTGACTCAAAATAAAAAAGGGGTGGAATCTGCCAATGATATCGCACGGGAAATTCGACAAACCATCTTTGACAAAACCGGATTGACGGCTTCTGCAGGAATTTCTATCAATAAATTTTTAGCGAAAATCGCTTCTGACATCAACAAACCCAATGGACAAAAAACCATTCATCCCGACCAAGTAATTCAGTTTTTAGAAGAATTACCGATTGAGAAATTTTACGGCGTAGGAAAAGTGACTGCGGGAAAAATGAAAACTTTAGGTATTTTCACAGGATTGGATTTGAAGCAGAAGAGCTTAAACGAAATGGTGGGTTTATTTGGAAAAAGTGGAAAGCATTTTTACCATGTTGTTCGTGGAATTCATCTTTCTGAAGTCAATCCCAACCGCATTCGAAAAAGTATAGCGGTCGAAGAAACTTTTTGGGACGATATTCAAAAGGATGAAGAGGTCTATGCAAAGATTGATGAAATTGCGGAAGAACTTTATTATCGATTGGAAAGGCAAGGAATCAAAGGACGAACTTTAACCTTAAAAATAAAATACCAAGATTTTTCGATTTTCACACGAAGTCGAACTGAAAATGAATACATTTCAAAAACTAGCGATTTTAAATCATTGGCGAAACTTCTTTGGGAATTACGTCCTTTTGAGAAACCAATTCGGTTGTTGGGTTTATCGCTCTCTAATCTTAATACCGAGGAGAAAAAGCAAGTTTCACTTCAATTAAAAATTCCGTTTAAGGAATGGGATCTATAACGTTTTAACAATTTAAAATTGAATCATTCTAATTTCGTTCAAAACGAAAATTATTTATTCTTTAAATCCTAAAAAAGTATACTTTTAAAAGCTTAAAAAAATCACACATGAGAAACTATTTTATTTTATTCATTTTAATGAGTTCTGGGATTACGCAAGCTCAAATTACACTTCCTTTTTTCACACTGAATGTGGGGAAAAATAATTATATAAAATCCATTGTCTATCTAGAAGACGGCACCATAAAAGATGGGTATGTTTTGGACTTTTTAGATCAACCGGTTATTAAATCAAATATCCAATATAATATTGAACAGATGGGAAATATTGAAAATTCACTCGGTCGACAAAAGGACTTTTATTATTTTAAACAAGACGAAAAATCGAAAGATGAAAAAATTTCGATGGATGATATTAAAAGAATTGAGTGGGAAACATCAAAATACAATCAGGAAATACTCGGTTCCATTGTATATGAAAAAACAAAAATTGCTTGGGCTAATAACGATGGAACGATGAATTTTAAAGACAAATCTACGCTTCTTACTGTAATTAAAAGCAATTCAAAAGTGACGATATATGCAATTCTTGTCAATGAGTATCCCACTTTTTATATTAGAAGTAAAGAGGATGAATATGCAGTTATTCCAATAAGAATCACGGCTGCGGATATATTTAATCCAAAACAAGTAGAGCAAAGGTATTTTACTGCTTTTCAATATTTTGGCAAGAGATGTCCCGATTATGTTTCTAAATTAGAAGAATATAAAAAAGACGGAAACATTTCTGCCCTTACGAATATGCAGATTAAAGCATCCCAAAAAGAATTTACCAATGGTCTAAAAATTATGCGTAAGGCATATTCAAACGACTTAAAAAAAGCAAAAAAGGAATTAAAGAAAGATGAATTAAGAGATTATAGGGAATTGAGACGTTTTCAATACAACCAAGAATTGGCAGACTATTATTATGATGCTTTATTTAATGAAGCAGTGCTACAATATATTAATTCCTGCGATTAAAATAAAAAAATCCCGACGCTGAATCGGGATTTATATTCTTTGTACTACTACCTATATTTCCTTACACCATATCTTCGGGTCTCACCCAAGCATCGAAATCTTCGGCACTTACATAGCCCAATCGAACGGCTTCTTCTTTCAAAGTCGTACCATTTTTATGTGCAGTTTGAGCGATTTCCGCAGATTTATAATATCCGATTTTGGTATTAAGTGCAGTTACCAACATCAAGGAATTGTTTACCAATTCTTTGATTCGTTTGTAATTCGGCTCAATTCCTTGGGCACAATGCTCGTCGAAAGAAACACAAGCATCCCCGATTAACTCTGCACTTTGTAAGAAGTTGTAAGCCATCATCGGTTTGAAAACATTCAATTCAAAATGGCCTTGTGTTCCTCCAACCGTAATGGCAACATCGTTTCCAATTACTTGCGCAGCGACCATTGTCAACGCTTCAGCTTGGGTTGGATTTACTTTACCAGGCATAATGGAAGAACCGGGTTCATTTTCAGGAATAAATATTTCACCAATTCCAGAACGCGGTCCAGAAGCCAAAAGACGAATGTCGTTTCCAATTTTATTCAAAGAAACCGCCAATTGTTTCAACGCACCGTGTGATTCCACAAGGGCATCATGTGCAGCCAAGGCTTCAAACTTATTTTCTGCTGTAATAAAAGGAAGGCCTGTGAATCGAGCAATGTGTTTGGCAACCAAAACATCGTAATTTTCAGGTGCATTTAAACCTGTACCTACAGCCGTTCCTCCCAACGCGAGTTCAGAAAGATGCGCCAATGTATTATTCAAAGCGCGGATGCCATGGTTCAATTGTGCCACATAGCCCGATAGTTCTTGCCCTAAGGTCACCGGAGTCGCATCCATAAGATGTGTTCGCCCAATCTTAACCACGTCTTTAAACGCTTCAGATTTCGCTTTCAGTGTATCTCTTAATTGCTCTACACCCGGAATAGTTTTTTCAACCACTGCTTTGTAACACGCGATGTGCATTGCTGTGGGAAAAGTATCGTTGGAAGATTGGGATTTGTTTACATCATCGTTTGGCGCCAAAGCAGTTAGCTCGTCCCCCATTTTCCCTCCACTTAGAATTTGTGCGCGATGTGCAATTACTTCATTGACGTTCATATTGGATTGGGTTCCCGATCCTGTTTGCCAAATCACCAAAGGAAACTGGTCATCTAATTTTCCTTCTAAAATTTCATTACAAACCTGCGCGATTAAATCTCTTTTCTCGTCAGGCAAGACACCCAATTCAGCATTGGCATAAGCCGCGGCTTTTTTAAGATAGGCAAAAGCATGAATAATCTCAATTGGCATTGAAGCTACAGGGCCTATTTTAAAGTTGTTGCGTGAGCGTTCGGTTTGCGCACCCCAATATTTATCGGCAGGTACTTTCACTTCGCCCATGGTATCTTTTTCTATTCTATATTCCATTATCTAAATGTTTGAAAATTAAAGTACAAAGTTAAGAAAGCAAATTTAGAATATTTCTAAAGCTGATAATTTTCAGTTTCGTTTTAGTTGTCAATTTAATTTTATACTTTTGTCACTATTAATAAAAAAATTATGGCACAGTTCTTAGGATTTTTAGCTTTTTTAGTGGTAGCAATGTCAGGTTTTTGGGGAATTGTTTTTTTCGCCAGTATAATTCCTTTTTGGTTAACAGGTTGGTTTCAAATGAAAGCCCAAGAAAGAAAAGGGACATTGGTGTTAGAAACGCGTCCAACTTTACCTGAACAAGAAGGCGTAAGTTTGCTTTACACTAAGAAATAAACTGATAAGATAAAATATAAAAACCGTTTCAATTTGTTGAGACGGTTTTTTTTTGTTTGTATAACTGCCCCATTTCGACAATGATGTTTAGAAGAAAATTAATTCATCCCCACACGCTTTTCTCCACTTCACGTTTGACGAAAATAACTCCAATTAGATTATTCTAAGATGTTAAAATTCCAATTAGAACTAAAGAAAAGCTCCATCCGGACTTTCTTTTAGCTTCACTGAAGTTCTTGTCGACTAAGTAAATGCTATAACGGGCTTGCTCAAATTTCACAACACAAACTTTCATAAGCTTGCTTTAATAGTCTGAATCACAAAGTTCACTGCATGACACAGTCTACAATTGTAAAAACAAAATAAAGCAAAAAAAATCGCCTCACTAGGAGGCGATTTTAAATATGTTTTGAATACGGATTACTCTTCGTATTTGACTCCCTCAATCTTTTCACCATACGGTTTAAAGATTACACGACGGTTTTCTAAGTTTTTCCAAGCTGGACAATTCGATGTTGGATCACACTCTGCATGTTTCAACTCTGATTTTCCTTTTCCAACTGGAACTAATTGACTGGATGGAATTCCTTTGTTTACTAAGTATCTCACCACAGAAGCTGCTCTTCTTTCTGACAAATCTGCATTGTAAGCTACACTTCCTGCTGCATCTGTATGACCTTCTACATAGAATTTATAGTTTGGATGTGCTTGTAAAATATAGAATGCTTGATCTAATTTCGGATATGATACTTGACGAATCACATCTTTGTCGAAGTCAAATTCAATTCCTTGAATTACATCCGTTATATTAGTTGCAATGGATCCAATACTCACTTCAACGATAGGCAAAGGGCATCCATTATTGGTTGGAGGACCAGGAATAGTTGGACATTCATCGATTGAATCTGGAACACCGTCATTATCTGAATCCAATGGACAACCTGAACCATCTACTTTAATTCCTTCTGGGGTATCTGGACATTTGTCATACAAATTACAAACCCCGTCATTGTCATCATCTGCACATGCAATATCCCCTGAAGACATCATACTAAGTGTCTTCATTGGATCATGCCACTGTAAAGATTCTTTGTGACGACCTAACTTCATATGTAATCCCAATGAAAGGGTCATCATATTATCATCTCTTCCTTCTTCGATATCTGCCAAAGTAATTTGACCTGGGTAGGGATCTCCAGATGCATCGAACTCTTCGTCCCCTGTCATCACATACATTCCTCTTAATTCTAAATCAAATCGTCTGCTTAATTTATAACGAAGACCTAGGCCCACTTGTGCAAATACAGAACGATCATTTAATTTCACATCGTCAATCGTTTCCCAAGGTGTAACAGTTTCAACACCGCGTCTTTCAGCTTTATACTGAAGGATACCCGCACCTGCATAACCATGCAAAGCCCAACGGAATTCAGAATTGTTATCTACTCTTCGTAGTAAGTTACTGAAGTTTACATCTCCCAATATACTTAAACCGAGATATTCAGTTCTACCTTCCCATTGATTCCATTGACCAAAATGAGGAGCTTTTGCATACTGCTGAGTTTTACCGTATTGTCCCATTAGGGAAATACCAAAAGCGTGCGTTACTTCTTTCGTTACCTGTAATTGGAAATCATAACCTGGATTAAATCCATAGCCATAACCCCAACTCACTAAGTCCGTGTTTTGAAGCGCATTTGCACCAATAAAGGCGGAAATGTACCAATCATTAAATTCTTTTACTTTGTTGTTAAATTTCTCTGTTTTCTGTTCTTGTAGCGTAGTCATTGCATCAGATTCAACTTCTTCCTGAGCGTAACTAAACTGAAAAAACAAAATAAACATTAAAGAGAGTAGTCCAATTTTTCTCATGGGTTTCTTTTTGGTTAGGTTAAAAATATACATTTTTCAATAGTTATCTATTTTGAGGCAAATTTAGTGAATTTATCTTTTCAAATACTAATTCAAGAGCCTTTTTATAAAAACTCTCGCTTTTATCTGAGGGTGCGGCAAAACTAAACGCTTCGATTTAAATTTCACCTCATTAAATGTAAGTATGTCAATATCAATTACCCTATCCTGAAATCGCTGATTACCAGCATTGTAAACTCTACCCATAGCCAATTCTATTTCTTTCACCTTGTCCAAAATGGACATGGGTGAAAAAACGGTTGATAATGTAAGAGTCTGATTGTAAAATATATTTTCAGATTCAAAATCCTCTGCCACGGATTTAATTACTTCCGATTTCTTCTCAACCTCTCCTATCTCCCTCTCAATATGCGATAGAGCAGTTATCAAGTTTATTTTTTGATCACCTAAATTAGATCCTAGTAACAAAACGATACGATTGTGCGACATATGTTTTAATAATAATTTAAATATACAAAAATGAAAAGATTTTTTGGTAATGTTTTGGCGGTAATTATCGGAAACATTTTAACCTTCACCTTTATAAGCGCTGTTTTAGTAGGAATTGTCATGTTTTCCTTGGCTGGAAATTTAAATCAATCCAAGAGTCCTAAAAAAGATTCGGTCTTAGAATTGACTTTTGATAGCCCTATAAAAGAAAGTTCAATGGATGAGGAACTTAGCCTATTTACAAGTCCCACAAAAACAGAACCTTATTTTAGAGATATTATTCGTTCGATTGAAGCTGCAAAAGAAGATGATAAAATCAAAGGAATTAGTCTTAAAGTTCAATCCTTTAATGGAGGATCTTCCCAATTAACTGATGTTAGAAATGCTTTATCTGATTTCAAAAAGAGTGGGAAATTCATCTATGCTTATTCACACAATGCCAATCAGTCGGCCTATATACTTAATTCTGTGGCAGATTCTGTTTTTCAAAATCCTCTTGGAATGGTTCTTCTACAAGGATTGAGTGCGGAAGTGATGTTTTATAAAAACTTTGGTGATAAATACGGAATTGATTTTCAAGTTATTCGTCACGGTGCTTATAAATCGGCTGTTGAACCCTATATAAGGGAAGATCTCTCGCCTGAAAATAGAGAGCAACTTAGCCTTATCTTAAATGATATTTGGGGAAATCTCTCTGACAAAGTAGCAGTATCTCGAAAGTTATCCAAAGAACAACTTACTACATCTGTAGATAGTTTGCACAGTTTTAATCCCATGAAAGCTTTGGAATATAAGTTGGTAGATAAAATTGTGCATGAACCGGAATACGAAAAAGCATTGGCAAGTCGTTTGGAATTGGAAGTAGGTGAAAAAGATGTTCTTAGTGATGTTTTGAGTAAACATACCATTGGCCTAACCGACTATGCGGCTAGTTTAAAGTCGGATGGCGGAAGAGATCAAATCGCTGTTTTGTATGCAACGGGAACCATTATGCCGGGAGAAGGATATTCTGGAATTCAGTCGGAGGTGTATAAAAAAGCAATTCGTGCGTTGAGAGATGATGAAAATGTGAAAGCAGTTGTTTTGAGAATTAATTCTCCTGGTGGAAGTGCAGATGCAGCGGAAGAGATTTTATATGAATTAAGAGAATTACACAAGAAAAAACCGATCATCGTTTCTTTTGGTGATGTTGCTGCCTCGGGCGGATATTACATTGCGATGGAAGCCGATTCCATCTTCGCTAGTCCGAATACAATTACAGGTTCCATTGGTGTTTTAGGAATGATTCCTAGTTTAAAGAAATTGGTGAACAACGTGGGAATTACTACAGATTATGTCAACACAAATGAGAATTCAGATTTTTTGAGAACGGTTTTTCAACCCTTGAATGAGACAGGCCTTTCTACCATGACCACAATGACTGAAAATGTTTATTCTATTTTCGTTCATCACGTGATGGCAGGAAGAGGAATGACCTATGAACAAGTTGACGCGATAGGTGGTGGCCGTGTTTGGTCCGGCACGCAAGCTTTGGAAGTGGGCCTGATTGATTCCTTCGGAACTTTGGAAGATGCGATAAATGCAGCGGCTCACAAAGCGAATATCGATAAATATGCGGTAACAAGTTATCCCTTTAGAAAAGGAGGAATCGAAGAATTCTTGCAGGATTTCCAAATGGTAAAATCAGAAGCGATGGTACGTCAAGAATTGGGTGCTGAATATTTTGAGATTTATCAACAATTGAAAGCTATGAAAGAATACAAAGGAATTCAATTAAGAATGCCATTTGATATTAATATAAAATAAGTTTCATTTTTTATAGGAATTTCCATTTCCAAAAAGCAAAGCCGATTTCTACTTTTTTAGAAATCGGCTTTGTTTGTTTTTGGTAAAATCCAATTAGAATTTATAGGCTCCTCCTACTCCGAAGCTGGTAATGCTATTGAAGTTTTTAAAGTCGGTAGCTCTATCCAATTCACTGGAAATGTTTTTGATAAAGAAAAATACCTGGAAATATTCATCCTGATATCCTCCTTTGGGCTGGAAGAAAAAACCACCTTTGTAGTCTTTACTTAAACTCATTGCAAACCCTAAATCGACCATCGCAAAAAACTGGCTGGAAAGGTTAAACTGACCACTTACTCCAATTGGAACCAAAGTCAACCCTTTGTTTTTGGTATTCGTTCCCGATATATCTTTTCCAGAGAAAAAGTCCAATCCTGCAACTGCTCCTAGGTGTAAATTCTCGAAAACGGGATAATGATACGAAGCACTCACTCCATAGTTTAGCCCGAAGTAGTCGGTAGAGTTACCTGTAGGCACACCAATGTAACCACTTCCTTTTAATCCTTCTTGTGCATTTATTGTAGCCAATACTGTGAAGACTAGGCAAAGACTAAAAAACCATTTTTTCATTCTGTTGTTATTTTTCGTTTGTTAAAATTCTATATAATTCGTCGGTCTGATTTTCTGCATAGGTAGAGTCAATCAAATCTGCAATTCCTAAAAGCTCACTGATGAATCGGAATTGTCCATCGATATTACTTTGTTCCCTTAAATCAATTTCGCCATCACTCTTGAATGTTTGGTAGGATTGAATGAGATTATTTCGAACTGGAGCGAATTCAGATTGAAAGAATTTCATCGCAGCGGTTGTATCTGTTTTCTCTAAATAAGTTTTTACTTGACCGTAAATCATGATTGAGTAATCACTTCGTGCGCTAGATAAATCAGACGATATGGTATAGCGAAGATTTGGAGAAAGATTTTCATAATAATTTATTTTCTCGAGCAATCGCAGTTTAATTGTGTTCAACAATTGATTTGCTTTTTCGGTTTCACCAATTTCATTGTAAAGTTGGGCTATTCTTTCAGTCGCTGTTCCATAGTCGTAACGCGGTTCATCCGGAATCATTTCCATCACTTTATCTAACACTTCTTTTGCTTTTTTATTGTCTCCTTTTTCAACAAAATCACCTGCAAGTCGTGCAGCAATATTTCGATAGGTATTGGTGTAATTTCGATCGGTTTCTGCAAAAGACGTATCAGGACGGTTGTAATTCGCCCATTGAAACTGACTGAAATTCTCATACATTTTCGCTGAATTACTTCTTCCTAATTTCCCGTCTTTTCCAAACGGAGTAAGAATTGGAACTACCTTATACGTAAATCCGTTATTTTCTAAATAATCATTTAACCAAAAGATATTACCTGAGTCTGAAATTCCTCCACCACTAAAGTAAATCGCTCGGTCCCAATTGTATTCTGCAAACATAGAAATCATCATCAATTCGGATTTATACAATTGTCGTTTTCCAATTTTGATTGTCAGGTGATCCACCATTTTATCTGCATCCTGCGGAGAAACAATTCCATACTTAAGTGCATTTTCTTTGTTGACAGGAATCACGATTTTATCTACCGGCAAATAATTTACAGGTCCCAGTGGATAACCAAAATAATCCGCTAAGGCTGCTTTTGCAGGACTCTTATTATCCATCAAGAAATCATAGGCTTCTTTGGCCGTCATACTGTCTTTCTCTAAATATATTTCCAACGGTTTTATGGAATTGTATAATTGTTGGATTCCAGCTGGATCATAACCGGAATCAATTAAATAGGAACTGATCTGATCGGGTGATAAACTCATTATCTCTGCCGTACTCAAATCGGCATCTTCTCGAATTAAACTGTTCAATTCCGTGAAAATACTTTTTAAATTCCCTGCAACTACCATGATGTTGTCATTGGAATTCAATTGGAAATCTTTGTATTCTAATTTCGATGGCAAAGCCGCGGCGTTGTAGGTCCTACGCAAAGACTGATCGATATTCCAAGGAGAGCCTAATAAAGTATAGTTCACAATCTTCACATCATCTCTAAAAAGCTCCGTTTCTTGAAGACCCCAAAGTGGATAGGTGTCGTTGTCACCATACACAAACAGGATGGAGTTCTGATCGAGACCATTTAAATAGTTAAAAGCAAGTGCATGAGCACCTTCTCTGTGTGAACGGTCGTGATCATCCCAGTTTTGGAAGCCCATTAATAAAGGAACACCCAAACACAATACCGAAATAATTAAAGTTGTCGAAGTTTTTAATTCTTGCTTTTTGATTTTTCGAAGTAAGAGATAAATTCCTTGTACGCCCAATCCTACCCATATTGCATAGGCATAGAATGAAGTGACCAAAGCATAATCTCGCTCTCTGGGTTCAAAAGGTTTTACACTGGTATAGAAAATAATTCCAACACTGGTCAATAAGAAGAGGGAGAGAATCGCCCACCAATGAACGACATTTCGGTTGAGTTGAACAAAAAACCCAATTAATCCCAATAATAAAGGCAACATAAAATAAACATTATGTCCTTTGTTGTCTTTGAATTTTGCGGGAAGCGTAGCTTGGTCACCCAAACGTGGATTATCAATAAATGGAATTCCTGAAAGCCAGTTTCCTTTTGTCACTTCCATATTTCCTTCCCAATCGTTTTGTTTTCCTGAGAAATTCCACATAAAATAACGGAATCCCATATAACCCAACTGAAAATCAATAAAATAATTCAATTGTTGACCAAAGGTTGGAGGTTGAATATCCAGTAATTCTGCATTTTGTTTTAAATCTGCAATTCGTAAAGTTCCATCGTGCTTTTTCTGCATCAACTCATTGAACTGTTGTTCTGCGATCTGTCGTTTTTGAGCGCGTACTTCTGCATGATCTTCGTAATTGCTAAAGTACATCGGATTGATTGAGAATTCAGGGAAGCCATACATACTCGCATAGTTTTCCATCACGACGGGATCCGGAGAAAACATTTTCGGAAAAAACTTGGTGTGTTTATCGTTGTAAACGTAATCTTTTCGATCGGATAGTTTGACATATTTCTTTGACTTTGTATCCTTTATATAATTAGCGCCTGTGATTTTTGTTTCGTAATTCCCATTGGATGAGACTTTCATTCCATCATCCGCAATATTCGCGGTATAAACGTATCCGTAGGTTGTAGGCCAATCTCCGTATTGTTCACGGTTAAAATAATCCAACATACCCAAAGCGGTATCGGGATCATTTAAATTCATGTGCGGGTTTGCATTGGCGCGAATAGGAATAACCAACCACGATGAAAAACCAAGGATCATAAATGCTACCGATAGAAGCAATGTATTAACCGTTCGCCAATTGTATTTTCGAGAATAGTTTAATGCCAACACAAAAAATCCTACCAAAATAAATCCTGCAACCCAGTTTCCTGAATTGAAGGGTAATCCAAAGTTGTTAACAACAAACATTTCGGTTTCACCAAAAAATGTCATTACCAATTTAAACAAGTATTTAAAAACGAATCCTAAGAATATAGCAGTTATGACATTCGCAATCAGAAAACTCTTAACAGTAAATTTATAGTTTTTAATGTAATATAAATAACAAGCAAGTGGAATTGCCAGTATAGCCATTAAGTGAACACCGGTTCCTAAACCAATCATCAATGAAATGAGTAAAAACCATTTGTCGGCTCTTTGTTTGTCGTTTTCTTCTTCCCATTTGCATCCCAACCACACCAAAATAGCTGAGAATAAGGATGCCATCGCATATACTTCCCCTTCAGAAGCGGAGAACCAGAAGGAATCACTGAACATAAATACAGCGGATCCAACGACACCACTTGCAAGGGTGATTAGAATTTGAGAAGGTGAGAATTTATTGGGTTTAATCGGTTCTTGAACTTCGTTTTGAACGGTAACCTTTGACATTCTTCGAACGAAATGTGTAATCGTCCAAAAAAGAAACATAATGGTCAATGCACTACTAAGCGCTGACATTGCATTTATGAGGATGGCATATTTACTTCCATCCCCAAAAGCAAGTCCAGACCAAACGGCTCCAATTAATTGAAACAAAGCAGCTCCCGGTGCATGAGTTACTCCTAATTTAGCGGAAGAAACAATGTATTCACCACAGTCCCAAAAGGATAGCTTTCTCTCCATCGTCGATAGATAGACAAAAGAGGCGATGAAAAACATTATAAATCCAATTCGGTTGTTCCACTTCTTAAAAGGAATATTCATTTTATTTAAATTATCTTGCGAAAATAAGAACATTTTTAGAGTTTAAGGGCTTAAAGAAATGTGAAAACGAAATTTTTATTTTTAAGATTGCCTAAAAAGTGAGAATAAATTAAAAAACGAAGGTGTTTTAATTATTTTTGTTTAAATTTGCTTGGCAAAAAGCAATGGCTCTTACAGATAAAATTATTCAGGACGCAATCACCTTCGACGATGTCCTTTTGGTGCCTTCTTACTCAGAAGTTCTACCCGCTCAGGTTTCTTTGAAAACCAGATTAACAGACAACATCATGTTAAATATACCCTTGGTCTCCGCTGCAATGGATACAGTGTCCGAGTATAAATTAGCCATCGCACTTGCCCGTGAAGGTGGACTTTCATTTATCCATAAAAACATGTCTATTGAAGATCAAACCAGTGAAGTGGATGCGGTAAAACGTTCTGAAAACGGAATGATTTCCGATCCTATCACACTTTCTCGTCATCACGTTTTAAAAGATGCAGATGAATTGATGCAGCGTTACAAAATTTCAGGATTGCCTGTTATTGAAGACGATATGACTTTGGTTGGGATCATTACAAACCGAGACATTCGCTATCAGACCGATATGGATCAATTGGTAGAAGATGTAATGACCAAAGAAAATTTAATTACTTCCGACATAAATACCGATTTAAATAAGGCAAAAACGATTTTATTGAAAAATAGAGTAGAGAAATTACCTATAGTCGATAATGAGTTTAAATTAATTGGTCTTATTACGATTAAAGACATCGACAATTTAACCAATTTTCCAAATGCGTGTAAGGACACCCAAGGAAGATTGCGCGTAGGTGCAGGAATTGGTGTAGGACCTGATAGTTTGGAAAGAATTCATTCGTTGGTAGAACGCGGTGTTGACATTGTTGCTTTGGATTCCGCACACGGTCATTCAAAAGGAGTGCTCGACAAAGTAAGAGAAGTTCGAAATGCTTTTCCAGAATTGGATATTGTAGGTGGAAACATCGTAACTGCAAGTGCAGCCAAAGATTTAATTGACGCAGGTGCAAACGTGTTAAAAGTTGGAGTTGGACCGGGTTCAATTTGTACAACGCGTGTGGTTGCAGGTGTTGGCGTCCCTCAACTTTCAGCGATTTATGATGTGTATGAATATGCAAAAACGAAGAATGTAACTGTAATTGCCGATGGTGGTATTAAATTATCTGGTGATATTGTGAAAGCAATAGCCTCGGGCGCAAGTTGTGTGATGATTGGTAGTTTGTTTGCCGGTACGGAAGAAGCACCGGGTGAAGAAGTGATTTACCAAGGAAGAAAATTCAAAGCCTATCAAGGAATGGGTTCGCTATCCGCCATGCGAAGAGGAAGTAAAGATCGTTATTTCCAAGCTGATGCAAATAAATTGGTTCCGGAAGGAATTGAAGGAAGAGTTCCTTATAAAGGAAGTTTATCCGATATGGTTTATCAGCTCTGTGGTGGTCTAAGAGCAGGAATGGGATATTGTGGCACACCGGATATTGAATCTCTTATTCGAGACAGTAAATTTGTGAAAATCACGAATGCTGGTTTGAATGAAAGCCATCCGCACGATGTGGTGATTACCAAAGAAGCTCCAAACTACTCGAATTAAATCAGTTAGAAAATATTTTGATAAAAGGACGGTCAGGAAGTGTCGTTCTTTTTATACACCTTGAGTTGAATCAAAAAGGAGTTGAATAAAACCTATTCAACTCCTTTTGGTATTTATATACTAGATAAAATCTAGTAAGAAAGTAATGTCTAAATTAAAACTGCCATCCAGCGGTCAATAAGAACATTCCTTGTGTGTTTTTTACTTTTGCTACATAGTTATAGTCTGCATTCATTGGTAATGACGCGTAGTAGACTGCGTTGTCACCGTAGTCATAATCCACATAGTCTCCATTTCCAAAGATGTAATTGTATGATTGATTTTGGAATTGATAAGCCGCATCCAAATAGAATCCTCCAAAATCATAACCGGCACCAAAACTAAAACGGTTGATATCGCCTCTAACAATTTCTGAAAAATTTTGTGAAACCGCAGTACCCGTTCCCAAATCCGCATTCAATGAAACATCATCGAAAGGAGTTTGCACGAAATTATAACCTGCACGTAATCTGAAGTTTTCTAATCGGTATTCACCACCCAATCGAACTTCGCTACTTGATTTGTAGTTGTTGTCCAAAAAAGCATTGGTGGAAGTGAAATACTGCGAAGGCTTGAATTTCGTTGAACCATTCATATGAAGTGTATAATCCGCGTTCAAAGCCAATGACTTTCCAACTACCAATCCTGCACTAGCTACCAAACGGCTGTTTGTATTTCTGTCGTATTCACTGTAATACAAATCATAACTGTAATCTGTATCATTGATAGCTAAGTCAGCAAAATAATTTTCTTCAATATTACTGTACCAAACCGGGCTGTGGTAGGCCAATCCCAATCGGACATTGTCGGTCACTTTCCCAATCACACCTGCGCTTAAAGAAAATCCAGTTGCTCTTGAAGAGTATGGAGTTCCATTTAAGTCATATCTATAAACAGTTCCTTCGGTGTCTTCGTCAAAAACCACATAATTATCGTAACGAATATCGTGGGTATTCAGTCCCATCCCTAGAAATAACTTATCGTTGTAACTCGCACCAAAATTAATCGTTGCTTTGGTTTTGTAACCTTCTGCCACGTCTTGGTATCCCGCCATTGTATACGTTGTATATTCTTCAGGATCATCGTTTGTAAGATAGGTTCCTGTGATATTGTTGTTTCTACCCAATAGAATTCGATTGTCCAAAGATTCTTGGGAATATTTAAGTCCAATTGAAAAGCGGTTCCATGCATTCCCTTCGTTATGGAAAACAAAGTTTGCACCTACGTTTTGAAATTGGAATGAATTATCATCAGTTTTGAAACTATTTCCAAACCGAGATTCGTTTTTGAATGAATTGACTCCAAGTGTTACATTCAAATCCGAAGCAATTGCGACTGCCAAACCAGCAGGGTTTTGTTCGGTGGAAGAAATATCTCCTCCCAAAGCTCCCATGGAACCTCCCATACCGATATAACGTGCGCTTCCCGCATTTATTTCGTTTGAAAAGTTGGATAGTGAATTTAAATCCTGAACATTTTGTGCATTTGTGATTCCTGTCACAAGGATTAAAGCTGCGACTATTTTTCTCATTTCTGCTAAATTTTAATTTCGTAAATAATTAGAATAGAAAAAAGCCTGTTGAAAAACAGGCTCTAAATTATTATCTTCGTGAACCTCCTGAGCTTCGTACGCCACCACCAGAACTTCTCATTCCTCCTGTATTAGAACTTCCTGTGTTGCTTCTCATCGATGGTGTTGAAGATCGATTAGGCTGAGTATTTCTGCTTGGTTGTGACATATTTGAATTAGAACGCGTTCCTGGACTTGTTTGCATATTTGGATTTGTACGCGTTCCTGGACTTTGTTGGGTTCTAATGGGCGCATTCGGTCGGGTGTTTGCCGGAGCCGTTGCTCTTATAGGTCTTGTATTGGGTTGTGCATTTTCATTCATTCCAGAAGTAGGTCTAACTCCACCTGTATTATTCTGATTTGATTGCATATTTGGATTCGTAGTTCTTACTCCTCCTGTATTGTTCTGATTCGATTGCATATTCGGATTCGTAGTTCGAACTGCACCCGTTGTATTCTGATTCGACGGAGCGGTTCGTACATTTCGTACCGGTCGATTGTCTGAATTTGAACTCATACTATTCGAACCAACGGAACTATTTATTCCTCGCACAGGTCTGTCATTGTTATTCATTTGAGATGTTCTGTTCGATGTATTGCTTCTATATGGACTACCATTTTGGGCTAAACCTGAACCTGGTCTTGATCCTGGACGAACTGCTGTTCCTCTGTTCCAATAGGAATTTCCATAGTATCCATAATTTCCACCGTAGTAACTACCATAGTATCCACCATAATAACCTCCATAGTAAGATGAACCCCAATATGGACTATATCCGTAATATCCACCATAGTATGGAGAATAGAAAGGACTCCATCCACCCCAATAAGGATAATACCAACTGTATCTTGGGTAGCTCCAGTACCAACTACTGTATCCAAATCCCCACCAAGGATTATAATATCCACCGTAATTGTTTATGGTTATATCCAATCCGTCGTATCTCCCCCAATCGCTTGTATTACTAGAACCGACATATACATTATTACCTGTTACTTGTACCGTATTGTTGCTTTGGGCTTGTTGGGTCTGATTGGATGTATCGTCGTAATAGAAATCCTCCGCTCCTTTTCCATTGGCATCAAAATAAGGACTTCCAACCTGTATATCGTAAGATTGAGCACTTGCAGTAGAACCTAAATCTATTTGACCATCCTTGTATGGACTATAATATACGCCGTCAGTCTCTCCGCTTGCAGCTGCAGTTGATTGAGTGGAAGCGCAAGAGCTTACTCCAAAACCTAGCAAGATTACGCCGAGGTATGTGAAGATTTTTTGGGGATTTATGTAAAGTTTGCTCATTTTTATAGTTTTACAGTTGTTATTATTTAAATTTGCACCTTGTTTTAGACTAATAGTGTCTAAAAGTAGGAATTTATTATATAATGGCAATTATTATGCCAAGAAAGAAATGTTAAATTATCATAATACCTAGTATAAAATAAGATGGCAAAACTAACGTCGAGAGATGAAGATTACTCTAAATGGTACAACGAATTGGTTGTACAAGCGGGATTGGCTGAAAACTCAAAAGTAAGAGGATGTATGGTTATCAAACCCTACGGCTATGCGATTTGGGAAAAAATGCAAGCTGAATTGGATCGTCGATTTAAAGAGACGGGACATCAAAATGCTTACTTTCCTTTGTTTGTTCCCAAAAGTATGTTTGAGGCGGAAGAGAAGAATGCAGAAGGATTTGCCAAAGAATGTGCGGTGGTAACGCATTACCGATTAAAAAATGATCCAGATAATAAGGGAAAACTAATGGTGGATCCCGATGCAAAATTGGAGGAAGAATTGGTCGTTCGACCGACTTCGGAAGCGATTATTTGGAGTACCTATAAAAACTGGATTCAATCCTACCGTGATTTACCGATTTTAATTAATCAATGGGCGAATGTGGTTCGATGGGAAATGCGAACGCGTTTGTTTCTACGAACAGCTGAATTCCTTTGGCAAGAAGGACACACAGCGCATGCGACCAAGGAAGAAGCCATGGAAGAAACGACGCAAATGTTGGATGTATATGCCGAGTTTGCCGAAGGATTCATGGGAATGCCGGTTGTAAAAGGAATGAAAACACCGAGCGAACGATTTGCAGGTGCAGAAGAAACCTTTTGTATCGAAGCACTTATGCAGGACGGAAAAGCACTTCAGGCAGGAACTTCTCACTTTTTAGGTCAGAATTTCGCGAAAGCTTTCGATGTGAAATATGCGACCAAAGAAGGTGGACTTGAATATGTTTGGGCAACTTCATGGGGCGTTTCTACCCGATTGATTGGTGCATTGATCATGACGCATTCCGACGATAATGGTTTGATTTTACCTCCGAAATTGGCACCGATTCAAGTCGTAATCATTCCGATTTATAGAAATGACGAACAGAAAGAAGCGATTTCTGAAGTGGCAGATACATTGATGGCAGAATTAAAACAAAAAGGAATTTCTGTCAAATTTGACGATGACGATAAAATGAAGCCTGGATGGAAGTTCAATGAGTATGAACTAAAAGGAGTACCGATTCGAATTGCGATTGGCCCTAGAGATTTGGAAAATGGAGAAGCAGAAATGGTGCGAAGAGATACCTTGGAAAAATCCACTGAGAAAATCGATGGTCTAAGTGAAACGATTGGAAGAAAGCTGGATGAAATTCAGGAAAACATTTTCAACAAAGCTTTGAATTACAGAGCAGAACACACAACCGAAGTGCATACATACGACGAGTTTAAGGATGTGTTGGAAAACAAAGGAGGTTTTGTTTTGGCTTATTGGGATGGTGACGATGAGACAGAAGAAAAAATCAAAGAAGAAACCAAAGCTACAATACGTTGTATTCCGTTTGACGAAGTAAATTTGGATAATAAATTTGACGTCTATTCGGGAAAACCCGCAAAATTTAAAGTTCTTTTTGCAAAAGCGTATTAAAGTTTAACAAATAATTATTACATTCGTATTATCCTTTGGCTTAATATTGGATATCTAAAAACAAAAGAACATTATGAGAAAAGTTTTATTTTTAACAGCAGTTTTAGCATTTGTAGGATTTTCAAATGCACAACAAAAAATGGATGCAAAATCATTGCAAACAACCGAAGTACGAAATAATTTTGAAGCGTGGAGTGCTGACTTAGGTTTGACAGATGCTCAGAAAACACAAATTCAAGCAATTTACGAAAAAGCAACCCAGGAAAAGGAAGCAATTCGTTCGACAGGTACTGCCAAAGACTTCAAAGAAATCACAGACCGTCAGGAAACTGCAATTAATGCAATTCTTACACCTGCACAGTTGACAAAAGTGAAAGAAATTGAAGCAGCAAGAAATCAACAAAAAATACAGAATTCAGTTAAGTAATCAAAGAATAAGTGAAATTATAAAAATGCCTTCTCTATGGAGGCATTTTTATTGAATAAATAAGAAAAAAAACAATGTTAGCCAAAAAAATTATTTCATTTGCCGTATTAATTACGGCTATCGTCACAAATGCACAAGACCTCACTTTAAAAGGAAAAGTAACAAACACTCAAAATATTCCCCTTGAATATGCCACAGTATCCATTCAGGAACCAGAAACTTTCAATGAAGTTATGGAAGTAGTAACAAGTTCGGATGGTAGCTTTGAAGTAAAAGTTCCTGCTGGAAATTATATTTTATATATAGAATCTTTCTTAGGTGGAATCTATGAGAAAAGTATTCAAGTTACCAAAAACGAAAATTTAGGAACCATTAAAATTCAAGATAGCTCCGCCGTTGCATTGGAAGGCATAACTTTAACAGGTAGCGATCAAGCCTATCGAATGGAATTAGACAAAAAAATCTACGACCTTTCAAAAGACCCCATGTCCAAAGGGAGTTCTCTTTCTGAAGCCTTAGAAAATGTACCTTCGGTCCAAGTGGATGGTGAAGGAAATATAAGTTTGAGAGGAAATGAAAGTGTTCGAATTCTAATTGATGGAAAACCGTCTACATTGATTGGGTTTTCAGATCCAGCCGAAGCACTAAAAAGTTTGCCTGCCGATATTGTAGAACGAATTGAAGTGGTAACCAACCCGTCTGCACGCTATGAAGCAGAAGGAAGTGCGGGAATCATTAACATTATTCTTAAGAAAGGAAAATTAAGAGGCTGGAATGGTTCTGTGAACCTAAGTGGAGGAATCCCAACCGTTGCAGGAATCACTACAAATTTAAACTACCGTACAGGAAAATGGAATTTTTTCACCAATCTAGGTTACCGTCATTCTGAAAGGGAAAATAGCAGAAGTTCAAACACCACTCGTTTCGATTCAAACGGAATTCCGAGATACGAAGATATGGACGGAAAAGGAACATGGACGCGAAGTGGATTTAATGCTATGTTAGGAGGTGAATACAGTTTAGACGATAAAAACACATTCACACTTTCTGGAAGCTACAGAAACGGTGACAACAAAAATGAATCTACGCTTACATACATTGATTTTGATGCGGATAGGAACTTAATGGCGTCTTCCTCGCGTGTGCAAGATGAAAAATCAGATAATTACGGTGTAGAAGGAAACTTTAACTACAAACATGAATTTGATCGATCCGGTCATGAATTCACAGTAGATGCTTCTGCCAATTATTCCGAACAAAAAGAAGATGGAATATTTAGAGAAGTTGGTGATTTCGTGAATTCTACTGAGAAAGCAATCAATAGTGAAACCCGTAATCAGGTGATTATATCTGCAGATTATGTGTATCCGTTTGGAAATAAAGGTCGTTTTGAATTGGGGGCGAGAGGAGAAATCTCTGGAAATTTAACCGATTTTAAAGTGGATAGCCTTTCAGGAAACGATTGGATTTCAAATCCAGACTATGCAAATCGTACCGATTACAAACAAAATGTATTTGCAGCGTACGCTCAATACGGTCAGGCTTTTGGAAGTTTCTCTTTCTTTGCAGGATTGAGAATGGAGAATTCAGATATTACTGTAAAGTCTATTTCTAACAACAGTTCGACCAATAAAAATTACGTTGATTTCTTCCCAAGTTTATTTTTGAATTATGAGTTTGAGAGCGAAGATCAATTGCAAATTAGCTACAGCCGTAGAGTACGTAGACCAAGAGGTTGGGATTTGATTCCGTACACTTCCTATTCAGACAATCGAAATATGCGAATGGGAAATCCGGATTTGAATCCACAATATACCGATTCATTCGAAGTGTCTTATATCACAAAGATTGGGAAGTTTATGATTACGCCTAACATTTATTATTCAAATACACAAGACAATATTCAGCGATATCAATCCATTAATGAACATGGAGTTTTGGTTGCAAAACCCATCAACGTAGGAACCGATGAGCGATATGGAGGAGATTTAACTTTTACATACCGACCATGGAAATGGTGGAATGTAATGGGGAACGTGAATTTATATGGTTATAAAACTACGGGTGAACATACCGACACATTTATCAATTCAAACGGAGATACCGTGAGTCGAACTACGAATTTTGATGGGGATGGATTTAGCTGGTTTGGACGTTTGAGTAACACATTTACTTTACCAGAAAAAATCAATTTACAGGTTTCTGGAATGTATAGAGGTGGAAATAAAACCGCACAAAGTGAAAGAAAACCGATGTATGGAGTGGATTTATCTTTGAGTAAAGATTTATTCAATGACAACGCAACGCTTACTTTTAGTGTAAGAGATGTATTGGATTCACGAGAAATGAAAATGTCTTCGTTTGGAGATGACTTTTACATGGATAGAACGTTCAGATGGAGCGTACGGTCCTTTAATTTAAGTTTCACATATCGATTTAATCAATCAAAAAGAGACCAAAGAAGACAAGAAAGAAATCAAAGTGAAGACTTTGAAATGGAAGGACAAATGTAAGCTAAGCATTGCATAGAAGATTGAATGAATAGTCCTAAGTAATCGATAAGAATACTTAGGACTATTCATATAAAATTGATTCTCAATCAAATTGGCACAACTCATTGTCCATCCGGAAAGAAAAAAATATATTTGTCCTAAATTAAATTCTTCTTAAAATGAAATTCCCAAAAACACATAGTTTAAAAGAAATTGCCAAAATCATTGGTTCTAAATTCATTGGCGACGAAAATTTCCCGATTGAAGGCATTAACGAAATCCACGTCGTTGAACCCGGTGACATCGTTTTTGTCGATCATCCCAAATATTACGACAAAGCACTGGAAAGTGCGGCAACTGTAGTTCTCATCAACAAAGAAGTTGAATGTCCCGAAGGAAAAGCACTTCTAATTTCAGACGATCCTTTTCGAGATTTTGTGAAGATCGGACAACATTTCAATTCGTTTAAACCTGCCCATCAATCCATTTCATCGACTTCAAAAATCGGGGAAGGAAGTCATGTTCAGCCCGGTGCATTTATTGGAAACCAGGTAGAAATCGGGAAGAATTGTTTGATTCACGCCAATGTTTCCATCGGTGACAACTGTAAAATTGGTGACAATGTAGTTATTCATTCAGGTACAGTTTTAGGCGGTGATGGATTTTATTACAAGAAACGAGAAACCGGTTTTGACAAATTAAAATCCGTTGGAAATGTGGTGATTGAGGACGATGTGGAAATTGGCGCAAACTGCGCCATTGACCGTGGAGTAACTGCATCCACAACCATAGGCGCAGGTTCAAAATTGGATAACTTAATTCAAATTGGACACGATACACTCATTGGAAAAAAATGCCTAATCGCTTCTCAAGTTGGTATTGCAGGCTGTGTTGTTATTGGTGATGAAGTTACGATTTGGGGTCAAGTCGGGATTAAAAGCGGAATTACCATTGGCAATAAAGTTGTAATCATGGCACAATCTGGCGTTGGACATAATTTGGAAGAAGGCAAATCCTATTTTGGCTCCCCGGCAGAAGAAACTCGGAAAATGTACAAGAAAATGGCTGCCACTCAGATTTTAGTCAATGACTTTCTGAAAAACAAAAGAAAAAAAGAAGACGATCCGGTTTAAATAAATTTGTTAAAGACAGACCCATCTTATAAATACAGTCAGCAAACCCATCGATTTCAGCTTAATTTTATTAAATTTGCAATTCGCACGATTTTTAAAGTACCTAAATGTGCAAAAAACAAGACTTCGGGTACTTTGAATTAATTAAATACATTTTTTAACACAGATAGAATGAATATGGATACACAAACATTGAATGTACACGAAAGATTAGGAAAACATATTTTAGCCGATGGCTATTCGATTGTGATGGATATTGAAAAATCACACGGATCCTATATTGTAGATGAGAATGGACATGAATATTTGGATATGTTCAGTATGTTTGGTTCAGGATCAATTGGATACAACCATCCTCATTTGATTAAAAACACGGATTTTTTAGGACGAATGGCTGTTAACAAACCGACCGTTTCTGATATTTACACCGAACAATATGCTGATTTTGTAGATACGTTTGAACGCGTAGCTATTCCCAAAGAATTGCCTTACACTTTTTTCGTTTCAGGTGGAGCTTTGGCCGTTGAAAACGCACTGAAAGCAGCCTTTGATTGGAAAACACGATTGAATAAAACCAACGGAATCGATAAAGAAGCAGGACAAGTAATCCACTTCAAACAAGCATTCCACGGCCGTACGGGTTATACCTTGAGTTTAACGAATACTGCTGACCCACGGAAATACATGTATTTCCCAAAATTTGATTGGCCACGCATTGATACACCAAAAATGTTCTTTCCGTTGTCCGAAGAAAATGTCGCAAAAACCATCGAATTGGAAAAAATGGCATTGGATCAAATCAACAAAGCATTAGCAAATAATCCAAATGAAATCGCATGTATCATCATTGAAACCATCCAAGCAGAAGGTGGAGATAATTTCTTCCGAAATGAATTCCACAAAGCGTTGCGAAAAGTATGTGATGACAACCAGATTCTTTACATTTTGGATGAAGTTCAAACCGGAATGGGATTGACTGGAAAAATGTGGGCATATCAAAACTATGACATCATTCCAGATATCATTGCTTTTGGTAAGAAAACTCAAGTTTGTGGTATTTTGGCAAACAAAGAAAAATTAGACCAAGTTCCACATAACGTTTTCCAAGAATCAAGTCGTATCAATTCTACTTTTGGTGGAAATTACATCGACATGATTCGCTTCAAATTAATTTTGGAAGTAATTGAACAAGAAAACCTATTGGAGAACGTACGCGTTCAAGGAGAATTCTTGAAATCAGAATTGGAGAAATTACAAGAAAATCATTCCAACGTTTCTAACGTAAGAGGAATGGGCTTATTCTGTTCGTTTGATTTAACCAGCACCGAAGAAAGAGATGCGGTTATCAACAAAGCATTTGAAAATAAATTAATCCTTCTTTCCTGTGGTGAGAAAACAATTCGTTTCCGTCCCCATTTGAATGTGAAAAGAGAGGATTTAGAAAAAGTAAGTGAAATTTTGAACGAAATTCTTTAATCGTGCAAAATAGTGTAAGTATAAAAGCCTCGAGAAATCGGGGCTTTATTTTTTTTTGAAGCATTGGTAACAAAACTTTGTAAATTAGGTGTGAAAGATATGGTCTTTACTTAATCACTTTCTTCACGTAATTCATAATTAATTGTGTAGAATTCGGCTTTTGTTGAATGTAATCAAAAGCGGATTTCCCTCTTTCTTTTCGGGCTTCGGAATCCTGAATCAACTCATTCATTTTTTCTTCAAAATCAAAACCATCTTTAAATCGAACGGCTGCTTTTCGATCGACCAAATGAACCGCTTCCATGTAACTCTTATAATTCGGACCGAAAATCAGAGGAACTCCAAAAACTGCGGGCTCTAATGTATTGTGAACACCCGTTTTGGTAAATCCACCGCCCACATAAGAAATGGTGGAATATGCATAAACTTGCGTAAGAATTCCAATGGTATCCAAAATTAAAAACTGAGATTCTACCAATTTCTCATCTGTCATTTCTGAATAACGAACCGATTTCCCATTCAACTTCCCCATCAAATTCTGGATTTGCTTTTCATCAATATTATGAGGTGCGAAAATCACTTTCCAATCCTCAGGCAAATCTTGATTGATATAATCTGCCAAAATCACTTCATCCTCTGCCCATGTACTTCCCGCAACAATTAAATTGGAGTTGACTTTGAATTTCTCAACAAATTCTAATTTGGAATGTGACTCATAAATTTCTTTCACACGGTCAAAACGTGTATCGCCTGAAACTGTGACATGGTCAATTCCAATGGAATTCAATAGATTTTCTGAATCTTTATCTTGCACAAAAAATTGATCAATTCCACTGATTATTTTTCGAAACCAACTTGCCCAACTTCTAAAAAACAATTCCTTTTCTTTGATTACAGCCGAAATAACAACAACAGGAATTTCAGCATGATTCAATTCATTCAATAAATTATACCAATATTCATATTTCACTAAAATCAATAATTCCGGATGCAAAGTCTGAATCAGTTTTTTTGCGTTTTTAATCGAATCCAGTGGCAAATAAAATATATAATCCGCTCCGTTAAAATCCTTTCGAACTTCATAGCCCGATGGCGAAAAAAAACTCACCGCCAATTTATGGTGCGGATAGTCTGACTTTAATTTCTCCATCACAGGTCGTCCTTGTTCAAATTCGCCCAAAGACGAACAATGAATCCAAATCACGCGATCTTCCGCGGAAATGACAGATTTCATTTTCAACTCCCAATCCTTTCTTCCGTCTAGCCACAGTTTCGCTTTCGGGTTAAACCGAGAGGCAATGGAAACCGCAAAGCCGAATAAATTAACAAATAGATTATAGATGATATTCATAAGGTTGGCGAATATACAAATTCCGTTTTGTACATTTGTGCTAAATTTTAAGACAATGCGTAAATTACAAATGGTTGATTTAGGGGCGCAGTACCAAAAAATCAAAAAAGATATAGACCAATCCATCCAATCTGTTATTGATTCTTCAGCATTCATTAACGGACCCGAAGTAAAGAATTTTCAAACGGAATTGGAATCCTATTTAAATGTAAAACACGTAATTCCTTGTGGAAATGGAACCGATGCACTTCAAATCGCATTGATGGCTTTGGATCTAAAGCCAGGCGATGAAGTAATCACTGCCGATTTCACGTTCGCTGCAACGGTGGAAGTCATTCATCTATTGGGAATGAAATCCGTTTTAGTTGACGTGAATTATGATACTTTCTTAATTGACACAGAGCGATTAAAAGCCGCAATCACTCCAAAAACAAAAGCAATTATTCCAGTTCACTTATTTGGTCAAGTAGCCAATATGGATGAAATCATGAAAATTGCAGAAGAACATAATTTATTTGTAATCGAAGATACGGCCCAAGCAATTGGTGCAGATTACAAAGGCAAAAAAGCAGGAACCATTGGGACCATTGGAGCGACTTCTTTCTTCCCTTCCAAAAACTTAGGATGCTATGGAGACGGTGGTGCAATTTTTACCAACGACGATAATTTAGCACACAAAATGAGAGGAATTGTTAATCATGGAATGTACAAACGTTATTACCACGATGTAATTGGTGTGAATTCACGTTTGGATAGTATTCAAGCGGCTATTTTACGTGTGAAATTAGGTCATTTGGATGAATACAGCGCAGCAAGAGGTAAGGCAGCAGAATTCTACAATGAAGCATTTTACGAAGTTCCAGAAATCTATACACCTTTATTGGCAGATGGAACCAACCATGTATATCATCAATATACTTTGCGAATTACCAATGGAAAACGAGATGAATTGAGAGATTATTTGGAATCAAAAGGAATTCCTGCTATGATCTATTATCCTGTGCCTTTGAGAAAACAAAAAGCCTACGATACAGGTGAATACAACGATTCGGACTTCCCAAATACCAATAAATTGATCGAAGAGGTGCTTTCTTTACCCATGCATACTGAATTGCATGAAGAGCAATTGGAATTCATCACAAATACAGTAAAAGAATTTTTTAACCATTAATTAAAAGGATTCAAAACCTTAATCTAAACGAATAAAATTGAAGAAAAACATAGTAGTTACCGGCGGATTGGGTTACATTGGCTCACATACAGTCGTAGCTTTACAAGAAGCAGGTTTCACAGTAAGTATCTTGGATGACTTATCCAATTCAGATCTCTCTGTTTTGAATCGGATTACAGAAATATCAGGAATTAAACCTGAATTTCATGCGATTGATTTAAAAGACACAAAAGCGGTAAATGATTTTTTTCATTCTGCAAAAATTGATGGAATCATTCATTTTGCAGCCCACAAAGCGGTAGGTGAAAGTGTAGAGAAACCATTGATGTATTATCGAAATAATTTATTTGGACTGATTAATCTTTTGGAAGCCATGAAAGAAAACGAGGTGGACAATTTGATTTTCAGTTCTTCCTGCACGGTTTATGGTCAAGCCGATACCATGCCCATTGACGAAACAGCCCCTTTCAAAAAAGCAGAATCTCCTTACGGTAAAACCAAACAAATGGGCGAAGAGATTTTGGAGGATTTTGTAGCTGCTGATTCCAAGAACGTGATTTCATTGCGTTATTTCAATCCCGTAGGTGCGCATTCGAGCGGATTAATTGGTGAATTGCCTTTGGGCGTTCCCAACAATTTGGTTCCGTTCGTTACTCAAACCGCAGCGGGAATAAGAGAGTGTTTATCGGTATTCGGTGATGATTATCCAACGCGTGATGGTACGGCAATCCGTGACTACATCTATGTTGGCGACTTGGCGGATGCACATGTAAAAGCTTTGAATCGATTAATCGAAAAGAAAAACAAAGAGAATTTAGAAGTATTTAATTTAGGAACAGGAATCGGATCAACGGTTTTGGAAGTTGTAAAAACCTTTGAAAAAGTCAACAATCTAAAGTTAAATTACAAAACAGTATGTCGAAGAGCGGGCGATATTGTCGAGGCTTTTGCGGACAATACAAAAGCGGAAAAAGAATTAGGTTGGAAACCCGAGACTTCTTTGGAAGAAAGTATGCGAACGGCATGGGAATGGCAGAAGACTTTGTAAATCTCTTCAATTTCTACGTATAATAAATGATTTACTCTTCGCAACAAAACAGAACAAGTTAAGAAGGAATAGCCCTAAAGGTTATTCCTTTTTTGTTCCCCAATCCATTACGATTCTCCAAGTTGCAACCAAAGAATCAATTTGTTCATTTATCCCATCGACAAAGTCATGTTTCAAAATATCAAACCAACCTTCCATGGTGGCTTCTTCATGGTTTTGTTCTTGAGTTTCCACATAGTCTTTTGCGTGGTCTAACAATTCTTTGGATTTATCGGAAGGATCACTGCTCAATTCTTTTGCGCGATTTACGCGTTTTCCGGATTCAAATTCGTGTGTGTCCATTGTGTTTATTTTATAGTTTAATCACATATAAAGTTACGGACTTTCAGCCAGATGCACTTTTAAAACTATGTTAAAGTATGAAGCTTTTCTCTTTCATGGATAATGAAAAATATGCAAGAATATGCTTGAGATAAGAAAGGAAAATTGAGTTAAAAAAAGGGAATGAAAAAAGGGCAAGCTTACTACATCACACCGCTACAACCGGATACCCTTGCTGCGTTCCCACCCTGGGGGATTGACCAGGAGCTGGTTGTGTAGGACTTGCCCGCTGCAAAGTTACACTTATTTTAATTCTAACAAACAATTACTGTAAAATGAGATTATGAAAAATATCAGTTGTGTTTATTTTATGACGATTCGCTGTTGGTTTTCTTTTATCTTTGCGTTATGTCAAAATATATTTTATACGCGATTGCGTCTGGTTTATTGCTTGCACTTGGCTGGCCTTCTTATGGTTTCCCGCTTTTATTATTTTTTGGTTTTGTACCGCTTTTGTATGCTGAAAATAAGATTTCGCAATACGACCAACTCAAAAGAAAGGGTGGACTGATTTTCGGATTGGCGTATCTTACTTTTTTCATTTGGAATGCCATTGTCATTTGGTGGTTGCATTATGCACAAGAAGTAAACGCGCAGGGTGAACTCCAAAATTCATGGATATCCTATTTTGTAGCTGTTTTAGCGAATGCGCTTCTAATGAGTATCGTTTTCCAATCCTATCATTGGGTGAAGTCAAAATCAGGACACATGTACGGGATTCCCTATTTAGCAGCGGCATGGATGAGTTTCGAAAAATTTCATTTGGAATGGGAAATGTCTTGGCCTTGGTTTAATTTAGGAAATGGTTTTGCCAATTATCCGCAATGGATTCAGTGGTATGAATATACCGGAACTTTTGGTGGAACGCTTTGGATTATTTTAGGAAACATGATTGTTTTCTATTTTTTATACGGCTATTTGAACACCAAAGAAAAACAGTTACGAACGAAGTTAATCTTCTATACGCTACTCTGGATTGGAATTCCAATTGGAATTTCATACATCATTTATTACAGTTACGAAGAAAAAGGCGAAGAAATCACGGCTCTAATTTTACAGCCTGAATTGAATCCGTACACCGAAAAATACAACAAGGAACCGTTTGAAATTGTGAATGACCTGATTCAAATCACCCATAAAAACATGACGCCCGAAGTTCAATTTGTGGTTGCGCCCGAAACGGCTTTTCCTGGACCCGGACCAGGAATAAATGTGGATAAAATTTCGGATGATTTCTTAATTCAAACCATTCAACAAGATTTCGCGAAATATCCTGAACTCACTTTTGTTTCCGGTGTGGGAATGATGCGTTATTATCCGTACGAAAAATTAGCTTCGAAAACCGCAGCTCGATTTAGAGGGTCGGATATGTGGTATGATGTGATGAATTCAGCCATTCAACTAAACGCAAAAGATTCCATTCAATATTACCACAAATCAAAATTGGTAGTTGGCGTGGAACATTTCCCTTATATGTCGGTTTTAAAACCAATTATGGGCGATGTGATGTTGAATTTTGGAGGAACCGTTCGAACACATTTAACCCAAAGAGAGCGTTCGGTCTTTACGAATTCGTTTAACAACGCAAAAGTAGCTCCCATCATTTGCTACGAATCCATTTACGGTCAGTTCACCACCGATTATGTAAAGAAGGGTGCCAACGTCCTATTCATTATGACCAACGATTCCTGGTGGGGAGATACGGACGGACACAGAGAGTTATTACTGTACGGAAACCTTCGAGCAATCGAAACCCGTCGGGACATTGTACGATCTGCGAATTCAGGAATTTCTGCTTTCGTCAATCAAAAAGGAGAAATCACGTCTTCCCTACCCTATGATACGAATGGTGCTTTGGTAGGAAAAGCCAAATTAAACAATGAGATAACTTTTTATGTCAAATACGGCGATTACTTAGTTAGAATCGCATTAATAGTGGCTGGAATCCTTTTAGGATATACGATTGCTTGGCATATACTTACATCGTTAAAGAAGAAAAATAAAATTTAATTCAATGATTAGTTGTTTTTCTGAAAAGAAAATAACTATCTTTGCAGTCCCAAAAAAAACAGGAACAAATGTCGAAAATTTGTCAAATTACAGGAAAGAAGAGAATGGTTGGAAACAAAGTTTCCCACTCAAACATTAAAACAAAACGTACTTTTGACGTGAATTTGTTTAAGAAGAAGTTTTTCATGCCTGAAACCGAGGAGTGGATATACCTAAGAGTATCTGCACGCGGATTGAAGACTATCAATAAATTAGGTGTAGAAGAAGCTATTAAACGCGCACGTAAAAAAGGATTAATCGATTAATAACATTCATAATGGCTAAAAAAGGTAACAGAGTACAAGTGATTTTGGAATGTACAGAGCATAAAGAAAGCGGTACGCCGGGAATGTCTCGTTATATCACAACGAAGAACAAAAAGAACACTCCAGACCGAATTGAATTGAAAAAATTCAATCCTGTGTTGAAGCGTTATACTTTACATAAAGAAATTAAATAAAAATAGTAAACCATGGCAAAGAAGACCGTAGCCACCTTACAATCAGGTGCATCAAAGAAAATGACTAAACTAATTAGAGTGGTTAAGTCGCCAAAAACTGGAGCTTACCATTTTGACGAAAGAATCGTAACCGCTGATGAAGTGAACGATTTATTAAAATAAAATATTTTATAATCGTATTTGTAAAATAAATTTTAAGGGTTTTAAAGGTCACATATTTTGTGACCTTTTTTTATGAGAACAAATTGTATATTTGTAGCAAACACTTCATACTGTGAGTTGGTTCAAGAAAATATTAGGAAAAGAAAGTAAAGAGAAATTAGACGAAGGCTTGGAGAAGTCCAAACAGTCTTTTTTCGATAAATTAAGTCGTTCCGTTGCCGGTAAATCGAAAGTGGACGAGGATGTTCTCGATAATCTAGAAGAAGTATTGATTACCTCTGATGTAGGTGTCGAAACTACCTTAAAAATTATTCAACGCATCGAAGATAGAGTTGCTCGCGATAAATATGTAGGTACAAGTGAACTAAACATAATCCTTCGCGAAGAAATTGCAGGATTATTGTCAGAAAATGAAACCGTATCTACCAAAGGATACGACATTCCGGTACAAGATGATCCGTATGTGATCATGGTAGTGGGCGTAAATGGTGTAGGAAAAACGACCACCATTGGAAAATTAGCCAATCAATTCAAACAAGATGGTAAAAAAGTAATTCTAGGCGCGGCAGACACCTTCCGTGCGGCTGCAGTTGATCAATTGGTCATATGGGCAGATCGTGTAAATGTCCCCATCGTAAAGCAACCTATGGGCTCCGATCCCGCTTCGGTTGCATTTGACACATTGCAATCTGCTAAAGCGCAAGGCGCCGATGTGGTTTTAATCGATACCGCGGGAAGATTACACAATAAAATTAATCTGATGAATGAATTGACAAAAATCAAACGCGTGATGCAAAAAGTATATCCCGACGCGCCGCACGAGGTGCTTTTGGTTTTGGATGGTTCAACCGGCCAGAATGCATTTGAACAAGCCAAACATTTTACACAAGCAACCGAAGTAACTGCTTTGGCTGTCACAAAACTTGATGGAACCGCAAAAGGAGGAGTGGTCATTGGAATTTCAGATCAGTTCCAAATTCCAGTAAAATACATTGGTGTGGGCGAAGGAGTCAACGACTTGCAAGCATTTGATAAATTCGAATTTGTCGATAGCTTCTTTAGTAAATAATCCATTTCTCTTATTAAAAGAGTTTCATAACAAAAAAAATCCTTCCTCAAAAATTGAAAGGAAGGACTTTAAAGGGTTAGGTTTGGTCTTAGGTTAGGTTGGTTAAGCGAGTTTCAAGTAATTTAGTTTTAGTGAGATTGGTTTCATTTTTATTATACAAATATATAATTAAAATCATTAAAATAAACAAGAAAAACCCCTTTTTTTCACAGGGAAAAACCCTTTTTTTTCAACTTTCATATTTCTGAACGGCTTCAAAAAACTCCGTAATTAGCTTACGTTTCTGCGCACTCACTGGGATTTCCTTGTCATTCTTCATGATTAAATAACCTCCATCTTTATGAAAATATTTTTTCAGATAATTGGGATTAATTAAGAAAGATTGATGAACACGCAAGAAAAAAAACTTTTCAAGGGTCTTTTCGATTTCTTTTAGCGTTTTACTTACGACTATTTTTTTATCGTCCGCTAAAAATAGTGAGGTGTAATTACTGCTGCTGTTGCAATACATAATATCATCGACTTCTATAAATTCATACCCATCCGAAATGGGAAGGGCGATTTTCGTTTTCAGAATTCCCTCTCTTTTCAAATAATCCAACAATTCATTCAAATGTTCACTGTGCGCCTCTTTATTCTTTTGTTTGTTTTGCCAATCTTGCAAGGTTTCTTTCAATTCATCCTCATCAATCGGCTTCATTAGATAATCAAATGCACGCGCTTTAAAAGCTTGGGTAGCATATTGACTGTAAGCCGTGGTGAATATAACATCGAACTTTCTTTCTATTAATTGATCCAACAGTTGAAAACCATTTAATCCTGGCATTTCAACATCTAAAAAAAGAAGGTCAAATTCCAATTCCGGCAGTTTGATTAAAGCTTCCTGCACTTTATTGGTTTTATAAACTATATTCATGTGCGGATAGAGTGCGTTCAAATGAATGACTAAACTTTCTATACAATGCACTTCATCATCAACGATTACAACATTCATTATTACTTTATTTTTATAGGTTAATTACTTATCATTCAAACAATTGCTTAAAACCAACACTACTTTCGTACCGGTACTCTGACCTGAATTCTCGTCCATTTTATCTATGACTTGGAATTTAATTTTGGATTTAGAGCTTTTGTTAAACTGAATAATTCGGTCTTTGGTTATTTTCATTCCCATACTTTTTTTGCCTTCTTTTATTTCAGCAATATGCACTTTCGATTGGACTCCTCGTCCTACTCCATTGTCTTCTATCACAATTCGAATGTCTGAATCTGACCGCGTGATTTGAATATCCAATTTCTTTATTTGCTTTTCAGAAGGCAGTAATCCATGCCAAATTGCATTTTCAACAAAAGGCTGAAGAAGTAAAGGCGGAATTTCAATGTCCTCCATTTCCTCTTCGGAAAGTGTTTCCAAATTAAATTGGAACTCCCCATTAAACCTCTTTTCTTCTAAGGAAACGTAGTACTTGATTAATTTAAGCTCTTCATTCAAAGAAATGGAATGACTCTTTGGAAGTTCAAGAATCATTCGCACAAATCGGCTTAATAAAATTAAATACTGGTCTGCTTTTTTGTATTCTCCTTTCTGAATGAGCAAATGAATTCCTGTAAAACAATTAAATAAAAAATGGGGATTTAACTGAGAACGAGAAGCCAACATCTCTGCTTGCACTAAACTTTTCTCATACTTTTCTTTTAATAATTCTTCTTGCTTTTCATGCAAGCTTTGGACTGCTTTATTCTTTAATTTGGATGTTCTGTAGTGAAGAAGCAAGGAAAGTAACACCAAGAGCGCAAAACCAATTAGCGCAATCGTAAACATCTTATGGGTACGAATTTTTTCTTCTTGGGATTGCACCATCTCATCTTTCTGCAGGTTTTCT